>Ga0182014_10000499_pt1 | contig 51830 bp, 44 predicted proteins | sample 612S2DmetaG_FD_120489 | JGI IMG/M metagenome (GOLD analysis project Ga0182014, IMG submission 120489) | Permafrost microbial communities from Stordalen Mire, Sweden - 612S2D metaG | ecosystem: Environmental > Terrestrial > Soil > Wetlands > Permafrost | place: Sweden: Stordalen | collected... | reverse complement strand
AGGATCATCGCCAGAAGGCTCGGCCCAGCCCAGCCTCTGGCGATGACGTGGAAGGGGGCCGGCGCCTGGCTGATCTTCTCACAATCCCGGCAGGTAAATTTCTCCCTCACGGTCTCGATCACCTTCCATTTACGGGGGATCGATTCCAGCGTCTTCGTGACGTCCTCGCCCATCTTGCGAAGCCGCTTGCCGCCGCAGCAATCACACGCCGCCGGCGGATCGATCACGATACGTTCGCGGGGGAGATGCTCGGGAAAGGTGTTTCGCTCGGGACGCTGGCGGGTAAACCCCGCCACCGATGTGACATTGGCGACCGCGAGTTCGGCGGCCAGTTCATCCTCGGTGGCGCTGGCTGCAAGTTCCTCGAACGCCAGCGCCATCTGCTCGATCAGCAAAGACGATCGCTCCGACCGCGGACCGTAGATTTGCCGCTCCAGCTTGGCAATCCGAAGCTTTTGATGGGCGATCAAGGCCAAATCTTCCGACGCCTTGGCGCGTGCCACGGCGAGTTCCGCCCCCCGCACGTCACGTTCGGCGGCTACCTCCCGCATCCGGGCGCGCTCGATCATGAGCGCCGCTTTCAGCGCATCAATATCGTCCGGCAGGGCTGCAAGATCGGCGTCCATATCCCTGATAGAATCACAAATTTTGCCTGTTGGCATCTATAAAATTGCGCCACCAGATATTATCCGGCACTTGCCGGGCGCCAGGTGTGGCGCGGATTTCGCCAGTCGATTCCGTCAAGCATATAGCCCAGCTGCGCCGCGGAAATCGCCACCACACCGCCACTCGGCGATGGCCAGATGAAGCGAGATTTCTCCAGCCGTTTTGCATATAACGACATCCCAATGCCGTCGTGCCAGATGATTTTTATCAGGTCTCCGCGCGCGCCTCTGAACACGTAGAGGTCGCCCGCGTGCGGGTCCCGCCCGAGCGATTGCTGAACCTGTAAAGCAAGGCCCGTCATGCCGCGACGCATATCAGTCCGCCCGACCGCCAACCATACGCGCACACTCGAGGGAAAGGCGATCATCGCCGCTCCAACGCATCCAGCACAACACGTAACGCCGCGGCCTTGATGTTGCTGCCGATCCGCACACGGTAGCCGCCCGGCAGCTCAATCTCTATCAGGCCGGCCGAGTGCAGGCCGGCCGACGGCGCAGGTGGAGCAGCTACCGGCGAGTCCGGCGTCACCACCACCGGCAACATCTGAGGCGCTACCGTGTTCGGCACGCCGCCATAAAGCTTGCGCCAGGTGAAAACCATGTTGGTGTTCACGTCGTATTGCCGCGCGACCACCGATACCGACGCTCCCGGCACCAGGCAGGCCGCCACGATCTCCCGCTTCAGCGATTCAGGCCACACTTTGTGCCGACGCTTCGCCCGCAAACTTGTGTCCATTATTGAGGTTGTGGACACTTTCCACCCTTAAGTTACGATGCCAGCATCCTCACACAAATCTCCAAATCCGAGGAGGTGGCCGCCGCCGGAGGGATACGGTTGAATTGTAGATGTTAGCCTGTGTAAGGTCGAGTACAAACGGGCCTGCTCGGAGCGGGGAAGGGGCCGAAGACAATCCGGAAGTGCCACAGGAGACCCTTTTATCGCGGATATCCGCGATAAAAGCCGCTACCCCGTTGGCTCCGTGCTTAGCCTATATCCGCGCTCGCCTGTTGGCTGACGGCGAACGCGGCTTATGAGCCCATTGGGGAGCTTTTGGTCAATCGGGATAGAATTTTACGCTCTCGGCGACCGAATCCGCCACATGTTCCTTGCTGATGACCCCGACCACATCGGTTCCTCGCGGCGTGTCCTGCCCATGGACCACGACCGCCATGACGGCGTTTTTTTGCCAGATCCGGCGGATCACGTCGAACACCAGCGTCGTTTCCCGCACGATAGTGAAATTCTGTGATGCCACGTCGCCCAGGGTGATGCCGGTATCGGTCTGTGCCAAACCTCGCCGCAGCCCGGTATTGACCCGCAGAACGCCGGCGATATGTCCCTCTCGCGTGACCACCACATGCCGAGTCCGCCCGGCATGATCCTCGCGTCGCAAAAACTCATCCAGTCCGGTTTCCGCCGGTAGTACCACCACGTCGCAATCCATCACCTCGGCGGCGCGCTTCACCAGGAACATGTTCGCATGCAGCGCTTTTGGGATCGGATGCCCGCGGCGGACAAGTTTGATTGTGTAGATGTTTTCGACGGAGAGCATCCGCCGTACTTGTACGCTCACCGCCACCGCGATGATCATCGGCATCACGATGTCGTAGTCGCGCGTCATCTCGAAAATCATCGTCACGGCGGTCATCACCGCGCCGGTGCCGCCGCCGACCATGGCCGCCATGCCGATCATGGCGAAGACGGGTATGCTCACCGGTAGCGGCACATGCAGCGCGAGCAGTACGGCCGCAAACCCGCCGCCGATGGCCGCGCCCATAAATAGCGAGGGCGAAAAAATGCCGCCCGACGCCCCCGAGCCGAGGCTCACTGAGGTAGCGGCCAGTTTGCAGAAGAACAACAGAAGTAACAGCCCACAGGTGGCGATCTGCCCGTTCAAGATTGCCTCAATGGTGCTGTAGCCGACGCCTTCCACGTAATAATGGCCGTAGCTGAGTTGCAGCGCGTAGATCAGCGCCCCCACCATCGCCATGCCGAGGGCGTGGCGCCCGTAGCGGCCAGGTATCCGCTCAAAGGCGTCCTCCGCCCAGTGCAGCCCGCGGATCAGCCCGGTTGCCGCCACCCCGGTCAATCCGCCGAGGATCGCGAATAACAGGAGTTCGAGCGCCGCTTGGCCGTTAGTTCCAAGCGCGGGAAGGGCCGGCACCACGAACGCCGCCGCATCGCCAAAGAAGTACCGCCCCACGAAGGTCGCCGCACCGGTGGCCAGCGCTACCGGCAGAAAGGTGGTGACGCTGACTTCAGGCATCATCAGTTCGATGGCGAACATCACGCCGCCGATCGGCGTGTTGAAGGTTGCCGCGATGCCGGCACCCGCACCGGCCGCGACCAGGATGATACGGTTCGACGGCGGCATACGGATGAGCTGACCCAGAGTTGAGCCTAAGGCCGAGCCGATCTGGATAATCGGCCCCTCGCGCCCCACCGCGGCGCCAGTCCCGATCGACAAGGCGGAGGCCAGTGATTTGACCACCGCCACGACGGGGCGGATGGTGCCGCCCTTGTAGTAGATCGCATCCATTACCTCGGGCACGCCGTGGCCTTTGGCCTCGGGCGCGAAGTTGGAGACCAGGAAGGTGACGCCAAGACCACCGACGACCGGCACCAGGATGACCAACACGCCCCAATGCCCGACGGGCGTAAAATGGTTCGCGTCGTAATGGGTCGAAAACGAGCCCAGGAAGAACAGGTTATGGATGAAACCGATCAGCGCGCGAAACACCACCGCGCCGATGCCGGTGACGAGACCGACGACCAACGCGAGCAGGGAAAGCGTACCAAGGTTCAGCGGTTTGATGGCGGGGCTTGGCACAGCATTTTGCAAGGAAGCCGCCGGCGGGAAGGTGTCATTCATGCTTGAGGGAACAGCGCGAACGGACCGCTTTGTCAAATGTCTCGCAGAGCCGCCGGGTAACCGGACCACCGCCAGAAACGCTCACTGGATATTCCGGCTGGGAGGCTGAAATCCAGGATTTCAGACCACATATCTTTTGGAGCTTCCCTAATAAATGAACACGGCCTTTTGTGCTATCCAGCATCGCAATCGAATACGCCGCAGGGAGCAGCATGAATGTCGCCAAAAATAACGACAATTTAAAGAAAAACTTCGAAATGCTTCTGGTTTTGAACAAAGGGCAGCAAGCATATCGACCGTCAGTAAAGCCTATAAGTTGCCGGAGTCCTTTGCTGAAGCTCGTCCAACTCGCGCCGGATTGCCGCTGCCAGTTCAGGGTTAGCACGTCTTATCTGGCTAACGCGCAATGCTGCGGCCGGACCGGGTAGAGGGCAAATTTCCCAGCGCTCAAGAAACAATAAATCGCCCATCGAGCTGCGGTCTTTTCTTTCAGCAAATGCGCGTTGCAGCGTTCGTGTCTTAGGGCAGTTGGAATAGAACCAATCAGTATTAAGACCCATCACTAGCTTCTCCCGAAAATGTGGTCCCAGAATCTCGGTGTCGCAGAAGACTGACGTCTTATAGTCCGGTAATAATTCAGGGAACGACAACGACCGGCAAGGGCGCGAGGCTGACGAGCTTTTGCGAGACGCTGCCGATCAGAACTCCAGCGACGTGTCCTGCACCACGTTTACCAACGACGATGACATCGGCGGTTTTTTCCTTTGCAATGTTGATGATCGACTGCGCAACGTCCCCGCTGCGAGAGTCCAACAGGATGACGGCGACACCGGCACCTTGGGCGCGATCTCGTGCCTTCGTCAGCATCTCCGCCGATAACGATTGCAGCATCTCGTCCAGCCAAGCATGCTGTGCCTGCGTAAAGGTACGCATTAGCTTGTTCGGAAGCCCGTATCCGCCAATGATGTTGACGATCAGGAGCTCGGCACTCACGTGCTTCGCCCAGCGCGCTGCGTAATCAATGGCACGATCCGCCCCATCTGATCCATCGGTTGCAACCAGTATCCGTTTCATTTTCTGCTCCTTGAGTTTTTTGATGAGATCATTTGTCCGCTATTTTTAATGCAGATGGTTCAACGGTGACGCAAAACATGAGCATGCAACCAACCTTCGACGCGCGCGAGATGCGCGGCGTGCCCAGGGCCGCGATGGTTCATGAGTCGATAGGCCATGATCTTGAAACCACTGTTGACCATAAACCAGGCCATCGAATAGGCCCAGACCAGCAGCGCGTAGTGCCAGCCGATCGGCGTGATAAGCCAGCCATAGACGGCGGCCAGCGTACCGAGAACCTGGGTTGTCTCGGTCGCCACAAACAGCTTCCAGCTCGGCAAGGGGCGCTGCCAGATTGCCCCCTTGTTGCGGGTGAGGTAGATCGTGAGATGGCCCGCGACCAGCAGCTTGAGGAAGATTATCGTCTGCACCGTGGCGCGTCCGAGATGGAGATAGCGCTCGGCGATCCAGAACAAGATGAATGAGGCGATCACCCCGAGCACGCCAAGCAGTACGGCAAGCGTCAGCGTAACCGGCATGTCCCAGCGCACGGGGCGCTCGGCCACCGGCGCGTTGTCGTAGGCGATCATCATGATCGGGAAATCGTTAAAAAGCGCCAGCAGCACGATCATGACCGCGGTGACAGGGTAGAAGTTAAAGATGAGGATCGAGAGCGTCATGAACAGCAGCACGCGGATCGTCTCGCTGATGCGGTAGATGGCGTAGCTCGTCATGCGCTCGAAGATACGCCGCGCTTCCTCGATGCCAGTTGTGATGACCGAGAGCCCGGGCGCGGTCAGAACGAGGTCGGCGGCGGCGCGTGCCGCATCCGTCGCGCCGCTCACCGCGATCCCGACATCGGCCTGCTTGAGCGCCGGGGCATCGTTGACACCGTCGCCCGTCATCCCGACGATATGGCCGCGCGCCTGCAGGGTTTTGACAATCGCGTATTTATGCTCGGGGAAGACCAGGGCGAAGCCGTCCGCACCCTCGACCGCTGAGGGGTCGAGCGCTTCCCCAGCCTTTCCAAAAGCCTGGTCGGCCGGCAGAATGTGCTGTCCGAGGCCGAGCGTTCCGGCGATCTCCCGCGCGATCGCCTGATGATCGCCAGTGACCATCTTGATGTCCAAACCCATGGCTTTCGCACGCGCGATCGTGGCGGCGGCGTCCTCACGGGGCGGATCGAAGAGCGGCAAGAGGCCCAGGAAGCGCCAGCAGCTTTCGCTATCGTCCCGGCGTACGACACCCAGGGTGCGGTAGCCTCGCGCGGCGAACGTATCCACCGCCTCATGCACCTGCTGCGCAAGAGCGGTGCTTGGTGCTGCGAGGGCCAGCATCACCTGCGGCGCGCCCTTGGAGACGCGAAAGCCGGTGCCACCATACTGAACAGCGGCCTCGGCCCGCTTGGCCACCGGGTCGAACGGCAGGAACTGGGTAATCGTGTAATCGGCCAGGCGCTCCTTCCCCTCAAGCCTAGCCAAGATGGCTTGGTCGATCGCATCGCCGCCCTGCTGCCGCGAGGCAAGGGACGCGGCCAGTAGCAGCTCGTCCACGTCTTTCGCCCCGATGACCGCCGGTTCGCCCAGGGTGAGGCTGTTTTGCGTTAACGTGCCGGTTTTGTCGGCGCAGAGTATATCGACGCCGGCGAGTTCTTCAATCGCGACCAGACGGGAAACTATGACCTTCAACCGCGCCAAGCGTTCGGCGCCAACCGCCATAGTCACCGAAAGGACGGCTGGCAGCGCCACCGGGATCGCTGCTACCGTCAGGATGAGAGTAAACAGCACGGTCTGGACCAGCGGATTGCCGCGGAACAGGGCGACGACCAGAATTAGTGACACGAGACCGATTGTACACAGGATCAAGAAATTGCCGATTTTGAGGACGGCCCGCTGGAAATGCGAGACGGTCCCGGCGGTCTCGACGAGGCGGGCGGTTTTGCCCAGATATGTGGCCATTCCGGTCGCGGTGACCAAGGCATTCATCTCACCGAGCCTGACGATCGAACCGGAATAGGCCGTATCCCCAGTCTTCTTGTCGACTGGTAGTGACTCGCCCGTCAGCGCCGATTGATCGACGCTGACATAATCACCCTCGATGAGGCGGAGGTCGGCAGGAATGATATTACCGAGGCGGATGAGCACAACATCGCCGGGGACCAACAGCCGCGCGGGCAGATCCCGCCAAGTACCGCCACGCAACACGCGGGCGGTCAGCGCCAGACGTTGCTTGAGTGCCGCAATCGCCGTGTCCGCCTTGAATTCCTGCCAGAAGCCAACCCCGGCATTCAGGATCAGCAGGGTAAAAATAATCGAAAAATCCGCCCAATGCTGTACGGCGGCCGAGAGCACAGCCGCGACCTCGATCATCCAGGGGATCGGCCCCCAGAAATAGGCAAGCAATCGGGCCAGTGCGCTGACATGGGTCTCGGAGAGCACGTTCTCACCGAATCTGGCGCGGCGCTCAGATGCTTCAGCTTCGGTCAGGCCAATAGTTGGGTCGGTCTTTGTAATATCGGCGCCGGCGTTTCGATATTCCGGCGGCACCTTGGGCACCGAGTATTGCGCCGTTGCAGGCGTTTCCGTCATCAGACGGGCCTGCTCGGTGGCAAATTCAAAACGCCAATCAACCTCCGGTACCGCGATGACACAACGATTCTCTCTCCGCAGCGATCAAGCTCACATCAGTCCACGCTTCCACCCACCCATTAAGCCCAGCCCCATTCCGCGGCATCAAGCCAGAAATCACCGTGCCCGTTTCACCTCATTCGCTTTTCCCCGGTCCATTTAGGAGCGGCAAAGGCGCGACATTCAAGCCTTGGCGTTACGGCTCAATGGCTGTGAATTCTGTGCGGCCTGCTTGAAGGCTTGATTATAAATTCCAAGCACCTTCCAACCATAATCGAGAACCAGATCGTTGGTCTTGCGCATATGAGCGACCATTTGGGCCGTTCGTTCATGCTGTTGATCACAATACTCAGCGATAGCTGCTGCAGGACTTGCTCCGGTTTTCACGGGAACAAGGCCCTTGGTCGCTTGCTCGGCCTGGATCCGGAACAAGTCGGCCTGACTTTCCCACAGATCGCGGGCTGTTTTCATGGTGAGCTCGTTCCCCTCGGTGATGAACGCGGTATTGTGCTTCTGCGCCTCCACGAGATTGATAGGAGATAACGCTTCGATAAACGTCTTCGTTTCGGCTTTCGCGGCTTCTGCCATTCTGTCCTCCGGGCGAATTACGCGACCGAGTTCAGACACACATTCTGAACATCGCCCTTTCGGCAGTTCCCCTTGCATGGCTGGAGGCTCGGGCGCTTGATCTCGATCAACCTAACGTCTTTTTAATGACGCAGGATCAGAGGCAGACGCAAGCATCAATGCGATTTATTGGGGGGCTGACGGACAAAACATTATGCGGGGATCTCATGGAGATGAACGTCATGAGCGGAGTGAACGCGCAGAATCTCCAGGGCTTTTTTTCCTCGCTCGCATTGCGGACATTCACCCAAAGCAGCAGCCCGCCTCGTGCGAGCTGTTCCTTGACAACTGTGGCGTGGTGCTGATGGATCAGCCGGCCGAGTGCCGCGCCGATCAAAGCCCCGCCACCGACTGCAATGATGGCCGGCAAGCCGCTGCCGACGCCAGCCATCATGAGGAACCCGATCGAGGCAAGGCCGGTGCGGGCAAGTATTCGGCTTTAAGCCGGGAGGTCCGCGAAAAGAAGGTATCCCGCGGTACGTTCGGATCGTCCTCGACCTCTTTCACCTGCTGATAACGGTGACCCAGTTTCTGGGTGACGGCCTCTTCGCTTGCCAGAAGCGAGAACGCAGTACGGTCGAAGCCACGCGTGTCCAGCGCGAAGACAGCGGCGTCGAGCGCCTCGGCGGTGTCGAATACGGCGACGGCTTCCCGGATGGTCTTTGGCATGGCGTTACTCCTTGACATTGTTTCAACAGCCCAGGTTCTGCACCAGATTGATCCTCCGGTGAACTCCGGGCAGGCGGTGTAGGTCTGCAGCCCGTTTCAGTACAGATCAGGAATGTGGCGCCCGCCAAATCGGCCGCCGCCGATCACTTTGCGCTCGGCGCGAGGGGGGTTTAAACCACGGCCTGATAGCATCTTCAAAAGAATATGGAGGATCCGGATGCGCTTGCCCCTCTTCGGTGGACTAGGCCCGTTCTCCCGTGGCGGCACCATCCGCAACGCGGTCGCGGGTATCTCACTGGCCTCAATGAACATCCCGCAGGTCATTGGCTACACCCGCATCGCTGGTACCTCGCCCATCACCGGCCTCTATACAGTGCTGTTGCCGCTGGTTGGTTTTGCCGCCTTCGGCTCGTCCCGTCACCTTGTCGTCGCCGCGGACAGCGCCACTGCTGCCATCCTTTTCAGCTCTCTCTCGCAAATGGCGACACCAGGCACCACGACATATATGGCGCTTGCCAGCATGGTTGCCTTACTGACCGCGGGCTTCCTACTCCTGGCCCGCATCTTCAAACTAGGCTTCCTCGCGGATTTTCTCTCTCGCACGGTCCTGGTCGGATTTCTGGCCGGGGTCGGACTGCAAGTCGGCATTTCCATGCTAAGTGACATGCTCGGCCTCACCGCCCACGCCCACAACACCGTCGTCCAAATTTGGCAGGTCGCCCGCGCTTTGCACGGCACCAACCTCCCAACACTCAGCCTTGCTGCTTTTGTCGCGGCGGCCATACTGCTCGGTAATCGCTTCAGCCCCCGTGTCCCGCTCCCGCTCTTTGCCGTCCTTGGCACTATCACCGCAAGCGCCGAATTCCACTTTGCTGCAAATGGCATCGCCATCATCGGCCCAGTTTCCGGTGGCCTGCCCCCGTTCAGCCTACCCGCCGTCACCTGGAGTGAAACCCTCGAGCTCCTGCCGGTCGCCGCCTCATGCTTCGTTATGATCATCACGCAGAGTGCTGCCACATCGCGCGTCTTCGCCACGCGTTACCGCGAAACCGTCGACGAAAATGCCGACATTCTTGGTCTCGCCGCCGCCAATGCCGCCGCCGCTATCAGTGGCACCTTCGTCGTCAACGGCAGCCCCAGCCAAACCGCCATGGCGGATCGCGCTGGTGCGCGCAGCCAGATCGCCCAACTCGTTTTCGCTGCGCTCGTTCTGTTGGTCCTGCTCTTCCTTACCAGACCACTCCAATATCTCCCGCGCTGCGTCCTCGGTGCCATCGTCTTCACTGTCGCAATCGGGATGATCGACATCGCCGCACTGCGGAATATTCGCCGCGAAAGTCCTGGTGAATTCATGCTCGCCGCCATCACCGCAGCTGCCGTTGTGGGTATCGGCGTCGAACAAGGTATCCTCTTGGCGATCGCCCTCTCGCTCTTTCGCCATGTCCGCCATAGCTACCGCCCCAACACGACGATCCTCATGCCCAGCGCCACGGGAATTTGGGAGCCAGCCCCCATCGTACCAAACGAGCAAACCGAGCCGGGTTTCATCGTCTATCGTTTTGGCGCGGACCTCTTCTACGCCAACTACAACCGCTTCATCGACGACGTGCATACCCTGACTGACCACAACCCAACCCAAATTCATTGGTTCGTTGTGGACGCCAGCGCCATTACCGACATCGACTTCTCCGCCGCCCACGCCATCCGCGAGCTGCTCACCGAGTTGGAAAATCACAGCATCACCATGGTTTTTGCTCGTGTCAGCGCTTACCTTCGTGCCGACCTTGACCGCCACGGCATTACCGACGCCGCCGGCGCAGCCCATATCTTCTCGACTCTCCACGAAGCTATCGACGCCGTTCGAGCCGCCTTGGGTAACCAGCCACATGACCTACCCGGTCCGGCTGTGGCACCTCCCGCCTTCGGGAAAACGACGCGATGATGCTGTTCAGGAAGACCTCTACGCTGCGAAAAACTTCCGATCACGACGTGGTCCTGGCACAGAAAGGGCCTGCCGTGACAAAACCAAAATCGCGCCAGATTGGGTTGCTGCTTTTGAGCGGTATGGTCATTAGCTCGATGATCGGCGGCGGTGCATTCGACCTGCCACAAAATATGGCTGCAACTGCGAGCCTTGGGGCTATTGCCATTGCCTGGGGTGTAACCCTGTTCGGCATGTTCTTCCTTGCCAATACTTTCCGTACCCTTGCCAATCAACGGCCAGATCTCACTGCTGGCATCTACTCCTACGCGCGCGAGGGTTTTGGAAAATTCGCAGGATTCATGATGGCTTGGGGCTACTGGCTCAGTTCAGCCCTTGGTAACGTCGCTTTTGCTGTGCTGACAATGCAGGTTTTGGGCTATTTCTTTCCCATGTTTGGCCAGGGGCAGAACATTCCATCACTAATTGGTGGCTCACTCTTAATTTGGGTGATGTGTTTTCTTGTACTGAGCGGCGTCAGGCGCGTCGCGGTGCTGAATTTAGTCGCGACCATCTTGAAACTAACAGGACTGATCGCAGCCATTATCATTATGTTTGCCTATGTGAAGCTGGAGCATTTTAGCATCGATTTTTGGGGTAAAGCAGCTCATCTTGGTGGTATTCTCGGCCAGATGAAGAGCACGATGCTCGTCGCCCTATGGGTGTTCCTTGGCATTGAGGGGGCTGTCGTCGTGTCCGACCGGGCACGGTCTCAGAACGATGTTGGCAAAGCCACATTCATTGGCCTTTTGGTCTGCTTTATTCTCTACGTGCTGATTTCGATGCTGCCTTTCGGGATTATGACGCAATCTCAACTCGCGCACTTAAACAATCCGTCTGCCGCGCTTGTGCTGAATGCCGTCGTGGGGTCCTGGGGTGGTACATTGGTTAATATGGCTCTGCTGATAGCGGTGCTTAGTAGCTGGCTTGCCTGGACAATCTTGACCGCAGAGCTACCCCTCATGGGCGCGAAGGATGGCGTCTTCCCAAAATTTCTAGCCCTTGAAAATAGCCATCACGCGGCCGCTCCCGCTCTGTGGATTTCCAGCATTGTCATGCAGATGGCGATGTTCTCGGTGCTGTTCGCGCATAATGCCTGGATCTGGCTTATCACTGTTACCGGCGCAATGTCTCTGCCACCATATCTTGCATGTACCGCGTTTCTTTGGAAATTTTCGGGCAATCGAGATTATAACCCAACGAAGAGTGAGACACGCATGGCTTCGGCCATCACCGGCATTCTTGGCACTGCTTATTCCATCTGGCTTCTCTATGCGGCAGGTTTGCAATTCCTTCTTCTCTCTGCCGTCATGTACATCATAGGTGTTCCCGTATTCTGGTGGGCACAGCGCGAACAGCATCTAACAATTGTGTTTAATGGATACGAGAAGTTTGCAATGCTTTTACTCCTAGCCGCGACAATCGCCGCTGTCGTGCTATTCAAAGATGGCGCCGTTAAACTCGGGTGATTGGGCTTTTGATTTCCTTCATAAACCGCACCTGCCGTGTCATTGAGTTCCTCTCTGACAACAAATGGTTCTTCGCTTTTGCACCCGAAATCCAAACGAATCCAGTCACTTTTGGTTGCCTTAAGTAAGTCGGCCATCGCTCGCTTCGCTATGGTGCCGCACCAGAATGCATCCGCAGCTTTGAGAGGATGGCAAGAATGCCTCGCGATAATCGGCCTAGCAGGATACTCGCCAATGGCCCAATTTATCCTTCTCCTCTATGCTGCATCAAGAGCTCCGCCTCGTCAGTGGTCATGCTGTTTCATTAGTCTTTTTCGGATCTCCAGCAACTCCTCGTGCCGTTCTTTCGTCGTTTTTGGATAGCTCATTTTTAACTCTTTGAGTGTATCAACGACAATCTGAGATACGATGAGCCTCGCGTTCTCCTTGTCGTCTGCGGGAACAATATACCACGGCGAATCTTCGGTGCTCGTCGCGCTCAAACATTTCTCGTATGCCTTCATATAATCCTTCCAGAATTTGCGCTCCTCGATGTCAGCCATGCTGAACTTCCAGTTTTTCTCTGGCTCGTCGATCCGTTCGAGGAAGCGCTTCCGCTGTTCATCCTTGGAAAGATGAAGGAAGAATTTCACGATCCTTGTACCATTGCAGTGCAAATGTCGTTCCAGGTCAACGATAGAGCGATACCGGTCGTGCCAGATGGCTTTTTTGTCCTCGCCAACGTCAGGGAGCCCCTCGCTTTGGAGAATTTCTTGATGTACGCGCACGATGAGCACTTCCTCATAGTAGGAGCGGTTGAAAATCCCAATTCGCCCGCGCTCCGGTAGATCCCGCGTAGTCCGCCAAAGAAAATCATGCTGCAATTCGGCGGGACTGGGATGTTTGAAGCTGAATACCTGGCAGCCTTGCGGATTCACACCGGACATCACGTGCCGGATCGCCCCGTCTTTCCCGGCTGCGTCCATGGCTTGAAAAATTAGCAGAACAGCATGCCTGTTCGACGCATAATGCATCCGCTGCAGGTCACTCAATTGTGCGACGTGGTCTTCCAGCACGGCCTTGTAATCATCCTTTGATTTATACGCAGACTTACCTTCCGTCGGCCATTTATCGAGATCGACGTCATCACCCTCGCGGACCCGAAACTCCTTTGTATTGATCTTCATTTCTTTACTCCTTTGGGAGCGTCATCGTCGCTTACTTGGGGCGTCGTTGACTTGCTGGATGTTGGTAATGCAACAGCCGGTGTCGTGGCTTTATCTTCGGACTTTGGCTCGGCTTTATCAGCAGGTGTTTCCGCCGGGCTGAGCGCCTCTGCGATGATCCGCCCGGCAGCCCCGGGGTCTTTCACTATACCGGCCAAGAGAACATCACCCAGCGTCGTGTCGAGCAGGGTCGAGATGGCAGTTTTGGCATCAGGTTTGGGGGCAGTTTCGGGTTCGACCACCGGCTGAGGCTGTGGTTTGTCCTTGGCATCGGCTTCAGCCGGGGCGGCGTCCCCTTGCCGGGGCTGTTCTACGGTCTCCGACTTCGGTTTGTCCTCGACCTCAGGCTTCGCGTTGCCGTCAGGCTTTACCACGGCTTTGTCATCAGACTTGGGGTCAGCTTTGGCTTGCGGTTCGACCGCTGGCTGAGGCTTGGGTTTGTTCCTGTCGTCGGCCTCAGGTGGTGCGGCGGCCTCGGGTTCGGGTTGTTCTGCGGTGTCCGACTTCGGTTCGACCCCGACCTCAGGCTTCGCGTTGCCATCGGGCTTTGCCATGGCTTTGTCTTCAGGCTTGGGTTCAGCTTTGGCTTGCGGTTCCGCCGCTGGCTGAGGCTTGTTCTTGGCCTCGGCGTCAGGTTCGGCCTTGTCCTCAGGCTTGGCTGTTGCTGTGATTTTAGGCTTCACAACTCCTTTCGTGGCATCAAGCACCTTATACGCAACCAGTTTCAAGCCGTCATTGATGAGGAACCAGACCAGCGCGTAGGCCCAGACGAAGCCAGCCCATTTCCAGCCCAGCGGCGTCATGAACAGTCCGTAAACCGCGATCAGCGTCGCCAGTGCTTGCGTGCCAAATACGGCCACCAATAGAATTTTCGCCGGACGTATGGACCAGAACGGGCCGCGCGTGCGCGACAGGAAAATCGTAAGATGTCCCGCCACGGATAGCATCAGATACATCAGCGTCTGCACATGCGGCCGGTCGAGATGGAACACCCGGTCGCCGAGATAAAACAGCCCGAACGCGGCGATGGGGCCGATAACGCCCAGCGCCGTGGCGATGCCCAGCACCGTGCGCATATCCCACGCCTCGGGCTGGTCCCTGTACCGCACATTGTCGTATGCAATGGACAGAATGGCGCCGTCATTGAGCAGCGCCAGCATTACAATCATGACCGCTGTCAGCGGATAAAAATTGAAGACCAGGATGGCCGACGTCATGAACAGCAGCACACGCAACGTCTCGGCGATACGGTAGATCGCGTAGCTGTTCATGCGCTGGAAAATGCGGCGGCTTTCCTTGATCGCGTCGATGACCACCGAAAGGCCGGGGGTCAGCAACACAATCGCCGCGGCGGCGCGGGCCGCGTCAGTCGCGCCCGAAACCGCGATGCCGCAATCAGCTTTTTTTAGCGCCGGCGCGTCATTGACGCCGTCGCCCGTCATACCGACGATATGGCCATGCTTTTGTAGCACGTCGACAATGTGAAACTTGTGCTCAGGAAACACCTGAGCGAAACCATCCGCCTTCTCGATTAGCGTGGTGATCGTTTTGTTTTCCTCTTTTTTTACATCGCCAAGACTGCTGGCATCGAGAATATTTGTGCCCATTCCCAGTTTTTTGGCAGTTTCCTGGGCAATCGCCAAGGCATCGCCGGTCACCATCTTTACCGTCACGCCCATTTTCAGCGCGGCGGCGATGGTGGCTTTGGCATCGTCTCGTGGTGGGTCAAACAGCGGCAATACGCCAATAAACTGCCACTTGCCGTCGCCCTCGGCCTTTGCCACACCCAGTGAACGAAAGCCTCGCGCCGCGAACTCGTCTACGGCTTTATCGACAGCGTCCTTCACCCCTGCATCGTCCACGAGCGCCAGAATGACCTGCGGCGCACCCTTGGTAACTTTGAATTCCTTGCCGTCCTTACCCTTCACAGTGGCCTCGGTACGCTTATGCACCGGGTCGAAGGGCTGGAAGTGCGTTTGTTGATAGTCCTTCAGCGCATCTTTGTTTTTTACGCCCGCCAGAACGGCCAGATCGATGGTGTCGTTATTATCTGCCCGGGATGCCAGCGCGCCGTACAGGACCACTTGGTTGGCCTGGATATCTTTCACGCAGAACGGATCGCCCAGACTCAGCTTGTTCTGCGTCAGCGTGCCGGTCTTATCCGCACACAGCACATCCACCCCCGCCAGTTCCTCGATCGCCACCAGCCGACTCACCACGGCCTGTTTTTTGGCGAGCAGACGCGCGCCGACCGCCATCGTCACGGACAGCACCGTCGGCATTGCCACGGGAATTGCAGCCACGGTAAGTACCAAAGCAAACTGCAAGGTGGTGAGGATCGGGTCGCCCCGGTAAATGGAAACGCCAATGATCACGGCGACCATAACCAGCGCCAGAATGATCAGGTAATTGCCGATTTTCAGGACGGCGCGTTGAAAATGGCTGACGGTATGGGCCGTTTGCACGAGCTGCGCGGTCTTGCCGAAATAGGTGTTCTCACCTGTGGCATAGACCAGTGCGCCGATTTCGCCCTGGCGGATAATCGAGCCGGAAAACACCGCCTCGCCGGGTTTGCGTGTGGTCGGCAGGGATTCCCCTGTCAGCGCGGATTGATCCACTTCCACCGGGTCACCATCCAGCAAGCGTGCATCCGCTGGCACAATATCGCCTAGGCGTAACCGAATGACATCGCCCGGCACCAGGTCACGCGCTGCCGGGTTGATCCATTTGCCGTCGCGCTTCACCCGCGCCTTGATCGCTAGCTTGGCTTTCAGCGCGGCAATGGCATTGCCCGCCTCATGCTCCTCCCAGAACCCGACCACGGCGTTGGCCAAGAGCAGGAGCAGAATAATGAAAAAATCCGGCCAGTGCCGGACGACCCCGGAGAGGATGACCGCGACCTCGATCATCCACGGAATGGGGCCCCAGAAATAGCTGAGGAATTTCAGCAGCGGGTTCTGCTTCTCTTCAACAAGTTCATTCGGGCCGTATTTGGTCAGCCGTTTTTCCGCCTCGGCCTGGGTGAGGCCGTCCGCCGAGGTTTCCAGCCGCTTCTCCACCTCCGGCAGCGGCAGCGTCTTCAGATCATCCTTCGCATCCGGGGTGTTCGGCTTTGCCCCCGGCTTCGAGACGGGAGACTGAGGCTGGTCGGCTTGCGGTTTCATAATCATGTTTCTTTCGGTTTGGTCTCACCTCAAGCGATTGACGGCTGCTCGCTATAGGCGGGGATGATGGTGTCCACAATTTTGTGGTTGCGTCTGGATATGCGATACTACCCGGTTATGACCATTGTTTCGAATAGAAAATCCTGCCGGCAGCATATCCACTACTTGCGCCGGGACTTCGCGTGTTCTCCGGCGAGATAATGCTCATCTATCGAAAACATGAGACTATCGAGGCCACCCTGAATATTATCGGCCATAAGACTGAAGTCGGTGTTCACATCCTGCCGAAGTCCTGGACCTTCACGGCCAATCTGGTGCAGCCGTTCCTCGAGATGTTTATGGCGCCGCTCCAGCTCGTGGAGCTCGCCCAACTTCTCAATCCTCCTTGACTCCGTTGCTTCGCTCATCGTCTTCTTGAGTGCTGTGATGCGCAGGCCCAAGGTTTTGACGCGCATTTTCAGTGCTAAATGCAAGTCTGCCTCATTCATTTCCTGTTCTCCTTTGCGGTTTCATGTTCATGCTTCTTTCGGTTTTGTCTTACCTCAGGCGATCGCGTGTTGACCGCCATCGACGGGGATGATGTTGCCGGTGATGCGGCGCGGGACGTCGCCGACGAGAAACGCGGCCAGGGCGTCGGCGTCGTCAATACTCACCAACTGGTGTTCTGGCGCTGCGGCAGCCTCAGCGGCCAGTAATTCGTCGAAATGCCCCGGCACATGCACGTCGCATGGCAGAAGCAGCTTGCCGTCGAGTGCGTCGGTGACCGGCTTGACATAAGGCAGTAATTTTTCGTTCAGATAGGTGGCCGCGAGTTTGGCGCCAGCGGCGGTGAAGGCCCGTGCGCAGCCGGCGGCGATGCTGGATTCATTGGCAATGCCGACGACGAGGCCGCGCCTGCCGCGCAGGCTGGTGGTGATTGGAAGGTCCATTACTTCGACTCCTGTAAGGTATGTGCTTGGGTGATTGTTCGCGTGTGACGGGCGATCATCGCCTCCTCGTCGGTCGCTATGACGTGGACTTTGATGCTGCTGTCCGGTGTGCTGATGCAGGCCGCGTTCGCCGCGTTGGCGATGGCATCGAGGCGCAGGCCGAGCCAAGCCAAGCGTTCGCACACGGCAGCGCGGATTTCTGGGGCGTGTTCGCCAATGCCGGCCGTGAAGATCAGTCCATCCAGTCCACCCAGCGCGCTGACTAGGCCGCCGGTCTCGATGGCGATCTGGTAGGTGAAAAGGTCGATCGCCTCTTTGGCGTGTGGATCCTCGCTGGCGAGCAATGTGCGGACATCATCGCTGATACCTGAGACGCCCAACAGCCCGGAGTGGCGGTAGAGCATATCCTCGATATCGCCGAAGCTGCGGCCCTGCGCGCCGAGATAAAGCAGCACGCCCGGGTCAAGGCGGCCGCAACGTGTGGCCATCACCAGCCCGTCCAGCGCGCTGAAACCAGTGGTGGTGGCGATACTGATGCCGTTTTTGAGGGCGCACATGCTGGCGCCAGAGCCCAGATGTGCCGCGATCACCCGGCCGCACGCCAGAGCTGGGAGCTGCATTTGCAAGCGGCCAGCGATGTATTCATAGGACAATCCATGGAAACCATAACGGCGCACGCCCGCTTCGGTGATGGCGCGCGGCAAGGCAAACTGCCTGGCAACCGGCGGCAGTGTGTGATGGAACGCTGTGTCGAAACACGCCACCTGCGCCAACTCGGGGCGGGCGGCGGCGATGGCGTGTATCGGTGCCAGATTATGCGGCATATGCAGTGGAGCGAGCGGCGTCAGGGCTTCTAGATCCTCCAGTAACGCCGGTGTAACCAGAGCGGGTTCGATATGCTTGGCGCCGCCATGCACGACGCGATGGCCAACGCCGACAAGGCCGCCACGATCGAGATGCCCCTCGGCGAAGGTCAGCAACGTGCCGAGTGTGTCGGCAAATGATTGTTTGACATCCGCCGGCCAACGCCTTTCGGCCAGCACTTTCCCAGCCGTATCGCGTGCGCAAAAATGCGGCGCCGTACCCAGATTCTCGATTTCGCCGCGCACCATTTCGGTCAACGCGGCGTCATTGTCGAATAAAGCGAATTTCACGCTCGACGAACCTGCATTGATGGTCAGGATCGAGCCGCTCATTTAAGGGCTCCGGCCCGCGCCACCATCACGGCCAAAGCGCAGGAGGCCATACCGGTGCGCGCGCTATCGGCACGGCTGGTCAGAATGATTGGTACACGCGCGCCTAGCACCACGCCGGCTGCCTCCGCCCCGGACATGAAGGTCAGCTGCTTGGCTAGCATGTTGCCGGCTTCAAGGTCGGGAACCAACAGGATATCCGCTTTGCCGGCAACCTGCGAGATGATGCCCTTTTCGTTCGCGGCCGCTTCGCTCACCGCGTTGTCAAAAGCAAGCGGGCCGTCCAGCAGGCCCCCGGTGATCTGCCCGCGATCCGCCATTTTGCACAATGCCGCCGCATTCAGTGTCGAGGGCTGCCTAGCGTTGACCGTTTCCACGGCGGCAAGAATCGCGACGCGCGGCTGGGCAATGCCGATGATATGCGCAAGGTCGATGGCGTTTTGCAGGATGCCGGCTTTTTCATCCAAATCCGGCGAGATGTTGATGGCGGCATCCGTCACCAGCAGTGGGCGCGGGTAATCCGGTACGTCCATCAGGTAAACATGGCTGATCTGGCGCGGCGTGCGCAACCCAGTTGCCGTGGCGATGACCTCATGCATCAAAATATCCGTATGCAGATCGCCCTTCATCAGCAGTGCCACACCGCCGCTGCGGGCAAGCTGCACGGCCTGGGCCGAGGCCGCCGCGGCATCCGGCACATCGATGAGATGGAACGCCTCAATGTCCAGACCCACTGCTTTGGCAATTTCCTGGATACGCGTGGCCGGCCCGATGAGAACGGGTGTGATCAGCCCAGCTCCCGCGGCATTAACGGCTGCCGAGAGCGAGGCGCTGTCAACCGGAAATACCACCGCCGTCTTCACGGCAACCCCGCCGGACGCGCGTGCGAGAATGGCGTGCAGCGCGTCGTGCCGGCCAACCCGCACATCGGGCAATACCACCCGCTTGCGGCGAACCTTGACCTTTGGTGCGCGCGTGAAGGCGGTTCCGGTAATCACCTCCTTGCCGTCCTGTTCGGTGCAAACGCAGTCCAGCGTCACGTCGCCTTTTTCTGGCTTCTTCTCGCGCACCGTCATGGTGGCGGTAATCGTGTCGCCGATAGATACCGGATAGCGGAACCGTAGATCCTGGCCGAGATAGATTGTCCCAGGACCTGGCAGCTTGGTGCCTAGCACAGCCGAGATCAGCCCCGCCCCCCACATACCTTGGATAATGATGTGGTGGAACATATCCGTTTCCGCATAGGCAGGATCGACATGGGCGGGGTTCACATCGCCGGTTACAGTCGAAAAAAGGTCAATGTCGCGCTGCGTTACGGTGTGTGAGGAACTGGCTGTATCCCCCACTTTCAGCTCGTCAAACGTCCGGTTCTCAATATAGGTTTCGGCGCTTGCGTCTGCATCCTGCATGGTTTCTTATCCTTCCAGCACATAGGTGCCTGGGGCGTCGCAGAGCGGTTTGAGTTCAGCCCCCCCATGGGTGGCGGCACAACATTTTTCGTCGAATGCTGGCCGAGAAATTTGCCCCATTCCACCCACCACGACCCATCCTGCGCTGCGGTATCGCGCTCCCATTCATCCGGGCCAAGGGTGCGGGCACCAGCGTCCCGGACACGGATCCGGAAGTGGCGATGCGCATGGCCAGGTTCGCTGACGATGCCGGCATTATGGCCGCCGGACGTCAGCACGAAGGTGATTTCACCATCATTCAGCAGATGCAGCTTGAACACCGAATGCCACGGCGCGATGTGGTCGCGCTCGGTTCCCACGACAAATATCGGCAGCTTAATATCGCCGAGTTCCAACGGATTTCCCGCAACTTCAAAGCGTCCTTCCGCGAGGGCATTATGAAGATAGAGTTGCCGTAGATATTCGATGTGCATGCGTGCCGGCAGACGTGTGCCGTCGGCATCCCAGGCCATCAGGTCAAACGGCGCATCTTGTTCGCCGAGCAGGTAGCTGCGGATCGCGTGCGACCAGACGAGATCGTTGGACTGCAACATCTCAAACGCACCACCCATCTGTGCGCTGTCGAGATAACCTTGCGTCTGCATGATGTCGTTGAGGAAGTTAAGCTGGTCCTCGGTGATAAACAGTTGCAACTCACCGGCTTCGGTAAAATCAGTCTGCGCGGCGAACAGCGACAGGCTGGCGAGCCGGTCGTCGTTATCGCGCGCCATGGCCGCCGCCGCGATCGTCAGCAACGTACCACCGAGACAGTAACCGGTCGCATGGATTTTTGCCGCCCCGCAGATGGTTTGCACCGCGTCGATAGCGGCCATAACCCCCTCGCGGCGGTAATCATCGAGCGAGGTATCGCGCATCTCGGCGCCAGGATTGCGCCAGGAGATCGCAAACACCGTGCGCCCCTGCGCCACCAGCCAGCCGATCAGAGAGTTATTGGCTGACAGGTCGAGAATGTAATATTTCATGATCCAGGCCGGCACGATCAGCACTGGTTCAGCACCCACCTTCGCGGTCGTCGGCGTGTACTGGATCAGCTCCATCAACGTATTGCGGAAAACCACCTTGCCGGGCGTGGCGGCGAGGTTCTCGCCGACTTTAAACCCCTTCATCGCGGCGTGGCCCTGCGCAGCCAACTGATCGCGCAGGAAGTTGGTCATACCGTCCACGAGGTTGCGGCCACCACTGGCACGTGTGGCCTCTATCACCTCCGGGTTGAGCCAGGGAATATTGGAAGGCGAAATCAGGTCGAGAAATTGGCGCACGGTAAAAGCCACCATTCGTTCGTTGGGCGGGCTGACGCCGCCGGCGCCGCGCACAAGCTGGTCCCACCATTCCTCGCCGAGCAACACCGATTGGGTAAGTAAATTATAAGGGCGCTGCTGCCATGCCGGATGGACAAAGCGGTGGTCGCCCGGTTGCGGTGCGATTGAATTTTCTCCACCCATCATTGTGCGGACAAGACGTTGCCATTGCGTCATCGCCGTTTGCCCGAGCGCCGCTGTTTTGAATGGGGAGTTTGCCGTATGCGCGGCCCAGTCCATGAAGGCGAGTGCCACCGTGCTGGGCGAACGTCCGCCGGTAAAGCGGCTCTGCCAATTATGCAGCATGTGGTCAAGATTTTCCGGCGTTGTCATCAGCGGAATTGATGGTTGCACGCCGGCTACGGCAGGCTGACGAAGTCGCACAGGCATACCTAGCATTTTTAGTGCTCCTTGAATGGAGTAACAATCATATAGGTCATTGCAAGCACCAAGAGAGTTTCAGACAATAACATTGGAAGCAATTCCGTCCTCCTAAAGCTATCGTTGCTCGCGTCTGCCACGCGAAAGGAAATGCAACGGCATAATCAATTTAATTTATGACCTTTCACTGACGGTATTGGTAGTGGGGAGCCTTCGGAACTTATCACCTGAGTGTTAACCGCTTGTGCCGTGTGTTGATACGTATACGCCAATATCTGGATGCCCAGGATGATGGCCATAATGATCAAGAAAGTCGGCCAATCCGGTGGAGATTTTGTCATAGAGTTAACACCGGCAATCGAGTTTCTCGATGATGTTTTTGTCTGTCCATGTTCTGGCAAAAGTGCAATCAAACGAGCTGCGGTTCGTCCTGGTTCCTGAGACGTCAATGGAACTTCTGGCAGGCTAGAAATCAAGGCAGACAATTTTTGTATAGCAATTTCTTCTGGTAACTTTGTAAGTTTTTCTGCCTCGGCCCAAGGATCAAGGTCACACCGCGCCAACGCTGAAACAACGCTGAGATTTGTTCCGTTTCGATCCGCTCCAATCGGCGCGAATAAAAAACTGTTAAATTCAGGCCCGAGAAATCGTGTTGCACGAGCACGTATAATTGCAGCCATGGAATTTCACAACTTTCATCGAACGGGCAAACCCACACGAACGCAGATTGCAAAGCTTTCGCTTCTATTAATGGTGCCTAAAGTACAGCCTAGGAGGGCGTTTTACAAGGCTCGGCTATTACTTAGTCCCACAATCCCGTCAGCGGGACAGCCCCCAATCCCAAGTGACGGCACCAATAGAACGTCCAAATTCACTTATTCCCATAATGACAATACGCAATCGCGACTTCAGCCTGACACCTACAAAACCTACCAAGACATTAAAAACTGAACATATTCGCCCCGACTTGATTGAGATCAATTACTATGGCCGCGTGACCATGCCAGAGCCGTTTTCGGAGATTACCATCTGTTAATTGCATGCCTCCGAAGGCGCATCGAACAGCAAGTTACATCCGAGTCTTGCCGGCGAGGACGTCGACGAACTTTATTCTAATACCTGAGCGAAGGAAGTTCCATATGACGGTTCCCTATAACAAGCTCTTCCACTTCCTCGCCTACAGCACAGTCTTCAAAAATGCCCCCGAGAGCAACGAAGCTCGCCTTTTGCAGCGCCTTCTGGACGCGATGTCTGGCTATGGCTACCGCGCTGACGTTGTGCCGACGCTAACCGGGGCGAGGGTCGCCGCGGAGAGCGATATGTCGATTGGCTGCTTTCTACTTGCCATCGACGGTCCTGACGAGCCCGAGGTGCAGCACCTTATTCAATTCATCCGCCAGGACCGTGGCCTGGATACGCCGATCTACCTCCTGAGCGAATTCAAGGGTGTCGAGACATTGTCCCTCGCGCCGCTTGGCGAGGTAACCGGGTACGCTTACCTCGACAACGAAACGCCCGGCTTCACGGCTAAGGAAGTGATCTTCGCGCTTGAGCGCTACGCGGCAGAGCTCAAACCGCCCTTCTTCGGCGCACTGATGGACTATGATTACGAGGGCAACCAAATGTGGACGTGTCCCGGTCATCAAGGCGGCGCGTTCTATCGCCGCAGCCCTGCCGGCCGGCTTTTTGTTGAGCACCTTGGAGAGGCAGTATTCCGCAACGACATCGACAATTCGGTACCTGAACTGGGCGACCTGCTCATTCATGAAGGGCCGGCATTGCGGGCAGAAAAGGCGGCAGCGAAGGTCTTTGGCGCCGATCGGACGTACTTTATCCTCAATGGCACATCGACGTCCAACAAAGTGGTTTCCGCGGCGCTGCTCAAGCGTGGTGACCTGGTTCTCTTCGACCGCAATAATCACAAGTCGATCCACCATGGCGCACTGCTGCTGGCCGGCGCCGTCCCGATTTATATCGAAACCGACCGCAACCCACAGGGCCTGATTGGCCCGATGGATTATGAAGCCCTGGACGAGGCAAAGCTACGCGAACAAATCCGTACACATCCGCTCGTCACAGATAAGAACGCATGGAGGCGTGAGCGGCCATTTCGTCTCGCGGTCATGGAACAGTGCAGCTACGACGGCACCATTTACAACGCCAGCAAACTACTGGAGCGGATTGGCCACCTTTGCGATTACGTGCATTTCGACGAGGCATGGGCGGGCTTCATGAAATTCCACCCGCTGTTCGAAGACCATTACGCCATGGGCATCAAAAACCTCGATGCAAATAGCCCGGGCATCATCGCAACACAATCCACGCACAAGCAGCTCGCTGGCTTTTCGCAGGCTTCGCAGATCCACGTCCGCGACAATCACATTAAAGGCCAGGTCCGGCGCACCGAGCACCGCCGGTTCAACGAAATGTTCATGCTGCATTGCTCAACATCGCCGTTTTATCCGTTGTTCGCGAGCCTGGATGTTGATGCCCACATGCACAAGGGTAGGAACGGGCTGGCGCTCTGGGACGACGCAGTGCGGCTGGGTATCGAGACGCGCAAGAAGCTGCGTACGCTGGGTGCGGGTTTCGCAAGCGCGCCCCACGACGAACGCACAGCCTGGTTTTTTGATCCGTTCGTGCCCGACGTCGTGACGCTCAAGGGCTCGAAGGTCAGCCCTGATCTCGATAGCGTCCCGTGGGAGCAGGTTCCGACGGAAGTCCTGCTCAGGGAACAGGTTTGCTGGACGCTGACGCCGGGCGCCAACTGGCACGGCTTCCGCCACAGCTCGCCTAATTGGGCGATGACTGACCCCAACAAGCTGACCCTGATCACGCCAGGTCTTGACCGCAAAACGGGTGAATACGGGCCGATCGGGGTTCCCGCAACCGTGCTGGCCGCCTATCTCAGGGAAAACAATATCGTTCCCGAGAAGTGCGACCTCAACAGCATTTTGTTCTTGATGACGCCAGCCATTGAACCGGGTAAATGTGCATCACTGATCTCCCGGTTGGTGGCGTTCAAGCATTTGTATGACGCCAACGCGCCGCTCGAAGATGTGCTGCCGACAACGCTTGCACGTTATCCGGCCCGCTATGCAGGCTACACCCTGCAGCGCCTCTGCGACGAGATGCACCAGTTCTATCGCGACCATGACATCAAGGAGTTGCAGCGCCTGTGCTTCCGCGCCGAGCACTTCCCGGAACAGGCGATGACGGTGCAGCAGGCCACGGAGGCCCTCGTCGGCAACAATGTCGACTATCTACCGCTGGCGCAGTGTAAAGGCCGGATCGCGGCCGTGCTGGCGCTCATCTATCCGCCAGGCATCGGGATCGTGGTTCCCGGCGAGCGCTACGATGCCCGGGCGCAGCCAATGCTTGACTATTTCCTAGTTTTCGAAGAGGCTTTCAACCGGTTCCCCGGCTTCGCCTACGAAGTGCAGGGCGTCTATCCCGACGAAGTCGAAGGCAAGATCCAGTTCCACACCTACGTCGTAAAAGAATAACAATGGCAAGTGTTCCAGGGATACTATTCAACCGGCGCGTGCTGGTAGTTCATAACGGCATGGATAGCATGACTGCTCCGGGCCGTGCGACCACAGCGTTGGTACAGGATCTGCGTGACCGCGACATCGAAGTCGTCGACGCGGTATCCCAGGGTGAAGCCGAGGCGCAGATCGCCACCCATTCCTTGCTTCAGGCCGTTATGGTCGACTGGGAATTGGCGGGGGGGGCCGATCACGAAGCCGCGCGACAGGTGATCGCCACCGTGCGCGCGCACACCTCGAACCTTCCTGTGTTCCTGCTCGCGTCTCGTGGCTCCCTTGCCGAAATCCCCTCCGGCGTCCTTGAGGCCGTCAATGATTATGTCTGGTTGTTCGAGGATACGTCTGACTTTATCGGCGGGCGTGTCATGGCCGCGATCGACCGTTACCGGGCCACCTTGCTACCGCCGATGTTCAAGGCGCTGGCAAAGTTTGCCGGCACATACGAGTACTCCTGGCACACGCCCGGACATGCGGGCGGCACCGCGTTTCTCAAGCACCCAGTCGGGCGTGCCTTCTTCGAATTCTTTGGCGAAGAGTTATTCCGCTCAGATCTCTCGATCTCGGTGGGAGAATTAGGTTCACTCCTGGATCATTCAGGCCCGATCGGCGAAGCTGAACGCTACGCGGCGCGCGTGTTCGGCGCGGATCGCACCTATTTCGTGACAAACGGGTCGTCGACTTCCAACCGGGTTATCCTGATGTCGAGCGTGACCCGCAACCAGATCGCCTTGTGCGACCGCAATTGTCATAAATCCGTCGAACACGCCATGACGCTGACCGGCGCGATACCGACCTATCTGATGCCGTCGCGCAACTATCTGGGCATCATCGGCCCGATTCATCCGGAGCACCTCGAACCGGCGGCCATCCGCGAGAGCATTGCGGCCAATGCCCTTGTAAAGAGCGGCATCGATCCAAAGCCCGTGCATGCGGTGATCACCAATTCAACCTATGACGGTCTCTGCTACAATGTCGAACGGGTTGAAATGCTGCTTGGGCAATCCGTGGACCGGCTGCATTTCGACGAGGCTTGGTACGGCTACGCACGCTTCAATCCGATTTATGCCAAACGCTTCGCCATGCACGGCGACCCCGGCACGTCCCAAAAGGACCGCCCGACGATGTTTGCGACGCAGTCCACGCATAAGCTGCTGGCGGCCCTCTCTCAGGCGTCCTACATTCACATCCGCGATGGGCGGCGCCCTATCAACCATGCGCGCTTCAACGAAGCCTTCATGATGCATGCATCGACCTCCCCGCAATACGCGATCATAGCCTCGAATGATGTCGCCGCCGCGATGATGGATGGTCCATCGGGACCGGCGCTCACCGGCGAATCAATCCGCGAGGCGGTGGCATTCCGCCAGACACTGGCGCGGCTCAGCGCCGAGTTTGCCGCCAAGGGAACCTGGTTTTTCTCGGCCTGGCAGCCCGACGATATCATCGACGCGAAATCCGGCGCGTATACACCATTCCGCCTTGCCGATCCGGAGTTGCTTGCGTGCGACCCGAACGCCTGGGTGCTTCACCCCGGCGACAGTTGGCATGGGTTTGGCGACCTGGAGGACGGCTATTGCATGCTCGATCCGATCAAGGTCTCGGTGGTCACTCCCGGCATGGGACGCGATGGCAAGCTGGCGGCCACCGGCATTCCGGCTGCGTTGCTGACCGCCTATCTTGATGCGCAGGGGATCGTGGTCGAAAAAACCACGGACTTTAGCTGCCTTTTCCTGTTCTCACTGGGTATTACGCGCGGTAAATGGGGCACGCTGATCAATGCCTTGCTCGGCTTTCATCGTGATATCCTCGCCAATACGCCTCTCGCCCAGGCGATCCCAGCACTCGCCGCTGCTCACCCGGAACACTACGGCAAAACCGGGCTTGCAGACCTGGCCACGGCGATGTTTGCGGCCATGAAAAAATTCAAGACCACCGAACTTCTTTCGGCCGGCTTCGGTGTTCTGCCGACCCCCGTTTTCTCGCCGGTGGAAGCCTACGAGCGGCTCGTCAATGGCGATATCGAATCCCTGACACTTGAACAGATGGCCGGGCGAACGGTTGCTACCGGGGTTGTGCCCTATCCGCCAGGCATTCCCTTGCTCATGCCCGGCGAAAGCGCAGGCGAACCCGGCGGCCCGCTGCTGGGCTACCTCAAGGCTCTGGAAGCTTTCGATGCGGCAATTCCCGGATTCGCCCACGACATCCACGGCGTCGAGGTCGAGGACGGCCTCTACAGGGTCCTTTGCGTGAAGCAATAACGTCCACACAACATAAGAACACAACGCGATTCAGCCAAAGGGAATGACAATGGATAGCAAGCCAACGACGTTGACCACAAGCGCGGTGCCGGCTGGCGGCAAGGCGGCTAGCCCCCATAACGTCGGCCTGATCGCACTCACCCTGCTGGTAATCAGCGCCATGGTCGGGGGTGGCGTGTTCAACCTCCCGCAAAACATGGCGCAGTCGGCCTCGTTGATCGCGGTGCTGATCGCCTGGCTTGTTTCGGGCCTGGGCATCTTCTTCCTGGCGCGAACCTTCCAGGTGCTGGCCGACATCAAACCTGAACTGAAATCGGGCATCTACACCTATTCCAGTAAGGGCTTCGGCAAATATGCCGGCTTTCAGATTGCTTGGGGCTACTGGCTCTCGTCGGCTTTCGGTAATGTCGGGTTCGGCGTGCTGCTTATGGACACGGTCAACTACTTCTATCCGCCGTATTTCAAAGGCGGCAACACGTGGGAAGCGGTGATTGCCGCCTCGGTCGTCTTCTGGATCATGAACTGGCTCGTGCTGCGCGGTATCAAGGGCGCGGCTGCGCTCAATGTGATCGGAACCATCGCCAAGTTCATTCCGATTGCCGTCTTTATCGCGGTTGTTGCCCTCGCCATGAAGGCTGGTATCTGGAGCAGCTCTTTCTGGGGTAATGTGAGCGCCAACGTCGCCACTGCCAAGCCGCTCGGCAGCCTCCTCGTTCAGGTTAAGAGCACGATGCTGGTAACTCTCTGGGTCTTCATTGGCATTGAGGGTGCCGTTGTCATGTCTGATAACTCCGACGCGAAAACCGTCAGCCGGGCGACACTGCTTGGATTTTTGATCACGACAGCGATTTACGTCCTCGTATCGGTACTCCCGTTCGGCGTTGAGTCGCAGGCCCAATTGTCCGCGCTTGCTCCCCCGTCGATGGCGGCAGTCATGGACACGATTGTGGGCAAGTGGGGCGAGTACCTTGTCAACGCCGGCGTCATCATTTCAATCCTTTCCTGCTGGCTGGTGTGGACGCTGCTTGTGGCTGAACTTCCCTGGGCCGGCGCAAAAGATGGAAGCTATCCCAAAATCTTTGCCGCGACCAACAAGATGGGCGCTGCTTCGGTTTCTCTTTGGGTGTCGACGATCGTCATGCAGGTGATGATGATTCTGGTCTACTTCTCTAACAATGCCTGGAACGTGATGTTGTCGATCACCGGCGTGATGATCTTGCCCGCCTACATCGGGTCTACCGGGTTTCTCTGGAAGCTGATTGCAACCGGGCAATATCCGGAAACGGCAAGGATGGGCAGGACGCAGGCACTGATCAGCAGCGTGCTGGGCACGATATACGGTTTCTGGCTGGTTTATGCCGCCGGCCTGGAATACATGCTCGGCGGCGCTGCGTTCTTCGCACTCGGAAATCTTGTTTTCATCTGGGCGCGCTTGGAGCACGCTCCAAAGGAGTTTCCGTTCAAGCCGGTTGAGCTGATCGTGGCTATTGCCCTGGTCGCGCTTGGCATCCTGGCGGTCTGGATGCTGTTCACCGGCCGCCTGACACAGGTCTATTCTCCGTGAACCCCGGGGTTGTAGCGTGAGGTTGGGCCAATACGTAAGTCAGGGTATTGAAGAGATGGACCAGTAAAGCTGGCCCTTCTCTTGGTACTTTACTACCAAACCCAGGCTGATACCACTGCAGAGTTTAGCGTGGCACCTACCATTTGGTCCAATCCGCACACTTAGAGTTGCCCCTGCATCTGACGCCGCTAAAATTCACCCAAGCGGAACTGCAGACGGTTTATGAGAGGGTTATGGGCGATGTGATTGGTCTGACCAACTCGTAATTCAAGCGCCATCGACTAGGTCGACCGTGCAAAAAAGTCGGCCAACACCACACTTTATGTAAAGCCCCCCCAATGACCGATGACACCTCCTTCGTAACCCCCCCTCAGCATCGCGTGATCCGTCATGCCGAACGCGCCACCTACGACAAGGCGAGCGTTTTTGCCATTCTTGATGCGGGTTATGTCTGCCATATTGGCTTCATCTCTGACGGCAAACCAATGATAATTCCGATGTCGTATTGGCGCGATGGTGAGTTCATATATTTCCATTCTGCCGCCAATGGACGATTTGCTAACGCTTGCGCCAACAACGAAATCTGCCTGACCGTCACCCATTTTGATGGGCTGGTCCTAGGTCACAGCGCTGTAAACCATTCTTTTAATTACCGTTCTGTCGTCATTCATGGCAAAGCTGAAGTCATTGCCGATCACGAAGTAAAGTTGGCGGCGATGAAATCATTTGTCAATCATGTGATTCCTCATCGGTATGAACGAGTGCGTCCAATCAATGATAGTGAAGCACAGGAGATTACCCTGCTACGGCTGAGGATAGAACAGGTTTCCGCCAAGACCCGCGACGAATTTCCCGACGAAGAACATATATCACCCGACTGGCCTACCTGGATCGGCGTTATCCCCGCGAAAACAATTTTTGCCGTGCCCATCGCCGATCCATCTCGGAACAAAGCTGAGCCTCTCCCGGCCTATATTGCCCAATACCGGGGAAAAGACCAACACGAGCCGGGGTATACACTGATATCCGCAGCCAATCACTGACGATTGCAACGAAAAATCGTACGAAAAGTCCCGATGGGGCGGATGATCACACGGGTAGATGTCCGGAATGAATTTCCGTCTAGTTAGCTTTAGCCCGGTGCTATGCCAGCGCTCTTCAAATTCGAAAACGTCGTGCGGGTATTCGGTGAGAATGGGTAATGTGGTCATAGTGGGGATCGCCATTATTATTCGACGCCAAGCCCTGGCACCAAATCAGCGACCTCTTCTTCATCGTCGTCAGCGTGATACAGTACCTCACCGCCGCAGCGGCGGGTGTCCGCCTGACACAGGTCTATTCTTCTATTCTCCGTGACCCTCACTATTGCAGCAGACGTTTAGCCTCGGGGCACACCCTCCATCTTGGGAACCAAGAAACTACATTTCATCCGTTACCCCTGCATCTAAGTAGTTTCCGATCCTAGCATGCACGCTCCGTCCGCCACATATCGTTTCAATCCGCCGATCCATGCCTCAGCTTCCTTTTGACCTTGCCGGCGGCAACTTGTGCGAAGGATCACCACATGTTCAACACGTCCTTTATATTTCTTCCGGCTATCATCGTGGCGTTCTTCGTGCTTGCTGCGCTAATCGGCGCCACGGTAAGGATTCTACGCGAGTATGAACGCGCTGTGGTTTTCACCCTCGGCCGGTTCGACCGGGTGAAGGGCCCAGGGCTGGTTCTGCTCGTCCCTTGGATCCAGACCATGGTGCGGGTTGATTTACGCATCCAGGTCATCGAAATCCCGAGCCAGGATGTCATCTCGCACGACAACGTCTCCATGAAGGTGGATGCGGTGCTGTATTTCAAAGTGACGGACCCGGAACGCGCGATTATTCAGGTGCAGTCCTTTCTGCCGGCCACCAAAATGCTGGCTCAAACCACGATGCGCGCTGTCCTGGGCCAGCATGAGCTGGATGAAATGCTCGCTGAACGCGTGAAGCTGAACGTCGATGTGCAGACAATTCTGGATAGCCAGACCGAAGCCTGGGGCATCAAAGTCACGAATGTCGAAATCCGCACGGTTGAACTGACCGAGAACATGGTCCGTGCCATTGCCAAGCAGGCGGAGGCCGAGCGCGACCGGCGCGCCAAGGTGATCCATGCTGAAGCGGAATTCCAGGCGGCGCAGACACTGACAAATGCGGCTAAAATTCTGTCGAGCGTGCCTGCGGCCATGCAGCTGCGCTATCTGCAAACCCTAACCGAAATCGGCGGCGAGCAGAATAGCACCATAGTGTTCCCGATGCCGATCGATATCATCAAGCCGTTTCTGGATTTATTCGAAAAGGCGCCCAAGCCTTTGCTACCCAATGGCCAGGCCAAGCTCCCACCGGCACCCGAGGCAACACTCTCAGTTTGATCGCGCACCAATTGGGAAGGACATGACCGTGTTGTGGAACACATCAGCGCTGCGTGGCTTCGTGATGGAGGCGACAGACGGGCGGATCGGCACGGTGAGTGATCTGTAGTTCGACGATCAAAGCTGGCAATTGCGCTAGGAGCGTGTCCCGGTAATTTCTGAGTGAATCTCGACAAGGCGAGATTTTGGTGATTCTCTTTTTTGCATAAGCAAAGTATTTCGTCCCTGGGAAATTGATGAGGTTTGGCTTTTCCCGCCTTCAGTTGCTGACTTTGTGCCGAGCGGCCATCCTGCCCATTTGGTTCGTGATCTGGTGTCCGAGGAGCTTGATCTTTCTGCAATCATGGCGGCCTACACCGAGGTCAAGGGTTATCCGCCGTGACCTGGCGAAAATACCCTTGCTGGTAGAGCAACCCCACGCCAACCACCGGCACGCCTAGATCATTCGCGCCCTTGAGGTGATCGCCCGCCACATTGCCAAGCCCCCCCGAGTAGATGGGCAAAGCCTCGCTCAACATGAATTCCATACTAAAATAGGCAACACAGCTCAGCGGCGCCTGCGGGTAGGCTTGCTGAAACCACCCCGGAGCGGCCGCAGCATTCCGCCGTGCATGAACCAAATCTTCAACGCTTTTACGAAAATCCGCATTCCCGCAAATATTCTGAAGTTTTTCCCGCGAGACCGTCTGGAGGACAACCCAGGGATTGTGCGTCAACTCCCACAACACAGGATCGAGTTGCCGCCATACCTCGTCGGCGGCATGGTTCCACGCCGAGCACATATCCAACGCAAGCTCAGCCAAGTACTCAAAACCATCAACCCCCATGGATGAAAGCTGCTCGCTTGCATGACTACCTGCTACCTGTTGCGTCATAGACTCGACATTCCTTCATATTCGCGGTAAGCGGTGCTCGATGGCCCTTCTTCTCAATTTATACGGAATGTGATTCTCGGTTTTGAGGCAAGAGAGGGCTTCGCACCGACATTATGGACGATGTTAACGACGATGCTAAGGGCGTTTATCGGCGTGTTGAGGTCCTGACGGGTCGTGGCCGGCGACGGCGTTGGTCTGATGAGCAGAAGGCGCTGGTTGCGGCGGAGGCAATGGTGCCGGGTGCGGTGGTCGCGCAGATAGCGCGGCGCTGGCAGGTTTGTGCCAGCCAAGTTTTCGCCTGGCGGTGTGCGGCATTGCGGGCCCCGTCCGGTAAGACGCCGGCCATCGCACCGGCTTTTGTGCCAATTGTTGAGGCCACGATGATACCAGCTCGGCCGCCGCCCCTGCCGGCACCGTCACAGGTGGTGGAGATCGAGATCGGTCACGACGAATCCCAGCGCCTTGACGTGATCCCGGTGCAATACCGGGTGATCGTGACGCGGCGGCCGAAATATGCCTGCAGGGCTTGCGAAGGCGTGGTCTGCCAAGCACCCGCGCCGGCACGGCTGATCGAAGGCGGCATCCCCACCGAGGCGTTGGTGGCAAACGTCATGGTCTCGCGCTTTGCCGATCACCAGCCGCTCTACCGCCAGGCGCAGATCATGGCCCGGCAGGGCGTTCTGATCGACCGCGCGACTTTGGCCTTCTGGGTCGGCTATGGTGCGGCCGAGATGGCGCCGGTGGTGCGGCGGCTCAAAGAGATCATGCTCTCATCTGCGCGAATCTTCGCCGACGAGACGACGATGAAGGTTCTTGACCCCGGCCGCGGCCATACGAAACAAGGCTATTTTTGGGTGGCAGCACGGGATGACCGGGCCTGCGGCGGTGCCGATCCGCCGGCGGTGATCTATCAATATGCCACAGGCCGGGCCAAACGCCATGCCGATGCTTTGCTCGGCGGCTATCGCGGCATCGTACAATGCGATGGCTACAATGCCTACAAGCAGCTCACCGGGCCGGCGCGTGAGGATGCGCCGATAACGCTGGCATTTTGCTGGAGCCATGTGAGGCGTGGGTTTTACGACCCGGCCAAATCCGGCACGTCGCCGACCGCCGCCGAAGCGTTGGTGAGAATCGCCGCACTCTATCGCATCGAGACCGAAATCCGTGGCAAGGACCCGGCCACGCGCCTCGCCAAGCGCCAGGAACTCAGCCGGCCGCTGGTAACAGATCTACGGGTTTGGTTCGAGGCACAGCTTAAGACTTTGCCGGCCCGCAGTCCGATGGCCGAAGTGATCCGTTATCCACTGAACCACTGGCACGGCCTGGAGCAATTCCTTGCCGATGGCAGCATCGAAATCGACAACAACACCGTCGAACGATGCATGCGCCCCATCAAATTATCGAAGAAGAACGCGCTGTTCGCGGGCTCGGACGAAGGCGCCGAAAACTGGGCCGCCGCCGCTTCACTGATCGAAACCTGCAAGCTGAATAACGTCAACCCACAGACCTACTTCACCGATCTGCTAACCCGCCTCGTCAACGGATGGCCCCAGGCAAAAATCGACGAACTCATGCCCTGGTGCTGGAAACCGACAGCCACACCCTGACGCAAAAGTCAAAGCTAAATCACAGGGCCGCGGAGCATCGCTTACTATTCGCGCGCTATCCGGCAGCTTTTTCGTGAACAGGATCGTCCGTTGCAGCCACCGGCAGCGGAACGGCATCGGGCGCCAAGCTGCGGTAAAGAGCAAGATACTGGAGCGCGGATTCCGCCCAGCAGAAATTCTGCGCCATCGCCTGCCGCTGTACCTTACGCCAGGGCAAAGGCTGCCGGTAGAGGTCCAGCGCCCGTTCAATGCATGCAAGCAATTCCTCCGAATTTGCCTGCTCGAACGCAAATCCGGTTGCCGTGCCCTGCCTGATCGCGCTGTCGGACGCGTTCACCACAGTGTCGATGAGGCCGCCGGTATTTCTCACGATAGGCAAGGTGCCGTAACGCATCGCATAAAGCTGCGTCAGCCCGCAGGGCTCGAAGCGTGACGGATGGAGCAGGATATCGCCGCCTGCCATAAGGCGGTGCGCCAGCGGCTCTTCATACCCGATCCGGATTGCGACCCGGCCGGGATACGTGCGCGCCAATGCCACAAATAGTTCTTCGATACCACGATCTCCGTCCCCGACCAGCGCGAATTGGGCGCCGCGCTCGATAATACCGGGTAAAACAGCGGCAACCACATCCGCCATCTTCTGTTCCGTGATCCTGCTTACAAAAACCACAAGCGGGGCCTCCGGCTCTGCCTCAAGACCAAGCTCCGCCTGCAATTCCCATTTGCACATACGCTTGCCGGTGATGTTCTGCAAATTATAAGTGGCGGGAATATGGACGTCAGCCACCGGGTCCCAAATATGATAATCGGCGCCGTTGAGAATGCCAAAAGTGTCTTTCGCGCGATGTTGCAACAGCCCTTCAAGCCCACAGCCATATTCAGAGGTGAGGATCTCCCGCGCATAGGTCGGGCTCACGGTTGTCAGACGATCGCAATAACTGATCCCAGCTTTAAGGAATGAAATTTTTCCATAAAACTCGATCCCCTCCGGAACAATATCCCCGCCAGGAAGTCCCAACCGGGGATAAATGTCCGTAGGAAACACGCCCTGAAAGGCGAGGTTGTGGATCGTCAGCAATGTCCCGGGCCTGTGACCAGGGGTTTCCGCCAAAATCATCGGCACCAGACCGGTATGCCAATCATTGGCGTGTACAATATCCGCCCGCCAACCGGGCAGCATCACCCCGCAGGAAAGCTGCGCCGCGACATGATTGAACACCGCGAAGCGTAGCGCATTGTCGGGCCAGTCATGCCCATTTTCATCTTGGTATGGGCCGCCAGACCGTTGATACAGAGAGGGACAGTCAACAAGCCAGATCGGCCGGCCAATGTCCGGTATGCGCCCCGATATCACCCGCATCGGACCAGCCCCCATGAAATCCGCAAACTCAACCTCAACAGCCTTGTTGGCGACCATTTCCAGGGCCTTGGGATAGCCAGGGAGGAGCAACTGCACCTCAAGGCCCAGTTCCGCTAACGCTTCAGGTAGCGCCGCGCTTACATCCGCGAGCCCACCGGTCTTAATAAGAGGAAAAACCTCGGATGACACGAAAAGCACGCGCATGGACAGCTCTCCTATCTTTATATTAAGCCGTACAGCGCCATAGACCCGGGGACGATACGCACGATCAATATGGTAAGTAAGCGAGGCTGCTGCAGGGCACACTGATTTAAATCAACCGTATAACCACTTATGATTACATCCCCTGCCTCTTGTGGGATGCCGCTCGCATTCTCGCTTGATCTTCACGAGCCTTGTGGTCTGCATAATCACCTGCTCCACCCTATATTAGGGCCGCATTTCCATTGAGCCAAACCAAAAAATTACAGGTTCAACTCGCCCCTCCAAAAGAGTTATGCGTGAACAGGCAACCGCATATTAAGTGTCCGGCTCCCTGCGTGGATTACATTGATTCAGATCAATGCTTACAGTTTTTCACGAGCCTGAGTGGCAAGAGTCAGCCTAACGGCATAACGCTCCCGCGTCGTCTCGCATGAGACGAAGGCTCACCGCTGCATCGGCGACAGAATAATAATGATGAATTTGCTCGAATGCCAAGTATAAATAGGGAAAGAGATGGATCTCTCCAAACACAGCCGAAAAAGCCACGGGTGATTTATTAAACTTTGATGACAAAACAAATGATAATAAGAAATGAGTAACACGATCATTCTCAAAAATTACTATAGACGGCTCTGTCGCACTTTCCGTGCAGGGTTGGCAGGCCGGGTAGAACTCAATACGCACTGTGGATGAAAGCAAAAATCGATTTGTCGCCTGGACCGGGGCTGAGGGTCACCGGTGCGGAATTTCGTGGGGGATCTTGGCTGGTGAAGGTCGCAGGGGTTGGTCAAGGCCGTTGCCCGGATTGCGGTTGCCCTTCGGCTTCCCGTCACAGTGGGCATGTCCGGTTTCTGAGGGACCTTCCCGTTCAGGGGTTTCCTGTAACATTGGAGGTAAGCCTGGCCAGGCTCAGGTGCCGACAACAGACATGTTCACGCGTCACTTTTGTCGAGCCGGCCGGGCCCGGGTTCGATCGCTTCGCCCGAACGACGCGTCGCGTCCGGGATCTCGTCGTGATGACCGGCCACACGGCGGGCGGAAGACCTGCTCAGAGGCTATTGCAACGGTTAGGGCTTCCGGGAAGTACCGATACCATTCTACGGCACCTGAAGTAGCGCGCGGCCAGGCCTGAGAGTGACCGGAAAGCCCGTGTGGTGGGGATCGATGATTGGGCCTGGCGCAAGGGATATGGCAGCTATGGCACGATTATCATCGATCTCGAGCGGCATGAGGTGTTGGACGTCATGCAAGATCGCACAGCCGACGGCACTGCCAACTGGTTCCGGAACCATCCAGAGGTCGAGGTCGTCAGCCGCGACCGGTGTGGCTTGTATGCGAAGGGCGCCCGCGAAGGCGCGCCTCAAGCGAAACAGTGCGCGGATCGGTTCCATATTTTGCAGAATCTCCGGCAGGCGGTTGAAAATCAGCTCAACCACCTATGGAACCAGGGCCAGGAGATCACGACAGAAGAAGGAGATAATGGACCCGCGCAAGTGGTTCGCGGCGCGCTCCGGGCCGCCAAATTCTCCTTAGTGAAGCGACTGCAGGCGGAAGGAGCCAACGCCACGGAAATCTGGCGCCGCACAGGGGTCGGCATGCGCGCAATCTCGCAGTGGATGAACCTTGAGGCGCTGCCCGAACGGAAGCGGATGGCACCGAGGCGCAATAACCCCGCCCTGTTTCACGAACAGCTGAAGGCGGCCTGGGACGCCGGAAGGACGCACGGCCGGAGATTGCACGCAGAGATCAAGGACCTTGGCTATACGGGGAGTTTCTCGCACTTGGCGCGCTATCTCTCGATGTGGCGCAACACGGGAAACGTGCCGCCTGCTGCAGACATGATGATCCCGGAGAGCGTACCTGTTTTTCCTTCCGGGCCAGCGGTTCCGCCAATCCAAGGCGCTGCGCTGTGCATGAAGCCCCACGGTATGCTGACAGCCCGGCAGGCACAAACCGTTGAATTCTATAAACGGTCTTCCGAAGCGTTCGCCAAGATGCGGGCACTCGCCGCCTCGTTTCGCGGCATCTTGCGCGGTCGAGACGCAACAAAGCTCGATCGCTGGCTCAATAAGGCCCAGGAAACCGGCTTTACCCACATCAGAAAGTTCGTGAAAACCGTGAGGCGCGACATCGATGCAATCCGAAACGCGATCACCGAACCATGGAGTAACGGGCCGGTTGAGGCGCATATCAACAAGCTCAAGACACTGAAGCGCGCAATGTATGGACGCTGTGGGACAGAACTGCTCCGAGCAAGGATGATACCGCTATGACCTGCACGGAAAGTGCGACAGAGCCTGCATAACGGAGAAACTTTCGGAAAATAATTCTCATCATTAAATACAGAAACCAGGCGGATTAACGAAATTCGCAGCATTAAATGCAACCTGACACCCAAATTGCATGGCTTACCTGCTATCGAAGCGGGGGATGGTAACCGCGTCATCGGCCAGAATGACGCTAATGCGTGGCTGTTCCTCCATCCGGCAGGGTGTCCTTGTCAGCAGAAAGAAATTCGTCTCTTCAGACGCCTAATTTCCGATGTGGCAGTGGCCGTTTTGTGATAAAGCCTTGAGACGGAAATGAACCCGGCGAATTCTGTGATGGCGATACGTACTCCAAACCGACACGATAACATCGAATCCTATGCCCGGGCGATCTGTGCGCGGGAGCTTAGCGGTCTGCCAGACACAACGATTGCTACGCTACCCGCCCTTGTTGACCGTTTTTGGCCTGTGATCGCCGCCGAGCTCACCGCGGGATTGCGCAATGACGACGGCGACCTAATCCCGCATTCCGCAGTTAGCGGCCTTGAAGCGTGGGAGGATTGGCTCGATAGCCAGTGAAAATGTGGAGTATCACTCTATCCAGCAATGCTCTTGTCGGCCCGAAAAAATAAAACTGTTCGAGACCGATGCCGCGCCACTCAATTGCGATACCGTGGCGGCAACACAATGGGTATTGGTAAAGAAGTTACGTTGGAAAGAAAATCGTCAGGTACAGTATCCAGATAGTCACAGGTACTGATGCGCCGGCCATTTGATACTACCGAGTGACGCGGTGCCTGAAGCGCCAGCCGAGAACAGAATGGCCCGGTGCAGTCTAAATTCCGACTACACCGGCGCACCATATTTTGTTGGGCCTAATCCTCGGTGGTCTCAGCCTCTGCGAGGGCAGGATCGGCAGATTCAGCTGGCACGTTGACGTCAGCTTTTACAGTAGCCTTGCGGCCGCGCTGCTTCGTGGGTTTTTTAGCAGTGGGAGCTGGGCTCGTGGGCTTTTCCTGTACGGCCGACTTCTTTTCGAGTTGAGCTACCTTGGCTTCTAATTCGGCAATCTGTGCGGTCGACGCTTTGGCCGCGCGAACAGCTTCACGACCCTTGGTGCGCAATGTGGCAATCGTATTTTGTGCCTTCTCCAACTGAATGCGAAGCTCATCTTTGCTGACCACCGGGGCCTTTACCGGGGCCGGTTTTTTCACTGGAGCTGCGGCTTTAACAACCTTGGTCGTCTTCGCGGCGGCAGGACGACGACCCGGCTTCGCAGCCTTGGTTGCAGGTTTGGCGGCTTTTTTCGGTGCGGCTTTCGCCATGTTTTGGCAATCCTTTATTAAAAAGCGACTCGCGTGTCAGCCAAACATCCGAAGTGGACTGGCGACAGATGCAGTTCATACAGGAAGCAAGATTGCTTGAAAACCATATGGCCGCTTCCCGGCGAAATCACCGTCTAGGTGTTGGCTGACGCGGCGTATGGCAAATAAACCGCTCATCGATCCGCGACGGGCTCAGCCTGGAAGGCTGCGACGATAGTTGACAGCATCAGGATTCCGACGGACAGCCGCAGGCCGGCACAAACGCTGCTCGGTCCGTCGGACAGGATGATCGATGGTATTTTGCCTCTTGCTTCGCGAACACGAGGAGAAGCATATTACACGCGGAGGAATAGATGGCCTCACTCCTGGGAGCCCCGCTCACCGGCGGTGCTGGCGTGACAAACAATTCCCTTGATGAAAGCTTTGTTGAACAGCAATGGCGAGCACGGCGCCCTTTGATACGGTTGATGGCCATATATTAGGCCATTTCTCTGTCCTAGTTCGTGAGCTGGGCGGTGATCCAGGTGCGCTCCTTATGCAGGTGGATATCGATCCGGCAAGCTTCGAGAGCGGAACCTATAAGGCAACGTACCGGCAAATGGTGAGGCTGGTCGCACTCGCCGCGGGTCAGCTGCAATGTCCTGATCTTGGGATGCGCCTGGCCAAGGCCCAGTACGAGGGCATTCGTAGCCCGCTGCTGAAGCTGGTCGAATCCTGCCAGACCCTGGGCGATGTGCTGGAGCAGGTCAGTGCACATAGCAATGTGCATAGCCCGGCGCTTTCCATCTGGCTTAGACACGCGCCAAACGGCGAGACAATAACGCTCGGCTATGATATCCTGCTCGATGGACTGCCCCAAAGAGCGCAGGCTATGGAGCAGATTCTGCTCGTGGCCTATCTGATCATACGCAAGATCATGGGTGGCCGTGTGCGCGCGAGGCGGATCGGCTTTCGTCATCAGCCTATGTCGCCGTCGCGGGTCTACCGGTATCATTTTGGCTGCGAAGCCAAATTTGGGCAGCAGGAAGACGCCATCGTCTTTCATCAGCGCGACATGTCCTGCCCAACCATCAGACCAGATGAGCATGCTTTCAGCGCGGCCCTCGACTACATCAATGCCCAGGATTTTGGCCGCCCGCCCCTGCATGCGACTGTGCGCGGCATGATCATGAATCTCCTGGGTACGGCGCAATGCTGGAATGGATATGCCGCCGAGGCGCTGCAATTGAACACCCGCGCGATGCATCGCCGGCTCACGGCCGAGGGTACATCCTTTCAGCGGATCAAGAACGAGGTGCGGCGGGATCTCGCGCTCTATTATCTTGAGTTGACGCAGCTCGACCTGACCATCGTCTCTGAGCGGCTCGGTTTTGCCGAGCAATCCGCCCTGACCTATTTCTGCCGCAAATGGCTTGGGGCTGCCCCCTCGCTCATAAGGTCCCGAGCCTCGGATCAATACCTCACCGGCCATGAGCCGGTTGTCCAAAACGAACAAGTCTGACGCCTCGCTTTTCGTCCAGTTTCCCGCGCGGGTTGAGGCCGGCGCGTTGGAAATACGAGCCGGTTCTGTCCGCAAAAGCAGTGGATGAGGAAACTTCATGAAGGCCATACGTCTTGGCAAACCTGCCAATCTCGACTCCCTAACGCTCGTGGAGGGTGAAGCTCCCGCGCCCGGGCCCGGTGAGATCAAGGTGCGGATTCATGCCGCGTCGCTGAACTTCCGTGACGGGCTGGTGGTGAACGGATTTTTCCCGGCGCCAGAGGGGCTCATTCCCTTGTCCGACGGGGCGGGAGAAGTGGCTGAGGTTGGCCCCGGCGTGAAAGGCTTCGCTATCGGCGACGCCGTCGTCAGCACTTTCCATCCCAACTGGCGCGACGGTCATATCGAGCGCGCCGAGCTCAACAATACGCCAGGCGGCCCGGCGGATGGCTATGCCTGCACCTATGCGACGCGGCCTGTCACCCATTTCACCAAGGCGCCGAAAGGGTTGAGCCACGTGGAGACCGCGACGCTTACCTGTGCCGGTGTTACCGCCTGGCGCGCCGTCATCAGCGACGGCAAGGTAAAGCCAGGCGCGACAGTGCTCGTGCAAGGTACGGGCGGCGTGTCGCTCTTTGCATTGCAATTCGCCAAGGCGGCCGGAGCACGAATCATCGCCACCTCGTCGAGTGCCGAGAAACTGGCCGGCTGAAGGCGCTCGGAGCGGATGAGGTCATCAATTACCGCGAGAGGGAGAATTGGGGTGAGGTGGCATTGGCCCTTACGGACGGGCTCGGCGTCGATCACATCGTCGAAGTCGGCGGCCCGCATACGCTGCGGCAATCCTTCATTGCGGCGCGCACCGGCGGCCATGTGGCGATTATCGGCGCGGTGGGCGGATTCGAGATCGACACCATGCCGTTCGCCATCGTCCAGGCCAAGCGCCTGCGGCTGCAGGCGGTGACGGTGGGTAGCCGCCAGGACCAGCTTGACATGGTGCGCGGTATAGAGACCCATGGCATCAGGCCGGTCATCGACAGCCGCTTCCCCCTGGAAAAACTCGCCGATGCCTTCCGCCATCTGAAGACGGGACAGCATTTCGGCAAAATCTGCATCGACATCACGGAGGCTTAACCATGACGTTCACCACAACCGATCTGACACCTCTCATCGGGACAAGCGTTGCGACGGACAAGGAGACACTTGTCAGCGGCAAAAGTGCCGCGGAACTGCGCACCTTGCTGGAGCAACGCGGCATTCTCGTTTTCCCGCAGATTTCCATGAACGATGAAGAGCAACTAGCCTTCTCGCGCACGCTGGGCGACGTGATCAACCAGGGTGAAAACGGGATCTACAAGATCACGCTTGATAAAAAGATCACGCCCTCGGCGGAATATCTGAGGGGCACGGTGCTGTGGCATATCGACGGCTGGGCCGATGACATTCCGGCCCGCGGCTCGATCCTGAGCGCCCGGGTGCTCTCGTCCATTGGCGGACAGACGGAATTTTCCAACGCTTATGCCGCCTACGAGGAGCTGCCTGCAGAAAAGAAGGCGCAAATCGCGAAGCTGCAGGTTTTCCACACCATGGCCGGCACGCAGCGCGATATTTATGACCAAGTGACGGCCGAACAGGAGGCGGACTGGCAGCGTCATCCGGCCAAGCTGCACCCGCTGGTATGGACTCACCGCTCCGGCCGCAAGTCGCTGCTGCTGGGCTCCAGTGCCGACTGGATCGACGGAATGGACATTGACGAAGGGCGCGCCCTTCTGGCCGAGCTGAAAGCCTGGGCGCGCCAGCCACGCTTCGTCTACCGGCATGAATGGACAGTCGGCGATATGATCATCTGGGACAATTGCGGCGTAATGCACCGTGTCGAGCCCTATCCGGCAGATGCCGGGCGCCTGATGCACCGGGTAACGCTGGAGGGCGAGGAAGCCATTGCCTGAATAACCGGACTGCCAGAAGGCAGCCATTGTAAGGGGGAAGCAGCAATGCGTGTCTGGCAAAGCATATCCTGGGCGGAAGCCGATCAGCTAACCGAGATCGCGAAATTCGCGGAGGAGGTCGGCTTTTACGGCGTTATCAATTCCGAGCATCTGTTCCTGACGCACAAGACGGGCTCAGACTATCCTTATACCGAGGACGGCAAGATGAACCACGCGCTGGATTACGACTATCCGGATGTGTGGGTTTCCTTCGCCGCCATGGCCGCCGTAACGAAGACGCTGCGTTTTTCCTCCTCGGTCTATCTCCTTCCGCTGCGCAAACCCCATCGAGGTAGCGAAAATGGCGGGCACCGCGGCGCTCATCAGCAACAACCGCGTTACCATCGGCTTCGGCGTGGGCTGGCAGAAGGCGGAGTTCAACGCGATGGGCGTGGATTTCCATACGCGTGGCCGCCGTACAGATGAGATGATCGAGGTGATGAACAAGCTGTGGGTCGGCGGCGTAGTCTCGCACCATGAAAGGTTCTTCCAGTTCGACCAGATCGAAATGCGTCCCGTGCCGACCCGCCGCGTGCCGCTTTATTGCGGCGGCAAAAGCCAGGCCGCGTTCAAGCGGGCGGCCATGTTGTGCGACGGTTATATGGGGCCTGGCCATTCGATGAACGAGGTACCGCAGCTTGTGGCCGATCTTAAACGCTACCGCACGGAGGCTGGCCGCGGCAGCGAGCCTTTTGACATTGTCGTGCCAATCCTGCCCATCGACGTGAACCGAGGGGTGGATGATTACAAACGCCTGCGCGATATGGGCGTGACCTCCACCTTCCTGCCTCCTTTCGATGCCGGCGGTGTCGACCGTAACCGCACGGCGGGGTTGGGCCGGGGCTCCAGCATCGATGACAAGAAGCGTATGATGGAGCGCTACGCCGAGACCATTCTGCGTATGCTGGAATAAGGAGGCGCGCATGGTTCTGGCAGGCAAGATCGCTATTGTTACGGGAGGCGCCAAGGGTATCGGACGTGCATGTTGCCTCCAACTGGCGCGAGACGGTGCAAAAATTGCTGTGTGGGACGTGGATGGCGAAGCTGCTGCGGAAACGGCCGAGCTTATAAAGGAGGAGGGCCATGTGGCGTGTGCCTATCATGAGGATGCCGCCGCACGTGATGATATCAACCGCGTGCTTGCGGCCCATCCGCGCGGAACTCGGCCCAGTCCAGGTCCTCATCAACAATGCTGCCGTGGCCGATTTTCATCCCTTCCTCGATGTTACCGACGAAGCGCTGGAGCGCATCTGCCGCATCAACCTCATGGGACCGTTCATCCTGACGCGTGAGGTCATCCCCGACATGCTGCAAGCCGGCTGGGGACGGGTGAGCGCTGTTACAATTTACTCGCGCTGGATCGTGACCCGCATGGGCCGAAACCCGCAGGGGTTCGGTGAGGCCCGGCCTCGGCCGGGCTGAGTAGAGCCGCTTCGGCACAGCCGCGCGCCATCATGCCTCAAGCCTGTAAGCGCACCGAGTATTTGAGGAAGAAATGCGATTGTAACAGTAGCACTATTTTAAGAAAATACAAAAAAATACACCATCACAGCGTCGTGACTATACCTAAGCGGGTACTCGGCGGTTTCTACTTTTCTTGATGGTTGTGTTACGAGAATCTTAATTGTAGGTTCACGCCAGTTTAATAACTGAGGCTTTCTGAATGAGTGATAGGGATTATTTCGTAAGACACGAAAACGGCTCCTTTTCTGGAGTTTTGACAATCAAAGCGATCAAAAAAGAAATATTTTTTATGCGTCAGCCGACACCAACGTTGGCGCTTGATCCAAGCCATTTTGCAATTTCCGAAAACAGCAAGATAGGTTTTCTTTGGCCTCGCCGCCGGCGGACAGGCACCGAATCTTATTATGTGATGATCGATGATCCCTCCTTGGTGCGTCCAATGATGGGCGTTTTACGTCGCTCTCGCGATGGTTCGCGTTACGTCATCGACAAGGCGCGGGGGTTTGGCATCTCGAAGCGTGTTGCTACACAGAAATAATCGTTTCTTATGGCGACTTGTTTTTTCTCAAGAAGTAAGTGCTTCGCGGATGTTTACCGCGAATGTCGATGCCATCGCGGGTAAGAATTCTAGCGATTGCCGGACCAGACGGCGGAAAAATTCCCCGGTTTGGATCGCGCAACCATTTTCTTCTCAAAATCCTGGCCATGCTGTAGGCGGCAGAGCCTTCGTTTGCGAGGCGGCGTAGCTCGGGCACAAATGGCTTATATTTCCCACGATAGGGAATTTCCTTCGGAATTTTCATAGAGTTATTCAGTTGCCTTTATTATCCAGTTCGGCGAGCTGTGTGACGTGGCTCCAGACCGTCGCCGCGTATTTTTGATTCCAATATGGCGTTTGGGAATTATAGGCGCCGACATGCTGCCAGAATTGCGCGGGCTGATTCGGGTCGGCGCCCTGCATGGCCTGCGAGAGTATCCAAGCGCCAACGGAGACGTTTAGGCATCCGTCATTGGTAAGAGCGGTCTTGGTGATTCCCATCGTTGCCAATTTCGGCAACCATGTGGAATTCACCTGCGCTGGCCCCATGTCGTAGGTTCCATTGTTGTTCCAATGGATATGTCCGACATGGCCGCCCTCGGTGGCGAGGATACCGCGCAGGAGAACAACCTGTAGGCTAAATTTATTCGCGGCGGAGACAACGCAGGCGTCGAACACGTCGCCGGCATCCGGCCCGCCGGGGATGACTGTTGCGGCATGTGAGGATTGCACCTCTTGCCTGCCTTTGTCCGCCAGCTTTTCGTAGGCCATGATCCAGGCGCCGGCCTCAACATTGGTGCAAGGATCGGATTGCACCTGGTCAGATGAAAAGCCGATGCGAGACAAGACCGGGAGCCAGGCGGCGGGTATGCCCATAGGGCCGATGCCACCCGCGCCGGCCGCGCTGGTCAAGACGCTCTCGATGGCTGGAACGGGCACTGAGTAAGCCGTCGAGGCCTGCTGTATGCAGGCGAGGGCGATCATTGACTTACCAGCAGCGTGCAAAGGTCGCTGACGCCCGTTGTGATAAATGACCAACCAGCGGGGACCATTACTGATGCAGAGGGTGCTACCGAGTATGAACCATTCGAGTAGTCTTGGCCCTCTGAGGCAGCGTATTGAACTCCGGCCGGTGTCAAAACGTCCAATGTGATGTTTTGGGCGGCGTTATTTGCATAGCAATAGGTTGAAACAAACATCGGCGTTGAGCCGGTGTTGTACCGTCTCTCGCCGTTCGATACGCCGATCTGAAAGCTTGAAGAAAAACCTGCGGCAGAGTCCCAAACTCCGCCGACGCATGACAAAAGAGTGCCGGTAGCGGCGGCGGCAATGGCACCGTTGGGAGAGCAGGAGCCACCTATGCGTTGATTGACAGGCAGGTCCAACTGCTTTGAAACCCCGGCTTCACCGGTACTATCCGCGAAGAACGGAGGGTTGGCAGCCGTTCCGTTCGTTTGCAAAACCAGTTCTGAACCGGAATTGCTAATCTGCACTTGAAGATCGTTGTTGTGGTTCGGACTTTCCATGAGTATGGCTGCTGTGCCGCCGCCGTCCAAAAACGTAGCACCAGATCCGTCAGCACCATTCACACCCGAGAAAAGTGTTCCGTTATAATCGAGGCTTTCTGCATCACCTTCCGGACCAACTGCCACCGATCCATCCGCGTCCGGCGCCGAAGTAAGATATGCCTCATCCTTACCCGTGTCGGCCTGGGTAGAGACCGAAGATGAGCCGCCGTCAGGCGAATAGAGGGTAGCGGTGCTTTTTCCATCCCCGGCGGTGGTTTGCACCTGGGCAGTGCCATTGGTCTCGTTCTGGGCGAGCACCTGGTTGTTGGTGGTAGCGTAGCTCGTGGCGTTGGTGATGCTGTTGGTGCCCATGTTGATGTTGGTCTGCATGGTATTCACAGCAGGGTCGCCCGGAACGGCCACGCGATAGAGGTAATCGTTTTCAAGATTGCCGTTGGTAAAGGCCACAAGGGAGGCGAGGTGCCCGGCGCCGGGATTGGCGTAGCCGGTCATAGACACGCTCCAGCCGCCGTAGGCTCCTTCGGCGATGGTGGGGGCCATGGTTCCATATTGGCCGGAGTAGGGGATAAAGCCGCCTTGCTGACCCGTCTGAGCGGCAATGGCGGGCGCCTGGCTCTGGGGGATGGCATTGCCGCCGGTACTCAGGACCAGCGCCTGGAGGTTGCCTGCGGTGGGCTGGAGAACCTGCACCTGCCATGTCTGGCCGTAGGGATTGGTGGCGGAAACGGACGTGGGCAACATGCCCGTGTTTTCGAGCATCGCCACCGTGATGGCGGCGGGCGTTGTGGCTGTCGCCGCGGCTTCAACTGCCGCGTAATTTTGCTGGATATATTCCTGCGCGGCATCCGCAATCAATCGCTGCTGGCCGGCCGTCGCCGCCACCTCAGTATTGACCATTCCCAGATGCTCGTAATTGACATAGGGCTTTATGGCCATGAGGCCAATTAAAACGGCGAACAGAGCACCCAGTATGGCGGGCATGATTATTCCCCTATTTGAACAACGGAAATGATGTCGCCGTTGCTGATATTGGCAGCGGCGGGGAGGGCAGAGAGAACGCCAGCGGGATCGCTGGCAAAGTCGCCTCCGGTGGCGATGCCAAGGCTGACATCCCCCGGAAACTCCTGATTGAAAGCGTCGATGATGCCGGGCACGGATGGTTCAAAGACATAGACGGTTCGCGTTCCGCTACCGACGACAACGTAGTTGGTAATATTCTTGGGCAGATCAGCGGCGGCCACACCCAACGGGAAGGTTAGGTCTGCGGTGGGAAGCGTGCCGGAGTTGGTGGGCGTGTTCGCGTTGGCCTCCAGGTAGGTCAAAACCATGTTCCGGTATGTCATGAACATTTGCCCTTGCGCCTCGGCCGATATCGCGGCCCGTGGTCCCGTGATGGAGCGGGACCAGTCGCCCTCAAGCGCGCCGAAACCGAAAATGAAGAAGAGAAAAAGCAAGGGGAGAAGGGCGTACATTATGGCAAGCTACCCGACAAAAATAAATTGCGCTGGCGTTCAATTTGGCTCCAAAGCTGCTGGAAATTCCCAGCGCGGATTATCGACCGTATGGAGGTCTCATTGGTTTCCGAGACAAACAGGGGCGATACTTTGAGAAGGCGCGCTGGCGGCGCTTCGACACCGGGAGTGCCCTGCTTCCTCGACGGTATGGCATTCTTGGGGTCGAAGTGCTGGAGGCTAAGATGAAAGACTGCTGATAGTGCATCAGCCAGCGCGTCATTTTGGCCTCCGTTTTTGCGCGCGAAGCGGGCAGAGCCGGTAGGAATATCGTCAGCGCGGGTCGTAGAGATAACCGGGTGCCCAGTACGCGAGTCTGGCGTCGTCTTGTAGAAAGACGACGCCAGATCGGCCCCGATAAATAAATCCGAAAAGGATATATCTAGCAAAGCCATTGATGGTTACTGGTTAAACACGAAAGCGAGCTTGTTTGTATTACCCGCAATGCAACCCGTGGCAATGGTGGCCGGCGTCACCGCAGATGCGGCGGCGGCGGTGCCGCCATTGATCGCAAGGGTCGTGTAGTTGTCCACCGCCGTAGCCTCGGCCGCGCAGGTGGACTGCGACAAACCGCTGTCGGTGATGTTGACATCATTAGAAGCGTCGCCCGTGACAGTCACAGCGCCGCCCCAGGGGTTGATGATGCCGGTTGTGCCGCTGACCATGCTGGACGGTACGTCTCCGGCGGCGATCAGCACCGTATCCGTCAAGGATGCGGTCGATGACGTGCCTGAATAGAGCTGCGCCGATTTCGCATCGAGCGTGCTGATATTCGACGCTTCGGTTCCTACCTTATTGGAGCCGAAAGCCTCATAGAAAATCAGGACGACTGCGCCGATGGCCAACACGGCCAGCAGGTATTTGAAGAGGGTGCCGAGAACTTCTGACAATGTAGGCTCCTGTTGCTGGGGGAAGTTAGTTTGGTATTGTTCCCATTTGTGTGGACACGCCGTTGATCCCAACGAGAACTAAAAGGATCAGGGCATACATGATAAGATCGAAGGCAAAGCCCATGATCTTAACATTCTTGGCTGTCCGATACTGCAGCTCGTCGGCCCATTGCCGAACACGCGCTGCAATTCTTTCCGGAAAATCCGTGAAATCGGACATTGATTCGATATCATCAATCATGTCTGGGCTCGGAAAACCGTAATTCGTGCCGATGAGGGCTTTGGCGAGCGATTCGCCATTCAGCATCCGCCGCCGAATTGCCACAAGGCGTTGGCGTAGCCACGGCGAAGCGAAACGAGCCTGGTCATCAAGGATTTTGGTGTCGGACATGCCTGCTTTCAGCATGGCTGAAAACGTCAAAATCCAGATGAAGCCCTGAATGTCGCGGTAGAAGCTGAAAGGAAAATACTCTTCAGCCTTCATACGAATTTTTGCCGTCCAGTTGGGCAAAGCCCATGTGATCCAGCCGATGATGCTGACTAACACCGCCACGGGGGCGATCATCCAATAGCTGGTGGCCGCGTCTCCAAGCGTAAAGAGAACGGCCGCGCTGCCGTGAACGCTCGATTCGGGGATAACCATTCGGATTGTCGGGAGAACATACACCCCCACGGCCCATACGAGGCCGTACAGGGCCACCAGATAAACCGTGGGTGTGGTGAGGGCCGTTATGAGCGTTCGGCGTATCGTGCGGACTCTGATTTTGGAGTCAATGATGAGGTCGAAGGCATCAGAAATTTGGCCTGCGTTTTCGCCGCCTAGGAGGATTAGGGCCTCGTCATTGGGCACCCATTTCCGCAAGGCTATCGCAAGCTGGGAGCCATTTTGCATCCGCCGGATAATGTCTCCGACGATTTCGGCAGATGATTTCCGCTTGTTCCGAAGCAGCCTTTTTTGAAACCTCTCCAGCGCCGCGACCTGGCCTACCTCATTGCGGATTTGGCCGCTCATGTGGCGGTAGAATTCCTCGCGGACGCCCCAGGAGAACGCCATCTTGTCGAGGGCGAGTTTGGTCTTTTCGCCGGTTGTTCCCAGCGTCATTGTGAGAGCCTGCATCATGCATTCACCTGTTCTTTCGGCACCACCACGTCCACGTTGTCGCCAACGTCGCGCGGGTCCAGCTCGCCGGCCAAAACCATTTCCATGGCGGTTGAGAGGATCGAATTATCGGTATCGGAACGGGCGCGGAAATTGCGCCGTGCTTCATCAGGCCCATGGTTAATAAAATCGTTCATCAGGCGTTGGTCCGTATGGATGACTTCGGCAACTGCCCGCCGGCCCTTGATGCCTTTGCGGTGGCAGGCATCGCAGCCCTCGCCCCGCAAGCGAACATCGGCAAGGTTGCCGTAGGTTTTTAACGCACTCATCAAGCGCGGATGAATAAGCTCGCACGTCTTATCGGTCAGCCGGACTGAACAGGCCGGGCAAAGCAGCGGCGTGAGGCGCTGATTGATGATGCCGCGAATGATCTTTGAGTTGCAGAACATTTTGCGCGGCAAGCGGCCGGGGTCCATGATCTCAATACGATCAGGAACAGAGAATGGGTCTTCGACGTGAACGGTTGATGGAACGCGGTGGCCGGTCATTGCCGCCTGGAAGGCGGCAAGGAATGTCTCAACGCTGCGAAGCTCTCCCAAGAATATCGTATCAGGGTCCATACGGAGTGCGTGGCGGAGAAATTCTGCGAAGAAGTCCCGCCCTTCGCCTCTCATAGCCGCTGATATGACAAGCTGGATTGCAAAGCTCATCGGATATTCCACCGGGTCTTCGATGGTAAGTATCCGTTTTCCGGGGGACCGGCGGGCAAGCTGTTTCAGCAGCTCAAAGAGCGATGTCGTTTTACCGGACCCAGTTGGCCCCGTAAAAATCGTGAGGCCGCTTGGCCCCTCCATGATGAATTCGAGGCGTTCAAGTTGTTCCTGTTTGTAGCCCATGTGACCAAGGGCCATTCTTCCCTGGGGCGCGCGGGGCTTCTGCAATTTCACTATAGGCCGCGCCGGGCTGCTATAATTGGTGCGCCCATATTGTAGGCGGAGAATCATAAATCCGCCACCGCCTTCCTCCGGGTATGCTGGCCCGCGAACTATGCGAACCGATGTAAGCGGAGAGCCTTGCAGCACAGACCCGGAGATTTGTGCGTTTTGAACTTCGGAAGGCGTGAAGGATGCTTCCTTGATCGTGGCAATGCCCTGATAAAAGGCGCGTATAATCGCCGCGCCTTCGGATTGAGTGGTGCGTGAGGCCACGGCCAATTCACCGTCCTCACGGAATTGAATTTCAGTGTGTGTGCCCCGCAACAGAATATGAATGTCAGATACGTTGCAGCTCGCCGCGTGAAAGAGAAGCTTTAACGCGGCATCGCGGTTTTCTAACACCTCTTCAACACGTTCCGGCATCGTGGCCTTATACTCGGCCTCTTGGCTCTCCAGGAAAAAAACAATGTGGTCGAGGTCTGTATATTCGACGGTGAACTTGCGCCCTTTGACGCGGCATTTGTCGATCCACGTCAATAATAGGGTGTGGCTTTTATCGCTTTCCTGCACGAGAACTTTATTCCGTGCATAGTCCACCGCCATTCGCCGCGACAAGGACGGGGGAATTTCTGGCAGATCGCTAGGAGGGATCGCGACCGCGGAGGTGTTAAATTCACCGTCCATAGATTTCTCCCGTCAAAATCCAATCGCCATCATCATTGATGGAGAGGGTATCGAGGCGCAGGCCGGGAATCTGGTCGAAGTGGATCAGCGTGGGAGTGACCGGGAGCGTGATCGTGACGGTTTCTTCCGGGTCGGGGGGAAGGCCCGGCGGAGGTACTGCTGCGGTAGCCCCAGGCAACGGCTGGGGCTGTACCGGCTCGCTGATTTGCGGAGACACACCGATGGGCTGCAAAAGCGCCTGCAACGCGATATTCGACGCGGGGAGGCCCTGGGCGTTGTCCGAACCATTGGGCGAGGCAGGGAAGCCTATTGTCTGCGTGATCGTGTCGCCGCTTCTATCTACCGTCCCGCTGGGGCGTTCTGCGACGGTAGCGCCATCCTGGCGCTCCCAGGTCAAGATGGCTGCGCTATCGGTGCAAGCGGCGTGGCCAAGCGTCCAGGCTTCCACGGTGATCTGTTGGGCAAGGATTTCGCCCACGCATGAAGATAGCCAGGCGGCCGGCATGGGGGTTTTCAGGAGCGGAGAAATCGCCGCTTCCTGTTGCCCACGGCGCATCTCTGCCGCCGCAGCTGGGGGCACTACAAGAGCTGTGCGTAGCTGTACGACATCTGAGAACGTAGTAGGAACATGCGGTTCGTGGATCAGCCTGCGGCTAAGAATCTGATGGCCAGGATAGGTATACCCATCCTGGCT
>Ga0182014_10000497_pt1 | contig 51888 bp, 48 predicted proteins | sample 612S2DmetaG_FD_120489 | JGI IMG/M metagenome (GOLD analysis project Ga0182014, IMG submission 120489) | Permafrost microbial communities from Stordalen Mire, Sweden - 612S2D metaG | ecosystem: Environmental > Terrestrial > Soil > Wetlands > Permafrost | place: Sweden: Stordalen | collected... | reverse complement strand
TCCTTGGGATTCCCTGGCGGTGAAGAACGGTCCCACCGTCCCGCCCGATCCTTGGGATTCCCTGGCTGTGAAGAACGGTCCTACCGTCCCGCCCGATCCTTGGGACTCCCTGGCGGTGAAGAACGGTCCCACCGTCCCGCCCGATCCTTGGGACTCCATGGCTGTGAAGAACGGCCCGACCGTCCCGCCCGATCCTTGGGATTCCCTCACTGTGAAGAACGGCCCGACCGTCCCGCCCGATCCTTGGGATTCCCTGGCTGTTGCATAGCAAATAACTGTGGCCATTGATACGGCTCACGCCCTAGAATGGGCGTAGTGCGTCTGGCGCTCCAGGTCTGCGGGTGGTTGATCGGCATACCGCTGCAACTGCTGATTCTGACCGCGTTGCTGCGCGGTGGATATCGGCGGTACCCCTTCCTGTTTCTTTATATCCTCGGCGACTTCTTCACGACCGTCGCCGATATTCCTGCCAGTTGGGCATACATTCAAGGGGTGCATAGCACGCTTGGCTCCATCTGGTGGTCCGGTCAGGTCGTGTCGCACTTGCTGGTATACGCCGCGGTGTTCAGCCTGCTCTACCGGGCAACCGATCGACAGCCCGGGCGGCGCAGTTTTCGGATCGCGATTGTTATTGCCGCAGCCGCTTTTGCCGGAGGGTCGCTGGCGATTCATGTCTACGCGGGCGCTGAATCCTGGCATGCGGCCTGGCTCCGCGACCTGGCCTTCTGCGCGGCTATTCTCGATCTGATCCTGTGGACCTTCCTCATTGCCAAACGGAGTGCCGATAACCAATTGCTCCTGTTATCCAGCGGGCTCGGCGTTCAATTCTGCGGGGAAGCCATCGGCGAAGCTCTGCGGCAGTTGGCGGTTCACGACCGTTCGCGCGCGCTTTCGCTGACTGGGGCGTGGGTAATGGTGATTTCCTACCTGTTGTTCCTGTTCATCTGGTGGAGGGCGCTGCGCACTGCGGAGGATCCGGCCGGCCGGCGGCACAAGCTGCCGGAAATTAAAGCCGAACAAGTTCGGGGACAATAAAAAAGGAGAAGCGCTCGCCTGATGGAGGCGGCGCTTCCCCGGACAGTTCATCTGGAACAACGCGAATCTGCTTTACTGCCGATCCTAGTTGGGGCGAACCGCGGCTTGCGTCGGGGTGCTGCCCTGCAGCGTCAGGTTGGCAGCGGCCTGGTCGGCACTGAATACTTTCACTTCCACCCGGCGGTTGTGGGCGCGCGCTTCCCGCGTCGCGGCGTCGTCTGCCGGGTTCAGCTTGCCCAAGCCGACCATGTGGATGCGATAGACGGGAACATTGTGCTTGGCGACAAGGTATTCCACCACCGCGTCGGCGCGCTTCCGGCTGAGCACCTCGTTGTATTCGGACGAGCCCAAGCTGTCGGTGAAGCCTTCCACGGCGATGAAGAAACGCTTGCCGGTGCCGGCGTCGGTGGCGAGCTTATCGAGCTGTTCCCTGGCATCGCCGGTCAGTCCGTACTGGTCGAATTTGAAGAGCACCGTGGCCGAGGTCTGCAGTTTGTAATCGTCGATGTTGGCGACCGCGTCGCGAACCATGCCGATGTCGCGTGCATCCTGGTCGGCCTTTTCGCCGGCCTGGTTGGCGCGGGTCATAGCCTCGCCAGCGTGCTGATCGGCGACGTTGGCCTTATCGTAAGCCGTAGAAGCTTTCTCCTGGGCGGCGCTGATTCCGTTCTGGGCGCGCTCGTCGACTTGCTTCACTTGCTGGTTGGTGTTCTGAATCTGTTGCGAGTTTTGAGCGGTCTGCTCGCCTACCTGATCCACTTTCGCCTGAATAGGGGCGGTGGTGTTCTTGACGTACTTCTTGGTCGCACACCCACCAGCGAACAAAGCGCCCGTAAGAATACAAGCTGTTACGAAGAATGCTCTCATTGGCTCAAACCTCGATCTGGTTCATTGCAATCGCGCAACCAATCTGCAAAACGATTGATTCCAAAGGAACTCGCGGTGATTAGGCGGCCCGGGTCGTGTAAGCTTTACGCAATCGCAGACGTTCGGGTGGCCCGGGTGCACAGATTGCGCCGGCTCGAACAACGGCGCACGCGTACACCAGGCATATCCCAGGAGAGGTTCTCATACACCGGTCCTTCGGGATCCGTATCGAGAAACCAAAATTGTCGTTCATTCATAGAATCCTACAAGCGCCACAGGATGTGGCCAGGGGAACACTCTCAGGATAGCACATTCCGGTATAGGTTAGGTTACATGTACCGCATTGAAACCAAGGACGTTATCAGCAGGAAAATCCCCTCGTCCGTCTCACAACCGGCTTCGAAGCCGAAGCTTCTCTCACATGGAACCGGGAAGCTTTTGCGTCCAATTGGTGAGCACCTGAATTGGCGCCACGGCGGAGAACTCGAAGGGAATATTCAGCAGGAATCTTTGTCCGTCGCCGGAAACATCGTAGAGGTTCCAGGGCGTGCCGGGCAAAGGACGCGCGGAGTGGAATAACAGGCGAGGCCGGCTCGCCTGAAAAGAGGCTCCGTCGGGGTCCACCTGCACGACCATCAAGTCGCCATCGGAGGTCATATAGAAGAGCTCGCGGCCATCGCCGCGCCAATGAGGCAACCCGCCACCGCCAGTCGAAATCTGCCAACGCCGCCGGGTATCCGCGCCAATTCCTTCGAAAGGCTCCACCCACACCTGGTTGTGGCCAGTCTCGTCGGATTGGTAGGCCACCCACTTGTCGTCCCTCGAAAGCGTGGCGTAGCCTTCCTGAAAGATCGTTTCGCGCACCGCGCCGGCTTTCCGGCCGGCGAATTCATAAGCCCAGATATCGGAGCGGGTACCCTCCATCAGGATTCCAAAAACCAGGAACTTGCCGTTGTGCGACCAATCGGTGGGATACTTGGCCCACTGGCTGTGAAGCAACAACTCTTCCTTGGCCCCGCCGTTCACGGCCTTGGTGTAAATGTCGTAGGTCTGATCGTGCTCCTGCCAAAACGCGACCCGGGAGCCATCGGGCGACCAGATGGGCTGCCCTTCGCTAGTGGCGGAAGAAGTGAACTGCGTGGTTTCCCCATGTTCCCCCAGCAGCCAGAGGTGGGCGTGCTTGCCATCCTCAGTCAGCTTGCCGGCCATGGCCAACTTGCCGTCCGGGGAGATACGCGGCGGACCCCAGTCGCCAGGCTCGCCAATCGTGCTAAGCTGCCGGCCGCTGCGATCCACCCACCACAACCGGCGGTGCGTGGTGCCCACGGACTGGTATGCCAGCACGCCGTTGTTTGAAACCGAGAGGGGCGCCAGCGCCAGGCTTTGCACCGCGCCGATGCCGGCCGCGACCAAATGCGGCTCGCCGATCGCTTTCAGCTTGGCGAAGTCGAAAGCCTGGGCCTTGAGATCGGTATTCCGGACGAAGAGCAAATAGCCCGAACTGGCGCTGACGGGTGCATATACCGCGCTGGTCTCGGAAGCCATCACGCGCTGCGCCCGGCCCACCCCCAGGGATCCGACGTAAATCCCGGTAGCCTCGGTCATGTCATTCAGGACGAAGAACAGGAAATGCTTGCCATCCGGCAGGAACTGCGGCCAGCGGTAAGCGCGCTCCTGGCGCGAAATATCCGGTTTCAAAACCGGCTGTGGGTTCCCGCCGGTGGCCGCAATCGCGAACAAGCCGTCGGTTAAGCCTGGCGCAAACAGGATGACGCCTGCCGGCGACCAGGCGCCACCGCCGGGCGTCTCGTCGGCCGGGCAAAGAATCTGGATGACACCGTCCGGGCTGCCTTCGGTCATGTGCACGCGCCAGGTCTTGAGCGACTGCTGGGCGAAGAAGCCCACCATCTGGCTGTCGGGCGACCAGAAGGGCGCAGCCGCACCGTCGGTACCTGGAATGATCCTGGGTTGAATCTCATCGAGTGCGCGCAGCCACAGCGTGCGCCGCCCGTCGGGACCGGCAGCCGAAGAGACAATGTAACGGCCGTCCGGCGATACCGACGGCGAACCCGGGTACGACGAGTTGTCGGGCGGGTTGACCGTCAGCGCGACCCGCGGGGCGAGTTCAACCGGCCTGTGACGCATGTAGAATGCCGCCGGCAGCGCGATGACGCAAACAATCAGCAGGGCGATCGCGAACAGCAAGGCGCGGCGCCGCCAAGGGTGCAGAGGCATCACCACCGGCGGCAGCACCGCCCGCGAATCTCTCCGCCACCCCATTCCCGCGGGCGCCACGATTGCGACTTGCGGGACAGCTTCCGCGGTAGCGTCTACGGGTGTGGCTGTCACGGTTTCCGGCCGCGGGGCAACGGTCGTTGCCCTGACACGCGGCAGCCACCGGCCGCACAGCTTGAGTTCGGTTACCGCGTTTTGCAGCCGTTGGCGCCGGCGCGCTATATCGCGCTCGAGGCAGGCGGCAATCACCCCTTCCATGGCCGCATGCACCGGCGACTTCGCCATCAGGCTCGGCGGAGGCCCGGAAACGATCGCTTCGTCGAGCCGCCGCCCTTCGCCGGTAAAGGCACGACGCCCGGAAACCAGCTCGTACAGGACCGCCCCGTAGGCAAAAATGTCCGTACGCCAGTCGATTGGCTCCCCTCGCACCTGCTCGGGCGAGCGGTACGGCGCCAGTTCCAGATCGCGCGCCGTGGGCGGTGTCAGGACCGAGATGCCTTCCTCTGTGATCGCGATGGTCTTCGGCGCGATGGCGCCGTGGACCAGGCCGCGCATATGCGCCTGATGCAGCGCCGTACCAAGCTTGATTGCGTAATCGAGGGCTTTGTCGGCAGCCAGCGGCCCCTTCGCCAATTCCTCGGAAAGAAGCGTTCCTTCCACCGGTTGATGGTTCAAAAAGTCCTGTCCGAGTATGCTTCCGTCACTCAATTTCGGCCTTCGGCTGATCGGGGTTCGGAGTTCTCCTACACCCGCCCACTCCGGATTCTACTATCGCCACGCGCCGATCACAATGAGTGTAAGGTTAGGCCTGTACGGTAGAGGAAGGTATACAGAACTGATGGTACCCCAACTCACTTAACCAGCCTTCAGTGATCGGCCATCAGCCCGCCCAAGTGTGGCTTTTGACAGCTTCCTCTTCGAAAGTTTTACAATGCGAGAGAATGCAAAAATGGATTGCGGGTTTACTCGTGGCCGCCGCCGCGTTCGCCCAGAAGCAGCCAATCACGCTCGCGGCCTTGAGCCGTGCGGGACGGGGCGGGGGCGGCGCGGGAGCCGCCGTCTGGCTACCCGACGGCAGTGCCTTTCTCCGGCGCGCCGGAGCCAGTCTCGAAATTTACGATCCGGCCACCCGAACCTCCAAACCATTTCTGGCGCTGAACGCCCTTGACATCTTCGCCGTTCCCGTCTCTTCCGAAGACGGTCCGGTGGATTGGACCAACCGCCGCGCCGGCCGCGGCAGCGGATTCGATCTCTCCGCCGACGGCAAAGAACTGCTCTACACCAGCGGCGGCGATTTGTTCCTCATTCACATGGACGCCGGCAACTGGGAGCAGCTCACCCGGACGCCGGTGGCGGAAATGGATGCCCGGATCTCGCCCGACGGCCGGAAGGTGGCATTTCGCCGCGGCTGGGACCTTTACAGCCTGGATGTAGCCGCCAAGCGGGAAACCCGCCTCACCCGCAACGGAACCGAAACCCTGCGCAATGGCGTTCCCGATTGGGTTTACCCGGAGGAGCTGGAACTGGGCACGGCATTCTGGTGGTCGCCGGATTCCAAATCCCTGGCCTACCTCCAGTTCGACAGCAGCGTCGAGCCCGTCCATCCGCACGAGGATCTGCTCCGGGTGCGCGCTCTGTACGAGCCTCAGCGCTATCCCCAGGCCGGTGAGAACAATCCCGAGGTGCATTTGGGAGTGGTGGCGGCCACCGGCGGACCTACCCGCTGGTACGACGTGGGCGATACCCGCGACAGCCACCTGATCGCCCGCGCCGGCTGGATGCCATCTTCGCGCGCCCTCTACGCGCTCCGCTTCAACCGCGTGCAGAATCACGACGAGCTGCTCTCGATCGACCTCGAATCCGGTGCGCACTCGACCATCTTCGAAGAGTCCGACCCCTGCTGGATCAACTTGCAGGGCGATATTCGCTTCCTCGCCGACGGACAGCGCTTTCTGTGGACCAGCCAGCGCGGTGAGGGCGGCTATCGCCACATTTACCTCTATTCCATCGATGGCAAGCAGGTGAAGCAGTTGACTAAGGGCGCCTGGGAAGTGGAGAGCATCGACGGCGTCAACGAGGGCGCCGGCAAACTCTACTACACCTCCGACGAGCCTTCGCACCTGGAGCGGCACCTCTACGCGATCGGCCTCGATGGCAGCGGCAAGAAACAGCTCACCAAGGAACCCGGAACGCATAGCATCTCGATGGGCCCTACGGCCAAGTTCTATCTCGATACCTGGTCCAGCCTGACCGAGCCTCCGCGCACCGTGCTCGCCTCCGGCGACGGCGCCACCCTTGCCGTATACCGCCAGCCGGACCTGACCGAGAGCCAGCAATACCAGATTCTGCCTACCGAAATCGTGAAGTTCAATGCCCCCGACGGCACCCTGCTCTACAGCCGGCTGATTAAGCCCGCGGGCTTCGCCGAGGGCAAGAAATATCCGGTGGTAGTAAGCGTGTACGGCGGCCCGGGCGTCGGCCTGCCGGTCCACAATTCCTGGCAGGGCATCGATATCGACCAGGTGCTCGCGCACAAGGGCTACATCGTGTGGCAATGCGAAAACCGCGGCGGCATGGGGCGCGGGCACGCCTTTGAAACCGCCATTTATCACCAACTGGGCGTGGCGGAGCTGGCCGACCAGGTGGCTGGCGTCCAGTACCTGATTTCGCTCGGCATCGCCGATCCGGCCCGTATCGGCATTCACGGCTGGAGCTACGGCGGCTTCATGACCGTCAACGCCCTGCTCAACGCGCCGGGCGTCTTCCACGCGGGCTTTGCCGGAGCCCCGGTGACCAATTGGCTGAACTACGACAGCATCTACACCGAGCGCTATATGGGCCTTCCCATAGACAACCCGGAAGCCTATCGCGTTACCGCGCTCGCTCCCAAAGCCGGCAACCTGAAAGGCAAACTGCTGCTGGTGCACAATTTTGAGGACGACAACGTTCTCTTCCAGAATTCCCTTCAGCTCGTCAACGCCCTCGAATTGGCCGCGAAGCAGTTCGAATATATGCTCTACCCGCAGAAATCCCACGGCGTGACCGGCCCCGCCAAGCAGCAAATGAACCAGTTGATGCTGGATTTCTTCGACCGGACGCTGCAGTAGCCCTGTGTGCGTGGCAGCATACCGGAGCCTTTTGCTCCCGCGAAGAATTCTCGCGGGCAGCGCGGCAGCGCGGTCCTGGTAGCGCCGGCGATCTTGTCGCCGGTTCTTTTCAACGCCGGCCGCTCTCGAAGCACTTGCATTTCGCTTCCGATTCAGGCAACCTGAAAGGTTTTCCCCGGATTGTCTTCATGTTGGTACGCGTGCTCTATCACGACCATTGCTTCGACGGCGCCGCCTCAGCCGCCTTCTTCAGCCGCTTCATCGCTGGCGCAATTCACCCGGATGCCGAATTTCGCTACACAGGAATGGCGCACAGGGCCGATCAGACTTTCGACCCCGCGCTTTTCGACGGCGACGAAAACGCCATCGTCGATTTCAAGTACTCCAGCGATCCCCGCCTGACATGGTGGTTCGATCATCATCAGAGCGCTTTTCTCAACGCCCGGGACGCCGAGCACTTCCGCCGCGATACCAGCGGCCACAAGCTCTACGACCCCAGCTTCAAATCCTGCGCCTCCTTCATCGCCACGGCTGCGCGCGAACGCTTCGGATTTTACGCGCCGGATCTGGACGATCTGGTGTACTGGTCCCTGATCATCGATGGCGCCCAGTATCCGGATGCCAGAACCGCGGTGGAATTGGGCGCGCCCGCCATGAGGCTCACCCTCGTGATCGAGGCCGCCAAAGGTTCCGGCATCGTACAGAAAATCATCGGCTGGATGCAACACCGTACGCTCGACGAGATCGTCGCCGAGCCGGAGGTGAATGAGCTCTACGCCCCCCTTTATCGGCGCCACCTGGAAAACCAGCAGGTGATTGGCGAGCGCGCCCACGAGGATCGCGGGGTCGTGTTTTTCGACCTTGACGGCTACGACGTGGAAGGCTATAACAAGTTCATCCCTTACGATTTGTTTCCCGATTCGGTGTATACCGTTTCGGTGAGTCCTTCCAGTTTTCGCACCAAAATCTCGGTCGGCTCCAACCCTTGGGCCAAGGTTGAGCTGAAGCATAACCTCGCCAGCATTTGCGAGCGCTACGGCGGCGGCGGCCACGCGCGCGTCGGAGCCATCAGCCTGGCGCCCGGCGCGCTCGATCAAGCCCGCGCCATCGCCAGCGAGATCGTGGCCGAACTGCAAAACTGAATTGGGTGGCGCAGGCTAGTCCCATGACCGTCGAATCCGATCCCTTGAACCAAACCACGGCCGACGTGTATGCGGCGGTGCGCAGCCGGATTGTGCCGCGCCTGAATCTGCTGGCCGCGTGCCGCTCCGAGCGCGAACTGCTCGCCCACCCGGTGTACCGCGACCTCGCCCCGCTGGTGGAGGAGGCGCTCGCGACCACCTACATCGCCGACTTCCGCCGCGGCCCGGCGCCCGCGCGGCAGCGCTACCGGGTGGTGGCCTGGAACATCGAGCGCGGCCGCCAGCTCGCGGCGCAGCTCGAACTCTTCCGCTCCCATCCCTATCTCAGCCACGCCGACGTGCTGCTGTTGACGGAAGCCGATGCCGGCATGGCGCGCTCCGGCAACCAAATGGTAGCCGAGGCGCTGGCCCGCGAGTTGGGCATGGCGGTGGCCTTCGCGCCCTGCTATATCGCCTTCGGCAAGGGTTCCGGCGTGGAGCGCGACGCCGGCGGCGAAAACACCTTCGCCCTCCATGGCAACGCCCTGCTCAGCCGCTACCCCATCTCGCGCGTGCGCCAGATTCCGCTGGTCAACGGCGTGGACAAGGTCGCTCACCGCGAAAAGCGGCTGGGCCGCCAGTCCGGGGTGGCGGCGCGCGTCGAGTTCGCCAATCTAGCGTTCGAAGCCGTCAGCGTGCACCTCGACGCTCAATCCACCCAGCGCCACCGCTGCCTCCAGATGCGTGCCATCCTGGACGCGGTTCCCGCCCATGGCCCGGCGCTGGTCGGCGGCGACTGGAATACCAGCACCTACGATTCCTCTCACGCCCTCTGGGCCATCCTGGGTTTCTGGCTGCGCGTCATGATGGGCGTCGATCATGTCATCCGCAATCACTATCTCCAGCCCGAACGCAAGTTTGAGCGTGCCTTGTTCCGGCTGCTCGAAGAACGCGGCTTCGAGTACAACCAATCCAATTCGCTGGGCGATTACACCACCTATTACGACGCCAACAACGACGACGCCGTGCGCAACCTGGGCGAGTGGGTGCCTGCCTGGTGCTTCGCTTTTATCCGCTGGGGCCTGCGCCATCACGGCGGGCGCTGTCCCTTCAAGCTGGACTGGTTCGCTACGCGCGGCCTCCAGGTCGCCGGCCCGCTGGTTTTGCACGACCTCGCCCCGGGTCCGGCAAAGCTGCCGCTCTCCGATCACGATCCGATCGGCGTGGACGTGATCGTGGCTGACCGAGCCGCGACCAAAGGGAGCGGTCTTCGCTCTAATTGAAGGTGGAGATGCTGACGACCTTCATCGTCGACGATGAGCCCATTGCGCGCCAGATCCTGCGCGAGCAATTGGAGGCCATACCTGGCGTCGAGGTGGTGGGGGAAGCCGCCGACGGCGGCCGGGCGCTGCTCGAAATTGCGCGCCTCCGCCCGGAGGTGGTTTTCCTCGATCTCCAGATGCCCGTGATGGGCGGCTTTGAGGTGGTCCGCAATCTGGAAGGTGCGCGCCTTCCGGTGGTGGTCATTGTCACGGCCTTCGACCAGCACGCCATTCAGGCTTTTGAAGCCGGCGCCATCGATTACCTGCTGAAGCCGGTGGGCGAGGCGCGCCTCCAGAAGGCTGTCGAGCGTGCCCGCGCCGTGTTAGGCAATCCGGCCGAGGCGGCCGACAATCTGGCCCGTATCGCGGCCGTGGCCGACACCGCGCTGCCGGCGGGCAGCCGCAAAGTGGTGGGCCGCAGCGGTTCCGACTATGTGCTGCTCGATGCCGACGAGGTGCTGGCGTTCCAGGCCGAACGCGAATTGGTCTGGATCGTCACCGCCCGCCAGCGCCTGCTGGCCACTCACAGCCTCCGCACCATCTGCCAACGCCTGCCCGGGCCCCAGTTCCAGCGCGTCCACCGCAATGCCGTCGTGAACCTGAATCACGTTCGCACCATCAGCGCGCTCAGCAGCCAGCGCTGGATGATCACCCTCAGCAACTCACTCGAACTGATCGTGAGCAAACGCCAGGCCCACGGCATTCGCCGCATTCTGCACTGGTAACCGACTACCGAGGACTGTGAACCGACAAGTTCCTAACCCGGCTGAGCCGGAACCAAACAGGGCAAACTACGGAAGTTGGAGTCAATTTCGGACTCCAGCCAAGTGCCGTTCCAGATTGGCGCAAAACGCAACGGCCGGAAATTTTCTGCCAGAAAACAGCCGGATTCAACCATCCGGGTACTGATGGCCCGGGACATTTTCACTCAGCTCTTGCCCCCGCCTCAACGCTGAAGCGGCCGGAGGGCACAGCGCTCTGAGTCGCACCCGCCAAGAACGCATCGGGCGGTGCGTCCCCGCACGCCGGCTGAAACCGTTGATCTGGGCCCCTTGCCTGTATATACCTTGACACGCATATGCCCTGTAAAGTATATCAAGAGGGTGGAATCCGTGTTCGAAATCATCGCGGAGCCGAACCGCCGCGCGATATTGAGCCTCCTGGTCTCGTCACGACAGTCGGTTGGAGAGATCGAGCGTCAACTTCGTATGCCGCAGCCGACCGTGTCAAAGCACCTGCGAGTGCTGCGCGAGGCCGGTTTCGTAGAATCCACGGTGGACGCACAGCGCCGTCTCTACCGGCTGAAACCTGAACCACTTCAGGAGATCGATGCCTGGCTGGCTCCGTTCCGCCGGTTCTGGTCCGCTCACCTGGATGCTCTCGAACGCCACCTCGACCGCATGGATCACATGGGTCAGTCAACACCAAGGAAAAGGAAGACAAGCAGAAGACGGCGCGGCCCAAACCGCGAACGCGACAAAGGAGAAACGACATGAAAATCAAATTGACCAGCGTATTCGTGGACGACCAGGACAAGGCCCTGCGCTTCTATACGGAGGTACTGGGCTTTGCCAAGAAGACCGATTTCAGTAAGGGCCCATATCGCTGGCTGACCGTGGGCTCGCCCGAGGAGCCGGACGGCACTCAGCTGCAGCTGGCGCTGAACGACAACCCCGCTGCCAAAGCGTATCAGCAGGCGATCTTTCAACAGGGCCAGCCCGCGGCCATGTTCAACACCGACGACGTCAAGGGCGACTACGAGCGTATGAAGGCCCGCGGCGCCCAGTTCACGATGCCGCCCACCGGCGTGACCGGCGCGACCATTGCGATGCTGAACGACACATGCGGCAACCTCATTCAGCTCACCCAACTGGCACGCTATTAAAATGCGGCCGTTCCGCACGCCGGCGCAGCTCCGCCGGTCCCGATCCGCTCACGTCGATGCTCTCGAACGCCACCTCAACCGCATGGATCGATCCGCGCCAACGAAAGGGAAGCCAGGGAGAAGATAGATGAACGATCACGAACAGTACGCACCGGGTCCGGCCAGCGGAGCGCAGGTACGAAAGGACGGAGAGAAGTGGACCCTCATTCTCGTCAGAGAACTGCGCCACCCGCCGGGAAAAGTCTGGCAAGCGCTAACCGACCCCGCGCACCTGCGCGAGTGGGCGCCCTTCGTAGCCGATGGGAGCCTTGGCACGGTCGGAGCCACGGTGAATCTCACCTGGGTGGGAACGCCCACGCCGATCGAAACCACAGTGACGCGAGCCGACGCTCCCAGGTTGCTTGAGTACAACGATATCCGGTGGGAACTCGAAGCCCTTGGCGTCGGCACGCGCCTGACTGAGCGCAGCTAAAATAATTGCGAGAGTAGGAGCTGTACATGAAAAAGCCCGTCCCGGTGGAATCTGCCTCTGCATTAATCGACGAGAAGATCAAGGAACTTGCGGACTGGCGCGGGAAGACGCTCGCGAAAGTGCGCGAAATCGTACACCAGGCAGACCCTGAGATCGTCGAGGAGTGGAAGTGGATGGGGACTCCCGTCTGGTCCCACGGCGGCATCGTCTCGACAGGAGAGACGTACAAGAGCGTCGTCAAGATGACATTTGCCAAGGGAGCTCTGCTGCAGGACCCTTCCGGTCTATTCAACTCCAGCCTCGACGGGAATGTCAGGCGCGCCATCGACATCCACGAAGGCGACAAGGTCGATGAGGCGGCCTTGAAGGATCTCATCCGCGCCGCAGTGGCGCTCAATCTCAAGGGCAAGAGCAAACCGAAGCCCCGGCGAGCGAGCGGCAAGCGGGCCGGCTAGCTTCATCGCGGGTCCCGGCCATATCTCCTCCCATAGGGGAGGAGCTTCGGCACCTGCCTGATACGCCATCGGGGTCCTAAAAGTGGAACCCGATCGTGGCCGTCACCGTGCGAGGCGTTATGTAATGCGTGCCGCTGAAGGTCGAAAGGAAGTTATATAGCGCGTATTCGTTGGTCAGGTTGACCACCGAAATTCTGGCGCTCCACTTATAGCGCTCGCCGCCGAAAAGATTATCCTGGCCCAGCGACATGTCGAACAAATTCCGCGGCGCAACGCGGGGCGGATTGTGGTCGTCGTTCTCCGTGCCCGCGGCGGGGATCCTCAATAGCGTCGAACCGTATTGCGCCGCCGGGCAGAGTCCGTTGGGGCTGATCCCCATGGTCGGCGTGGCGCGCACGCTGCCACAGAATAGTCCCGCCTGGAATTGCTGGTCCGGAGTCAGTTCGCTAACGTCCACCACGGAGTCGCTGCCATTCGGCCCGTTGACGCAGTTCCCCCCGGCGCACGGAACCAACCCCGCCACCTGGCCGCTGTCATAGCGCCAGTTGAAGCCGAACCACGGGCCTTTCTTGAAAGGCTGATATTGCAGGTGCGTGGTTTCGTTGAAAGCTTCGTCGTGGTCGATGCGGAAAACCTCGCTCCCGGTCGGCGTCGAGCCAATGCCGCTCACCTGGGGCTCGAAGAAACGCGCCGCTACGTGCGACATCACTACAAAGGCCGAAAGACCGTGGAAGTCCGGCATGGTGATGCGGCCGGTAAAACCGGGGATCTTCGAGCGCTCCCATTCGATGGGGAAAGTCAGCGGCGAGTTTCCGAATACGCTGAAGTCGTAGGCCCGGTGCGTATACTTCCAGATGTATTCGGCATCCACCACCAGGTGCTTGCCGACAGCCTGCTGCAGGCCGGCGTGAAATTCGTTGCGCCAGCCCGGCGCCAGCGGCGTGTTGGTCGTACAGGGGGTAATCGCCGACATGATCGCGTTCACCACCGCGTTGCCGCACCCCAGGCTCGAAAGCACCAGGTTTTCGTTGAACGGCGTTTCCAGGCTGCGGGCATAGGAAATGCGCAGCACCGAGTTGGTGGGCTTGAAATTGTAAGCGATGCCCAGCCGCGGCTCCGCCTGGCTGGCGCTGGTGAGGCCGCGATAGATGTCGAAGCGCAGCCCCAGGTTGAAGTTCCAGGGACCCTTGCTGATGTTGTCCTGGATGAACAGCGCGACTTCGCGAATGTTCGCATGCCCGTAAAAATCGTAAAGCCCCGCCGTGGATGCCGGGCATCCATCCGAAGCCGGCAGCGGCGACAGACGGGTCAAATCGTAGCAGCCCAGCAGCGGGATGAAATTCGGATTGGGCTGAAGCGCGCCCGCGCATCCCGCCGGATTGGTCAGCGCCGAATTCATGTCCGGGCTCCCGTCCGCGTTCAGGCAAACCGCGTTGGTAGCCGGGTCCACCAGCCCGAAGCTGTCTTTCTCGGTCAGAATCGTGTCTTCATACATCACGCCCATCTTCAGGTTGTGGACGCCTTTGGCGTAGGAGAGGGCCGCGTGCCCTCCCAGGTTGGTGAGGCGCCGGTTCTGCCCGATCGTCAGCCCTTGCACGCCGGGGATGAAATCGGAATACGGATTGTCGCTGGGATAGTAATTATACTGGTCCTGCCGCGCAAAAGCGCCGAAGGTGAACACCGTATGCGGGCTCGTCAGGCGGGTCCAGGTAGGAGCGATGTTAAAGGTGCGGATCTTGGAGCGCTGGTCCGTCGGCCCCACCACCTGGCCATTGGGCCCCAAACCGCCGTTATCGACGACCAGCCCGGACCAGGCCGCCGCCGTCTGCGCGTCGTATGAATTGGGGTTCTGGAACCACGACCGCGTATAACTGAAATTGAAGTTCACCGTGTCGGCGGAAGACGGCTTCAAATCGAAGCGTTCGAATACGTTCCCCTGGTTGCCATGATCGTGAAAGACGTTAAACTCCGGCCCGTCCAGAAATCGGCCGGTATCCATGCCGCTGAGGGCGAGGAAATTGCCCCAGTCATTCCCGCCGTACCCTAGATTGGCCGACCCGCTCCCGCTGCCGAACGTCCCGTACGAGGCCGTAACATCGCCGTGGGGTTGATGCATGCCCATGCCCGAGCGCGTCGTGACCACGATCACCAAGCTCGTCTTATCCCCATATTCGGCCGGCGGCGCGCCCTCGATCACTTCCATCGATTGCACCGATTCGATCGGAATCTGGTTGGAAAATACCTTGCTCTGCTGATCGGAGATGTTCTGGCCATCCACCGAAAAGGAATTCGATGCATGGTCGCCCATGCCGTGAAAAAGGCCGTTGGAATCCGCCGAAACCCCCGGCGACGCCAGCGTCACCAGCGAACTGACGGAGGAAGACTGGCTTTCGAGCGGAAGCTTTTCGAACAACGAGCGGTCCACATCGGTGTGGACCGTCGAATCGTTGGTTAGCAGGTCCTCAGCCTCGGCTTCTACCGTAACCGTGGTGCTCTGGGCGCCGACCGTGAGGTTGACCGCGATCTCGACCGGGATTGCCGAGCGTACCTCTACGTCCTGGCTGCCAGGCTGGAATCCCGGCGCGGTAGCGCTCAGATGGTAGCTGCTAAACGGAATGTTGTCGAATGTGAACCTGCCCTGCGCATCCGCTCGCGCGGTCCGGTCATACTTCGAAATCGGGTTGCGAAGTTCCACCGCCGCGCCGCCAATCGCCGCGCCCGAAGCATCCAGCACCGAGCCTCGAATGGTGCCCGAGGTGCCGCTACTGGACTGCGCAAAACCAAGACCGGAAAAGAAAAGCAGGCCTAGACCCGCCAGACAGACCCGCACCCGTATCATCATCTTTCTTATTGTCCCGTCACATCCGTTTCGGTCCTAGAACGTACTCACCGGCGGGCGGATATTACTTACGAACGGACTGGTTTTGTCGATGAGCGGACACGCCAAAATGGTTGGCTGGCTTGGCTTTTCGCGGCACTCCCCGCGCGCCGCTCCGCCGCAGTACTCTGAAAGGTACGCCTATGGATCTGTTCCTCGATCGCATGACTTCGCCCATCGGGGTCCTGCGCCTGGTCTGGAGTCGCGCCGCGAGCCACGCCGGGCTGCGCATGCTCGACCTTCGCGACGGCGACGATCTTGAAGCCGATGAACTGCTTCAGCGCGCCCTCGAACGCCGCTACGGCGCCTGCCGTCTGGCGCCCTCCCCTGCGCCGCCCGAAATCCGCGATCCCCTGGAGGCCTATTTCGCCGGCCAGGTCGCCGCCATCGATGGCATCCCCGTCGACGCCGGTGGTACGCCCTTCCAGCTCGAAGTCTGGGCCGCGCTTCGTCAAATACCCGCCGGTTCCACCTCTAGCTACGGCCAACTGGCCGCCCGTATCGGACGCCCCAATGCCTGCCGCGCCGTCGGGCTCGCCAACGGGTCCAACCCGGTGGCCATCGTGATTCCCTGCCATCGCGTCATCGGCGCCAACGGCGCCCTCACCGGCTACGGCGGCGGTCTCGCCCGCAAACGCTGGCTCCTCGATCACGAACGCGGCGGCGCCTTACCCCTGGGCTCAATCTCAACCATGGAGAGCGTATGACCCCCACTTCCGCCGCGCCGTCCACCGAGCCGGTCCTCGCGACCCCTGCCGCCACGCCGCAGCGGCTAATTTCGCTCGATGCCTTCCGCGGCCTCACCATGGCTCTGATGGTGCTGGTCAACAATAACGGCAGCGAGCGTGACGCCTACCTGCAGTTGCGCCACTCGCAGTGGCACGGCTGGACCATCACCGACACCGTCTTTCCATCGTTCCTGTGGATCGTCGGCGTCGCCATCACCCTTTCTCTCGGCAAGCGCGTGGCCGAGGGTATTCCGCGCGCCCGCCTGCTGCCGCAGATTTTCAAGCGCGCCGTCATCCTGTTCGTTCTGGGATTGGCTGTCTACGCATTCCCCCATTTCAACCCAGCCACGCAACGCATCCTCGGGGTGCTGCAGCGGATTGCCATCTGCTACCTGGTGACCGCGGTCCTTTTTCTTTACACCGGCCTTCGCGGCCAAATCGCCTGGCTGATCGGCCTGCTCGCCGCGTATTGGATGCTGATGACGCTGGTTCCCGTGCCGGGCTTCGGCCCCGGACGCCTGGACGTGGAGGGGAATTTCGCCCACTACGTCGACCGCATGGCGCTCGGCAGCCACAACTACGAATTCCCCAAGACCTGGGACCCCGAAGGCATCGTCAGCACCCTTCCGGCCATCGCCACGACCCTGTTCGGCGTCCTGGCCGGCCGCCTGCTGCGGCTGCGCCGTTCCCTGCCCGAGCGCATGACGTGGCTCTTCCTGGCCGGCAATCTTCTGCTCGCCGCCGGCGCCATCTGCAGCTACTGGCTGCCCATCAACAAGAAACTGTGGACGGATTCCTTCTGCCTCTTCATGGCCGGCTTGGATTTTGTGGTCTTCGCCATGTTCGCCTGGCTGGTCGACGGCCTGGGCTGGCACAAGCCCGTCCGGCCGCTGGCGATCCTGGGAATGAATGCGATTGCCGTGTATATGGTGTCGGAAGGCGCCGCCGAAGCTCTGTGGAACATCCGCTGGAATTCCGCGGCCGGGCCGGTATCCCTTCAAAGGTATCTCTATCACACGCTGTTTGCGCCGCTGGCCTCGCCGGCCAATGCGTCGCTCTTGTACTCGCTAGCCTTCACCGCGGCCATGTTCCTAGTCGCGTATGGCATGTACCGAAAGGGCTGGTTCCTGCGGGTTTGAAGGTGGAGAGCCAAGCGTGACGGAACACCGAAACCTGAGCGACTTGCCCGCGGTGCATGAGGTGCTCGACCGGCTGCCGGCGTCGCTGCCGAACGTTCCGCGCGGCTTGCTGGTGGCGGAAGTGCGCCGGGCGCTGGACGAGATGCGGCGGGAAATCCGCAGCGGAGCGCCCTCCGCTCGGGCGGTGGAAGAACGCGTCGAGCGCGCCCTGGCGCAACTCGCGCGGCCATCGCTGGTGCGCGTGATCAACGCCACCGGTGTCGTCCTGCACACCAATCTCGGCCGCGCGCCCCTGGGCGAGCTGACGGCCTTGCCCGGTTATTCGAACCTGGAGTTCGACCTCGCGGCCGGCCGGCGCGGCAAGCGCGACGGGCACGCCGGCGCGCTGCTGGAGCGGCTGCTGGATGCGCCGGCGATTGCCGTCAACAACAATGCCGCGGCCATTCTATTGGCGCTGAACGAACTTGCCGCCGGCGCGGAGGTGGTGGTATCGCGCGGCGAGTTGATCGAAATCGGCGACGGTTTTCGCATTCCCGAGATCATGGCCCGCTCCGGCGCCATCCTGCGCGAAGTGGGAACCACCAACCGCACCCGCATCGAGGACTATCGCGACGCCATCGGCGAACGCACCCGCCTGCTGCTGCGCGTGCACCCCAGCAACTTCCGCGTCACCGGTTTCGCCTCCCGGCCCGATCTGCGGGAGCTGGCCGCATTGGCCCGCGAGCGCAGTCTGCCGCTCTACGAAGACCTGGGCAGCGGCTGCATCGTCGACCTCCGCCCGTTCGGCATCGACGAGCCGCTGGTTCGCGACAGCCTCGCCGCCGGAGCCAGCCTGGTTTCGTTCAGCGGCGATAAACTGCTGGGCGGCCCGCAAGCCGGCATCCTGGCCGGACAGCCGGAGCTGGTCGCGCGCCTTCGCCGCAACCCGTTGTTTCGCGCCTTGCGCCTCGACAAGCTGGCCTATCAGGCGCTGGGGAACACGCTCCGCCATCTCCTGTTCGAAGCATGGGAGCGGATTCCCGCCCTGGCCATGATCCGTCAGCCGGCCGCGGCCATTCGTTCCCGCGCGGAAGCATTGTTGGCGCGCCTTCCCCGCCTGCCCGCCAGTCTGCTGGAGGGCCAGTCCGTAATCGGCGGCGGCGCCACACCCGAGCAGTCGCTGCCCACCTGGCTGATAGCCGTCGAAGGAAATGCGTCTCGCGCCGAGAAGCGCTTGCGCCACGGCAATCCGCCGGTCGTCGCCCGCATCCAAAACGATACGCTCTTACTGGATCTGCGCACCGTGTTCCCGGAGGAAGAGGAGGAGTTGGCCGCAGCGCTGGAAGGGCTTGTGCAGTAGGCCTTTTGGCCTGCATTTCGCGGCAGCTTTCGCTACGCGCGTTCCTGGTAGGTTCCCTCGGCGGTATTCACGCGGATCTTTTCGCCTTCGGTAATGAAAGCGGGCACCTGCACCACGAGGCCGGTTTCGAGCTTAGCCGGCTTGGTCACGTTCGATACCGTGGCGCCCTTCAGTCCGGGCTCGGTTTCCACCACGGTCATGTCTACCGTAGCCGGCAGCTCCACGCTGATGGGTTTGCCCTCGTAGAACTCCACCGACACTCGCAACTGGGGAATCAGGTAATTGGTGGCGTCGCCGAGCAGATCTTTCATCAGGTGCATCTGCTCGTAGTTCTCCGTGTTCATGAAGTAGTAGTATTCGCCGTCGTCATACAGATACTCCATTTGCTGCTCTTCGAGGTTGGCTCTCTCCACGCGGTCTTCCGAAGAGAACCGGTGCTCCATCATGGTGCCGCTGCGCAGGTTGCGCATTTTGGCCTGGACGAAGCCGCGCAGGTTGCCGGGCGTACGGTGCGTCATGCTGAAGACCGAATACAAATCGTTATTGAACTTGACCACCATCCCGGGGCGCAATTGTGTTGCCGAAATCATGAAACTCCTTGAAGAACGTGAACTTGAAACGGTTATTATAGCGTGCCCCAGCGGGCTCCAACTCCGGCCCCAGCCGGGTGGCGCAGGCTTCAGCCTGTGAAGAAGCTCCTCTACTCCTTGCTGGCGGACGACCCGCCCGCTCCTTTCACGTACTTGTCGAACCACGCAAATTTTTCCCATAGCACGTCCTCAATGGTTTCCTTGGCGCGGTAACCATGGGCTTCGAAGGGCAAGAATACCAGGCGAACCGTGCCGCCGTTGCCGCGGATCGCTTCATACATGCGCGCGGATTGAATGGGAAAGGTTCCGTCGTTGTCGTCGGCTTCGCCGTGAATCAGCAGGATCGGCGCCTTGATTTTGTCGGCGTACATGAAGGGCGACATTTTCAGGTAAACGTCCGGCGCCTGCCACAGAGTGCGGCGTTCGCTCTGGAAACCGAAAGGCGTCAGGGTGCGGTTGTGCGCCCCGCTTTCGGCAATTCCCGCCTTGAACAGATCGCAGTGCGCCAGCAGGTTGGCGGTCATGAACGCTCCATAGCTGTGCCCGCCGACGCCCACTCGCGCCGGATCCACCACGCCCATCGAAGCGGCCTTGTCGATGGCGGCCTTGGCGTCGGCCACGATCTGCTCGATGTAGGAGTTATTCACCGAATCGGGATCGCTGCCCACCACCGGCATGGCGGCCTCATCCAGCACCGCGTAGCCGTCGAGGGCGAAGAATAGATCCGAATACCCGGTCATCTCGGTGAAGCGCTTGGTCGACCCGCTCACCTGGCTGGCGGTAGCGGCGTCGTTGTATTCGTAGGGATAGGCCCAAAGCACCGCCGGCAGTTTCGTGCCGGGCTTGTAATCCGGCGGCAGATAGAGAGTGAAGGATAACTGCACGCCGTCGGCGCGCTTGTAAGTGACTAACTCTTTGTGAATGCCGCGAATAGATGGTTGCGGGTCGGGGAACTTAGTAACTGCCGTCAGTCCGCCCGCCGCCGTACGGATGAAATAGTTGGGCGGCTCGCTGGGACTCTCGCGGCGGGTCAGGAACCGGCCGCCGCGATCGTCCAGAACGGCTTCGACGGTCTCATAATGATCGGCATCGCAGTGAAACAGCCGCTCCGTCTCGAAGCTCTCCAGATTCAGCCGGTCCAGAAACGGCCGGTCGCCCTCGGGCGACGCGCCGGTCCCGATCAAATAGATGTTCTCGCCCTCCTGTAGAATCGCCATCTGCCCGTTGGGCAGCGGCCTCTCCACCGGCCGGCCGGGATCCTTGTAGCGGTCCTGATTGTTGCGGCTCCAGACCAGCCTGGCGGGCTTTTCGGGCTCGTCGAGGTCGATCTTGAAGGTGCGCACCCAACGCCGCGCGCGCTCGAAATCGCTCACCAGCGCCAACCCGCCGGTGGCGCCCATCAGAATCCCCTGCCAGCGTTGTTCGGTTTTGAAAATCTCCTTCGGCGCGCCGGAGAACGGCGCGGCCAGCGCCACGATGCGATCGCGGTACTCGGCTTTGGTTTTGGGATTGCCGCCGTCGAGCGCTTCCACCCAGATCAACGTGGCCGGTGCGCTGGGCCGCCACTCCACGCCGCGCGGGCCGACCATCACGCCATTGATCGGCACATGGTCTTCGAGCGGAAGGCTGGCGACGTGGTGCACCACTTTACCGGCGCGGTCCCACACCTCAATCTCTTTCGGGAAACTTTGCGCCGGGTGCAGATAGGAGAACGGGCGATGGATGGCGGTAACCAGCAGATACTTCCCGTCGGGCGAAATCCGCACGCCTTCGAAGATGGCCGCCGAGCCGATGGGCGCAACCTTGCCCGAAGCCGGATCCACCGTGGCGAGTTGCGCGGTGGCGTAATACTCGAACAGGCGCTCGTCGTGGGGATTCTGCAGCATGTCTTCGTGGGTCACTACCGGCGCCGCGCCACCCAGGCTCTCCTGAACGTGCGGGCCGATGGGTACCACCGGCTCCGGCGGCGGCGCGCCGCGATTGGGCTTGACCGTTTCGACCAGCAGGGTCTTGCCGTCGGGCAGCCACTCGACGTCGTTGCGCCCGTCCGCTCCGCCACGCCCGCCACCGAATCCGCGCGACGCCATCACCGCGTTGATCTTGACGCCGGGAATCTTGCGCGCCCGGCCGGTCGCGGTTTCCCCCACCCACAGCTCGATCCCGCTATTGGTGGTATTGGTGAATGCGAAGCGGCTGCCATCGGGGCTCCAGGCGGCGCCGCTCAGCTTCGCGCCGGGCGGCACCGCGACCGGAATCTCGGTCCCGGCCGGCAGCTTCCAAATCACCAGCTTGCTCGAAAAGACGGTGTTGTGCAGACCGTTGCTTTGCGGGTTGATCCTCATGCCGGCGATGCGCAGCATGGGCTGCGACAATTCGGCGATGGGTGGATAGCGCACCGGCTGCCCCGAAATCGCGTAGGCGCGCGTTGGACTGACCGAAAGCGTCGGCGTGGGCGGCGCGTTCAATACATCCAGAACGGCCTGGGGCGGTTTCTCATAAAGCTGGGCGGCGGTGAGCGAAACCACCGCGCCGAGAATCGGCAGCAAGCGTGTAGCGGATTTCATACGGGTTTGGAGTATTGTACCCCGAGAACTGCCGGGCTACCTCGGAACCCGCTCCCTGATTCAGGGAGCGGATTTCCGCGCCTCGACTGTGAAATCCCCAAACGGTCAAGCACACGGCTTCCCGGCTTATCGACTGGCAGCGCCAAGGGCTGGATCTCGACATTATGCTTCGCGTGGGCCCTTGGCAGTGGTTCCAGCAATCACCCACATCCGAGCGAGAAACCGAGGGCTGCGCAGACCTCGTGCATTCGTTCGTCACTCAGACTGGCGACGCGGTTGGCCAGGCGTTCCTGCGAGACAGTAACGGTGTTGTGCAGGTTCACCGCGCAGCGGGCCTTCATCCCGTCCTCTACGTCCAATATCACCTCGGACGGCACGCCTCGGACTGTGGAGGTGATCGCCGCCACGGTTACAGTCGAGAGGTGCCCAATGGCGCTATCGCGCGTAAGGATGAGCACCGGCCGCTGTTTGTCCGGCGGCGCGAAGCGGCATAGGTGAACGTCGCCGCGGTTCAGTCTTCCGGCCAAGCCGCGGCCTCCTCCCACGGACGATATTCTTCGGCGAGCTGTGGCCGAGCTTGATAGCCGCGCCGGTCGCGCTCCTCGAGTTCGGCCACATGCAAGCGCCTGAGGTGTTCTTGAAGCGCCTGGCGAATCAGCGCGGACCGATTCACCTTTTGACGCTTCGACGCGGCATCGGCGGCTTTCAAGAGCTTTGCATCCAGAACGACCTGTATGGTTTCCATTGTGGAGCCTCTTCCACAGTATACCCGGCAGTCCTCCGCGGCATGGCCCTTGTTAGACTGAACCTCTATGTCTCTTCCGCAGGTCGCCCTTCTAGCCATGCTTCAAGGGCTGACCGAGTTTCTGCCGGTTTCGAGCACGGCGCACCTGTATCTGGCGTCGCGGCTATTCGGCTGGCGAAGCGAAGGGCTGGATCTCGACATCATGCTGCACCTGGGAACCTTGCTGGCGGTCGTGGTTTATTTCTGCGCCGACTGGGTAGAAATCTTCGCCCACGCCTTCGGTCCATCCCAACCCGGATTGCTCTGGCTGCTGGCGGCGGGCAGCGTTCCGGTGGGCGTGGCGGGCCTGGTTTTCCGCCGGCAGGCGGAACGCTCCTGGCGCAACCCGTTCGTCATCGGCGGCATGCTCCTCGCGGTTGCGCTCTTCCTAGGTCTTGCCGAAACGCGGGGACTGAAGACGCGCCATCTCGCCTCGCTCCAGCTCCCGGGCGCCGTCGTCATCGGTATTGGCCAGGCATTGGCGGTGGCGCCGGGCACGTCGCGCAGCGGCATTACCATTGCCGCCGGCCTGTTGCGGGATCTGGACCGCGAATCGGCCGCCCGCTTTTCCTTTCTGCTCTCCAGTCCGGCCATCGCCGCCGCGGCCGGGAAGGCTCTATACGACCGGCGCAAGTCCGGGCAGTTGCCGGCCCTGCGCAACACCGCGTTGCTGGTTGGGGTGGTGGTGAGCGCGATCACCGGCTTTGCCGTGCTTGCCTGGTTCCTGGACTACCTCCGGCACGGCAGCCTTTGGCCGTTCGTTTACTACCGCACAATTTTTGGCATAATAGTGATTGCTCTGGCTTTCATCCGCCGGCCAGCGTGATGAAGCTGATTTCACCGACCGAAAATCGACGGCTCAACGAGGTCACCGGCTTGCTGCTGCTCTCGCTGGGGCTGGTGTGGCTCCTCAGCCTGGTTTCGTACCACGCCGCGGATCCGTCGTGGAATACCGCGTCGGCGGCGCACCCCCTGAACCTGATCGGCTATCCCGGCGCGTACCTGGCCGATTTCTCGATCCAGACTTTCGGCTGGGCGTCGTACCTGCTGCCGCTGCTGACCTTCCTGCTGGCCTGGCGTTGGATCCGCTCGGAAGAAATCGAAGCCGCCGCCATCAAAACGATCGGCGCAGTCCTGCTGGCCATCAGCGCCTGCGCCGGTCTGGCCATGCTGCCGCTCAAACCGTTTGGCGGCCAGGTCCGCGCCGGCGGATTGCTGGGCGCTATCTTTGCCGCCTGGCTGGTGGACACGCTCAACGTGGCGGGCGCCATCCTGGCTACCCTCACCGCGACCGTGGTTTCGATTTATCTGGTCTCCACCTTCCACCTTTCCAAAATGTCGGAGTGGTTTGCCCGGCCGGTGGAATGGCTGGACGCCCGCCGCGGCGGGTTCCGCGCCTGGCGCATGCGCATGACCGAACGCTCCATCCTGCGCGCCGAAGCTCGCGCCCGGAAACGCATGGAGGCCGCGCCTAAATCCGAAACCAGGCGCACGCGGAACGAGCCGGCCGCCGCTGCCGTGGCCGATGCCCCGGCTTTCGCCACCGGCGAAGACATTGCTCCATGGGAGACGCGGCACGAAGAGCACGCACCCGCGCTGCCGGCCCTGGAAACCGAACCGGAGCCCGAAGCGATCGAAGAGATTCCCATCTGCCCCATCGAAGAACCGGCCCCGGCGGCCGTCGCCGAACCCACTCCCTGGCGGCAGGCGCCGCCTCCCGAATCGCGCCCGCTGCACTTCGACGCTCCTTCCACCGACCTGCTCAACGAAGTGCCGGGCCGCAATCCCTATGACGAGCAGGAACTCAAGGAAACCGCCGGCCGTATCAAGTCCAAGTTCGAAGAGTTCAACGTCTTCGGCAACGTGGTCCAGATCAATCCCGGCCCGGTGGTCACCACCTTCGAGTTCAAGCCTGAAGCCGGCGTGAAGTACAGCCGCGTCACCGCCCTCAACGAGGATCTGTGCCTGGGCCTGCAGGCCGAATCCATCCTGATCGAGCGCATCCCCGGAAAGTCGACCGTCGGCGTCGAGGTCCCCAACACTCGCCGCGAACTGATCGCCTTGCGCCAGATGATCGAATCGGAGGAGTTCATCCAGTCGCATTCGAACCTCACCATTCCGCTCGGCAAGGATATCAACGGCCGCATCAAGGTGGCGGCTCTCGAAACCATGCCGCACCTGCTGATCGCCGGATCGACCGGTTCGGGCAAGTCGGTGATGATCAACTCCATGATCATGTCGATCCTCTACAAGGCCACGCCGGAGGACGTACGCCTGATCCTGGTGGACCCCAAGCGCGTCGAGCTCGGCATGTACGAGGGCGTTCCCCATCTGCTTACCCCGGTCATCACCGACCCGCGCAAAGCCACCAACGCCCTGCGCAACGCGGTGTTGGAGATGGAACGCCGCCTGCGGCTGCTGGCCGAATATGGCGCGCGCAATATCGAGCAGTTCAATAAGAAGATCCACAAGCTGCAGGAGGAGCCGCGCGACCTGTTCGCCGAGGCCAGCGGCGTCGAGGACGATCTGCGTCCGCTGCCCTACATTTTGATCCTGATCGACGAGTTGGCCGACCTGATGATGCTGGAAGGCAAGAACGTGGAAGAGAGCGTCACGCGGTTGGCGCAGATGGCCCGCGCCGTCGGCATGCACCTGGTGCTGGCCACACAAAGGCCCAGCGTGGACGTGATCACCGGTCTCATCAAGGCCAATTTCCCGGCCCGCATCAGCTTCCGCGTGGCCACGCGGGTGGATTCCCGCACCATCCTCGACGTGATGGGCGCCGAACACCTGTTGGGCCGCGGCGACATGCTGTTCCTGCCGCCCGGTTCCTCGCGCCTGGTGCGCGTGCACGGGGCCTTCGTCACCGAAACCGAAATCAACCGCGTGGTGGATTTCTGGAAGCGGCAGGCCGCGCCCGTTTACGACCAGTCTTTCCTGGTGGCGCCGCCCAACGAAGAGGAAAACACCGAAGCGGGCGAGGACGCGATCGACGAGGCCCAGGACCCCATGTATGAAGAAGCCGTGCGCCTGGTGCTGCAGATAGGCAAAGCGTCCACCTCCACCCTGCAACGCCACCTGCGCCTGGGCTACGGCCGCGCCGCGCGCATTCTCGATATGATGCAGCGCGACGGCATCATCGGCCCGCCCGACGGCAGCAAGCCCCGCGAAGTGCTGAAGCGCCCGGACTGGCTCACGGAAGTGGAACGCTAGCGGGGCTGCCGCGTACCGGCCGAAAGCCGGGTCATGGGCACCATCGGACACCACTGGTCATTCTGTTAAAATCCGCTGCAATGACGCGTCGAGAATTGCTCGCTTTTGTGGGAACCGCCGCCTTCGCGGCCGACAAACCGCGGCTATGGCGGTCGGAACCGCCGCCGGATTGTCCGTTTCCCCTTTCCACCGAGGTCGGAGGACTGGCCTTCACCGGCGTCCACAGCAACTACGGGTCGTCGACCGAGCCTGGTTCCGGTTGGGGCGACACCTGGTATCCCTCGTGGGCCGCCGATGGCAGGATGTATTCACCCTATACCGACGGTGGCTGTCCGCGCGGCGACGGCACTTACGACCGGTCGGCCTCCTACCCTGGCGATCGCGCCACTACCGGCTGCGCGGTCATGGAAGGCGACGATCCGGTCAATCTCCAAATCCGCTCCCTGGGCCTGGTCAAAGCCGCGGCACTGCCTTATCAAGGCCGGTATCCTTGCGGATCGCTGGTGCGGAACGGCATCTGGTATTACGGCACCTACACGCTCGGTCCGGAGGGGCAGGTGAAGCACGACGGCGCGGTCTACAACTGGCCCTGGCTCGGCCCCTTCGTCGGCTTCCGCACTTCCACCGATTTCGCCAAGACGTGGACGGAAACGCCGCACACACCCGCCGAGCCGATTTTCGGCGAGAACGGTCTGGCGGGACAGGCGGTGAAGATCGGCTCGCCGCACTTCGTCGACTTTGGCCGCGAGTTGCAGCACTCGCCCGACGGCAAGGCCTACCTGGTGGCTCACGGCGCCAGCGATCCCGATCCTCAGCCGCGTTACGCCAACGCCAGTTGGATCACCGGCGACCAGATCTTTCTGCTGCGCGTCGAGCCTTCGCTCGAGACCATCAACGATCCCGCGGCCTACGAATTCTTCGCCGGGCACGACCGGAGCAACAAGCCGCTGTGGACCCGTGATTTCGCCAGGATCCGCCCGCTGATCGATTGGAATAACCACTGCGGTTGCGTCACCGCGACCTACGTTCCGGGCCTGAAGACGTACCTGATGTTCGTCACCGATGGCTGGCCTACCGCGGGCCGCATGAGCACTTCGGTATTCGAGGCGCCGCAACTGACCGGCCCCTGGCGCCTGGTCAGCTTCATGAAGGATTTCGGCCAGCAGGCCTACTTCGTCAACCTGCCCTCGAAGTTCATCGCCCCGGATGGCCGCAAGGCGTGGCTCTGCTATTCGGCGAATTACGCGCCCAACTGGAACCAGACACCCATCAAGGCCGACCCGCCAGGAAGCCGTTATGGACTGGTGCTCCAGGAGATCCTGTTGCCGGATCCCAAGCAAACCAAGGCCATGGGATAGGGCTCACTTCATCATGCCGAGGCGGCGGCCCTTCGGCTTGGCAGGCAAGCTACCGAAATCGACCCTTGAATCGTGAGATACTGGCGAATATGGAGTGTTTCACCTTAAATGTTGACAATCAGGGTCGAGTGATGCTCCCCGCCTGGTGGAGAAAGAAGGAGGGAGTGGGCCCGTCGACCGAACTGTGTGTTGCCGTAACCGAGGAGGGCGCACTGGTCGTGGAAACCAGAGATCAGGGACTGCGCCGCGCCAGGGCACTCCTGCGTAAGTACGTCCCCGAAGGAGTGTCTCTATCGGACGAGTTGATCGCCGATCGTCGGGCGGAGGCGGCGCGTGAATCCGATCGACCCCAATAGGCCGGTATTCGATGCATCCGCGGTTCTAGCCTTGATGCAGGGCGAGCCGGGAGCCGACAAGCTGAGGGATCTCCAGCCGGACGCGGTTGTCAACGCCGTGAATGCGGCCGAAGTCCTGGCGAAACTGGTGAACCGCGGCATGCCGCCAGCCGAAGCGCAGGCCGCCTACGACGCGCTCCACATGGAGACGACGCCATTCGAACTGGCCCTGGTTTCGATCTCGGCCCGCTTCGTGCTCAAGGGCGTGTCCCTGGGAGACCGGTGCTTCTTGGCGGCGACCCATCGGCACGGGTCCGGATGGACCTCGGACCATCACCTGGGCGCGCTATTCGGAAGCCGCGTTCCGCCTCTGAACTTTTTCAGATGATACGCCGGTTGAAGCGCGCTCCGGGTTGAACGCTGATGGCTGACTGCTGACCGCTTACAATAATACTGTCCTTCTATGCTTTGGAAACACCTACGCCTGGCGCTCGACATGATCCGGTTTGAGCACTCCGTGTTTGCGCTGCCGTTCGCGCTGACGGGCGCGCTGCTCGGGTTTCGCGCCGGCGGGTACCAGACCGCGGGAATGGCCGCCAAAGCGGGCTGGATCGTGGTGGCCATGGTGGGCGCGCGATCGGCGGCGATGGCGTTTAACCGGATTGTGGATGCCCGCATCGACGCGCGCAACCCACGCACCAGGATGCGCCATCTGCCGGCCGGATTGATTTCACGCGGGTTCGCGTGGGCGTTTGTGACGGCGTCCTCGGTGCTATTCTTCGTGGCCGCGGGCGCGCTCAACCGGTTGTGCCTGCGCCTGGCGCCGCTGGCCCTGGCCATCGTCTTCTTCTATTCCTTCACCAAGCGCTTCACCCGCTATTCCCACCTGGTGCTGGGCTTCAGCCTGGGCATCGCTCCGGCGGCCGCCTGGATTGCGGTGCGCGGCTCGCTGGACCCGCGGATTCTCTGGCTCACGGCGGCGGTCACTTTCTGGACCGCGGGATTCGACGTGATCTACGCCTGCCAGGATTATGCCTTCGATTGCGCCGAAGGGCTCTTGAGCATCCCGCGCAGCCTGGGAATCGCCGGCGCGCTACGGGTGGCGCAACTGCTGCACGTTTTGATGGTGGTCTCGCTGGCGGCGTTGGTAATGTCGCTTCAACTGGGGCCGCTGGCCATGGCCGGCGTGGCCGCGGTGGTGGCGCTGTTGGTGTACGAACACAGCCTGGTGAAGCCCGACGACCTTTCGCGCGTGAATGCCGCCTTCTTCACCCTGAATGGCTGGGTGAGCGTGTTATTCTTTATTTTTTGGGCTGCCGACATCTTCCTGCGTAAGCCGGGCATCTGACACTTGTATGGAACCCCGTTTCGACGATTCCCGCCTGACCTCCATTGCCGCTAAAGTGACCGCTGGCCAGCGCCTGAGCCTGGAAGACGGCGTGACGCTCTACCGGTCGCCCGATATTCTGGGCGTGGGCTACCTGGCCAACCTGGTGCGCGAACGGCTGCACGGCGATACCACTTATTTCAACGTCAATCGCCATATCAACCCCACCGACGTATGCGTGGCTAGTTGCCGCCTGTGCGCCTTCGGCAAACGGGTGCGCGACCCCAAAGCCTACACCATGTCGCTCGAGGAAGTCTGGCAACGCGCCGGCGAAGGCTACAGCGAAGCGGTGACCGAGTTCCACATCGTGGGCGGCCTGCATCCCGAGCTCACCCTTGACTGGTATTGCGAGATGCTGCGCGGTCTGAAGCAGCGCTTCCCGCGCGTCCACCTGAAGGCCTTCACCATGGTGGAGATCGCGTATCTGGCGAGGCGCGCCAAAATTGGCGTGCGCGAGACGCTGGAACGGTTGCGCGACGCCGGCATGGATTCCATGCCCGGAGGCGGCGCCGAGATCTTCAACGAACGCGTGCGGCGGATTATCTGCGATCACAAAATCGACGGCAACGAGTGGCTGGATACCGCTCGCATAGCCCACGAGCTGGGGCTGCGCTCCAACTGCACCATGCTCTACGGCCACATTGAAAACGACGAGGACCGCGCCGACCACCTGGTGAAGCTGCGCGAGCTGCAGGACCAGACCGGCGGTTTCGTGACGTTCATCCCGCTAGCCTTCCATCCCGACAACACTGCGCTCCGGCACATCTCGAAGACCACCGGTTTCGCCGACATCCGGAACATCGCCGTGGCGCGCCTGATGCTCGACAACATTCCGCATATCAAGGCCTACTGGGTCATGATGACGCCGCGGATCGCGCAGATCGCGTTGCGCTTCGGCGCCGACGACATCGACGGCACCATCGTGGAAGAGCGCATTTACCACGACGCCGGGGCCACCACTTCCCAAGGCCTGCGCCGCCACGAATTGCTGCAGCTCATCCGCAAAGCCGGCCGCACGCCGGTGGAACGCGATACCCTCTATCGCCCGGTGGAGCGCAGCGAAGCGACGTTTACGGTGCTGGTGTAGGGGCGCGAACTCGCGTCATTCCCAGCCGGGTGGCCGTTCTGATCTGAGGAAACGGTGGACAGCGGAGTCATCCCCCTGCTTATGGTTTTTCTTTTCTTGTCTGCTCATACCGCGACATCATGATTGCCTCAACAGGACGCGAAACGCGGAACCCGAACTGACGCAATTGCCGAATGGCCTCTGGAAACTCCACTTGTCCGCGCAAGGCTGCCTGCAGCAGGACGGCCAACGTGCCGGCTACGGCAATGTGCCGCGCTTCGGCCGCTCGACGCCCGGCGCGCTCATCCATCAAGAGAACATCCGCCTTGACCTCAAGCGCGAGACTGATTGCCTCGCGCTCTCCGGCGCCCAATTCCGCAGCCAAGCTCGGGTCGATCCGCGCCACTTCCACTTGCTCCAGCCATTCCGGAGGCGCCAGTGCCCAAGCTCGCACCTCTTTAGGAGCCTCGGCATGCCGCATCTCCGTCAAAACAGCACGGGGAACCAGAACGCGGCCATAAGTGGAGGGGAGAATATCGGAATGGCCGAGGCGGACGAGGTAGTTTAGCGGGCTGGTATCGGCAACAACGATCATGCCTGCGGTTGCCTGGTCTTGGATGCGAGGAGCCGGTCCAGCGTAGCCATGTCCTTGTCGAGGTCCTCAACCGTGTAGTCGCAGGCTCCATGCAGTTGAAGGAAGGCATCCGCCTGCATTCGCGTTCCGAAGCCAAGCAGTTGGCGCACTTGTTCCATCGTCAGCCGTCCGTCGCGGTACGCACCGGCCACGGATTCTTCCAGCAGGGAACGTGCCGCGTCCCGACCCGCAGGCACCAGGTGCCGGACGAACTCATCGGGAATCTCAATGGTAACCTGCATCACTCCGAGCGTAGCATGGAGCCGTTACGGCGTGAGAATCTGGGCCGGCACCCACGCGCTTCCGACGACATCGACGGCACCATCGTGGAAGAGCGCATTTACCACGACGCCGGCGCCACCACGTCCCGAGGCCTGCGCCGCCACGAATTGCTGCAGCTCATCCGCAAGGCCGGCCGCACGCCGGTGGAACGCGATACCCTCTATCGCCCGGTGGAGCGCAGCGAGGCCACGTTTACGGTGCTGGTGTAAGCCCTCTCGCGCACGGCAAGACAGGCGTACACTAGATCATAGAGAAAGCGATGACCGTCACTCTGAATTTCAAGCCGGAAATTGAAGCGGGACTCTTGGCCCAGGCGAAGACAAACGGAATGACCGTCGAGGAATACCTGCTTTCCGTGGTTGAAGGCGTTGTGCTCCCGGGAACGGGGAACAGACTCTCGCCTGAGCAACGAGCGGCGGCTTTTGAAGCTTGGTCCGCCAATCATCGCGCCACCCCTCCCCTGTCCGACTACGCGGTCAGCCGTGAAGCTATGTATGAAGGCCGCGATCGCTGATGCGTGTCCTTGTTGACACCAATATTCTCCTGCGCAGTGCTCAGCCGACCCACCCACTCTGTCCGCAAGCCACGCGCGCCGTTTCGAAGCTGTTGCGGCAAGAGGATGCCGTCTTCTTCTGCTCCCAGAACATCGCTGAATTTTGGAATGTTGCTACCCGTCCGGTAGCGTTGAACGGGTTGGGCCTCTCGCATGAGGAAGCGCTTCAGGAAGTCGTTGCCATTGAACGCCTGCTGACTCTGCTGCAGGACGTCCCGGCGATTTATCCTGTTTGGAAACGGATCGTCCAGGACCACCGCGTTCAGGGCGTCAAGGTCTATGATGCCCGTTTGGTTGCCGTCATGAGCGTCTACGCGATCGACACCATCCTCACGTTTAACGGCGCCGACTTCAAGCGCTACGGCAATGTCAACGCCATTCACCCCGCATCAATGTCCGACTAGAACATTTGCTCGTAGGCGTGCTCAAGGTTGGTCGCTTTCGCGGGCCTCGATATACTTAACACAGCCAATTCCCGATAGGTAAGCCACAAGGATGAAGGTCATTTACAAGATCACGTATCCGAACGGCAAGATCTATATCGGCAAGGATTTGACCGACTCCGTCAATTACTTTGGTAGTGCAGACCACACTCTCATCGCGAGGGATTTTGCCAGAGAGGAACGTAGGGATTTCACTGTCCGCAAGGAGTTAATCTGGGAGTCCGAAACAGCCACTGACGCCGAAGTTAATCAAGAAGAGGTCGAGTACATCAGGGCTTTCAGGTCCAATCATCCGGGTGTGGGCTACAATCGGTGGCCGAAGTTCGAAGCACACCGGACCGATAGCTGACGGGTTGGTGCTCCGTTTCGCAATTACGGTAAGGTATCCGGCAATTCATGGGCCTACCGTTGAGCAAATCGCTTTCGGCACTGTCCCAGTTGGGGGCGCGCCCTATTCCGTCACGATCGGGAACAGCTCCACGGCTGGTGGCGCGCTTTCCCTTTCGCCGCCGGCTTCCAGATCCAGGTACCGGGTATCCAGCAGGCGGCCGGTCTCAATGTTGCCCATGGCCGAAAGAATGTTCTCTTTCAGGTGCGGGTATTCCTGCTCCAGCGAGGCAAACAGGCCGCGCAGCGAGCGCCGCACCGTGCCGGTACGTTGGGAGCAGGCGCAGGGGACGATGGGCACGCCGCGCAATTCGGCGTAGGCGCGGGTGATTTCCTCGGTGACGAAGACCAGCGGACGGATCAGGCGATATTCATGGGCGCGGGAGAACGTGACCGGCGGCAGCGCGCTCAGCTTGCCGGTGAACATGGTGTTGCGCAGCAGCGCTTCGCAGAAGTCGTCGGCGGTATGGCCGAAGGCGATCACGTTGGCGCCCAGGTTGTGAGCGATTTCGTAGACCGCGCGGCGGCGGTAACGGCTGCAAAGATCGCAGCCGTGCTCCGGTTGGTCTTCCAGCAGCTTGAGCGAAGGTGCGTCGCGGAAATACGTCCAGGGAACGCAGCGCTGGCGCAGATACTCGCCGAGCGGCGCGATGGGCCGCAGGAACTTGCCCTGCTCCACGGTGAAGGCGCAGACGGAAAACTCGATGGGCGCGCGCTTTTCGAGCAGCAGCAGGGCTTCGAGCAGGGTTGCCGAATCCTTGCCGCCGGAAAGCGCTACGGCCACACGGTCGCCGTGGCGAATCATTTTGAAGCGTCGAATGGCCTCGCCGACTTTGCGGAGCAGAGTTTTTTCCAGATCCACTACTAGCGATTATAGCTTTGGAGCTTCTTCCTCCTGCCCGAATTTCACCACCAGGGAGATGCGGCGGTTGGCGGGATCGTCGGGCGCGTTGGGCCGCAGCAGGTGCTGATCGGCAAAGCCGCGCACTTCCACAATCTGCTCGGGCCGCACGCCGTGAGTGTGCAGGATACGGCGGGCGATGTTGGCGCGCTCGACGGAGAGCTCCCAGTTGCCGTAGGCGGAATTCGGGCTCCGGTCGCGAAAGGGGCGGGCGTCGGTATGGCCTTCAATCACCAGGCGGTTGGGCAGTTGCGCCATCTCCGCCGCCAGCCCTGCCAACAGCCTTTCCCCCGCCGGGGTGGGTTGGGTACTCCCGCTGGGAAAGAACAACCCCTGTTCGGTTTCCACCAGATCGATGCGCAGCCCCTCGCCGGTCACGCTGAGTTGCACGTTGCGCCGCAGGCGGGCGAAATCCGGCATGCGCTCGAGGGCGGCTTCAATCTGCTGCCGCACCTCGCCCAATGTGCGTTTTTCGACTTTGAGGCCTTCCCCGGAGTGGGCCGGCCCGGCGCCCAGTTTGCGGGTATAGCCGCGCGGATCGAGGAAGTAACCGCTGACCGATCGCTTGACGCGATCGGTGGCGTTCATCATCCACAACACGATGAACAGCGCCATGAGCGCGGTCACGAAATCGGCGTAGGCCACCTTCCAGGCACCACCGCGGTGGTTCGCCGCAGGGCGGCGCGGAGTGGCTGCAGGGGCCCACGCTTCGGCTTCAGACGTTTCCTGAGGAACCGTAGGACGCGGCATCGAAAGCTCCTTGGGGCAACGGAACTACCGGGATCCGCGCGTCGCGGCGAATGGTGCCCTCCAGCTCCAGAAACGAGGGGCGCAGCTCCACGGGAATCGAGCGCCGCGCGTACTCCACCGCCAGAATCGGCGAGGCGCCGCGCGCGAACGCCACTATCCCCGTGCGCAGCACCTCGAGGAACTGGGTATGCTGCTCGGCCAGGTGGCCCAGGCGCGCGGCCAGCGGTCCGGCGACTCCGTAACAAAGCAGAATGCCGAGAAAGGTGCCCACCAGCGCGGCGGCCACCTTCTGGCCGACCGTCTCCGGTGCGGCGCCGATGGCTTGCATGGTGATCACCACGCCCAGCACCGCGGCCACAATCCCCAACCCCGGAAGCGCATCGGCCACCGCGCCGAGCGCCGCCACCGGTTCTTGCCGGCCGCGCCGTTGCACATCGATATCGAGGTCCATCAGATGATCCAGTTCGCGCGCCGTGGTGGCGCCGATCACCAACATGCGCAGCGAATCGCAAACGAATTGGCGGGTTTCGGGATCGCTCATCAGGTCCGGATCGCGGGAGAAGATCTCGCTGTTTTCGGGCTGTTCCACGTGTGGTTCGATCGCGCTGGCGCCGGCGCGCTGCACCAGCCCGAAGACTTCGTACAACATGCGCAGGTAGCGCAAGTACAGTCCGGGCTGGAAGCCGGGCGGGTGAAAGATCGACGCCATACCCCGGCCCATTTTGCGGATCACGCCGGGCGGATTGGCGACCAGCGTGATGCCCACCGCGGCGCCGCCCACGATCAGCAATTCCGCCGGCTGCAATAGGATATACAGGTTGCCGCGCTCCAGGAGGAATCCTCCCAGAACCGCGGCGAGAACCAGGACGACCCCAAGGATTGCGTACATATTAAGTTCAGAGGAGTAGCCGGACAAAGGGACCGCGTTCCCGGTTCCCGCACAGGCACCCATCGACCGGAAGGTGCCGTCCCGATTGCCCCGATGACGCTCTCAGTGTCTTATCGGACAGCCTGGAAAAATCTTGAGCCCTGGGTTACGGCCATTTGCGAATGCGAGCCGTCTTGAAATACCACGACATAGACGTCGCCGAAGCGGGTCAAACGGTTTTGCCAGGCCGCCAGCTCCGGCCGCGCGGCGAACCACTTGCGCCACCAGCGCGCATTTCCGGCCCCGCCGTATATGGCGAAGCGATGCGCCGCCGCCAGCGGGCCGGCCAGCAACCCGGCGGCGTAGTCTTCCGCCTGAGGCGAGCTTTCGAATGGAAACAGAACGATGGGGCCGCGCAGCGGATAGATGGGCAGATGAGCATACAGGAAGCCGGGCAAAGGATAATCCGGCCGCCACACCGGCCAGCGCGCTTCGATGAAGGGGCTGGGACAGACAACCGGCGTGAAGGCGGCATCGGAGGGGCGATTCAGCATCCGCACGGCGCCGCGCCAATCGGATTTTTCATGCGGCGGCCACGCGATGGTCCATTGTCCCAATACCAGAATGGCGCCGATCCCGAGCAGAGCGGCGGCCGGCCGCCAGCTTGTTTCGGGCAGAAAACGCGCCGCCACCCAGGTGGCCGAGAGCGCCACGCCTGGCAGGAACAACGACAGATAACGATTCAGGAAGAGACTGTTGCCGGTGGCCAGCGAAAAGCCATAAAGCGCCAGCGGATGCGCCAGCCACCAGGCAAAGATCAAGAGCGTGTCGGCCCGAGCGATGGCCGGCGCCGGTTGCGAAGGACGGTGGAATAAGTCTTTGGCCTGTGACAGTTTTTGCCAGACGGTCCTCCACAACCAGGCGGCTACGCCCACGATCAGCACCAGGTTCCAGCGCGCCAGATGCAGCGCGTCGCGCCAGGTGGGCGGCTTGACGATGACGTGCGCGGCAGCCTGCCCGGACAGCGCCAGAGCCAGGCGCGCCACCGGCAGCAGCACCACCGCCAACATGGCGAAGACCAGCAGGACCTTCGGCCAGAACTGGCGCGAGTCGCTCGCCACGCGAGCCGCGGCGTAGACCAGGAAAACGCCGTAAAACGGCCAATACACCAGGTGCACGCGCCACAGCAGGCCGGCCGCGAGGACAAACAGCAGGCCGTCGCGCAGCACGCCGCGATCGAGGAAACGCACCAGAAACCAGACCGCGGCGGCGGAGACCGCGATTCCCAGGGCGTAGGGGCGGGCGTCGGCGGCGTGGTAGTCGATGCCGCGCATGGCGAGACAGGCGAACACGGCAAACCAGCCGGCCCGCGGATGAATCAAGCGGGCCGCCAGGGCCGCCAGAATCCAGAGCGCCAGCGCCATGGCCAGCACCGAGGGAAGGCGATAGGAGATTTCCGAGAACCCGAGCCAGCGCTCGGCCGCGCGCGGCAGCCAGTAGTAGAGAGACGCCGGCACCTGCGGCGCCACCGCCAGCGACGGGTCGGCGGGATGGTGGACGACAAAAGCGGTGACCATCTCGTCCACCCAGAAGCTCGAGCCCAGCGGCATGAGCCAGAGGCGCGCGATGGCGAGGAGCAGCACGGCCCAGAGCAGGGCGCCGATTGCGCCACCAGAGCGCGAAAGACGGACAGGCCAGGAGGCCTGTCCTACTGGCGTCATCGCTCGATCTCGAAAGGAAGGACGTCGGGCTTGCCGATGTGACGGGCCTTTTCCGGGAATTCGAAAATCGCGGCGCGGCCGAGGCCCCACTTGGCCAGGCGGAACTGGAGCGAGGTGCGCAGCACGCCCAACCCGTAGATGGCGCTGCGGCGGAAATTGATGGAGGAGGCTTCCGGGAAATAACGGGTGGGACAGGAGATCTCGCCTATCCGCGCGCCCATCAGCACGGCCTGCGCCACTACCTGGTTATCGAATACGAAATCGTCGGAATTGCGCTCCAGCGGCATGGCCTCCAGCAACTGCCGGCTGTAGGCCCGAAAGCCGGTGTGATACTCGGAGAGCTTGGCGCCCATGAGCAGGTTCTGCACCAGCGTCAGGAAACGATTGGAGATGTACTTATAGACCGGCATGCCGCCGCGTAGAGCGCCTCCGCCCAGGATTCGGGAACCCAGCGCCAGATCGTAGACGCCGTAGGCAATCATGGTGGCGATGGGCGTGACCAGCAGCGGATTGTACTGGTAATCGGGGTGGAGCATCACTACCACGTCGGCGCCGCGCTCGAGCGCCTTGGCATAGCAGGTTTTCTGATTGCCGCCGTAGCCGCGATTCTGCGGATGCACGTCCACGGTCAGGCCCAGGCGCCGCGCCACTTCGGCCGTATCGTCGCGCGAGTGATCGTCCACCAGGATGCTCTCATCCACGATTTCGGGCAGCTCGCGGACGGTGGTTTCGAGGGTCTTAGCCGCGTTGTAAGCCGGCAGAACGACGACGATGCGCTTTCCGTTAATCAAATCGAAACCTCAGTTTTGCGGTTCTCTGCTTCGAGTGTAACGCGTAAGCCTTCAGCGGTCAGCCTTCGGCTACCGGGCGAAACCCGGCGCGGCCCGCTTGCCCGGAACGCAGGCGAGGGCAGGGGAATCGCCAGGCATGGGCGTCAAAATGCGCGTCGCTCTCGCGGGACCAAGGTGCATTCCCCCCAAACGGCGTCCGCTTTCCGGACCGTCAGCGCTTCTCCGACATGGCGACGATAGGCCCCTGTGAACTACGCACAAGGGCGACGGGCCGGGTCGGCCTAGGGCAAAGCATTTAGTTTCAATTGCTTACATAGATCATCGAACACAAAGGACGTTATGTTGCGGTATTTTCGGAAGTGCTCATTCGACGGTCGGTCTCGCTCAACGCATCGCTGATCGTCTTGCTCGTCAACAAAGTGTCGATCATGCACCAGACTTTATTTGCCTGTTTGATCCTGGGGCCGGTAAGGACGGGGGTTGCCGGTCGAATAGGCGGCCCAAGCTGGAGGCAATAGCTCGGGGCCCAAATCTCCTTAGCGGCTTCCGGAAACACGGTCTGAGGGTCCGTGATAATGTCGTAACCCTCTACATGGTGAATACTTTGAAGAGATCCGCCATACCGAAAAGCGATGTAGTTCGGGGGCGGGCTTGGCCGCCTCTTTCCTACCTCGTAAAAGTATCGCTTTCTCTTCTCAACGATGTCGATCCAACTGATGCCCCAACCATTCAGATTGCTCGCCCGTCCAGGCGCCCGACTCCCGCGCAGTCCGCCGCTCTATCCGGTCGCCAATTTTGAAAACTTCCTGCAATCCATTGACTTTGAGAGTGTCAGGCCAGATCGCAAGCCTCCGCCAAGAGCCGGTTTTCTTTGGCTGCCCGCTATCTTGCATATTGAGGACGGAAACCGCACGCAGTCCGCCGCGGCGATGAGCGCAAACGGGAACTGAGTACATCGTTCCATAAGTTCGCTATCGTATTTCCGGACGACCGCTCCCTGGCGGTCGCGGCTCGGAAACGCGCGAAACCGAGCCGCGACCGCCAGGGAGCGGTTGCCTAATACGTGGCCGTAATTCTGAAAACGGGAACTAAGTCCCCGTTTTCACCCGTAAGTGATTGATTCCTGGTTAGAGAACCGGTACTTTGTACCCGTTTTGCTTTTTTAGGAGAGGATCGGCATCAGGCCGGCATTGGCGGTCGCGTCCGGGTCCGGGGTCGGCAAGGGCCTGGCAAACCCCCTGCCCCAATTCACCGGCTCACTTGAGCCACCACCTGTTCGAGGCCGGCACGGTCGGTCACGCTGCCCTGGGCCAGGCGCGGCGTGCCGCCACCGCGGCCTCCGGCGGCGGAGAGGGCCGTCTTCAACAGCGCGCCGGCGTCCACGCCGGAATCGGCCGAGGCCGCCAGCAGCAGCGCGGGTGGTTCCTCGAGCACGGCCAGGAATACCGCCGCGGGCTGGCTGGTAAAGCTTTGTGCCACGGCGCGCAGATCTTCCAGGTTGCCGCGGGCGGCGCGCTCGAGGTGGCGGCGAATCCCGCCGGCGCCGGCCGGGCAACTAAGATACAGTTCGCGGCCGCGGTAGCCGGCCAGATCGAGTTCCATTTTGCGGCGGGCCTTTTCGGCGGTGCGGGCGGCCTCGAACTGGGCCGCCACCAGGGCGGGAACCTCGTCCAGGGGGGCCGAAAACACCTGGGCGGCGCGGTTGAGAGCTTCGAAATCGGCGTGGGCGCGAGCCACGGCGCGGGCGCCGCAAAGGAACTCGACGCGCACCGTCTTGCGCACCTTTTCCAGCTTGCGCAAGAGGACGAACCCGATTTCGCCGGTGGCGCGCACGTGCGTTCCGCCGCAGGCGCTGCGATCCAGATCGGCGATGGAAACGACGCGCAGCGTGCCGGTGCGCTCCGAAGCTTTGCGCAAATCGCCGGCCGCCGCAGCCTCTTCAAACGAGACGGAAACCGGGCGGTTCTCGCAGACGAGCTGGTTGGCGCGCCGTTCGGCCTCAGCCGCCACGCGCGGGTCGAGCGAATCGGTTTCGAGGTCGATGGTAGACGTCTGGGCGCCCAAATGGAAACTCACCGTCTTGAGCTGGAAGCATTCGGCGAAGACGGCCGAGAGCAGGTGTTGGCCGCTGTGCTGTTGCATGTGGTCGAAGCGGCGCGGCCAATCGACGAGGCATTCGACCGGGCCGGGAGCGACAGAGGCAGCCAGGCGATGGCCGATCCGCTGGTCTTCCTCCACGACCTCGAGGAGGGCAACGCCTCCGATGGAGCCGGTATCGAACGGCTGCCCGCCGGAAGCGGGATAAAACGCCGTGCGGTCGAGATAGGCGGTGAGGCCGTCCGGTGAAGTTCCGACGAGGTTGGCGGCGAACTCGCGCAGGTAGCTATCGGTGTAATACAAACGTTCGGTCATGAGCTTACCGATATTGTCACAATTCCGGGCCGGGGGCGGGGAGAGCTGCCCAACGGTAAGTCGGAACAGGTCCGGCGCGGCAGATATAAGGTGTTTGGTTTCTGTTGGCTACGGTCAGAAATGGGTTCGTTCGGCAGCGCGCGTTTGGCTTCGGATGGAAGGGACGGGTTGCGCCAATAATGGCTTTGTGCGGAGTTTTCTTGCTGGATTCGGGGTTGGTCCTCTTTCATGTTTGCTTCCGGCACAGGGTCTATCCTGATTCCAGAGATAGCATGGAAGGGGAAGAGGGCCGGCTGCGCGGATGATCTAAGCGATTGATAACAGAAATGTTGTGCACTTGACAAGACGCGTGACCGTTTCGCCTCCGGCTGACGGCCACGGTTCGGCGGCAACAATATTCGGCAGTTTGATTCGTCTACAGGAGCAGATGGAAGAAGTGCTGAGGATTCCACGGCTGACGGCGGAGCAGAACCGGCTGATCTCCGAGGCGGTTCAACGCGAGCAGGGGCGGCTTCGGAATTTCGTGCGAAAACGGGTGGCCGACGCGGGCGATGCCGAGGACATTCTGCAGGACGTCTTGTACGAGCTGGTGGAGGCCTACCGGCTGGTGCAGCCGGTGGAGCACGTGGCGGCGTGGCTGTACCAGGTGGCGCGAAACCGGATCATCGATTTTTTCCGCAAGAAACGGCCGGAGGCGATGGGGGAAGGTTCGGCGGAGAGCGCCGGCGACGAGGGCGCGCCGCGGCTGGAAGATTTATTGCCGTCGCGGGATGCCGGGCCGGAGGCCGCCTACGCGCGAAGCGTGCTGCTGGAGGAGCTTAACGCCGCGCTCGAGGAATTGCCGGAGGAGCAGCGCGCGGTCTTCGTGGCGCATGAGATCGATGGTCTCAGCTTCAAAGAGCTTGCCGCGGAGACGGGCGTGAACATGAACACGCTTCTCTCGCGCAAGCGCTATGCGGTTTTGAATCTGCGCCGGCGTCTGCAGGCTATTTACGACGAATATATGACTCCGTAAGGACGGGAAACATGGAAAACAAACGGTTACGAAGGGGATTTCGAATCAAGAATCGAGGCCTGAGAATCGCGGCGATGGCGGCGATGGCTCTGGTGGTGCTGACCGCATTCGGCTTTATCGTGATGAATTTGTGGAACTGGGTGGCGCCGGCGGTTTTCGGCGGGCGGACGGTGACGTTCTGGCAGGCGGTGGCGCTGCTGGTCCTGGCCCGGATTCTGTTTGGAGGCTGGCACGGGCGGCCCGGCTACCGGATGCGCGGCCGGATGTTGGAAAAATGGGCGGAGATGACTCCGGAGGAGCGGGAGCGGTTCCGTCAGGGATTGGGCGGCGGTTGCGGCGGGCGAGGAGGGGGGATCGACAAGAATGCACAAACCGCGGTGTGACGGGAAGAGCGGCCTGAAAGGCGGCTGCAGCCACGACTGGCTGCCTCACACACTACGCTAGCGGGACAGACGATCGCCTGTCCCGACCGCCTAACGGGCGTAAACAGTTCTTCCAGTCCGCAAATCGCGTTCGGCCCGAAACCAGTGTTCCCAGTCGCGGCCGGTTCTCCGGCCCGAAGCTTCCCAATAAGAATAGGCCAGCACGGCAACCTCGTGATGGCTCGGCGCGGCCGTGCGCAGCGAGCGGGGGTGGATCTCCTCCACCGAAAACCCAGGGTAGCGGCCGGGGATGCCGGCGGTTTTGTTACAAGTGTAAGTCATCGAATCTTTGTATATATCAGAAATTGGGGACACTGGACAGTACCAATCGTACAATTTGTTACGATAAAAGTACTGCAAGACCGGCGCTGGGGTTTTGGATTATAATGAAAAAGCTCTCGCCTGGCATCGTGGTTCCCTTTTATGTTCCTGAGCGTGAAAGCGATGGACGCGCGGAAGGTTCGTTTTGACGAAACCTTTTCGCCGGGACAGATCGATTTTTCGGGTGAGGACCTGGAGCAGGGATCTCCGTTGCGGGCCAGCGGGATGGCTGAGTTGTTGCCGCATACGGATGGCGAAGTGCGGATCGGGGGGCGGTACACGGTGGAAATGACGGCCGAGTGCGACCGCTGTCTGGGACGCGCCCGTTTTCCCTTGGAATGCGCCTTCGACCTGTTTTATCGGCCCGCCGCGTTCATCGGACGCGAGGAAGAAGTGGCGATCGACGAGGGCGAAGCGGAGATAGGCTTCTACGAAGGCGACGGTCTGGAACTGGAAGACATCCTGCGGGAACAGGTGCTGCTGGCGCTGCCGATGCAGCGGGTTTGCAGCCAAAGCTGTAAAGGTATTTGCCCGGTTTGCGGAAAAAACCGGAACGAGACCGCGTGCGATTGCCAGCTCGAGAGCAGGGACGGCCGCTGGGAAGCGTTCCGCAAGTTAGAATTGTGAAGGAAGAGAAATGCCGAATCCCAAACGCCGACACTCCCAGAGGCGGACCAGTAACCGCCGCGCGCACGATGCGCTAAAGGCCTCCGGCCTATCGGAATGTCCGAACTGCCACGAGCCCAAGCTGCCGCACCGCGTGTGCCCTCATTGCGGGCAATACAAGGGCCGGGAAGTAGTCGAAGTCGAACAGGAGTAGCCCGTTTCCAACATGCTGACCATTGCCTTGGATGCAATGGGCGGGGACCACGCCCCGGCAGTGGAAGTCGAGGGCGCGGTGCTGGCCGTCCGGCAGTTTGGCGTCAAGGTCATCCTGGTGGGCCTCGAGGATCGGGTCCGGGCGGAGCTGCAGAAGTACGAAGACTACCGGGACCTGCCGATTGAAGTGGTGCATGCCAGCGAGCGCATCACCATGGACGACCCCACCACCGCCGTTCGCACCAAGCAGGACAGCTCTCTGCGGGTTGCCTCGCGGCTGGTGCGCGACGGGAAGGCGGAGGGATTGGTGTCGGCGGGCAACACCGGCGCGGTGATGGCCACGGCCAAGATCGTGCAAGGCGTGGTGCCGGGCGTGACGCGGCCCGCGCTGGCGGGCGTATTTCCCACCGTGAAGGGCCCCGAGAACCCGGTGGTGGTGCTGGATGTGGGCGCCAACGTGGATTGCTCGGCGCGTATGCTGGGCCAGTTCGCGGTGATGGGGGCGATTTATTCCCGCGTGGTGCTGCGGCGGGACAAACCGCGCGTCGGCATCCTATCGATCGGCGAAGAGGCTCACAAGGGCAACGATCTGACGCGCGCCGCCAGCGAACTGATGAAGGAGTTGCAGATCGACTTCGTGGGCAACGTGGAAGGCGCGGATATCTACGGAGGCAACGTCGACGTGATCGTCTGCGACGGCTTCATCGGCAACGTGGCGCTGAAGGTGAGCGAGGGGCTGGTGACGATGGTCACGCAGATTTTGCGCGAGTCGCTCGAATCGAGCATTCAGACCAAGATCGGCGCCGCGCTGTCCAAACCGGCTTTTAACCATCTCAAACGGAGGCTGGATTACTCGGAGACCGGCGGCGCGCCGCTGCTGGGTGTGCGGGGCGTGTGCATCATCTGCCACGGACGGTCCAATTCCAACGCCATCAAGAACGCGATTCGGGTGGCCGCGGAATTTTCCAGGGGCAAAGTGAACCAGCGCATCGAGGACGAGCTGGTGGTGGCGGCGAAGTAAAGTTTCTGGGGCGACTATGAAGCAGTTGGCGGCGTATCTGCCAGGGCTGGCCTTTTTCCTCGCGGGCTTCCCCATCCCGGCTCAACCGGTGGCGCACGCGCACTGGGCGGTGGCGTTCGATCCTGCCACGGCCGCTCCGGGAGCGAAGGCGCTGGCGCGCATCACAGCGCGCATCGACCCGGGCTGGCATCTGTATTCGGCTTCCTCGGCGGCCGGTATTCCGGCCTCGTTCCAGCTCACCGGCCCGGTGGTCGAAAGCACTCGGCTTTTTCAAACTCAACCCAAGCGGGCCTTCGACGCTAACTTCAATACGGAAGCCGAAACCTACGAAGGCGAAGCCGGCTTCGCGGTGGAAGCGATCGTGCGCAAAGACGCGCCCGCCGGCCCGGCGCAAATCTCGGTGAACGGCCGTTTTCAGACCTGCAGCGATACCCAGTGCGTGCCGGGGAAATGGTCGGACAACGCTACGCTGACGGTGGACCCCGGCGCCCCGGCGGCGATTCAGGTTCCCGCCGGCTATACCGAGGTAATCGCCAGGCCGGCCGCGGCGGCGCCGGCCGGGAGCCAGCCCCAAAGCCAGCCGGAGCAGGGCTTGGGCTTGTTCCTGCTGGCGGCTTTCGGTTTTGGCCTGGCCGCGATTTTTACGCCCTGCTGTTTCCCCATGATCCCCATCACCATGTCCTACTTCCTGAATCGCCCGGCCGGCGGGCGCCGCGACGGGGTGGCGCAAGCGGTGGTCTTTTGCCTGGGCATCGTGGTTCTGTTCAGCGGACTGGGATTGATTACCACGGCCGTTCTGGGCCCGGTGGGCGTCAAGCACCTGGGCTCCAGCCCTTGGGTGAACGGATTCATCGCGGCGTTGTTCATGGCGTTCGGCCTGAGCTTGCTGGGCGCGTTTGAAATCACCATTCCCTCCGCCATCCTGACGCGTCTGAACGCTTCGGCGGGGCAAGGCGGATATGCCGGGGCGCTGCTAATGGGGCTTACGTTCTCGCTTTCTTCGTTCGCCTGCGTAGGGCCGTTCGTGGGGACGCTGCTGGCGGCCTCGGTGGGCGGCGGCGGGGTGCGTCCGCTGGCCGGCATGGCGGCGTTTGCGAGTGGCCTGGCGCTGCCGTTTTTCCTGCTGGCGCTGTTTCCGGGCTACCTGAAGCGGATGCCGCGCAGCGGCGGCTGGCTGGCGCGGGTGAAAGTGGTGATGGGGTTTCTGATCCTGGCCGCCAGCCTGAAGTATCTGGCCAGCGTGGATCAGGCGCTCGGCTCGGGGTGGCTTACCCGCGAGCGTTTCCTGGCCGCCTGGATCGTGCTGTTCGCCATGGCCGGCCTCTACCTGCTGGGGTTCGTGCGCCTGGAAGGAACCAAGCCGGATGAGACGCTGGGCCTGGGGCGCCTGTTGACGGGCATGGCGCTGGTGATCTTCGCCATCAGCCTGGCGCCGGGCATGGCGGGCGGAAAGCTGGGCGAGTTGGATGCTTACGTCCCGGCGGGATCGGGCTCGCCGGGCGCGGCGGGTACCGGCCTGGAATGGATTACGGATGACTACGCTGGAGCTTTGGCACGCGCTCGCAGCCAAGGCAAGCTGCTGTTCATCGATTTCACCGGCATCGCCTGCACCAACTGCCACTGGATGCGCGCCAACATGCTTTCCCGCCCGGAAGTCGAAGCCGCGCTGGGGAACTTCGTGCTGGTGGAACTCTACACCGACCGTTCCGACGCCGTCTCCGAGCGAAACGAAAAGCTTCTGGAAGACAAGTTTCGCACCGCGGCGGAGCCTTTTTATGCCATCCTTGACGCCAACGAGCGCCCCATCGCCACTTTCGATCGCCTCACCCGCGACCCGGCCGAGTACCTGGCGTTCTTACGCCAGGGAATGGCAGCGCCAGGGCCCGCAGCCAACGCGGTTGATTTAGGCGTTCCACGCACGGCGCTCGACGGCGCCGCCATCGATACCGCCGGCAAAGTCGTGGTGCTCGATTTCTGGGCCACCTACTGCGAACCCTGCGTGCGCGAGATTCCGGGATTGAACAAGCTCTACCACGAGCTGGGCCCGCGCGGTCTCGCCATCGTGGGTGTGGACATCGATCAAGAAGACGCTGAGCTGGTCAAGCCATTCCTGGCCAAGCACCCGATGGAGTACCCGGTGGCGCTCGGCACTCCAGGCCTGGGAACCAGGTACGGGGTGGAGGGTTTTCCGGCGACGCTGATTTTCGACCGGTCGGGGAAGCTGGCCAAACGCTTCGCTCAGTTTACGCCGGAAGCGGAGATGCGGAAGGCCATCGAGGGCCTGCTATAGCGGTCTAAGGAACAGCGTAAGGCTTCTGCGCTTTCGGACGGCGGGCGTCGGCAAAAGTGCCGACGCGGCACCGAGAAGTGCGTGCGCCACGCCGACTTTACCCAAAAACATCCCCCGTCGATTTCCCGGTCACAACCTCCCCAAGAAAATCTGTTTAACCCCTGCAACCACTTACAAGCACTCGCGGTCAGCCGCGGCCTGTCCGCATCGTACCGTGCAATTGGGAGACAGCTATGTTAGACGAACCAATCGTACCCGCGCCGGTCGCGGAGCTGAAGGAGCGGACGGGGCATGACTACGTGACCCAGCACGTCTGCGAGATCCGAATGGGTGAGGAGGCTTGACTATGGCATTCCCAATGGCTGGCGATCCGGCCGAAGCCTGGCTGCGCTACTGGCGCTGGTACGCGGATCAGGACTGAGATGTACGGGTGCGGTGCTTTCCCATTCCGCGGAGATCTCTAAACCGGTACTTAGTACCGGTTTCCTAACCAAGAATCAATAACTTGCGGGTCAAAACCGGTACTCAGTACCGGTTTGCGGCTCGGTTCGTGGCTCTCAAGCCGACGTTCTTTTCCTTCTTAGCGCCGCAACGACTTTTTCGTGGAGCGGACTCTCAGTCCAATGTCACCCAGTTTTCCGCAACGGTGGGATTCTGCATAAATGGTGGGGCGGACCCCCACCATTTGTGCCGATGTTCGACAGTGCGAAAACTGAGCAGCATTGGACTCTCAGCCTGCCGCTACTTCGGGTTCTTGGGGTCGCCGAAGGTGACAGTGGATTCGCCGGAGTACTTGTGGTAATTGCGGAAGTCGATCACGTTGCGGCTGCACAGCGGGGTACCGCGCTCGCAGCTCAGAGTTTCCGAATGCACCGGCAGCAGGTACTGCTGCGCGTCGCCCAGGCGGACATATTCGTAGTCGGTGGCGGATTCCACGTGATCGGTGGGGAAAGTGGTAGGGAAACCGAAGGCTTCCATTTCGATGCGCAGCACGCGCGCGGTCTGAGGATCGATCCAGACCGAGCCGCGAAAGGCTGGCGAGTATTCCTGCGACGCCATTTTCACGTCCCAGCGGGAGTGCTGGTGGTCGACGGTGAAATCGTACACCCTGGAGCCGATGCCGCTCGATCGCGACATGTGGCTATAGCGGAAATCGGCGGCGGTAGCGGGAGAAAACAGGTTGAGCAGCATGGTGCCGAACTCGCCCGTTGACCAGGCGCCGTCCATTTGCTCCATTGTCTTATTCACCGCGCGTCCATTCACCATCAGATTGCGATAGTCTTCCTTGCCGTTTTCGTACACCACGTTGGTCTGGATGCGGTCGACGGCCTGCCAGTTGGCCGGCTTGCTGTCGCTTTGATAGCGGTTAATCAGTTCCAGGCAAACGTAATTGGGCAGGTTCTGGGTGAAATCGAACGCCGCATCGGTGGCCTTGCGGATCAGATCGTCGCCGTTGGGCCGGGAGACGGAGAGATCGTCGTCGCTGTTGGGAATCGAATCCATGGATTGCGGCCGCGCGGGAGGAAGCCGATTGCCGGCGGTTTCCACGGGCGCGGCGGGAGTTTGCGGCGTCTGGGGCGTCTGTGAATTGGGAACGGGAGCCGGCTGAACGTCGGAGGCGTGCTCACGGTTGGCATCGGCGACCTTGCCACGCTGCAAGGTGGGCGGCCCGGGATCGTCGGCATCGGGCTTGGCGGGCGGCGGGGCAACGGCGGTGGCGCGATCCTGCTGGGGCGCGTCTTTCCAGGTGTCGACGGCGCCGCTATCGTTCTTCTTACCGGCATCGGTGGAGGTGGTGGTAGATCCCGCGGCGGCCTTTTCCCAATAGACGTTGGCCGCCGTCATGGTGCCATCCATCTCTCCCGGCCCTTCCACGGAAAGCTGGTCGCCGGCCTGGAACTGGGGGTTCTTGATTTCGTCGCCGGCTTTGAAAAACTTGGTCTTATCCGTGCGCCGGAACACAATTACGCGGTCGTCTTCGAGTGACAGCACGATCGTTTTGGCGTCCATTTGCTGTTTCAGTTTGCCGCGGAAGTTGGGCATGGGCTGGCCTTTGGTGGAATCCGGCTGCTTTTTGCCGCGGGGGATTGGAATTCCAGTGCCGCCCGGATATCCGCCGCCCGGGTAACCGCCCGGATACCCGCCTGGGTAGCCATAGGGAGGGTAAGCCTGCGCGGCGGCGAGGCCAGCCGCGAGAAGCGCGAGCGACAGCAGCCTTGCGCGGGGGAATCCGCCGGCCAGGCCGACACTACGGGCAGGCTCAGTGTGACACATCGTCACATGAGATGCACGGCGAAGTCCAAAGGTTACGCGGCAACGGTCACCCCACGCCCGGCCGCACCTCGGCTAGAGTAAGGGTGAGGGAAAATTTGCCGCCACGCCTTCTGTTGGTTTTGGATGCCGATCCGGCGGTTCACCAGGCGCTGGAAGGACTTTTGCGCCGCGAAGACCGCGCCATTGAAGACGCCTACGATTCGGCCCAGGCCATGGATTTGCTGCGCCGGCTGCCCTGCGAAGTGGTGGTGGCGGGAGCGGAGCCCAACGGCGGCGGGGATGGCCGGGCGCTGTTGCGGCAGGTTCGGACGCTGCGGCCGGAAGCGCGCGTGATTCTGACCGGCGACGCCGACCCGGCGCGCGCCCTGGCCGCCATCCGGGGCCGGGCATATTGTTACTTTCACAAGCCTTTTCCACCAGGCCTGATAGCGGACATGGTGCAGCAGGCACTCAATGCTTCCGCCTGGCGCGACGACTTGCGGGTGATTTCCGCCCGGCCGGAGTGGTGCACGCTGGACGTCCGCTCGAAGCTCGAAGCCGCCGAGCGGGCCACCCAACTGGTACGAGAAATGACCGCCGACGTGCCCGCCGGGGTGCGCGAGGACATCGCCAGCGCTTTCCGGGAATTGCTGATCAACGGCATCGAGCACGGCGCCCTATCGGACCCCCACAAACGGGTGCGGGCTTCGCTGATCCGCACGGCGCGCTCGGTGGTGGTGGAGATCGAGGACCCCGGCCGGGGTTTTTCGCTGGAGCATCTGTCCCACGCCGCCATCACAAACCCGGAGGATTCGCCCATCCGACACGTGGAAGTGCGCGCCAAACAAGGCAACCGCCCCGGTGGTTTCGGCATCCTGATGGCGCGCAACATGGTGGATGAACTGGTTTATAACGAGAAACGTAACGCGGTATTGTTCGTGAAGTACTTGAAGTAAGAGCCATGGTCGCTCCGCCGCCAGGATACAACGGCGGGCCCATTATAAGGAGTCCTGGAAGGTGGCGACGCTACCCGACGCCGCGGATGGCTTCAGCGGCGGCCTTGCCCATCCTGATGCAATCGGGGATACCGATGCCCTGATAGGCGTTGCCGGCCAGGTAGAGGCCGGGGATGGCGGCGGCGCGGGCTTCGATTTCGGCTAAGCGGGCGGCGTGGCCGACGGTGTATTGGGCCATGGAACGGGGCCAGCGGAAGATGCGATGAAAACGGGGCTGGGCGGCGACGCCGGCGATGTCGCGCAGTTCCTCGCGGACGGTGGCGAGCACGTCTTCATCGCTCTGGTCGAGGATGGCGGGGTCTTGCCAGCCGCCCAGAAAGCAGCGCGCCACCACCTTGGTTGCGGGAGCGCGGTTTGGGAACTTGGTGCCCACCCAGGTGCAAGCCACCAGGCGCCGGCGCTCGACCCTGGGGACGAGGAAGCCGAAGCCATCGGGCAGGCGGCCGGCGAAATCGGCGGCGTCGAAACCGAGGGCCACGGTCATGGACGAGCTGTAGGGGACGGCGCCGAGGAGCTCGGCCAGGCGGCCATCGACGGGCGGCAGGTACCGGGCGGCGCTATGCGCTTCGGTGGCGACGACGAGGCGATCGGCATCGAGCCAATCGCCATCCAGGCGCAGGCGGAAACCGGCGGCGCCGCGCTCCACGGCTTCCACCCGCGCGCGGCAAACATCGGCGCGGCCGGCGATGGCGGCGGCAACGGCGTCGGTCATTTGCTGCAGGCCGCCCTTGAGGGTTTGGAACAGAGGGGCGGCGGCGGCATGGGCGCGTGCGGATTTGGCGCGCTCGGCCAGCACGCCGCGGGTGAGGCTGCCGTAGCGCTCGGAGAGTTCGACGAAACGGCCCAGGACGCTGCTTACGCTGAGCTCGGCGGGATCGCCGCCGTAGACGCCGGAGAGCAACGGTTCGGCCAGATAATCCACCGCTTCGCGGCCGTAGCGCTCCAGGATGAATTCGGAGACGGATTGATCGGCGGCCCTGGGCTTGGGTGCGCGAAACAGCTCCAGGCCCATGCGCAGCTTGGTGCCGAGACCGACCAGCGGGCTGGCGAGCATGGGCAGGATTCGGGTGGGGACCATCATCATGAGGCCGTCGGGCAGCGGCACCAGGCGGCCACGGCGGCGGACGTAAGTGCGGCGCAGGTGATCGTTGGAGCCGATGACTTCGGGCTCCAGGCCCAGCTCGCGGATGAGCTCCAGGGCGGCGGGTTTGGCGGAGAGGAAGCTATCCGGACCGGCTTCTACGGTGCAGCCGTCCACGCGTTCGGTTTGGATGACGCCGCCCAGGCGGGGCCGCGATTCGACGATGGTGGAGGCGACGGCGTTGCGGGCCAGGTAGTAGGCGGCGGAGAGCCCGGAGATGCCGCCGCCGACGATGGCTACGCGCATGGGGCGGAATCCAGGGCGGGACAGATCATCGCTTTTTGCCGTCTGTCAATCGGTCGCCGCCCGAGAGGGGATGACAGACGACGAAAAACGATCGCCTGTCCCACCGCAAGGGAACCAAACAGGAGCGATGGAAGCGGCTCCGGCAACCGCTTCCTTACGGTCGCGGCTTCCACTCGCGGCTCAATAGCCGTTGCCAACACGTGATCCTCTAGGGTTTGAACTCGCGCACCATCTGCACCACGGCGCGGACGTGTTCGGGGGGGGTGTCGGGCAGGATGCCGTGGCCCAGATTGAAAATGTGGCCGGGACGGGTGCCGGTGCGCTTGAGCAGCTCGTGCACCTTGGCGCGCAGCTCGTGGAGGGGCGCGAACAGCGCCACGGGGTCGAGGTTCCCCTGAATGGCGGAGCGATAGCTGATGTCCATCCAGGCCTCGTCTATATTCATGCGCCAGTCGACGCCCATGACGTCGCCTCCGGCGGCGTGCAGCTCGCGGAAAAAACCGGAGGCGCCGGTGCCAAAATGAATCACCGGCACGCCGGTGGAGCGGATGCGTTCGATCAGGGCGCGGGAATAGGGGGCGGCAAAGCGCACGTAATCGTCCGAGCCGAGCGCGCCCACCCAGCTATCGAACACCTGAATGGCGCGGGCTCCGGCGGCCACCTGGAGGTGGGCGAAGGGGGCCAGCACGTCGACGATCTTACCCATCAAACGGCGCCAGAGGGTTTCGTCGCTGTACATCAGGCGCTTGGTGCGGACGAAATTGCGGGAGGCGCCGCCTTCGATCATGTAACTGGCCATGGTGAAGGGCGCGCCCACGAAGCCGATGACGGGCACGCGGCCGGCCAGGGCGCGGACCACCTGCTGGATGGATTCGCCGACGTAGCCGAGATCGTCGGTATTGGCGGTCGAGAGGGAATCCACGTCGTCGGTGGTGCGCACGGGATTATCGATGATGGGGCCTTCGCCGGTGGCATAGCGCAGCTTGAGGCCCATGGGCTCGACCGGCAGCAGCAGGTCGGCGAAGATGATGGCGGCGTCGACGTCCAGCAATTCCACCGGCTGCAGCGTGACGGTGGACGCCAGATCGGGCCGTTTGCACATTTCGAGGATGCTGTGCCGCTCGCGGATATGCCGGTACTGCTTGAGGTAGCGGCCGGCCTGGCGCATAAACCAGACCGGCCGCACGTCGGTGGGCCGGCGGCGGCAGGCGTCGAGGAAGCGGCTTGTCATTGGAGCCACGCGCATGGGTGATCCGTCCTGTCCTGGCAAAAGAAAACGCGAAAATCCTCTGCCTTATGCTGGGCCGCCCACTGGCGGCCGTTCACGAAATAGGGTTTGGCCCAAGCTTCGCTGTCGATGGTTCGCGGGGCCACGACCGAAACCGCCACGCTTCCCTGGGCCGGGTAACCCGTGCGCGGATCCATGATATGGGCGTAGATGCGTCCTTCCGCGCGGAAGAACTTTTCGTAACTGCCCGAGGTAGACATGGACATGTCCTTCAAAAACACATCCGCGGCCTTCTGTCGCGGGTGCCAGGGATCGCGGATATCGACCGGCCAGCCGCGCGGCGAATCGGGCGGCGCGCCCAGGCCGTAAATGCTGCTGCCCGACCCGGCCACCAACGCCGTATCGACGGACTTCCGGCGCAGCACGTCGACCATGCGATCGACGGCATAACCTTTGCCGATGCCGCCGGGGTCGAGTTCCACGCCCGGCCGGTC
>Ga0182014_10000495_pt1 | contig 52057 bp, 50 predicted proteins | sample 612S2DmetaG_FD_120489 | JGI IMG/M metagenome (GOLD analysis project Ga0182014, IMG submission 120489) | Permafrost microbial communities from Stordalen Mire, Sweden - 612S2D metaG | ecosystem: Environmental > Terrestrial > Soil > Wetlands > Permafrost | place: Sweden: Stordalen | collected... | reverse complement strand
CACAGAGACACAGAGTCACAGAGAAATCCCTTTTCTTTTTGTGTTTCTCTGTGTCTCTGTGGTAGGAACGCAGTTAATCTTCCTGCCAGAATCTCTCGCTCAAATACTTGTCGCCCGAATCGCACAGAATGGTCACGAACACAGCGTGCTCGTTATTCTTCAACTGCCGCGCCAATTGCAGGCAGCCGGCCACGGCCGCAGCCGCCGAGATCCCCACTAACAGGCCTTCCTCGCGAGCCAGGCGCTTGGCCATGGCGTAGGCGTCTTCGGTAGAAATCCCCAGGTCGGCGTCGGCCAGGGTCGGATCGTAAATTTTGGGCACGATGGCGCTGGCCATGTGCTTGGCGCCCTCGATTCCGTGGAACGCCGAATCCGGCTGCAGCGAGATACAGCGGATGCGCGGATTCAATTCCTTGAGCCGCCGCGTCGTCCCCACAAAGGTTCCACTCGTGCCTAACATCGCAACGAAGTGCGTGATACGTCCTTCCGTCTGTTGCCAGATTTCGTTGGCTGTGCCATCGTAGTGAGCCTGCCAGTTGGCGTCGTTGGAATACTGGTCGGCGTAGTAATACAGGTCTGGGTGCTTCGCCGCGAGTTCGCGGGCCACGCGGATCGCGCCGTCGGAACCGGCGTCGGCGTCGGTGTAAAGAATGTTGGCGCCGTACGCGTGCAGGATGCGTTTGCGTTCGACCGATACGTTGTCCGGCATGCACAGGGTCACCGGAAACCCCTGCGCGGCGCCCAGCATGGCATACGCGATGCCGGTGTTGCCGCTGGTCGAATCCAGCAGAATTTTACCGGAGGTTAATTTGCCGCTGGCCCGGGCTTGCCCCAAGATGTTGGCTGCGGCGCGGTCCTTGACGGAGCCTCCGGGATTGAGCCACTCGGCTTTGCCTAGGATCTCGATCCCGGGCAGATCGCTGGCGATGCGTGCCAGGCGCAGCAACGGAGTGTTGCCGATGCGATCCACGGTGCGCTGGCCCAAAACGGATTTGCTGGACTCGTCGCCGCCGTTTGCATGTGGCGCAGAACCAGACACTTCCGCTAGGCTTGGGGGCAAAGGCTGCATAAATTTCAAACCCGATGGCCGTGACCTACGTAATGTCTCTCAGAGGCAAAATTAGCGATGAGCAACGGCCGATTAGATTATAAGAGAGACTGACTGGTTCCAAACGAAGATGCGGGCTGCGCACCTTTTTCCAGAATCCGCATCTAACCTATGACGAGAACGAAGGACGAAATGGCATCCAAGGTAGAACAACGAACTTATGAAGAGGCGCTGAATTGGTTGCGCGATCACGGTTTTGATTTGATCGAAGCTCCCGGGACGCAGGGGCGCGTGTTCCTCAAGAAGTACAATTGCTCCGCCGCCATCCAAAAGAACGGTGACGATGGCGTTAAGATTTTCGCCTATCCCGGCTACTTGATTGGCAGCGAAATTTCGAAGCTGGTGAACAAAGGCTACCAGCAGTTTCTCAAGACCGCCAAGACGGAAGTGCCGGCGACCGCCGACCATCTGAAGGCACTGCAACAATTCACCGAAGAATTGAAGGAAGGCTTGGGCCTGCCTACGCTGTACAACGAATCGCTGGGCACGGTCAGCGAGTCGTATCACTACGACCGCGTCGAAAATCGCGACAAGCCCGCGGCGGATCGGCCCAAGCGTCCCTGGGAAAAAGCTGGGGTCATGGCCGCCGCCGCGAAAAAGGGCAGGGCTTAGGCTTCGATCTCGGTCACGCTGGCGCGATCCACGTCGGCCATCCGACCTAACCCCAAAACCTGAGAAGTGTTCCACGTGGAACATGACAGTTTTGTACGTACGTCAATATACGTATAGACAGGGTAAGTCATTGTCCTTTCTTGGAGTTAGACGGAAGAGGACGACTGAAGGGTCGCGGCCTGCCGTTTCTACGGCGGCTAGGCACGCGAGACAAGGCGAGGGAACCTGAGACGGTCAGGGCGGCGCGCTCGCCGGGCCGCCGCCGACAATTTGCTTCTCACGGCAGGTCCGTTTTTCGATCACGAGAATTGTGCATCCCGGCAGGAATGGCATGTTTCTTGGTCACAGTCTTCGAACGAACGGAATGCCTAGCCCTCGCCGCGTAAGGCCAGATTGGCGGTAAAATCTGGTCGACCGTGGTTGGCAAAGTCATGACGGTAAGACCGGACGCGGAGATTGCGTAGATTATCTTCGCGGTCGGGTCCAGTGCGATGGTTCCGGTCGACGAAACATAGATGGGCAAAGGTTCCGGGGTTAGCAGGCGACCCTGAAGGGTACCTTTTGACGAACTGAAGAAATCAATCGAGTCGCCCATCGGCACAATTAGTGTCTGGCCACTTGGACTGAACATTGCTCCCAGGCTTTGCGGAGAATCGGGAGGCGCTAAGTCTGGATAGACTACCTCGTTTAGGTAGTGCAGTTGCTCATCAAAGAAACCGGCGAATATACCTGCTTCGGTCGGGTTGCCCCTCAGGGCAGTAAACCTGCTACCGTCAGGGCTGATGGCTAAATCGGTCCAGAAACCATCTATAAACCATTGCACTGCGAAAGAATCGCTGGAACTGCTCCAAACCCCGACTTCTCCAGAAGAGTCATTCAGGATAGCAGTAACCATGTGGCTCCCGTCGGGTGTTGCGGCAAACGTGTTGGTGTAGCCGAATAGGTTGGAGGACAGCAACGTCGCGGTTAGGGTCGTTAAGTCGAACTCGATTGGATTGTCAAAATGAACTCCTATGAACGCCTTTCCTGTGTTCGTCGCGACTACTTTAATTGGCGTTGCTGCTTGTCCCTGCATTGGCAACGCGGTCACTGACTTTTGTGTTGGGTCGTCCGGATTAAAGATCGTCAACGTGTTCGCCGTGGCATCGACAACGAGCATGGAACTGCCATCGGGCGTCAAGGTCATCGAAACGTAGCCCTTACCGCTCCCGGGGAGCAGTGGCGACTGCCACTGCAATGTTGCCGGATTCAGTACGTCTATTTCAGTGGCCTTGAGCGCGTATAGCAAATTGCGGGGACCGTCATACAGCAGTTGTACAAGGCCGCTGGCGGGCACGATGCTCGCCGAAGGTATATAGGTCACGGCGCTCTTCAGCGTGCCGGTTCCATTGTTGCCGGTGACGACAATGTTGGCCGGGCCTGGTTTGCCATTCGGCAACTGCACCGCGACCGCTTCCAACGCGTTCACTGAGTCGAGGTTGATCGCCGCGTACAAAGCTGCCGTCCCACCCACCGTTACGCTCGCCGGACCGATGGGGGGGGCGCAATCGCAATTCAGCATGCCGAATCCAAAGAGTACAAGGGTGGGATTACCGATGGGCGGCGCCAGAGAGGCGGTCGCAGCGGCGACATCTACCCCATAGGAAAACTCCTGAGGTTCGACCTCAGTTTCACCGTCAGGCTGGGTAATGACTAAGTCCACAGGACCCGCTACTGAGGAGGCGGGTGCTTGCACCACGAGGGGGCTGACCGATTGCGTGGCAGCGAGTTGTCCACCGAAGGTGACGACGGACCCGAGCGGAAGGGCATTGCCTGAGGCAAATCCAAACGAAACCGGAGCTGGTGCGTCTAACGGTATCGATTTGGGATCCGGAAGGGTACCGTTGGCAGTGGGTTGCCCCGTGCGCAGAACCGTGCAGTCGAAAATGCCAATTCCACCTTCGCTACTTTCAAAGGCTCGTTGTGCGCTGTCAACCCACAGTAGGTTTGGTGGAAACTGAAGTTGGTCGAAGGCGGTGGTAACATTGCCGAGGTCGCTGAACTTGGCTGTATCGACGGCGTCTACGACCGAGCCGCCACCAGTATCCCCGAAAAGCTCCCAATACAGCTTGCTACCATCCGCACTGTATTGCATACCGTATTCTTGGAATACAAAACCTCCCGTGTCCCCGAAGTTGAACGTGCCCAAGGCATTAAATGCCGAATCATAAAATGCCACTGAGTATGCTGACACCACCGCGAACTGGGTTCCGTTGGGATTGGCCGCCACATCTCTTATTCCGTAAGGAGCAGCGAGAACGGGCGCCTGCGAGGAAGTGAAAGCGTCGCTATCGGAGTTGTAGAGATAGAGCTGCTGGGCTTCGCCGCCAAAGATCGCCCATTTGTGATCGGCACTTCTCTTAAGATTGAAAAACGGTTCATCAGAGTATGTGAATAAGGTGAAGATGCCAGTGTTCGAGTCCCATTCAACGATGTACTTGCCGCCGTAGACGTAATCGAGCTCAACGCCCACATCCAAGCCTAGAAGCAAGACTTTGCCGTTGGCCATCGCAACCGGCAAGTGTAGAACGGTTGTACTGAGGCCTGCAGAACCGCCAACGGTGGTAAAGTTGGGGGCCAGGTGTGGCGTAACTATCAGAGTGTCTTCATCGACTGTGTAAATTCCCTGAGTGAGAGTACCCACAACCAGCGTTTTGCCGTCCGGCATCTGATCAATTCCGAATGGCTGAGGTATGTTGACCCGGGCCGTCACCGCCAGGTTCTCCCCCGACAAGACATCTAGCTCATTTAGGAAAGGGTTCGTGGCGAACAGCAATTTGCGGGTCTCATCGTAAAACCCTCTCACTAAACCGCCGCCAATAGTCGTGAACGGACGTGCCACGGGAGTCGCTGCGGTAGTCAGACTGAGCGCGAGAGTGGCCTTCGCAGACAGAGAGCCTGACGTACCGTTGATCGTGATCTGGGAGTTTCCGGTTGCCACACTCGAAGCCGCCGTCAACGTGACCTGACCTGAGTTGCCGGGGCTTACAGACACAGAGGTGGGCGAAGCCGTTACGCCGCTGGGCAAACCGCTCGCGGTAAGGGTCACAAGTCCGGAAAAGCCATCCTGTCCGGTAACCAGTATCGCCACATTTGCATTCATGCCCCCGACTAAATTGAGAGATGCGGGGCTAAGGGACAAGGCAAAGCTACCCGTCGTAGTCGTACCGCCGCCGCTACCGCTGGCACCACCGCCGCAGCCTGACAAGAAAATCATCACTAAAAAGCAGGAGACTAAGTAGCTTCGATTTCCCATCACATCCTCCTGAGAACACACCGAGCCGTCGCGTGGCCAGAAATCGGGTTCCCACCGGGAGCGCACTAGCCCGTGCACCTGACAAACAACTCCTACATGAGATACGAATGAGCGATTGATGTCAGTGCAAGGGGTCACACTCTAATGTGCGTTGCCAACGGCTATGGGCGAGTTTCCCCCGACGACCACCGATGCAGCCCCTCGGAAGCGTATTATCGCCGTGAACCACGAAAAGGGGAAGATTTCTTCATCGCGCACGGATAGTGTTGAAAAGTCGGTATTTCATCCGGAGCGCGGGTTGGCGCTGAAATCGCGATTTTCGCCGCAATTGACTTAACAGCCGGTTCGTCATCGCGCGAGGAACTTAGAAGCGAAGCCTACGGCCACATTAGCTCTACTTGTTCTTTCCCGCGCCATGGGAGAATGCGTTTCCCCTTCACCTTTGGTAACCACGAACCCTCTTCCGCGATTTGGCTTCTGGCTTTATTCTGTTTAGGACGCTGTGGCGATTGACCGCGCGGTTTCTTTCCGGAAGTCATGAATCCAATTCGTCTCTACACTTTACTCTTGGGGGGTGCGGGCGCGCTGCTGGGCGCTTACTTCCTGCTGCGCCGGAAGCCCAAGAGCCTCGATGAAGCGGAGCGGACGCGGCGGGAGTGGCTGGATCGCGTGGGCCGCATTACCGATGGGACGGTCATCGATGTTCAGGAGATGCGGCCCGACGGACACAAGCCTGCAACTTTCCTGATGTTCCAGTATGACGTGGCCGGAGTTTCGTACGAAGCCTCGCAGGATGTGACCTATTTGCGGCAGCTCATCAATCTGCATTCCTGCCGCCTCGGCGTGCCTACTTCGGTGCGCTACGATCCGCAGAATCCGGGAAACTCGATCGTAGTTTCGGAGCGCTGGATGGGGTTGAGGCAGTAGCAGGCTGCCAGGGTCATCGCTTTCTTACCCGCGATTCTCCAGCAGGCTGCGGGAAAACTCGTCGAGGTGCGAAAAGCTTACCTCAGGCGCTGAAGCGCCTGCACATTTTCGTCGGCTTTAGCGGCCCGACTGAAGTCGGGCCCTTCCCAAAAACACTGGCTGAATCATATTTTTTCAGCGACGTGATAGAGTGGTGTCCCACAAATCCGGGCATAAGCCCGCACGTCTGTTCGACGCGACGCACAATGCCTCGGCGCTGCGAGCAAAGTACATAGATCCTTCGCGTTGCTCAGGATGACAGCGCGGCAGATTGTTAAATCTTCATCTCTCTGGTTAGTGCCGCGCTGATTCGATCTCATCGGCGATACGGTTGAAGTGATACACCTTGCGCAAGCCTTCCAGCAGGGCGCGGCTGTCGAGCGCGACACAGCGATTCCTGGTCGAATCGTAGCCGTAATTGCCGCCGAAGGAGAAGATGTTTCCGTCGAAAACCAGACCGACGATTTCGGCGTTTTGGTCGATGAGGGGGCTGCCCGAGTTGCCGCCGATGATGTCGTTGGTGGTCGAAAGGTTCATCGGCATCGCCAGATTCAACGCCGGCTTGGCGGAGATCCAACTTTCCGGCGGCGCATAGGGTGGGGCACCCGTGGCACGGCCAAAGAGGCCGCCGATCGTGGTGTACGGCTCTACGAAGTGTTGCTGCGCATCGGCGAAGCCCTTCACGGTGCCATAGCTGAGCCGCAGGGTAAAGGTTGCGTCGGGATCGACGCTGGTGCCGTAGACGGCGAAACGCGCTTTGGCGATGCGCTCCGCCGCGGCTCGGGTTGGGGCGTCGACCTGGGCCTCGTAGTCCTTACGCACCGCGCGCAGATCGGGGTCGATGGACGCGATGAACAGGATCATCGGATCGGTTGACGCCGCTATCGCAGCCTGCCCGCCGCTGTAGAGCGCCTCGCGGACCTTGGGGTCGTCGAGATGGGTTCCGGAGACCAGCCGGTGCGCGAGTTGTTCGGGTGATTCCTTGCCCAGCATTTTCTGGACGAAGGGATCGTCGGTGCCGAGGTCGCGCCGTATGAAGGTAAAGAGGTATGCCAGCCTGAGTTCTTCGAGGTCCTTATAAACGGGGATGGGCGCGGAGACTGCTTGCTGCACCTGGAAAAGCGTCTGATCGGTGAACTCGGGCAGGCGTTCGCCGTTGGGTTTGGTGCGCTCCGCTGCGGCGCGCACTAACCTGATGGCGTGGCCGATCAGCCCGGAGTTGAAAAAGGAGCCGCTGGTGGTTGCGCTTCGGGCGTAAAGCTGCGCACGGACGCGTTGGATCTGCGCAATGTCGTTCCATGCGGATTCGTTTGCGGCGAGCTTTGGATCGGAGGTCAGGGCCTGGCGAAGGCTCTGTTCTCTCCGCAACTGGATGTCGAGAAATTCTGGATCCAAAAGCGCCTGCTGCCGCCCCAAGTACACCTTCACTGTGTTTTCGATGGAAAACAGCGCTTCGGTCGCCCCGCGCGCCTGTTCCGGACCTTGCTTGACGAACCGCTCCAACTGCCCGCGGTACTCCGCGAGTCTGGGTATCTGAAGGGGAAAGACCTTGTCGCGCTCAAAGGTCAATTGCGAGATGGTGAGCTGGCGGCTGGTGCCGCCGGGGTTGCCAGATACGAACACCAGATCGCCGTCTTTGGTGCCGTTGGCGCTCCACTTGAGATAGTCGGGGCTGGCGGCCGGGTGACCGTCTTCGTAGGCGCGCAAGAGGCCGACGTCGTAGCCAAAGCGCGGGAAGTTAAAGTTGTCCGGATCGCCGCCGAACTGCGCGGCCTGGAACTCCGGGGCAAACACCAGGCGCACGTCGTTGAAGCGCTTATAGCGGTAGAGATCGTAGACGCCGCCGTGATAGAGCGAGACGAGATCGCAGCGGACGCTGGGGTCAGAGCCGCAGCTCTGCTCAAGTTCGGCTTCTTTGGCGTGCAGCGCGGCGTTGGCGGCATCGCCGGTCTTGCCAGCGAGCACCTGCTGCACTTCCGCCGTTACGTCGCGGATCTGGATCAGTTGATCGAGTTCGAATGCGTGACACTTCCGTTCTTCGGCGTCGCTCTTGGCGACGAAACCGGTTTCGACGAGGTTTTGCTGGGGCGTCGACAATGCCTGGACGCAAGCGACGACGCAGTGGTGGTTGGTCAGGACCAAGCCGTGCGGAGAGATGAACGAGGCAGAACATCCTCCCGCGATCCGTAACGACGAAGCACGAACGTGATCGAGCCACGCTTGCGAGGGCGCAAAGCCATACTTTGCCGCCACGGTCTGCGAGGGGAAATTGTCGAACGTCCACATGCCTTCGTCGGCTTGCAGCGCGGGCGGCGAAGCCAAGCAGGTTAGGATGAGGCTCGCAATCAAGGTGGTGACCTTCGTTCGATAATTGGTTTTCACAGGAATGTTCCTCTTCTTTCGCACCGGGAGTCAGGGTATAGGTACATCAATTTTCTACATCCGCCGGGCCGCCTGCGTCTGTGACGCTTCTCACGATGGCTTGTAATGGATCTTTCTGCTGACGCCGGTTGCCGGGAGAGCCACGGGAACTGCCTTTTTGACAAAACCCGGCGGTTGCGCCACTTGCTTCTCGGCGCCTGCGAAGCCATCAATGTGGTGGCTTCTAGTAAAATAGTTCTTTCGGATGCCTAAGAAGCTTTCCCATTACGATCATTCGGGACGAGCCAGAATGGTCGACGTTTCCGCAAAATCCCCGACCAAGCGCGAGGCCGAGGCCAGCGCTTTCGTAGTTTTGAAACCGAAGGTGCTCAAAGCGCTGCCCAAGAATCCCAAGGGCGATCCATTGGAGGTAGCGCGGCTGGCGGGAATCATGGCCGCGAAGCGAACTGCCGATCTGATTCCCATGTGCCATCCCATGGCGCTGAGCCACGTTGATGTGCAAATGCGGCTGTGCGAGAATGGCGTCGCGATTGCCGCGAAGGTTGCGACAACGGGAGCGACGGGCGTGGAGATGGAAGCTTTGATGGCCGCGAGCGTTGCGGCGCTTACGGTATACGATATGTGCAAGGCCCTCGACAAGGGCATCGAGATTCGCGAAATCGTGCTGGAACGGAAATCCGGCGGACGAAGCGGCGAGTATCGCCGCGCCCGAGAAAAAAGCGGCGACTACCGGCGCGTCCGCAAAAAGAAATAAACGTGTTCCATGGCGAACAACGTAAGAGTTTTGCTGGTGGATGATAATCCGATGGTGCTGGGGCTGCTGCGCGGGGCACTGACCCCGCTCGCCGTGGTCACGACTGCGACCGACGCTGCCGATGCACTTCTGAAGGCTGTCGATGATCCTCCGGACCTGCTGGTGTGCGACTATCGCATGCCGGGCATGGATGGGCGCCAGCTCATCGAAAAACTGAGGAGCCGTCCTCGAACCGCGGAGGCCGCAGTCATCCTGGTGGCGACCAAGACCGACATCAGCGAAAAGCTGAGCACGCCGGATCTTCCGGTTGACGATTTCGTCGAGAAACCTTTCTTCCTGAGGGAAGCCACGCAGCGCATCAAGCGGGTGATCGACAAGATCGCGCTGGAGAAGATGGCCAAGACCGCTCCCTCGGATGGGGTGCTGCGCGGCAGCCTGTTGCAGATGAATGTAATCGACCTGGTGCAATCCCTGGAAATGGGGCGCAAGAGCTGTTCCCTCACGCTGACCAACAAAGACGACAAATGCGAACTGTATTTCAGCGAAGGCCAGGTAACCCACGCCACCTATGGGGCGCTGATTGGAGATCCCGCGGTCTTCAAGGTTTTGCGTTGGACGGACGGAAACTTTGAGGTCAATTTCGAAGGCAAGACTACCCGGCAGACTACGAATTTAAACACGCAAGGCTTGCTGATGGAAGGCCTGCGCCAACTCGACGAGGCGCAGCGGGACAGCGGAAAAGCCTCGGAAGAGGAAGAAGAAGATGTCCTCCTCGATTCCTGAAGGGCTGACCGCAGCCGTGATCACGGTCAGCGATTCTTGCGCGCGCGGCGATCGCACCGATCTTTCCGGCCCGGCGGTCGGGGAACTTCTGAGGAAAAGAAAATTTGCGGTCATTGGCACCGAAGTCGTTCCCGATGAACAGTCCGCGATTCAGAAGGCCATTGCTTACTGGCTGCAAGAGGCGCAACTCGTAGTAACCACCGGTGGAACCGGAATCGCCGAGCGCGATGTGACTCCCGAAGCTACGCGGGCAATGTGCGAACGCCTGCTCGAAGGAGTGGCCGAACGCATGCGATGGGAAGGCGCAAAAAAGACCCCTCTTGCAGCGCTCAGCCGCGGGCTCTGCGGAGTGCGGGGAAAATCTTTGATTCTAAATCTGCCCGGCAATCCTGCCGGCGCAGTCGATTCGCTCGAAGCTGTGATTGATCTGCTGCCCCATGCACTGCAGTTGCTCGGCGGAAATACCAAACACGAGTAAATACTTCAGCCCGTAGAAACGTAGCTAGCTACGTCTAACGATAATGTGCTTCGCTTTCGCGTAAACTTCTAGCCGTACATCTTGAAGACGATCAAGCACATCCTTTCGCGTTACACGGCACTCCTGTGGATGCTGCTGAAGCCTCTGGGCGCTTGGGGTGTGCTGGTGGTGGCCGCACTCGACGGCGCCTTCATCGGTCTTCCCCTGGACGCGGTCGTCGCCGGCTACGTCTACCAGGACCGGTCACGATTCCTGCTGTACGCGCTCATGGCGTCGGCGGGGTCGGCCCTGGGCAGCATCGTAATTTACCTCATTGGCTACAAAGGCGGCGAGGAACTGCTCCGCAAGCGCATTCCACCCGAGCGTTTCGAAAAGATTCACACGGCATTCGACAAGCATCCGTTCTGGAGTCTGATGTTTCCGGCGATGCTGCCGCCGCCGACGCCCTTCAAGCTGTTCGTGCTGGCTGCGGCGGTTTCGGAGATGGGATTCGGTCGTTTCCTGCTGGCGATCTTTTCCGGCCGCATGGTGCGTTTCGTGGTGCTGGGCCTGTTGACCATCAAGTTTGGTCCAGACGTCGTCCACTTGGTCGGCGCGGGATTCCGCCAGCATTATTACTTGATCCTGGAAGCGATCATTACAGCCATGCTGGTCTGGTTCGTACTGCGAAGAAAAAAGAAAAAGGTCGTGATCGCGAAGGGTACTGGGGATTCTGGGAGACACAGGTAGGAGTCAGATTCTTTTCTCGAACTCTGCGGCGGACAGTTCAGGGCTCCGCAATTTTCTTGGGCTGCGTTCTTTACGCTGCCGCCGCGTGATCGCCTTGGCTGCGGAACGCCGTGGATAATGCGTGCAATGCCATCGGCGTAGCAAACATCGCAACTGTGAAGATCAGATCGCCCGCGAGCGCGTGGCGGAAAAATGGCAAGGCCGCTGCGTAAGACATCATCAGTCCGCCCAAATTCTTCGGATACATATTCCAGCAGGCCCAAGCCGCAAGATTACTCAGCAGAAAAAACGAAATGGAACTGGCGAGCGCTGCGCCGATCACAGGCACCAGCTTGGTCTTACTGCCCAGCCTTGTGCCGAGCCAGAGAACTGCGGCATACCATGCAAAAGTCACGTAATGATCCCAGGAGAATGGGTAAGAATAAACCCATTTCGTCAGCACCACGTCCGAAGCGGCCAGCAGCGCGAATGGGATCCACAACTGACGGCGGGAACCGCGGGCTCCGAAGAACAAGAGGGATCCAGTTACCGGCGTGAACATCCAGGGATGGGGCATGAAGCGAACCGCGACCGCGAAAATTACGAACAAATAGGCCAGCATGATCGATCACCTCTTTAATCTGAAACTCGAATCTGAAACTCGAATCTGAAACTCGACAACGTCAGACTCAATAATCTCAACCACGATTGTGGCCTGCGCAGGCGGCGGCGTCAAGTCAAAGAATCGCCGCGAAGCGAGGTCCAAGCCTAATCTAGGGCGCTTTGTTTTCGCCGCTGCCTCCCGATGAGCTTCCGTCCACGCGCAAGCCAAAGTTTTCTTCGACCACGTTCAAATTGCGATCAAGTTCGACGTATACATCGAGAACGCTTCGACCGGGCCGGCCGGGTTGCTGAAAACGGAGGTCCCTGAAGCGAACGATGTAGCCGTGCTCTGGCGCTTCCACTTCGCCTGCTCCCAAGGCCTCGGTTTCCGTGATGGGATACTGCGCCCAGTCCAGATAGACGCGTCCGAGATACGATCGCTTGGCTGCCAGGGTCGCAGGAGTTTCCTCGGGCTTGTAAAGAACCTGCATTGCCCCGTCAGGATCGACCTCGGGAGCGGCTGAATCGACCATCATTGTGGCGAAGAAATTCCGGGTTTCCACTACACCGACCCATCGAAATGAATTCCACCACAGAGGGAAGGCCGAGACTCGGAGCGGATCGGCGCTCTCGTAGGTGCGAGCTTCGAGCGCATTCACCGCGCGCCGGTGCTCGTAATCCCGTACTCCCCAGAGCGCAACCACGCCAAGCAACGCCAGAGTTGCTCCCCAGCGTCCTGCGGGTTGCGTGCGGCGCACGCCGATTTCGCGATCGATGAAGGAGAAGAAAACGGGCAGCACCAATCCGGAAACCAGCAGAATCAGAATGATTGGTTCCACGATGAAAACGATGTCCCACGAATACCATTTCTCGGAGAATGGCCAAAATGGACGCACGCCGTAGTTATTTGTGTAATCGAGCAGGATGTGGCTCAACCCTGCAAGATACGCGAACCCGAAGAGCAATCCCCAGCGCGGCGGCAGGTTGGGGTCCTTCACCTTTCGTCCGCGCAGCCGCCAAATCCCATACATGAATCCGACGACGACCGCCGATACCAGCGCGATGCCCAGAAAAGAATGGGTAAAGGCACGATGATGCGCGAAGGCAAAAACGCGGCCTTTGAACTCGCCGAGTATGTCAAGATCGGGCGCTTCGGCGGCCAGCGTCACCGTAGCCGTGGCCAGCGCCGTCTTGCGATTCAGTCCGGCTCGTCCCATGCAGGCGCCGGTCAGAAAGTGGGTAATGGGTTCCAAAGTTCGCTGAGCCTTATTCGCGGCCCGAGGTAGAGAGAATACATTAGTCCGGGGTTCGGCGGGGGCGAGGCGGATCTATTGCGATTCGCAAGAGTGCGAGCCTAGACCTCCCTTATGGTGTGCAAAGCGGTCGAGCCTGCAGACTCTTCCCGAATTCTTCGGCGGAGGCAATGCAGTCTGCTCTTTCAGGGATGGGCCTGGTAATGCGAATCGGATATTCGTCATAAGTGCGGTCGTCCAGCAGCCTTCCATTATTTTTCTTTCTTACCCCACCCCATTGCTTAAAGAAAAACGGCACGCCTTGGAGTCGGCACTGCTCACGAATAGAGACAACCCACTCCCGCTCCATCGGGCGCGCGCCGGGTCCACTTTCGCCGCCAACGATCACCCACGCGATGCCCGAGAGATCGATCTCTCCGAGGTCTTCCAGCAAAGGCTCGATCGACAAAAAGCGGACCTTTGCGGGGGCTTGCCGAAGATGGTCGATTCTGGGCAATCCGTATTCCCGATCTTCGACGCTTACGCCCCACCAGATATTTTCCTTTTCAGCCGCGAAACGGAGTTTGGTGTCGAGCAGTTTCCGCATTCTCTGCGCTCGCTTGGTCAGCACTTGATACGTATGCCAGTCTGCGGTTGCCATCACCCGCGAGACGGTTTCGGTGTATTCGTCAGGCACGCCTGCCTGAAAAAGATCGCTCATCGAATTGACAAAGACCAGCTTGGGAGAGCGCCAGATAAAAGGCTCAGTCAGCTTTTCGGGAACTAAACGAAGGTCAAAGCCCTGCTCGTAAGGATGTCCTTTGACGCCGCGAAACCGCTCCGCGAAAGTTTCCGCATAGCAGTGCTTGCATCCAGGGCTGATTTTCGTGCAGCCGCGGACGGGATTCCAGGTGGCGTCGGTCCACTCGATGTGGGAATTCAGCGACATTTCAGCTGCCAAACTTGTTGAAGATATATGTAACGATGTTCTCTGCCGTATCTTTGTGCGATGCAAAGAACAAGTAATAAACGATCGACCTATTCTTGTTGCGCATCGCTAGGGGCTGGGGGACTCTCTTGAAACCCGCGACCTTCTTGAGGCGCTGGCGGAATGCCTCGGCAAATCGAGGATTTGAAACCTTTTCCAAATCGACTTCACCGAAAAGATCAGGGTTTCTGTCGTACGCAAACTCTCTCCAAGACTCGTCACCCCAATATGCAGTCAATCGAGCAATGCTTGCGTCGGAGACGCCCGTCGGATCATGGTGCAACACCGCCCGGTTGATGTCATGGATAGGAAAATTTATGAAGATGTCTAACGACTGCATAGATGCGGCTTCCTGAATCACTTTCCAATCGAGGGTCAATTTGTAAGGATCAAGTAGGCACAAACCTCGCTTAAAATCCCTAAATAGCACCTTGGGAAAAACTTCGTCCCGCAACACCCGATTGCAGTCGCCATGATAAAAGTGAACGTCGTGACGGTTCCCAACGAGTTCTCGGAGCCCTTCGATCTTGTCGCCGTCCAAGTCAATCAAATGAAACTCCGGGAATGGCGGCTGTACGAGGAGAGCGTTCAGCGGGCTGCCAGGGACCATTTCGCCCGTCGTTTTTGAGAGATGATACCCAGCACCTGCAAAAGCGTCGATGTACGCATGAGTAAGATTTTTCTGATTGCTAAGGATTTGGGAATATGCGACGGCATATCGCTTTATGATGTCCAGCTTTACTTCCGACCAGGGCCCGATTTCGTCAATTTTCGGTGGTCCCATAATTCGCCTTTTGTTCGCTATTTAGTCTAGCCTCTGATCTTACAACAAACGGGGAGTATTTCAATAGCAATCAAGCTTCACAGCGGGATGTTCCCGTGCTTCTTCGGCGGGTTTTTGTCGCGCTTGGTTTCTAGCATCTCCAGGGCTTGGATCAGCTTTTTGCGGGTTTCGCGGGGCTGGATGACCGCGTCCACGAAGCCGCGGTCGGCGGCTACGTAGGGGTTGGCGAAGCGCTCGCTGAATTCTTCGATCTTCTTTTTACGAACCGCTTCGCGGTTCTCTGCGCTCTCCAGTTCGCGCTTGTAGACGATGTCCACTGCGCCCTCCGGGCCCATGACCGCAATTTCTGCGGTGGGCCAGGCATAGTTCACGTCAGTGCGAATGTGTTTGGATGCCATGACGCAATACGCTCCGCCGTAGGCTTTGCGCGTTATGACCGTCACCTTGGGCACCGTTGCTTCGGCAAAGGCAAAGAGCAGCTTGGCGCCGTGTTTGATGATGCCTCCGTATTCCTGATTGGTTCCGGGGAGGAATCCGGGGACATCTTCGAAAGTCACGAGCGGGATGTTGAAGCAATCGCAGAAGCGCACGAAGCGCGCGCCTTTGATGGAGGCGTTGATGTCCAGCGTGCCCGCGAGAAACGCGGGTTGGTTGGCTACGATTCCCACTGGCCGCCCGTTCAGACGGGCGAATCCGACGACGATGTTCTTGGCATAGTATTCCTGGACTTCAAAAAAATAGCCGTCATCGACCACGGCATGGATCACGTCTTTAATGTCGTAAGGCATGTTCGATTGATCTGGAACCATCTTGTCCAGGGCGGGATCGGCTCGATCAATGGGATCGGTGCAGGGCCTGCGTGGCGGGTCATCGAGATTGTTCGAAGGCATGAAGCTGAGCAACTCTCGCACCATCGATAGACACTCGGCATCGTCGTGGGCTTTGAAGTGGGCCACCCCCGAAGTTTCGTTGTGGGTTTCCGCGCCGCCGAGCTGATCTTTGGTGACTTCCTGGTGGGTGACCGTCTTGATTACGTCGGGTCCGGTAATAAACATGTACGAGGTCTTGTCGACCATGAGAATGAAGTCGGTAATCGCGGGAGAGTAAACCGCGCCGCCTGCGCATGGGCCCATGATGGCGGAAATCTGCGGAACCACGCCGCTGTAGAGCGTGTTGCGCAAAAAAATGTCGGCGTAGCCGGCCAGCGACATGACGCCCTCCTGAATGCGGGCGCCGCCGGAATCGTTGAGGCCGATCATGGGGGCTCCCATCTTGGCGGCGAGATCCATGACCTTCACGATCTTGGCGGCGTTGGCCTCGGAGAGCGAGCCGCCAAAGACGGTGAAATCCTGGGCGAAAACAAACACGAGCCTGCCCTCGATGCGGCCGTATCCGGTGATGAAGCCGTCGCCGTAGATCTTTTGCTCGGCCATACCAAAGTCGTTGCAGCGATGCGTGACCAGTTTGTCGGTCTCTTCAAATGTGGCTTCGTCGAGCAGGAACTCAACGCGCTCACGGGCCGACATTTTGCCTTCCTTGTGCTGCTTTTCGCGGCGCTGCTGGCCGCCGCCATCTTCGGCTAGATGGTCGCGCTTCTTCAGTTCAGCTAGCTTCTGTTCAAGGTTCATGGCGGAGAATTATAGCGGGTCGGGGCGAATCAGGGATTTACCGCGCAGATTTATATTAAGGTGAAAGGTAAATAGTTGGACTGGAAAAGTGGCACTGGGCTCGCTGCAGATTCCGGCCCCATCCATCTTAGCAACCAAAAATACGCAAGAGCGCATCCCAGCGAGAATTGAAGTACTGTATTGACGCTGGGGACAGCGTCGCCCGGGACAGAGCACGCGTCTTAACGCTTGGCATCCACATGCACACAACCATTCTCGCCACGTTTCTTGAGATCTCCCGCACAGTGGTTTCGATGTGCAGCGCCGGCATCCTACTTTTCCTGGTTGCGCCGTGGTCTGCAAAGACCGATATCGCGCGGGCCCGCGGCCTCGACAAGATCGTAGCCTTGAGCAATTTGTGTTTCGCCGCACCCTTGGCGGTCTTCGGCGCCCTGCATCTCGCGGCCGCTGAATCCCTCATGCCCATGGTGCCTTCGTATATGCCGTGGCGGTTATTTTGGGCGTATTTCTTCGGCTTTGCGCTGCTGGCTGCGTCCTTGAGCATTGCCACAAAAATTCAGGTGCGCTGGTCCGGCCTGCTGTTCGGGATCGCAATGTTTCTTTTTGTGGCGATGTTGGACATCCCGGGATCTCTCGCCACGCCCAGAGACAGGTTTGGATGGACATTGACCCTGCGCGAAATGTTGTTTGGCGGCGGCGGCTGGATTCTTGCGGGAAACGCAATGCGTGGTGAAGGCCAGGGGCAGGGCAAGAGCATGCTCATAACTGTAGGCCGCGTGATCATCGGGATCGCCGCCATATTTTATGGCATTGAGAATTCTCTGCACACCGCGAACGTTCCCGGAGTCCCGCTCGAAAAACTGATGCCCGCGTGGATTCCGGCACACCTGCTCATTGGCTATCTGACGGGCGCAATTCTGCTCGTTGCCGGGGTATGCATTCTGCTGGACAAGAAGACACGGATGGCCGCAACTTATCTCGGTACCTGGGCTGTGCTGCTGGTCTTGTTCATCTATGGGCCGATTCTGATCGCGGCGCTGGCCGATCCGAGCACCGACGTCAAAGTTGAGGGGATTAACTACTTCTTTGACACGATGCTGTTTGCCGGGGCGATTCTCGCGCTTGCCAGCGCGACGCCACCCACGGATTAACAAGGCCGCCCGCCAAACTTGCTCTGAGCGTGGCGCGCCCTAGTTGCGCCTGTGGGATCTGGGTTGCGTTGGCAGCCGGGGGGCGCCTGTCCCCAGGTGATTCAAGTTAGGGATTACTCCATGCTGGAGCCGAGGGGCTGGTATCGGTATTTCCGACCGTCCCAGAAGAGCACGGAGGTTGCCTGATCGCCGCCGGTTTCTTCGGTGAAGATTCCCATCATTGTCTTGTTTTTCTTGATCGTCATTTTTTTCACGATGACCTGCTTGTAGGGCAGATTCACAATAAGAAACTTCGCTTTGGGAACGGGGGCGCGCCAGGCTTCGGGGCCGGCCCCGTGAATCACCAACAGCGAGTAACCGCGGCGTTCCGGGTCTTCCGAAGCAAATTGCGTGGTGACTTTGGGATTGCCGTAGCCAAAGAAGCTGTTATAGGGGTCGACGACCACGAAGCTGTTTTCGGCTTGGTCCATCATCGGATTGGTACATTTGGCTGGGATGACGATGTCTTCAATGCCATCGCCGTCCAAATCAGCCACCAGAGGCTGAAGTCCGATCAGGGAGCAAGTCGACCCGAATTGCTTCTGGACGAAGTCATTGTCGACCACAGGCTTGACCGCGGGAAGAATTGGCGTCGGCTGTGCGGTCAGCGTGCAGGTTAGGCACAAAAAAAACGCGGTCAGAAGAAAAAGGTATTTTGCCAGCGACATAGCTTCACTTTAGTCCGGTCGGAGGCTAGCGCGATAGGGAAAGAAGAGGTTCGGGTAGCACGAAAGTCACAAACAAGCTCCTAGCTCCTAAGCTTCTAACGGACCAGATTTGGCCGCATTCGACGTGCTTGAGCCAGCAGCCGGGAGCTAGAAGCTAATTTACCTTGAAGTGCTCCCAGCCCTGGGGACGGAATTCGGAGGCCGCTCCGTCCTGATCCAGCAGGACGACGCGCTTATCGCGCGTGATGCGACCGATTTGAGTTATGGGAACTCCCGCAACTCGGGCGGGGATACGTTTGCCAGGACGGGCGGTGAAAAGCAGTTCGTAGTCGTCGCCGCCATTCAGGGCAAATTGCAGTTCGACCTCGCGAGCTGGTTTCCCGATGCTGGCGCAGGGGATGGCTGGTGCGTGGATCTCGGCACCCACGCCGCTCTCTTCGCAGATGTGGCCGAGATCGGTGGAGAGGCCGTCGCTGATATCGACCATGGCCGAGGCGAAACCTTTCTGCAGCAGGAAGCGGCCCACTTCAATTCGGGGAGTGGGATGGAAGTGGCAGGGAAATTCGGACGGCCGCAGTTTCCGTCCGGAGAATAGCAACTTCAGGGTCGCGGCGGCGCCTCCCAATGCGCCTGTTACATAGATACAGTCTCCAGGGCGGGCGCCGGAACGGCGGATTGCTTTCCCTTTCGAGACTGATCCGACGACGACAACGTCAGCCAGAACTCCGTCTGGAGATTGGGCAGTATCTCCACCCGCCAGGCTCACTTGAAATCTATCCGCCAACTTGAGCAAGCCTTTCACGAACTGGTTAACCCAGGACTGGGGCAGGCTTCGCGGCAGGGCGAGAGACAGGAATGCGGCGATCGGATCGCCACCCATGGCGGCGATGTCGCTGAGACCGCGGGTAAGGCAGCGATGGCCAACCGCCTCGGCGGGATGCCATTCGCGCCGGAAATGAACCCCTTCCAGGCTGAAATCGGTAGTCACCAGCAGTTGGTCACCAGGGGCGGGCTGGAGAATGGCGCAATCGTCTCCGATACCAGCGATCACGCCCTGTCTTCGGGCGGCGCGTTCGCGGATGCGCGCGATCAACAACTTTTCGGCGAGTGGCAAGATGGACTCAATATATAAGGAAGCAATGCCAAATCGGCGAAAACGAATGCGAAAAAACCAGTCTTGGGCACGGCTGGGGCAAACCCTGGCCCCAGAGGATTCATTGCACTGCGGGAGTACCAGCGGCAGCGCGCCCAGTTCGGCCTGATTACCCAGACTTTGGTAACCTCAGGGCTGTGCGTTGGGTCGTTGACAGGAGGAACCGAGTTTGTTACCGTTGCCAAGCTGCTTCCAAATACTTGGCCGCGCTAAGTGCCGCATACGGTTGCGATTGCAGGCACGGCGGATTTCGAGCCTGACCCTGGTTCTGGTGGGACGAAGCGATTTGCCGGTTTATTCCCGGAATTGGGAACGGGGAAGGCGGGCTGGAATCGGGGATCGAGTTGTAGTAACTAGCGCCGGCGAACCTGCCGGGACTAGTTCGATCCGATTACAAACGAAAGGAAAATATTGCGTAAGCGTTTCTACATACTTTTCGTGGCGCGGGGCGAAGATGGACAGCTCCGCAAGATTCCCATTCCGGTGCACTATTTGTACGTATTGCTGGTGGGGGCGGCGATCGGGGTCTTGAGCCTTACCGGAATCGCCAGTTCCTACATGCGAATGTTGTTGAAGGTCTCGCGCTATAACGAGCTGCGAACCCAGAAGGATGAGCTGAAAAACCGGTATTCGCGGTTGGAGCAGGTGGCCCAGGAAAGAGATATTCAGGTGGCGTCGCTGGGTTCGCTGGCCAGCGAAGTTTCTTCCCTCTACGGCTTGAAATCGGACCCGACCCTGGAATCTGGATCTTCCGATCACGTGCAGGACGCCCAGGTAAGTTCTTCCCTCGACCGGTTGTATGCTCTGAAAGATACAGCGCTGAGCGGTGCGGCGGCGACTGGAATATCCCTCGGCCTTACGCGGAATGCAACCACGGCGGATTGGCTAAGGGCCAACTCAGCTCCGAACCTCTGGCCGGTGGAAGGTCCGGTGACCGGGTCGTTTGGAGAGCGAACCGATCCTTTCAACGGCGAGGGCGCATTTCACCGCGGAGTTGACATATCGGCCTCCTACGGGCAGCCGGTCATAGCACCTGCTGATGGCGTGGTAACGTTTGCCGACTTCATGGGCGGATACGGACGGGCGATCGCCATGGACCACGGCCACGGAATCACAACCCGCTACGGGCATCTTGCAAGCTTTGCGGTGGTCCCGGGGCAATATGTGCGCCGCGGCGACACCATCGGATATGTCGGCTTGAGCGGCCGCAGCACCGGTCCACATCTGCATTACGAAGTCCGCATCAATGACACTCCGGTCAATCCTCACAAATTCCTGCGCCTCACCGTGGCGCACGGCGGCGGGTTCGCAGCCGGGAGCTAGAATCGCGGCTTTCAGACCCGAACAATTGGCGAGATGGTTTAGATTGCGGGCACCCTGATTGGTTCGTGCGGACAGCGTCGCCACATTAGGGTTCGAACTCTACTGAATCAACAGCGGAACCCATTCGCCGGCCGCGATCCGCTCGCGATCCGGCGGAATCACGATATAGCAGTTCGCCGCTGCGGTTGCAGCGATGTCTCCTGAGCCTTGCCAGCGGACCAATTCGACTTCCGCCCGCTCAAACTCGCCGGAGAGCACGGCGGGTAAGAAGCGCTTCAGTCCTGGCTTGATCTTGATCTCCGACTTCAGCTTGGCGTGCGGGAAAACTAACTTCCGCGGCGTCCTGCCAGCCAGGGCTTCGAGCAGCGGCCGGGCGAAGAGTTCGAATGTCACCATCGTCGATACCGGGTTTCCGGGCAGGCCGAAGAAGTATTTGTGGCCTTCAGGGGCTAAAGCCCCGCTCTCTCTTGTAATCTTAGCGGCACGACTGAAGCCGTGCCCTCCCAAAGAAGCATTTCTTTCATTGCCTGCAGACCCGTGCGCTTCCCCTTCGCGAACCGGTGCGCTCGCGGCGCACGGGACCCGTCCAAATACTACCGGCCTTCCCGGTTGAATCTGCGCCCCGGTAAAGAAGAACTCTGCGCCGAACCGCGCGAGCACCTGTTCTACCAAATCATATTTGCCCATGGAGACGCCGCCGGTAAGCAGGAGCAGATCAGTCTCAAGGCCGTCCGCGATCAGTTCCCGCAGGCGTTCCGGTTCATCCGGCGCGATCGGCAACAGCAGGGGTTCGCCGCCCGCAGCCTGGATTTGCGCTGCCAACGAGTAGGTATTGGAATTACGAATCTGGTTGGGTGCCAGGGGCACGTCCATGTCCACGACCTCGTCGCCAGTAGCAAGTACGGCGACGCGGGGCTTGGAATACACCAGCAGGCGCGATCTTCCAACTGATGCGGCGACGGCAATCGCCGCGTGATCCAATCGCAAGCCCGGAGACAACAGCCGGTCGCCTCGCTTGGCCTCGGACGCGATGGGAACGATGTTGTCCCCGGCAGCGATTCCTTTTGTGATGGTGATCTGATCGCCGTCTCGCGAAGTGTACTCGACCATGACGACGGCATCGGAGCCTGGCGGCGCCGGCGCGCCCGTCATAATGGCCGCTGCCTGGCCGGACTCGATCTTAAGAGCGGCGTCCGTCGTGGCCCCGGCTTTGATTTCGGCGATGACCTCCAAAGTGGCCGGGGGCTTTGCCAAATCAGCGGCGCGCACTGCATAGCCATCGCGCGTAGCTCGCGGGAATGGAGGAAAATTGCGGTCGGCGAGGACAGGCTCAGCCAGAACCTGGCCCGGGCTGTCGAGCAGTGCCACCAGTTCCTTGCCTCGAGGACGCAGGGTAGCGGCGTGCTCTTCAACCACACGCCGTGCCTCTTCGAAGCTTAGGATACTGCCTGACATGGGCATGGAGGAGATGATACGACAGAAGGGGTGCTTTCGATTTTCGATTGCCAATTTCCAATTGCGTTCGAAGGAGGGTAATGGGCAGGCGCCTCTTCAATTGACAATCGGAAATTGGAAATTGGAGATCGGCATCTAACGCCCCAGCGTCTGCCGTAGTTCCTGCGGATTGCTCGCGTGCATGATCGCGGTGTCGGAATCCACAACTCCGGCGCGCACCAGTTTTTCGAGTTCTCCATCGAAATACTGCATGCCGTAGGAGGCGCCGTCTTTCATAGCTTGGAGCAGGTTCTGACCAGAATGATCATTGATTTCAATGCACGACTGAATGCTTGGATGGGCCTTGACCATTTCCACAACCGCGATTCGCCCGGTACCGTCCTTCCGCGGAATCAGCCGTTGCGAAATGATGTAGCGGAAGGTTCTGGCCAGCCGGCTGCGAATCGATGGATGGTCGGGAGGAGGGAACGCGCTCAAGATACGTTCCACGGTTTTGGCCACATCCACGGTATTCAGGGTGGTGAGCACCAGGTGCCCGGTTTCGGCGGCTTCCAAAACCATTTCCATGGTCTCGCGGTCCCGCATCTCGCCCACCAAAATCACATTGGGCGACTGCCGCAGCGCCGCGCGCAGGGCCAGTGCAATGCTGGGGGTGTCGCTGTGCAACTCGCGCTGGTGAACCGTTGCCCGCTTGTGATTGTGGAGGAACTCAATCGGATCTTCGATGGTAAGGATATGGCAAACCTGTTGCTGGTTGATGCTGTCGAGGAATGCAGCCAGGGTCGACGACTTTCCGGAACTCCGCGGTCCCGTGACCAGCACAATGCCGTCGCGGAGATTCGCCACTTCGGCCAGTTGCGGAGGAAGGCCGAGCGAAGCCAGAGGGGGAATCGCGGTGGCGATGACCCTCATCACCACGGCGCAACTGCCGCGCTGAATGAAGACGTTCACCCGGAAACGGGCAACTCCTGGAAGTCCGTAGGAGACATCGCAAAAGCCCTGTTCGCGCAAGATGGCGATCGCCTGTTTGTTCTCGCCGATCAGATCGGAGGCAATGCGGCGGGTGTCATCGGCGGAGAACGGGCGTAGGCCGGACCCCTGGACTTCGATCAGTTGACCGTTGATTTCCACTTGCGGCAGGCGTCCAGGCGAAAAAAGGAGGTCGCTGACTTGATGGTTCGCGCACAGGATGGATGTCAACAGCGAATTCGTAACCACCGCGCCCGAGCCCATCGAGGCATCGAGGACAATTGAAATGGGAGCATTACCCGGTGCCGCCATAGCTTCGTTTCTGGGGGAGCACGGGGAGTATTAAGTCCCGCAAGAGTGCTTGAACTTTACTCTAACGAAATCGGGGCAGGGATTCTACGAAGAACGCCAAGGGCATGGACCTTCGTAATGAAGTCGGTGAAAACAAGAAAAAAGGCGGCTCTCTTGAGCCGCCTCTGACCATCACCAGGTAGACAGCTATTTCTTCGTGGTCTTTTTCTTATTACCGTAACTAGTCTCGACCGTGGCTCCGAGTCCTTGCAGCATAGCTTTGGCCTCTTCCGCATGCGGACCAGTAGGCTGTAGCTCCAAATACTTCTGGAAAGACTCGGCTGTACCATCCGGTGCAACCATCTTGTCCCCTTGCAAAGTTGCCATACCGATCAGGTTGGAACCCTTCCAGTAATAGGCGTCTGCCTTGGTCGGGTCTGCCGCAATCGCCTTGTCAAAGGCTTGTACTGCGGCTTTCCGCATATCGCTGTCATTCTTGATATTGGCATTGGTCAAAATCGCGCCCAGATTAAAGTAGTACATGCCGGCGCCAGCAGGGTCTAGCTGCGCCGCCTGGTTGTAAGCCTTGACCGCGTCGTCGGTTTTGCCCAGTTGGGCCTCGGCTTTACCCAGGTTGTTGTAGAACGAAGCAAGGCCTTTGGTTGCATCCGGCGTTTTCTGGGCCGGCGTAGTATCGAAATTTTTCTGCCGGATGTCCACAGCCTTCTCGTAATTGGTGACGGCGGCCTCGTAGCGCTTGGTTTTCTCGGCGGGGTCGGTCTGCTTCCCGGCTGAACCCAGTTCATAGTCCCCTAGTTTGGCCCAGAGCAGATCGCGGCTGGGATCGATCTGCGTGGCTTCTGTGATTTGGCTAATCGCGGTATCGAAATCGCCGGCTTCCGCGGCGGTCTTCGCAGCCGACAGCTTCTCGTTCAAGTTTTTGACGGTTGCGTTTTCCTTCAAAATCTTGGATTGCTGCTCCTGCTGCTGCTTCAGTTGCTCCGGAGTCAACCCCGCGCCCTGAGCGGCATTGGCCTGCTCTTTCTTCATGTCGAAGTCGATCGTGACCTCGTCGGTTCCGACGGAAACCCCGCTGAAGTGAAAGATTTCCTTATTATCCTGCAGAAGTGTGACCTTATAGTGGCCGGGTGCAATACCCAGAGAAAAGTATTCGCCCTTGCTGTTGGTCTTCATGTCATACTTCCGGCCGGTGTCGGTTTCCACCCATTGCACCAGGGCGCCAACAATGGGCTTACCGTCGGTATCCTTGCAGACGCCTTTCACCGTCCCCGTTAACTGGGCGAATGCCGGGCTCACGCACAGCCCGGCCACCAACATTAGAACCGCTAAAATCATGAAATATTGCTTCATTTTTGTTGCCTCCGGCTCAAACTTGAGTTTTTAATTTCCGATTCTCGCCTGCGACTTCTAGCTACGGGTATTTCTCTTGAAAGTCGAAAACAATCGCGTTGCTATGCTCTCTCTATCGTTTCACAATAGCGGACCGGGTCGGCGGCGCTGGCTTCCTCAAAAGCCCGTAGCCGGAGCACACAACTATCGCACACTCCGCAGGCGCGATCTTCCCGGCTGTAGCACGACCACGTTAAATCGAAGGGAGCGCCCAATTCAAGGCCCAGCGTCACAATTTCGGATTTTCGCAGCCCGATCAGCGGAGTCACGATCTCGATCCGGCCATCCTTCGTTCCCGTCTTTACGACCTCATTGAAGGCGCGGTAATAAGCGGGCCGGCAGTCGGGATAGCCGGAGCTGTCCTGTTCCACGGCTCCGATGTACACCTTTTCCGCGCCTAGAACCTCGGCCCAGCTCACTGCGACCGACAAAAAGTGCGCGTTGCGAAAGGGCACGTAAGTGACTGGAATCCCGTGTCCGATGATCGACGACTCCGGGACCGCGATGTCCATGTCCGTAAGCGCCGAACCCCCAATCGCCCGCAAAGCCTCGTTTCGGACCATGAGCTTTTCGTGAATGCTCAGGCAATCGCAAATCTCCAGGAACGCTCGTCGTTCTCGCTCTTCGGTGCGCTGGCCATAGCTGATGTGCACCGCAGCTACATCGAATTCCCGTGCCGCCAGCGCGGCGCAGACACAAGAGTCCATCCCGCCACTGAGCAAAACAACCGCACGAGATTTGGAATCTCCTAACATGCCCTTCGCGCCACAGAGTCACAGAGCCACAGAGAAATCAAGAGAAAGAATATCTGTGCTCCCCGCCGCGAACTTGAAATAACCCAAGAATCAATCTCCTTAAGCTCTTGCTTTCTCTGTGCCTCTGTGTCTCTGTGGTGCAAGAAGGGGCAGTTTTCACACGCTCTTCATCGCCGGATCCCAGATGAACTTATGGATCTGCAACCCCATGCGCGCGGGAACGTTATCCGCCAGCATCCACTCCGCCAGTTCTCGCGGATCGAGCAAACAGTGCGAACTGTCTCGTGGACCACCAGAGTCTTTGCTGAACGCCGGGGAAAACAATACCGCATTCACCCGGCGAGCGAGATGATGACGCGCCACAAAATCGCGGGCGAACTCATAGTCGGTCCGGTCGCTCAGGACGAATTTGACTTCGTCGGCCGAATCGAGGGTTTCCAAGTTCTGCATGTGAAAACTGTCGGGCTCGCCCGAATTCGGACACTTCACATCCACGATCTTGATTACGCCCTTGGGCACCCGCTCCAGCGGACGCTCGCCACTGGTCTCGAGCAACACCGTGTAACCGTCGTCCAGCAGGTGCTGCATTAGCGGCACCACTTCGCGCTCCTGCAGCATCGGCTCGCCGCCCGTGATCTCCACCAATCCGCTAGGGCTCAGATGCTCGACTTCTTCGACGACTTCTTCCACCGCCATGCGATGGCCGCCGGAAAAAGTGTACTCGCTGTCGCACCAGGAGCAACGCAGATTGCATCCAGTCAGGCGAACGAACACACACGGAAGGCCAGCATGCGTGGACTCGCCCTGAATCGATTTGTAGATTTCCGTGATCTGCATCTGAGAACCGGGAACTGGCAACTGCATTTCTGAAATCTTTAATCCGTGTAGGTGGCGGTTGTCGAATCGGTCTCAAACACCGTTACTTGCTTGACCCGTACCCGGCCGCCAGTCGCGCGATCGAGCCTTTGCTTGGTCTCGTCGTAGAAATACTTGGCCAAATTTTCCGCCGAGGGATTCACTACGGTGAACGGCTCCAGATCGTTAATCATCTGATGATCGAGCCGGTCGATGGTAGGCCTCATCACCTCGCGCAAATCCTTGAAGTCGAGCAGCAGCCCGGCCTTGTCCAATTCCTCGCCGGCCAGCGTAACCCGCACCTTGTAATTGTGCCCGTGCGGATTCTCGCACTTGCCCTTGTAATTGCGCAGGTAATGTCCTGCGGCGAAAGAATCGTCAACGGTAACTTCGAACATGAATCCTCTTTGGCGGCCCATCCGCATAAACCAATGCGAGGCATCGCCCAATTCATTATTGTACCGCCATGCGGCGAAAATTGATTAAAGGCGGCCGCTGCCAAGTGCTCAAAGTCTATAGACATTGAAAACTGAGAACTTCGATGGAGGCTGGCGTCCCGTCCGGCTGGACGGGCGATCACGCCCGTCCTCCATCAAAACAGCCGGATGGCCTTGGCTTGTTCGATCGCCGGTACTTTCCTGAGTTCCGCCAAGACTGGCTCGGGCACGACGCCGTCCACGTGCACCACTGCGATGGCGTCGCGCGGCGCGCCAGGTTTCACATTTCCCACTCTGCGGCCCAGAGAGAAATCGGCGATGTTGATCTTGTGATTGCCCAGAATCGTGCCAACTTTCCCGATCACGCCGGGGACGTCGCGATTGCGAAGATAGATGAGGTTGCGTTCGAGCGGAGCCTCCACTTCGATTCCATCCACGTGCAGCAAACGTGGGGCATCCTTGTGCAATACAGCGCCTTTGACCACATGTTCTTCCGCTTGAGCTTTCACCGCGATGGAAAGCACGCTGCCCGCTCCTCCGGTTGAACCCTTGGGCTTGCGTTCTTCGTGAATGTGTAATCCGCGGGAGGAAGCAATCGCGGCCGCGTTCACCAGGTTCGCCTTTTCCTCCAGCACTTCATTCAAAATGCCCTTGATGGCGGCGTTGCGGATCAACTCCGTCTTCCATTCGGCGATGTGGCCGCTGTAGCCCAGCGAGATTTCCTCCAGCGCGCCTTCGCTGACTTGTGCCAGAAATGAACCTAATCTCTCTGCCAACACAATGTAGGGCTGCAGTTCGACATACTCATCGTGCGAAACCGACGGCACATTCACCGCGTTCTGGATGACTCCATGCTTCAGATACTCCTTCACCTGCTGGGCAATCTGATAGCCGACGGCCTCTTGCGCCTCATGGGTTGAACCGCCAATGTGAGGCGTAAGAATTACATTGTTCATCGCTGTGAAGGGAGAGTTCTTCAGCGGCTCCTCGACAAAAACATCCAAGGCAGCTCCCGCCACATGGCCTTGCTCCAAGGCGTGCGCGAGCGCCGCTTCATCGACTAATTCACCGCGGGCGCAGTTCACCAAACGGACCCCGCGCTTCATCTTCTTCAACGACTCCGCATTGATCATGCCAGTGGTCTGTGGAGTGAGGCCAACGTGCAGCGTCAGATAATCCGAGGCGGCGTAGACCTCATCCAGCTTGGCAATCGCAATACCGTGCTCCTTGGCCACGGCGATCGAGACAAACGGATCATGAGCGATGAGCTCCATCCCGAACGCCCGCGCCCGCCGGGCGACTTCCATCCCAACTCGCCCCAGCCCTATAATGCCCAGCGTCTTGCCCCGCAATTCCGTGCCTTGCAAAGATTTCTTTTCCCACTTGCCGGCATGCATCAACTCGTTCGCCCGGCAGAGGTGACGCGCCAGCGCCAGCATCACCGCCAATGTATGTTCCGCGACTGCGACCGCATTTGCCCCGGGCGTGTTCATGACCGCAATGCCCTGGCGCGTCGCCGGCTCCAGATCGATGTTGTCGACGCCCACGCCAGCTCGCCCGATCACTCGTAATTTGCGGGCGCTGGCCAGCAGTTCGGCGTTGACCTGCACGACCGAGCGCACAATCAACGCATCGGCGGACTCCAACTGGGCCGCCAGCCCGCCTTCCATGTGCTCGGGCGTAATCACGATCCAGCGCGGCTCCCGCAGTAAGTCCACGGCGGAAGCAGATATCTTTTCAGCAATGACAATTTTCATACTTGATCAAATCGGCCACGGATTCTCACGGATAAGAAATGCCTCATAGATCCTAATCCGTGTTGATCAGTGAAAATCCGTGGCTGCTCTTGAAAAAATCTCAACTGCGTTCAACCGCTTCCATTCGCATCGACTTGGCATACACTTCTTGAGCCGCGCGAACCGCCGCACCGTATTCGACGGGCTCCCCGAGGCTGGCAAGCACATGCTCGAGCGCGCCCAGAATGCCGATGGTATCGAGATAATCGTAGTATCCCAGGTGCGCGATGCGGAATAGCTGCCCCTTCATTTCGCCCTGGCCATTCGCCACTACCGCAGCGAAGGATTCGCGGAAGTGTCTTACGATGTCGGCGGAATCGATGCCGCGTGGCGACTGAATCGCAGTAAGCGCCGCCGCTGGCGCCGACGGTGCGAACAGCTTCAGACCCAGTGCCTGCGCGCCCGCGCGAGTCATCTCGGCCGCCAGTTCCGCATTGTCGACGAGCGCCCTGCGGCCAGCTGCCAGGTCGTCATTGCCCATTTCCCGGATGAAATCGAACGCCGCTCCCAAAGCGGCAAATAACGAAGTCGCGGGCGTGTACGCCGACTCGCCCTTGGCTGCGGCTTTGCGCTCCCTGCGGAAATCGAAGTAATAGCGGGGAGACGTGGCCGTTTCCATGCGCTTCCAGGCCCGTTCGCTGATGGCACAATAGGCCAGACCTGGCGGGATCATGAGCGCCTTCTGCGATCCCCCGATGATGACGTCAATACCCCACCCATCTACATCAAAGTGCGTAGTGCCCAGGCCTGTGATCGCGTCGACGACCAGCAGCGTGTTGTGGCCCGCCTGTCGCAGCAGCTGCGCGACAGCTCTCACGTCATGGCGCACGCCCGTCGAACTCTCCGTCGATTGCATGTAGACGGCGCGAATGTCCGGCGTGAGTTTTTGCCGGACGTCGCCGAGAGAAAAAGTCTCGCCGTACGGCGCGCTTACGACTTCCACCGCGCATCCGAAAGCGTTGGCCAGATCGCGCCATCGCTCGCCGAACTTTCCCGCGGTGAGCACCAGCACTCGGTCGCCGGGTGAAGTCAGGTTCGAGACTGAGCCTTCCATCACACCGGTTCCGGAGCAAGCCAGCACCAAAACGTCGTTGGTGGTGCCGATGAAATCTTTCATGTCGGCCAGCACCCGCGTGTACAGAGCGCGGAAGTCAGCCGTGCGATGGTGCATTGCGCATGAGGCCATGGCGGTCTGCGCCGCTGGAAGAATGGGCGTGGGGCCAGGGGTAAAGAGACGGTTCTTTCGCAGCATGTGAATAGGTTCCTCGGAGAAAGTACTTGGTAGTTTACTCGGAACCTCAGGGCAATGCTGTGATGTGGCGCACTTCCGTTTGAAACCACGACGCTTCCTGCATGACGCCGCAAGCAACGCCGCCAAATCGTGCAGAAAAACAGCTTGCTGCATCTCTCGCTCGGCCGCCGCATCACCTGTTCTGCGCAAGACTATAATTCCACCATGAGCCTGATCGAACAGATTCAGAAAGACATCACCGCCGCCATGAAGGGCCGCGAAGAGCAGCGGTTGTCCACTTTGCGCATGGTCAAGACCGCGCTCAAGAACCGCGAGATCGACAAGATGGCCCCGCTCGACGACAAAGAAGCGCAACAAGTGCTGAACACGCTGATCAAGCAGCGCAAGGACTCGATCGAACAATTCACCAAGGGCGGGCGCCAGGAAATGGCGGACAAAGAAGCCGCCGAGATCAAACTGATCGAAGCCTATATGCCTAAGTCGGCCACCGAAGACGAGATTGTGACCGGCGTGAAAGCGGTCATCGCCGAAATGGGATCACCCACGTTGAAAGATATGGGGACGGTAATGAAGAACGTCATGGCCCGCTTCGCCAGCTCCGGCTTCCGCGTGGATGGCAAGGTTGTGAGCGAAGCGGTTAAGCGGGAACTCACGCCGCCGTAAATAGAGGACGGGCGTCTCGCTCCGTCAACGCAAGCAGCTCCTCATCTGTGGCGGACGTTTATATTCATACACTTATCTCTAAGTTATTGAAAGCGGGTGAAGGTGGAGCGCAGTTTCAGCCTGGCCAAACCGGTCAGGCGATGCTCCAGGATGCCCCAGGAGCACGCCCAGATGACTTGTGAGCGACGTTCGGGCTTGCGAAGGATCGAAAGGGTGTGGCGAGTGGTTGCGCCCGCCAGAACGCACGCCTACGCAAAGTTATCTATAAGCTAATGTTTTACTTGTTCCTCTGAAGCTCCCAATAGAGATTCTCTCTTTGACATCCCCATCTCTTTGGCGATCCTCTTTAGCGTGCTCCAACGGCAAGAATTCTAACTGCTCTAACATCGCCACAACTCTAAGGGAGGGGTTTTGAGCGTTACGGCCTGGTTTCGCCAACCATACAACTCGCCGAACGTTTGGAAATGAATTACCATCCCATCGATGCCAATCGAGGACTTCGTAAAGGTTTACCAAGCGAAGGGCGACGAAGAACTAATCCAGTTGGCCATTGCCCCAGAACAACTCACTCCTGAGGCCCGCGTCGCACTCCAAGGTGAATTGTCCAGACGCCGAATCAGAGTTGCCGAGGATTCAGGCGCATCCCAAAACACTGGCGGGGACTACGATTCTGGCAAGACCGCTACGGGAGAAACGCCGGAGGTTGAGTGGCAAGGTGTGGGCGATTTTGTGACGGGGGTTCTTCGGACATATCACAGCCACTTCTGGTTGTACTTCCAAATCACGGCGCCAGCCGTGATTGTCAGCACCATCGCCATCATCATTGCTCGCAATGAGGTTCGGGAGATTTCGCGTCATCTCCCGCGAGGCGTTGAACTGCTTGCGCACCAAACCGAGATTTTAGAGATGGGGCTCATCAATTACTCAGCATGGTTTGTTAGTTGGATAGCTTTCTCTTTTGTTTTCGGTGCCATTTGCATAGCGTTGGAAGAGAGCGTGTCCGGATTTACCCCATCGGCATGGAGTTCTTTTGTAAACATTCGGGATCGGTTGAGTCCCTTCATGCGCTTATCTTTGCTTCTCTTGGTTCTCGTGGCGGGAACGGAAGGCGTTTCGATGGCGTTGGGAACAGGTGTCTTTTGGATATTGCATCGATTGCAGGTGCACTCCTCTCGCTTTCTGATTATGGCGGTTTCATATGTACTCGTTGGTCTAGGGCTTCTTGTCGCGTCACGATTCTTTCTGGCAGTACCAGCAGTTGTTCTGGATGATTACAGCGTTGGGCGAGCGATGCTTCGAAGCGATGAACTAACTCAGGGAAAGTGGCTGGCGCTTGCGGCGCTTCTGGCGAAGTCTCTAATCGGAGGATATGCCGCAGGGATGTGCCCCTTCTGGCTGGCATCTCTTGTTCGCGTCTCCGTGCCATTGCCGTCATGGTTTCCATGGATTCTGACCATCGCGTCGATAATCGGCGTCACGGTGGTCGAGCCAACAATGTTTGTCGGCTTCGCTCTGCTGTATTTAAAGACATCGGCTCCAGATTCTGCTCCCGTTAGAGTACTGGCCACTTAATTGACGTAAATCGCCATATCGCTCATTGACCCAGTGATCGGGGTTTCAGCGTTTGATCGCCCTCGCCTGTTTTCGTCAATGATTCAGTCTATCCGTGTGGCACTGGGCGACGGAAGGTTTCATGACCCTGGCTACTCTTCAGCGCCGCCTTTCGCCCTTGCGGCATGCCTTCGGATTATCGACGCAGGTTAGTACGCTTCTTTTCGATGGCGGAACGAGTACAAGACCACATCGCGTCCGAGAATGTCATATCGCAGCCGGTATTCCTTCCAGCGGATTCTCCATTGCCCTTCGCCTGCTTTGTACCCGGTGAGTTTCTTGATCTGGTGCCGTTCATTGTGGTTGTATGGATCGCGACGAAGAATGGCGAGCAGTTCCTCCATCGCGCCCGCAACCGAGGGACGGCCACGCGAAACTTTGCGAAAGTCCCGTTCGTAGCCGGGCGTGGTTAAAACTCTAAAAGGATTTGGGTCCGCGGGCATGGCTGGGAACTGCGCTATCCTGCGCTGCTGCGTGAAATTGAAGCCGCATCGAGTCCAGCTATCGCACGGCTTGCTTTTTAGCTTTCTTGGAAGGTCGGCGCAGTTCCGCCAGGAATTCGCTCGTGTCGCGAGTTCTGCCCGCGAGATAGTCCCGATAGCCCGTCTTGATCTGTTCCTTCAACCCTTCATCCTTCTGGTCCAGATAATCTTCCAAGTCATCGACGTGCATGATGCCAACGACAGGAATCCCATCTTTTTCGAGGATGAAGTATTCCCGATTAACGTGCGCGCGGCGGACAACCTGGCCGAGATTGATGCGCGCCTTGGTTAGCGGAATTCGATGTACCACGCTTTTCATCATGTCCTCGATATTGATTAATGTTAATCAATATCAATTATAGTCGGGGTTCGAGCGCAGTCAAGAACTTATCGGTAGGGTCTTTTTTTACTTGCTTCTTTGCAGCTCCCGATAGGCTTCGCTCTTCGAAATTCCCAGTTCTTTGGCCACTTTCTTCAGCGCCGTCTTATCGTCCACTTTCTCTTCCGCGATGATCTGCTCAACCCGCTGCCGGATGCCCACTCGCGAAGCAGGCGCTTTCTGCTCCGCAGCTTCCATCTTCCCGATCAGCAGCGTGATCTCGCCCTTAATGTCTCCGCGGGCCTTCAGCGTTTCCAAAACTTCGCCGGCATGGCCGCGCAAAAACTCTTCGTGGATCTTGGTCACTTCGCGAGCGATGACCACATGCCGTTGTCCTCCCAGAATCTCGACGACGTCTTCCAGCGCTTCCCGCACTCGATGGGGAGCCTCGTAAAATACCTGCGTCCGGGCCGACTCCCGAATGCTTTCGACGAGCTGCCGCCGCTGGCCACGTTTCGCGGGCAGGAATCCGCTGAAACGAAATGAATCTGTGGGCAAGCCACTCGCGACCAACGCCGACAGAAACGCCGAAGCGCCGGGAATCGGCACGACCGGAATATGATGCCGAATGGCCAGCGAGATCAGCCGGAACCCGGGGTCAGAAATGCCTGGCATGCCAGCGTCTGTGACTAAAGCAATTCGCGCTCCCTGCTCCAGTTCGACGACCAACTCCGCGGCGCGGGTCATCTCATTATGTTCGTGGTAGCTGGTAGTGCGAGTGGTGATGGCATAATGGTTAAGCAGCTTCTGAGTCTGGCGCGTGTCTTCGCAGGCGATCAGGTCGGCGTGCTTCAGCACGCGCAACGCCCGCAGGGTAATGTCTTCCAGATTGCCAATCGGCGTTGCCACCAGATAGAGTCCGGCGGATAGCGCACTTTCGTTTCCCCGATTCTTGATTTCCCCCAGCGCCATCGACGCGAGTCTAACACCGATGTAGGCGCGGGCGTCGCCGCCCCGCACGAACTCCTCTTGCAGACACCAACGGCCTCGAGACTTCGTTCGGCCGGCGAGGACACCGACACATCAATTGACGCCGGGTATTGCAATACCTAAAATCAAGTTCAGAGCCTTATCCACATTCGCTGTATTTCAGGGGAACGATTTCAGGAGTCCATGCCACTTTACGAATACGAGTGCAAGAAGTGCCATCACCGCTTTGAGCGGATCGTGAAATATTCCGATCGTCCTATGAAGAAGTGTCCAGACTGCGGCGGTCCGGTCGAGCAGACGATCACCGCCCCGTCCGTACAGTTCAAGGGATCGGGGTGGTACGTCACCGACTACCCAAAGAAGTCCTCGGCCACCGCGTCTCCATCGAACGGAGATTCCAAGTCGAAGGACGAGGCCGCGTCCAAGAAAGAATCTGCGTCGAAAGAGGAGTCGACTTCGAAAAAAGAAGAGAAGTCTTCAAAGCCAGCCGAAAAGACGAAGTCAGAGACTTCCAGCAAGAAAGCGGAGAAAAAGTAGGCGCTCCATTTATCGCCACGTCATGTTGTAGCCCAGCGCGCTTAGGATGTGGTTTTCAAACTCATATTCCAGGATCACGTTGAAGTTATCCCCGCTGAACTCCCACGATGCCGCGTACTTCGTGAGCTCAGGCTGGTAGAACGAGTACGCCGTGGAGTAGCGCACGTTGCAGGGCTGCGGACAGGCAATCATGCCGGTCGGGTCGGCTCGCCGCTTGCCCGTAGCGGCGAAGAGAACCTCCGGCGAAACATCCGGCACAGCCGCTACCAAAAGCTGATGAGGCTCCACGCTCAAGGCGCGAGCATCGCCCGGCCGCGTTTCCGGGGGCACGTTGTTCGAGAGTTGCTGGAGCGGGTTGAGGTCGATCTGCTGCGCGATGCTTTGCTGTGCTTCGTTCCAGATCGCCTGTAAATCCGCGTCGGTATGCTGGGTCTGATTGACAAATCCGGCCGCCGGAACCGGGGCGCTCGGACTTCCCCCGCATCCCAGGAGAATTCCCGTCAAAATGACTATGACGACATTTCGATTCATCGTTCTCCTGCTGAGGCCTACTGACGCCATCGGCACAGCGTAGCCCTTCTGCATCCTCAAAGCGAGAACAAAGGTTGCGCGTCTTTCGCGGCAGGGCCGGTAGGGAGATCTGAATCTCTTTGTGATTCCCTTCATCTAAGCTAAGCGAGATAGTCGTTATAACGAGGACTCCATTATGATCGATATCCGGCGCAGCAACGAACGGGGTGGCGGCGACTACGGCTGGCTCAATACTCGCCACACGTTTTCTTTCGACCAGTATCGCGATCCGCGCTTCATGGGATTTCGTTCCCTGCGCGTGATCAATGAAGACCGGGTCGCGCCTGGCCAAGGGTTCCCCACGCATCCGCACCGGGATATGGAAATCATTACCTATATTCTGGAAGGCGCGCTTGAACACAGGGACAGCCTGGGTACAGGTTCGATCATTCGTCCCGGCGATGGACAACGCATGAGCGCAGGCCGCGGCATCCGCCACAGCGAGATGAATCCATCGCCAACCGAACCGGCCCATCTACTGCAGATTTGGATTATGCCCGACCGGTCCGGCCATGAGCCCAGCTACGAGCAGAAAACATTTCCAGATGAAGCAAAGCGCGGCAAGCTGCGCCTGATCGCCGGGCCCGACGGCAAAGACGGCTCAGTAACCATCCATCAGGATGCACGCCTGTACGTGACTCTTTTGTCTTCGGGACAGGAGGTCGCCCATGAATTGGCCAAGGGCCGCCACGCATGGCTGCAGGTCGCGAAGGGAGCGGTGGAGTTGAACGGGAAGCCGCTGCATCAAGGCGACGGCGCCGCCGTGAGCGATGAGCAAAAGCTCACTATCAAAGGCATAGAAGACGCCGAAGTCCTGCTGTTCGACCTGGCTTAAAGTGCTGGGCTCGGATTTGCCCGGGTCAACACGGCTTCTCCAGGTTCAAAGTTAGATCCGCGAAATCCGTGGCTTGTTTGTTTTTGGTCTAGCGCTTCGCTTTTAATGGTTCTTTCTCGCCCACCCGCTGGCTGATTTCAAACTTCATTTTCCCCGCTTTCTTGTCGGCGTCGACGATCACGTGATCGCCATGCAACACTTCGCCATCAAGGATCTTCAGCGCCAGGGAATCCTGTATCAGCTTCTGAATCGCCCGCTTCAACGGCCGCGCTCCGAAATTCGGATCGAAGCCTTCGGCGAACAACAGATCCTTCGCCGCATCGGTCAGTTCCAGCGAAATCTTACGGTCGGCCAGCAGATTCCGCACATCTTCGAGACGCAGCTCTATGATCTTTACCAACTGTTCCTTGCCCAGCGGGCGGAAGATGATGATGTCGTCCACGCGGTTCAGGAACTCGGGCTTGAAGTGCCCGTGCAAAGCGTTCATCACCTGCTTCGAAGCCTCTTCGAATTCCTTTTCGGAGCGGAGGCCTTCCGCTTGCAGAAAAGACGACCCCAGGTTCGAAGTCATAATGATCACGGTGTTGCGGAAGTCGACGGTGCGGCCTTTCCCGTCGGTGAGGCGTCCATCGTCCATCATTTGGAGCAGAACATTGAAGACGTCGGGATGCGCCTTTTCGATTTCATCGAACAAGATGACCGCATACGGACGCCGCCGCACCTGTTCCGTGAGTTGCCCACCCTCCTCGTAGCCAACGTATCCCGGAGGCGCGCCGATGAGCCGCGATACCGCGTGCTTCTCCATGTATTCCGACATGTCAATTCTCACCATGGCGTGCTCATCGTCAAAGAGGAATTCGGCCAGAGCGCGGGCGAGTTCGGTTTTGCCCACGCCCGTGGGTCCGAGGAAAATGAATGAACCGATCGGGCGCTTGGGATCGTTCAAACCAGCGCGGGAGCGGCGAATGGCGTTCGAAACCCGCTCCAGGGCTGCATCCTGGCCGATCACGCGCTGCCGCAACCGATCCTCCATATTGATCAGCTTCTTGACTTCGCCTTCAAGCATCTTCGACACGGGAATGCCGGTCCATTTGGAGACAATGCGGGCAACGTCTTCTTCGTCCACTTCTTCTTTCAGCATCCGCGATTTGCCCTTGCCATCCATCTGCGCTGTGAGCTTCTTAAGTTCCTCCTCAGTCTGCCGCAGCAGCCCGTAGCGGATTTCGGCCACGCGCTGCAGGTTTCCCTTGCGCTCTTCTGCTTGCTCTTCCGTTTTCAACTGCTCCATCTTTTCTTTGAGAGCGCGGGAACGCGCGATCAGATCTTTTTCCCGCTTCCAGTTGGCTTTCAGGGCATTCGATTTCTCGCGAATTTCCGCCAGTTCTTTGTCAATCAGCAAGAGCCGTTCTTTCGAGTTGGGATCGCTTTCTTTTCTCAAGGCCTGGCGCTCGATTTCGAGCTGCGTCGCCTTGCGCTCAAGCTGGTCGATATCCGTGGGCAGAGAATCAATCTGAATGCGGAGCGAAGCGGCTGCCTCGTCGATGAGGTCAATCGCTTTGTCAGGCAGAAAGCGATCGGAAATATAGCGATGCGACAGAGTGGCAGCCGCGACAATCGCTGAGTCCTTGATGCGCACGCCGTGATGTACTTCGTAGCGCTCTTTCAGGCCGCGCAGGATGGCGATCGTGTCCTCAACATTGGGCTCGCCGACGAACACGATTTGGAAACGGCGCTCCAGCGCCGCATCTTTCTCGATGTGCTTGCGGTACTCGTTGAGCGTAGTCGCGCCAACCGCGCGCAGCTGCCCCCGAGCCAGCGCCGGCTTGAGCATGTTGGAGGCGTCCATCGCACCCTCGGCCGCACCCGCGCCAATCAAAGTATGCAGCTCGTCGATAAAGAGGATGATCTGCCCCGAAGAATCTTCGATCTCTTTCAGCACCGCCTTCAGGCGATCCTCAAACTCGCCGCGGTATTTTGCGCCCGCCAGCATCGAACCTAAATCCAGCGCCACGACCCGCTTGTTCTTCAGCCCTTCGGGCACATCGCCCGAGATGATGCGCTGAGCCAGGCCTTCCACAATGGCAGTCTTGCCCACGCCGGGCTCTCCGATCAGCACCGGATTGTTCTTAGTGCGCCGGGAAAGCACCTGAATCACGCGGCGGATTTCTTCGTCGCGGCCAATCACCGGGTCCAGCTTACCGCGGCGAGCCTGCTCGGTCAGGTCGCGGGCATAGCGCTCCAGCGCCTGGTACTTGTCTTCAGGATTCTGGTCGGTGACTTTTTGGGTCCCGCGGACCGAGGTGAGCGCTTTCAAAATTGCATCGTGAGTCGCGCCGTGCCGCACCAGTATTTCCTGCGCCGCATCTCGCTTGAGTTCCGTGACCGCCAGCAGCAGGTGCTCGGTGGAAACGTATTCGTCCTTGAAGTTGCTGGCTTCCTTGAAGGCGAGCTCCAGCAGTTGATTTACCGAGTTCGAAATCGTCGCCTGAGCCGCACCACCTGAGACCTTTGGCAAACTCTCAATGACGCCGTAGCAATCATGCAACACCGCCTGCGGACCGATCCCGATTTTCTCCAGCACCGGCGGCACGATGCCTTCCTTGTCCTCGACCAGTGCGGCCAGCAGATGCACCGGCATGAGCTCGGGATTGCCGTGCTCCGATGCCAAGCTGTTCGCGCGCTGGACTGCCTCTTGCGCCTTGACTGTGAATTTATCCCAACGAATTGCCATGGGTTACTCCAATTTGCAATTTTGGTAATTTGTAATTTGATCGTCTACTTGTTGCGTTGAATGTGCTTTAATGCGAGATCTATTTCCTCCACCAGAACGTTCGAATGGGGCTCCGGCTCGGTCGTCCACTTCGTCTTTAGTCTCATCAGCATGCGTTCGGTAAAGTCGTAATAGCGGGGGAAGTGGCGCAGCTCGAAGATGACCGCGGCCTGCCTGTCAACGTAATGGAGTCCGCCTTTTGGGTCAGGCGATACAACACCCTCGACGACTCTGTGAAAAGCCTGGAACTGGCGCTCGTCTCTCTCGGCCCTGCGCTGGCTAACCTGCTGCCATGTTGATACCGTGAATGCCACAGCCGCGCCGAAAATGCTGAGAGCCGCGATTACATTGGATGAGAGCCATCGCATAACATCAGTCATGGCACCTCCTGCGATGCCTAGTTAGCAGTTTTTTGGCGTGCCTTCCTGAGACCACTGGCGGCAATCGCTTTCTCGCGGTCGCGCAGCTTTTCCAGAATCTTGATCTTCTCTGAGAAACTGAGCGCAGCCATGCGTGCCTGCAGTTTCGGTTTGCTCACTGCGTTCCCTTCAGAAGCCTTTGTTCGAACCGACTCCACATTGTAGACAGTCCGTGTCGTTCCACAATGTCTTTGAGCTTTTCACGATCCACGGCGCCTTGCTCGACAAATTGCAAAATCCGCGTGTAATCCTTTGCGCGCCCCGTCTCAAGAGCAATCGCAACCAGGTGTTCCGCAGAGATCACCCGCGTCGGGACGCCCTCAACGCTCGTTGAAACGGCCTGTTTCACCGCTTCTTCCTGGAGCGCGTTGCTGGGCGTAAGAAACTGAACCGGCCATTCCTTTATCACAATGTACTCATCCTGTACCGCGCCACCCCGCGATTTCAGGTATTCGTAAATCGGCGACAGGCTGATGAGTAACGTGCCCTCTGCCGGCAGAGTGACAAATAGGTCCAAGTCAACCGTCGCGGCGGGCGACAAATAGAATGTCGCTCCAACGGCACCACCGATAGCGTATTCGCTAATTACACCGTCAGCCCGCATCCGGTTGATGAGTTCGAGTGTCTCTTTCACAGGGGTGAGCCTTCCCCATTGTCACTCAAACGTAGAGGCCGAGGCAAAAGCCCCGGCCCCCATAGAGATCAACTCGTAACTGACCGCTGACGACTGGAGACTGACCTTACGCGGCTTTTCCTGCAGCCTTAGCTTCCAGGGTCTTCTCGCTGCCGACGTTCACCTTGATCTGCTTCGGCTTGGCTTCGGCCTTCTTTGCCAGGGTGATCTTCAGAACGCCCTTGTCATAGTTCGCCGAAACCTTCTCGGGATCCACGGTCGTGGGCATGGTGAAGGAGCGAGTGAAGCTCCCATACTGCCGCTCCACGCGGCGGAAGTTTTCTTCTTTCTCTTCCTTCTCGAACTTGCGCTCGCCGTGGACGGTAAGCGTGTTGTTCTCGATGCGGACGTCGATGTCCTTTTCGTCAATGCCCGGAACTTCGATCTTCAGCATAATGTTGTGCTCGTCTTCGTACACATCCACGGGCGGGGCAAAGCCGCTCGTGGCCAACGACTGATCCTGCGCCTCCGGACCGAACGAATCACGGAACAAACGGTTCATGCGGTCTTGCAAAGTGGTGAACTCACGGAAAGGCTCCCAACGGGTTAACACGGTCATAACTAATTCCTCCTTCAAGATCTTGGAAAATTGGTACTTCTAGGCTTCCAACACTGCTTTAGATGCCAAATTAGCGTAAACGAAGCATAAAATATGAGTGTCATATTGTCAATACTATAATTAGCCTTGTTTTCATCCGGTTACAGCCAAGACAATGCACTTCAAGTACGCAGTTTCGGGCACTGTTAACAGCATGGGATGATCCTTCGCCTGGGTTCGGTTCTCCACCATACGAAGATTTCTGTGCCTATCCTGGGAAGCTTGCGCGACCACCGCCAGAAACTCCGTGGGGCTGACATGGTACGAGCAGGAGCATGTAACCAGCACCCCGCCGGGACGCAACATCTTCAGAGCCCGCAGATTGAGTTCCTTGTAGCCGCGCAGGGCCGTTTCCAGATTGCTCTTGCTCTTGGCGAATGCCGGGGGATCAAGCACAATCGTGTCGTACCGCTGTCCGGCGTTGGCGTAGTCGCGCAGCAGGTCAAAGGCGTTAGCTTCAATCCATTCGATCTCGCGTCCGTTCAGGGCCGCATTGCGGTCAGCGACCTCGAGCGCAGGGCGCGAGCTATCCACTCCCGTGACTTTAGAACAGTGTTGAGCCAAGTGCAGCGCGAAGGCTCCCTGATAACAAAACACGTCCAGCGCTTCGCCGCGTGCATACTGCGCAGCCGCGGCGTAGTTCTCCCGCTGATCCAAGAAAGCGCCCGTCTTCTGCCCTTCGAAGGCTTCATGGTGGAAGCGAACTCCATTCATGGAAAACACTGTGCTCTTCTTCTCGCCTTGCAGCACGCTGGAGGACCGCGCAGGGAGTTGTTCCAATTCCCTCACTCGCGGGTCGACCCGCTCGGCAATCGCCGCCGGTTTCAGCTGCTCCCCCAGTTCTGAAACGATAACCTGGCGCACCGCTTCCGTATCCATCGCCTGGGTCAGCACCTGCAGCGAAAGCAGATCGTTGTAGCGATCCACAATCAGACCCGGGAGGAAATCGGCTTCGCTGAAGACGATCCGGTATGCGTCCGTGTCCCGCACCACTCGCTCCCGATAAGCCATCGCTTCCTGGATGCGCTTCCGCAACAGGCCGTCGAAATCGTTGACCGCTTCCCGGGAAATCATGCGGATCGCGATTTGCGACGCACTGCTGTACAACGCTGTCCCCAGAAATTTTTCGCGTTCGTCGGCCACTCCAACCAGCGCCCCGGCAGCAATCCCTTCCGCCGCGACAATGTCCGAGCGATACACCCACACGTGTCCCTCCTTGAGCCGGTTGGCGCCGCGGCGGGAGATTTTCACCGCGGGAAGTCCGTGAAAGCCCGTTGATTTTCTTGGCATGAAGGAATCTTACCCCGGCAGGGCGAGCCTGGGGACGAAGGCGGTTGTTGTCATCCCGAGCAAAGCGCGCTATCTAGGGTTTCGCCTGGGTTAGGAAAACCTAGATTCCTCGTCGCTTTCGCTCCTCGGAATGACAGGCGCATGGGTTCGGACGTTCAGCTAGCCGCGGGATGCTCCGAAGCAATTGCCTCGCTCTTTGCGTGCGTGCGTTTGCGCGATTCCGCCCGCGCCAGATCGAGGTCGCGATGCAGAGCGTCAAGCGTGGCCGTGGGCAATTCGTTTCCCCATTCCTCAAGCTCGGATTCTCCCCAACTTCCATTCAGGCGGATGGCATCGTCGGTGAAGTCTTCGGGAAACGCCAATCTGTACTCGCCTTCCCGAACCAGGATATCGCCAACTCCCCGCCCGGACGAACTGTCGTAGACGTGGCGGATCGAATCCCCTTTGTTATTGAGATAAACCAGAAACACTTCTCCATGGTTCTCGAAGCTGGCCCGGTAATACCAGGCTTGGTTGGATTCAAACTTAGGGTGGGCCCTGCGCCGCCTGGCCACCACGACCGGATCTGGCACTTCGTCATTCACTGGGTCGTAGTAAAGAATCCGCTGGCACGACTCGCAGACCACCACATGAGTCGCCGCGCGCACTTCATTGTAGGTCTGCGGACGCAGCATGACCTGGCAAGTCATGCACTTGTGATCGCGCGCTTCGGAAAGGCCGGTTCCGCGATGCTTCGCAACCCGGTCATACTGACGCAGCAGATCGGCATCGACGCCAGCTCGCGCCGTGTCGCGTTTGGCGTTCCACTCGGCCAACTGCTTTTCGTCTTCTGCAGTCCGCTGCCGGGCCTCGATCTTTTCTTTTTCGATCTCTGCGGTCTCGGCCTTCAACTTTGCTTCGGCCGCCTTGACATCCTTCTCGCGGATCTCGGCATTGACCATCAGCTCCAGAATCTTGTCTTCGTTGGCACGAATTTCCTGCTCCGCGAACTGAATCTCATGCAGCAGAGCTTTGTATTGTTCATTGGTTTTGACGGCAAGCGATTGGTCGCGGTACTTGGAGATTTTCTGCTGCTGGTCCTGAATTGCGGTCTCGTATTTGCGGCGGGACGCTTCGTCGGCCTTGACCGCGGTCTTGGCTTTTTCCAAAATCGCTCGGGTTCCGGCCAGCCGCTCTTCAATCGCGGCCACCCGCTTGGGCAGTGCCGCAATCTCTTCCTTCAAACGCAGGATTTCCCGATCCGCCTGTTGCAGTGCGATCAGGTGCTGTACGTCAGGAAGCATCTTTAAGAGTAGTCCTATCCTGATTTTAGCATGCGCATCGAGCGCGCATGCAGGGCAACGCACTCTCGGGCTTGTGTATACCGACGGCAAAATGGTCCCTCCCACTTTCCCCGCCCTAAGGCTGATACGAGTCGGGCTCCGTGGGGCTTTCAAATCGGGGCTTCAGAGCGCTATCGCCTGGTTACGTAAACCAATCTTGCAGGCCCCATTCTGGCACGGTCTTCAGAATTACCCCTGGTGGCAAACTGACTAGTCTGTACAGCTTCTGCTCCCAAACGAACTGCCCGGACGGCTGGTAGCCGTTCGCCGGGCTCATATAGTCCTATACATATAGAATCGTGATGTTCCACGTGGAACACTTCGCAGGTTTTGACCCGAGGGGGCTGGCTCACCCTGCCCACGGCAAAGAAGAGAGAGGCCAGCCGTCGTTAAAGCGTTGCAAAATAAAGTCGCGCAAAATAATCTGTGGAAGCACGAGGCTGATTCATGCACCGCTTGACCCTTGGCGACTTCGAACTCATTGCCGTCTCCGATGGCATCTATCGCCTTGACGGAGGCGCTTTCTTCGGCGTCGTTCCCAAGGTTATGTGGGAGAAGAAAGTCAAGGCCGACGCCGAGAACTACGTCCCCGTCGGATTGAATTCCGTCGTGGTCCGAACCGGCCAGCAAACCATCCTGATCGAAACCGGAATCGGCAACAAGCTTCCCGACAGATTGGTCAAGATCTTCGGCCAGCCCGCCAAGCTGCTCGACAATCTATCCGCCGCAGGGGTCGCGCCGGAAGACATCGACATCGTGATCAACACTCACCTGCACTTCGATCATTGCGGTTGGAACACGACGCGCCAGGGCGACAAGGTCGTGCCCACATTTCCCAAAGCCAAATATTATGCTCCCGAAGGCGAGTGGCAGCACGGACGCATGCAACTGGAACGCGACGCCATCAGCTATATGTCCGACAACTACGACCCGCTGATCAAAACCGGTCAGATGGAACTGCTGCAAGGAGATCAGGAGATCGTCCCAGGAATCTCCGTCAAAGTTTTCCCCGGCCACACCCAGCACATGCAGGCGGTGATCATCAACAGCGGCGGCCAGACTGCCTGCTACATCTCCGATCTGATTCCCACCAGCGCCCACATTGATCTGACCTGGGGGATGGCCTTCGATCTCTTTCCGCTGCAAACCATCGAAAGCCGCAAGCGGTACTACGCCCAGTCAATTCCAGAAGGGTGGCTCACCCTATTTACTCACGACCCGAACATTCCGTGGGCTTACGTGGAAAAAGATGAAAGAGGGAAAATGCTGGCGCGAGAAACTGGTTAGATCAGAACTATCGAAGCCGGACGTAATCTCTGCTCAAAGAATTCCTCCACTCGAGCCAGAATTTCCGGCGCGCTCTTCGATTCGTAGATTGCCTTGCGCAAGCCAGCTCCGCCGGGAACGCCGTGGGTGAACCATGAAGCAAATTGCTTCATCTTGCCGACTGCGTCCGGCAACTCTTCTTCGATCAGCATCTGGAAGTAGGTGCGAATCATCTGGTAGCGATCAGCCTCGGTGGGCTCATCATACGGGACTGCGGAGCTCCGCTCCGCCGGACAGCCGAGGGCGGCTGTCCCCACGCGACCCTCGTAGAGCCATGCATTGTATTGCGCGATTTGGCGAAAGATCCACGGGTTTGCCGGCGCGGTCCGGCCGATCATCACCGCATCGCAACCGGTTTGCGCCACGATGGCGCAAGCGTCCTCGGGCGTGCGGATATCACCATTCCCGATCACGGGAATCTTGACTGCCTGCTTGACCGCGGCGATCCACTCCCAGCGCGCCTGGCCGCTGTAGCCTTGCGCGCGAGTGCGGGCGTGCAGCGCTACTGCGCAGAGGCCGCAATCTTCGGCCATCTTCGCCAGTTCCACGCAGATGATGTTTTCGTCGTCCCAGCCCGCGCGGAACTTTACGGTGAACGGAATCTTGATGGCCGCACGAACCGCATCAAAGATTTTGCCGATCGCAGGCAAATCACGCAATAAGCCCGAGCCGCCATTGCACTTGACCACCTTCTTCGCCGGACAGCCGAGGTTGAGGTCGACCAGATCGAAGCCGAGGTTTTCCACCAGGCGAGCGGCGTCCGCCATCACCTTGGGATCGCTGCCAAACAGCTGGGCCGAGATGGGATGCTCGTCCTCATAGAAGTGCAGATAGCGCTTGGCTTTCTGATCCTTTGCCCGAAGCACTCCATCCGCGGAGGTGAACTCAGTCATGATCAAGCCGCATCCACCAAGATTGCGAATGAAGCGCCGAAAAACAGTATCGGTAACGCCAGCCATGGGCGCGAGGACGGTAGCTGGCGTGATCCGGAGATTACCAATGGTCACGTGGGCGCGCACCGTGGCACTTGCACGGGCGATGACGCCCGCGCCTACATCCAGCGGATTGTCCCAGTACTTGCGCATTACGGTCTGACTTCTAGATTTGCCGGATACCTTGCCGTAAAGCTGTCGACCATCTTGTAGACGGAGGAATCCAGTTTGAAGCGTTCCGGCTGCACCGAAATCCTCGCGTCAAGGTTCCGGGTGGGATCTTCTCTCACCTCGATTATTCCGATCCTTCCGAAGCCGTCTGGGGAGTAGAGCATGTCGCTACGAGGGCGACTGTTCTTAGGGTTATCAAAGAGAGCCAGATACCTGAAGTGAGCGGGAATTTGCGTGAGCCGCGCAATCAGGTCCTCGACCTCTGTCTTCAAGTCCCTACCCCGCCTGACCTCCACGGCATGCACTTCGCCGCTGCCTGAACGGTCAACTGCCAGCACGTCTACCCGACTCCTGCGACCAGGCCAGTGGGCTTCAAAGAAGACCTTTGGCACGATTAGTTGGCGGGACAGGAGGTCGGCCACTGCATTCTGTGCCCGACCATGTTCTTGCTCGGGGCTGAGGACGGGTTTATTCGCCACGGAGAATCTCCTTGAAGCGATTGTAAGCCCAGACATTGAATCGTTCGGCCTTCTCAACGGCCAAGCGCACTGAATCATCGCCAAATCGGCGATGTTCATAAGCTACCGCATTCTTCTGCCCCAGAAGCCATTCGAAGTGGCGGATACCTTGCACGTCCGAGACCTTGTTGGATGCGCAGAGCCGGTTGAGTTCGCGGGCGGCTTGCTTGTGGTCCTGATACTTCCCTCTGTTGCCAGTCAATCCTACGCTGATCGCGTCGCTGAGCGAGATGGCACTGTGAACGGCCAGCAGCCCTACGCCGTAGCGGAGGTCTCTGCTGTCATCATTCAGAAGTTTCATACTTTTGAGAAAGTGATCTGCCTCTCGGTGTACTGCTTGGTCGCAATTGGACTTACGTTCTTCAACCGATCCTTCGTCTATCGAACAACTATTGGCTAATGACTGCCGGATTTTCCCAGTACTTGCGCACTCAGCTATTTTACTGCCTTCCCGAACTTACCCGGCTGTGGCACAATTTGCATCACACAACTTTATGGATGAAGTTCCTAGAATGTCCTTGCCAGAATCGTCCGCTGCGGATGCGGGCAAATGGATAGGCCGCGTGGTGATTGCCGTCATCCTCGCGGAGGGGATCTGGGGACTTATCGCTTCGGTCACGAACAACCTGGTTCTGCCGTTGCTGGCGAGGACCATGGGCGGCGATGTCCAGTCGCCGCTGTATCTTGGCAAGGGCGACTTCAACGTTCCTGCTTTATTTACCTCGGTTCTGGAGCTTTGCTTTGCGGCGATCGCGGCCGTGATTCTGAATTCCTGGGTTGAACGAAAACCGAAGGTGGCTCGAAGCAAGTCGATTCGGGTGAGCCCAATTGCAGCACAGCCCGCCGCTCCGCGGCCATCGCCTCCGGCGGTTGCGCCGGTTCAAGCAGCAGCTTCCGTGACGACAGCGTCGCCGCCGGCTGCACCCTCACAGTCGCCAAGCCAATTCTGGTCGCCGCCTGAATCATCATCCCAGCCGAAGGCAGCGGCACCTCCGCCTCCAAAGGCACCGGCTCAGCCGGCAAAACCGAAGCCGCCTAAGGAGGTCTACTACAACAGCGTGGGAGAGCCCATAAACCCCACGGAAGATGATTAAATTCGATGCAGGGCTGGCCTAGACGGGCGGGGACGCCCGTCCTCCATTGATCATTGGTTGATTCACGCACAAAAAGCTGAGCCTCCGCCAACGGAGGCTCTAGACTTTCTTGAAATTCCGTAGCCCGTGACCTTAGGCCTTGGGCGCTTCTTTCTTGGCGTACTTGCGGCGGAAACGCTCCACGCGGCCGGCGGTGTCCATCAGCTTCTGTTTGCCGGTAAAGAAAGGATGGCAACTGGAGCAGATTTCTACGTGGATATCGCCCTTGTGAGTCGAGCGGGTGGCAAAGCTGTTGCCGCATGCGCACATGACGCGGATTTCGTTGTAAGCGGGATGAATGGCTGCCTTCATGGTCTCCTAACCTCTGTTCCGAACCTCTGAGCGAACTATTCGATTCTAAAGCAAGGCCGCGGGATTCAGCAAATGGAACCGTTCCGGTTAGTTTCTCGTATACCAGGCAAAGATCAATAAACCACAAAGGACACGAAGTATCACGAAGGGTTTGTTCGCGGTGGGTTGGTTCCTTAGAGTTGGCGAGGGGAGATATGAAGTTCATGACGCTGTCGAATTTAGAGCTCGCTCCGTGGTATGCGCTTGGCATTTATTGGGCATTCAGCGCGCTGCGCCTGAAGCGCATTAAGGTCTCGGAAGAACCCATCGGCCGCCTGTGGCATGTCGTCCTGATGGTTCTGGTATTTATGCTTTTGTATTCCGACCGGTTGGGCATCGGTCCGCTAGGCTTGCGCTTTGTGCCCGAGAGCACGTTCGTACGAGACTTCGGAATCTTTCTGACATTTGTTGGTGTGGGAGTCGCCATTTGGGCGCGGTATAGCTTGGGTCAGTACTGGAGCGGGCGGGTTACTCTGAAAGAGGATCATCAACTCATCCGTGGTGGTCCTTATGCCTACGTTCGTCACCCGATCTATTCCGGGCTACTTTTGGCGATGGCTGGCACGGCATTAGTCGTTGGAGAGTGGCGTGCGCTGGTGGGCGTCTTGCTGGGGGTGTTTGAGCTCTCCCGTAAAGCGGCAAAAGAAGAAGCTCTGCTGGCCAGCGAATTCGGCGATCAGTACCAGGAATATCGTAGGCGCGCTGGCTTTCTGACGCCTCGCTTCCGGTGAGCGCTGACGGGCGAGGACGCCGGTCCTCCATTTCCATTGCTTGGACACAAATGAAAAACGGCAGGGCCGACCCCCTGCCGTATTCGATGTGAAACTTGGGCCCTTTACTTACTGCGGTTGACGGCTTTCTTGAGTTCCGCGCCAGCGGAAAACTTTGCCACCTTGCGGGCAGCGATCTTGATGGTGGCGCCGGTTTGCGGGTTACGCCCATTGCGAGCCTTTCTCTGCGAAACAGAGAAGGTGCCAAAACCAATCAACGCTACCCGATCACCCTTTTTCAGTGCGGACGTAATGCTGTCCACGGTTGTGTCGATTGCGGTAGCCGCTTGTGTCTTACTAATGCCGCTACCCGATGCGATTCGGTCAATGAGATCGGCTTTGTTCATCGTGTCTCCTGGCAGGTCTCTTTGTCCTCAAAGGGCGCGGGATGGGAGCACTCCCTGAGTGAGAAACCCAGCGGCCCTTATTTGGCTCCTGAGAACGGTGAATGTCAACTGTGAAAATCGGCTCCGGGTGCCTTGTTTGGGTCGGATTACGGGCAAATTTGTCCAATAGTTGGAATCCAGCTCAAAAACCAAAGCCACTCCCCCTCGCTGGTTGGCGAATTAGAAGAGTGGCTGTTTCGGTCCGAAATCGTGATCTATCCGGTGCTAATCTCCCGAAGGCATGAGGCTTTCCTCGGGTCCAGGTTCCATAGCTTGCAGTTGGATAATTCCCGCGACCGATGGGCAGTCCCCGAGAATAGGCTGGCAACCCGCGTCGGGGCCTTTCTTGGGGCGCACCTGCGGCTTCATCTGGGCGAACTGCTCGGCCTCGGTCGATCCCGCCAGCGCAGTCACCGAGGAAGTTCCCCCTGCGATCACCTGCGTGACGGCGTCAAAATAACCGGTGCCCACAAAGCGCTGGTGCTTCACGGCTTCGTAGCCATGTTGGAACTCGCGGCTGAATTCCTTTTCCTGGAGCCGGGAGTAGGCAGTCATGCCGGTAAGCTTGTATCCGCGGGCCAGCTCAAACATGCTCAAGTTCAGGGCATGGAAACCAGCCAGCGTGATGAACTGGAATTTGTATCCCATGGCCGCGAGCTCGGTCTGGAAGCGGGCGATAGTAGCGTCGTCGAGCTTGCTCTTCCAGTTGAACGACGGCGAGCAGTTGTAAGCCAGCAGCTTGCCGGGATATTTCGCATGCACGGCCTCGGCGAACTGGCGCGCTTCCTCCAGGTCGGGGTGCGAAGTCTCGCACCAGAGAAGATCGGCGTAAGGGGCGTAGGCAATGGCGCGGGCGATAGCTGATTCGATGCCGCCTCGTATACCGAAGAATCCCTCGGGGGTTCTCTCGCCGGTGAGGAATTTGCGGTCGCGCGGATCGACATCACTGGTCAACAAGTGGGCGCTGTCGGCGTCGGTTCGCGCCATGATCAGCGTGGGTACGCCCATCACATCGGCTGCGAGACGGGCTGCAACCAGCTTCTGAATTGCCTCCACGGTCGGCACCAGGACCTTGCCGCCCAAGTGTCCACATTTTTTCGCGGACGAGAGCTGATCCTCGAAATGCACACAAGCTGCGCCGGCCTCGATCATGGCCTTCATCAACTCGAATGCGTTGAGATTGCCGCCGAAGCCGGCTTCGGCGTCGGCGATCAACGGAGCGAACCAGCACACTCCATTCTTGCCTTCGGCATGATGAATCTGGTCGGCCCGGGTCAGAGCCTGATTGATGCGGCGGCAGAGATTGGGGACGCTGTCGGCGGGATAGAGGCTCTGGTCGGGATACATCTGCCCAGCATCATTGGCGTCGGCGGCAACCTGCCAACCGCTCACGTAAATGGCTTTCAGTCCGGCCTTCACCTGCTGAACTGCCTGGTTGCCGGTCATCGCACCGAGGGCGGGAACGTAAGAGTCGGTTTGCAGGAGATCCCAGAACCGCTCCGCGCCAAGCCGAGCGAGTGTGTGCTCGACGTGGATGGAGCCGCGCAGACGCTCAACATCCTGTACCGTATAAGGCCGCGTGATCCCCGCCCAGCGGGAGCTTGACTCCCAATCCATCGCTGAATGTGAACTCTTTCCGTTTCCGTTGCTTGCCATGTGTTGTTTTCCTTTTTCGTGCCGACGTCTGGCTGGTTCCTTCTGCTCGTCCAATCGGGTCATTTCCCGGCGGTTGGTGCTGCACAAAGGGCCCACAGCTTCGAGGATTGTGGGGCACGGGCTGAGCCTGGTCAAACGGAACGTTTCTATCACGCCGATAAAGGATTGTTATCACGATTGATCTTTGTGATAATGGGATGTTGTTAGGAGCCGGATTTGCCGGCAGGCAGGGCTATGGAGCTGGATCAGGTCGAGACTTTTCTAGCGGTGGCAACATTCGGCGGCTTTCACCGCGCCGCGGAGGCCCTGCGGATCAGTCAGCCCGCAGTCAGCGCCCGCATCAAGGCATTGGAAGAATCCCTCGCGGTGAAGCTATTCTTGCGTTCCCGCGGCGGCTTGGTCGTTTCCGATGCCGGCCGCACGTTTCGTCCTCACGCCGAGCTGCTTTTGCGCACGGCTGCGGTGGCTCGGCAGGCTGTCCATGAGTCGCAGCCCGCCAGTGGCACCCCGTTGCAGATTGCCGCTGCGCTTTCGATCTCCGTATACTTTTTGCCGGACGTTTTGCAACGCTTTCAGCGGGCTCATCCCAACGTCATCATTAGCATTCGCCCGGGTCATTCAAAAGAGGTATTGGACATGGTGCTGGCGGGAGAGGCAGAAATCGGCTTGGCCCGCTCACTGCACCACCCTGAAGTAGAGACTATAAGTCTGCGGGATGATCCGCTGCTGCTGGTCGCGCATCCCAGGCGAGGTCCGAAACACTCTCGCCGGGCCCGTCTGGAGCAGGTAGCGAGTTGGCCGCTGATCTTCTACGAACGTGGATCCAGCGACTGGACCCTGACCCATAGCCTGTTTCGCACCGCAGGCTTAGTCCCGAATATTGCCCTGGAGGTTGACTCGATCGAAACCGCCAAGCGGATGGTGGAACGCGGGCTCGGTCTTTCATTTCTGCCCCAGATGGCGGTTGGCCAGGAACTTCGCACCCATAAGCTCACCCCTGTCAAACTTCTCGATGCGGAACCCTTGCGCCGCAGCCTGGATGTGATCCATCCTCGCCATCGCCCGCTCAGAGCGGAGGTCCGGGCATTTCTTCAAATGGTTAGAGAGGCGGCAAATGAGGATTCCAGCGCCGCCAACCCGGTGAGGAAGAAACGAAAGCGGTAGAAATAAAGTCGACAGGACCCGGTCGCGGCAGCAAAACTTGGCTGGATTTTCGATCAGTCTATCTTTTCCGCCCTTGTCCACAACCTGGACCACATCTCCACAGTATGTGCACAGCCTGACAGTTTTTCTCCATTGCGCAAGCATGGACTATCGGGCACTCTTCAAAGCGCAGATTCAATCATGGCTTCTTCACATTCGTTTCCGCAGGAACCATAGAGGAATGTAGGAATGGGAAAGTTACCGGCTTTCATGTTTTATCCAGGAGATTGGCAGAAGGACCCTTGTCTTCGCCGCTGCTCAAAGGCGGCAAAGGGTGTCTGGATGGATATGCTCTGTTTGCTTTTCGAATGTCCGGTTCGCGGCGTGTTTGTGGATGCCAGCGGTAAGCCTTGGAGCGATGAAGAAATCGCAGAGGCCATCGGTGGCGACATCGGCGCGAACTTAGGACACATCGCGGAGTTAGTGTCGAAGGGCGTGGCCCAGAGAGATACTCGGGGGGCTATTTTCTCGCGACGCATGGTTCGAGATGAGCAGAATCGTCGATCAGCAACGGAGAGAAAACGTAAAGAGCGTTCCAGTCACACTCGTGTCACGCCGATGTCAGTAAATGAAAGTGAAGGTGAAATTGAAAGACAAAGTAAGTTGTTTGTAGAAGTAAAGGAATTTGAACAAGAAAAGAAAATGGTTGATGATTTG
>Ga0182014_10000494_pt1 | contig 52101 bp, 49 predicted proteins | sample 612S2DmetaG_FD_120489 | JGI IMG/M metagenome (GOLD analysis project Ga0182014, IMG submission 120489) | Permafrost microbial communities from Stordalen Mire, Sweden - 612S2D metaG | ecosystem: Environmental > Terrestrial > Soil > Wetlands > Permafrost | place: Sweden: Stordalen | collected... | reverse complement strand
CAGATCACTTAATGAGAGAGCCATAGTTTTTTCCGTCTTTCCTGTTTCAATTTCACCTGCTCGTCGTTCGCTATTCGCTGTTCGTCGTTCGCCAGGCGAAAAGCGACCAGCGAACAGCGTTTCTAGTGAATCGTTTCGCGAGCCACTTCTTCGAGCGTGGTCCAGCCTTGCGCGACCTTGATCAACCCGCTGCGGCGCAGGGTGATCATGCCGCGTTCAATCGCTTTCTTCTTGAGTTCGAGCGCCGAGGCGCCCACCAAAACCAGTTCCCGGATCTCATCGTCCACTTCCATCACTTCGTACAAACCGGTGCGGCCCTTGTAGCCGGTCTTGTTGCAGGTGGTGCAGCCTTTGCCCTTCATGATCTGCACCGTCTTGGCCTCTTCCGGGGTGTAGCCTTCATCGATCAGAGCCTGCGGAGGCATTTCGACGGGCTCGGCACAGTCCTTGCAGATCCGCCGTACCAGGCGCTGGGCGCAGATCAGGTGAACCGAAGTCGCCACCAGAAAGGGTTCGATTCCCATGTTCATGAGACGGGTGATGGTTTCGGGCGCGCCATTGGTGTGCAGCGTGGATAAAACCAAGTGGCCGGTGAGTGCAGCCTTGATGGCGATTTCCGCGGTTTCAAAGTCACGGATTTCGCCGACCAGAATAATGTTGGGGTCCTGCCGCAAGAAGGCGCGCAGGGCGGCCGCAAAGTTTAAGCCGATCTGCTCCTTCATCTGCACCTGGTTCACGCCTCCCAGTTGGAATTCAACCGGGTCTTCGGCGGTCATGATGTTGGTATTGACCTGATTGAGCTGCGAAATCGAGGAATACAGAGTGTTGGTCTTGCCCGATCCGGTCGGCCCGGTGACCAGCACCATGCCGTAGGGCTTGAGGATCGCCTTCTGGAACTTGTCCAGCGACTCCTGCTCGAAGCCGAGCTTGGTCATATCGAGGCGCAGGTTTTCCTTGTCGAGCAAGCGGAGCACGATCTTCTCGCCCCAGAGCGTGGGCAAAGTGGAGACGCGGAAATCGAGCTGCTTTTTCTTGCCGCCAATCTGCATCTTCAGCATGATGCGGCCGTCCTGCGGCAGCCGCTTTTCGCTGATGTCGAGCTTGGCCATGATCTTGAGGCGCGAAGTGATGGCGTCCTTCAGTTTCAGCGGCGGATTCATGATCAACTGCAGAACGCCGTCAATGCGGAAGCGGACGCGGAATTCCTTTTCGTAGGGCTCCATGTGAATGTCGCTGGCGCCGCGCTTCACGGCATCGGTGAGCACCAGGTTCACCAGTTTGACGATAGGAGCTTCGTCGGCCGCTTTCTCCAGTTCCTTGAGTTCGAGTTCCTGTTCTTCGTTCTGCACTTCGACATCGGCAGCTTCGCCGGCGTCGTTCATCGACTGCATGACCTGCTCGAGCTCTTCCTCTTTGGAGGTGCCGTAGGCCTTATCGATGCCCTCGACGATGGAACTTTCCGAAGCCACGACCGGTTCGATATTGAAGCCGGTCATGAACTTGATATCGTCCATGGCGAAAACATTGGTGGGATCGACCATGGCGATGGTGAGCGAAGCGCCCACGCGGCTGAGCGGCAATATCTGATAGCGTTTCGCGGTTTCGTAGGGAATCAGCTTGACGACCGCGGGATCAATTTCAAAATATGAAAGATTGATGGCGGGCACGCCGTACTGGCGCGAGAGAAAATTGGTGACGTCCTCGTCCGAGAGGAAACCCAACTTCACCAGCGCCGAGGCGAGCCGGGTGTGAGAGTCCTTCTGGAGCTTGGTCGCTTGTTCCAACTGCTCTGGTGTGATGACCTTTTCCTTGACGAGCAGGTCACCCAGCCGCTGAGACATATCTCTCCTGTGTTCCCGCAAAGTCCGGGGTCAATGCGAAGCCGCCGATTTCCAGGGGGATCAGCAAGGAAGCGTTCGCACTGACACAAATTGTCAACCCAACGGGAATTCCGAAAAAGTAACTTAAGTACCTGTCCTTCGCGGGAGATGCGGTTTGTGCCCGTTATTGGCGGCATTTGTCCCATAAAACCGAAGTGTGACGAGGATCACACGCGGCAGACCATGTTCTTCGGTGCGGGAAGGCAGTCGTTGGTTGGTCGTTCGTCGTTAGTCGTTCGTCGTTCGCAAGCGCTTGCTTCTTTCGGGGAATACGACGAATCGCGAACGACTAACGACTATCGACCAACGACTAGACCCTACAATGGTGACGCTGGCATTCCTGCCTGCACGTTGCCATGAGCGCAACCAAACACGACGCGATCCGCGCCTACTACCACGCGTTGTCTTCCGCCTGGGGACGCCAGCACTGGTGGCCGGCGCAATCGCGTTTCGAGGTGATTGTTGGCGCGTATCTCACCCAGAACACTTCCTGGACTAACGTTGAGAAGGCGCTCGTCAATCTTCGGAAAGCGCGGCTTCTGACCATCCGCGGAATCCGGCGCACGCCTCTGCCTCAGCTTGAGTTATTAATTCGTTCGGCGGGTTACTTCCGGCAGAAAGCGCAGCGGTTGAAAAGATTTGTGAGCTTTCTCGATGAGCGTTATGGCGGTTCGCTGGCGCGCATGTTCGCGCGGCCCACCGCCGACCTGCGCGACGAATTGCTCGCGCTTAATGGTGTAGGGCCGGAGACCGCCGATTCGATTCTGCTGTATGCCGGAAATCATCCGGTCTTTGTGGTGGACACTTACACGAGGCGCATTCTGGAACGGCACCGAATTGTCGCTGCGAGCGCAAGCTACGACGAAATCCGCGAATTGTTCGAGCAGGCTCTGGGCAACGCTGTCGCTGCGGAAAACCTTTCACCGCCGAGACGCCGAGGACGCCGAGAAAATCCGAGAAATAATTCGGTAGCGAACGAGCCTGAGGGCCTAACCAGAAATTCTGCTTATGTTTCTATTACTCAAAAAGCTTCTCTCGGCGCACTCGGCGTCTCGGCGGTGAATAAGTATTTGTGCGGGCCGCGAGGCACTTCGCATCCGCCTTCTGCCATCAGTGAAGCGATGCGTCCTCCCGTGGTCCAGGTGTTCAACGAAATGCACGGGCTGCTCGTCGGCGTGGGAAAGAACTACTGCCTAAAGTCACAAATGCAGTGTGAGCAATGTCCTTTGCGGAAGTTCCTTCCTGAGGCAAAGTAATCGGCAGGTAACCACATGAAATGGCGAACGCTTTTTTTTGTTTTGGCGGCCGCAGCCCTTTGCGTGGGATTTGGCGCTGCTGACTTTGACCAGTCGCTGCGCGGAGCGGCACGGAGTTCGGGTATGCTCATCGGCACTGCCGTGAGGCCGGCTCAACTTTCCGAAGCGGCATACGCGTCCACGCTGGCGCGCGAGTTCAATATGCTGGAGCCGGAGGACGCTCTCAAATGGGAGACAGTGCATCCGGAGCCGCAGTCCTTCGATTTCTCTCAAGCGGACCAGATCGTGGATTTTGCGACCCGGCACGGCATGAAGGTTCGCGGGCACACGCTGGTCTGGCACCAGCAGAATTCAAAATGGCTGACGGAAGGAAAATACACCTCCGAAGAGCTTGCGCAAATTCTTGAGAAACACATTAAAACCGTGGCCGGACACTACCGGGGCAAGATATTCGCGTGGGATGTGGTCAATGAGGCCTTTGACGAATTGCATCCGGGAACGCTGCGCAGCACGATCTGGCGGGACCAGCCCGGAATTGAAGTAGCTGCGAGCTCCGAGCCGCGAGCTTCGAGCAAGCCTGCGCGCTCGGAAATCAAAGCTCAAAGCTCGAAGCACGGTTATTCCTACATTGAGCGCTGTTTCCGCTGGGCGCATGAAGCCGATCCGCAGGCTCTGCTGTTCTACAACGAAGCCGAGGCTGAGGTGGTGAATGCCAAGTCGGACGCGATCTATGCCATGGTTCGCGATTTCCGGCAGCGCGGCGTGCCCCTCGATGGTGTCGGATTTCAGATGCACATTGCGCATCTGAACGCCGATGTCGCGTCTATTTCCGCCAACATCGCGCGCTTCACGGCGCTGGGCGTTCAGGTCCACATCACCGAGATGGACGTCTCCCTGCCGGTCGATGCGAATGGCAATCCTCGCCCTGAGGACCTGCAAAGGCAGGCGGATATCTATCGTGAGATTGCCGACGCTTGCCTGTCTCATCCCGGGTGCACGGCGATCCAGACGTGGGGTTTCACGGACAAGTATTCCTGGATCGGGTCGCACTCGAAGCACACGCAAGGAGCGGCGCTGCTGTTTGATCGGAGCTATCGGGCCAAGCCTGCGTATGAGGCGCTGCGGAATGCGCTGGCGCAGGCAAAGGCGTCGTTCGTCGTTAGTCGTTAGTCGTTGGCTATTCGCTATTGGCTGTTCGCTGATCGCTATTCGTCGCCCGGCTGGCAGCCGCAAAAAGCGAACGACGAACAGCGAACGACCAACGACTATCGACCAACGACGCCCTATAATGTGATCATTCCTTGGCCGCACCAAATCCAATTCGCGACGAAACCAAAACCTCTGGCCGCCGGGCGTTTCTGATCACGCTGGCGATCGGGGCTTTTCTGCTGCTTGCGATCCTGGTGTCGCAGGCGTCGTTCAATCTGAAGTTCATCAGCCCCGACAGCAATGAGCAGCTCCTGTTTTTTGCCGGATTGAGCGGACTGATCTTCTTTGCCTTTGTGGCGTTGACCATCGTTCTCGGACGCAATCTGCTGAAGCTCTATGCCGAACGCCGGCAAGGCGTGGCCGGTTCAAAGTTCCGCACGCGCCTGGTGGTGGTCAGCCTGTTGCTGTCGTTCTTGCCCGTGATTGCGATGTTTTGGTTTTCCTACGGGCTGATGAACCGATCGATCGACAAGTGGTTCTCCCAACCGGTCGATGAAGTGCGCACGGACACCGCGGCCATGTCGGCTCTGCTCTACGATTACGCGGGCCAGAATGCAACCTCGGAAGCACAGTCCATTGCGCAGTCGGACGAATTTCAACGAGCCCTGGCCAGCCGAAATTCCCCTGAAGCCACCGATGAACTTCGCGAACATATCCCCACGCTGGAGGGCGGGTTCGTTCTGGCTCTGGCGAACGGCAATGAGGCAGCCAGTCTGAACACGCCGGCGCCCTGGGCCGACATGAAGGATCGCTTCCCGGTGCAGCCGGCCCTGCGCGGAGAGCACCCCCATTTCAAGTGGGGCGAGACGGACTACATTGTCGCGGCGGCCCCATTCCAGAACGGCGTCGTGCTTGTCGCCAGGCCTCTTCCGCCAAAGTTCGCCGAAACGGCCAAGCAGATTCAGGAGAGCCAACAGCGCTACGTCGAACTGGCCGCAAAAAGGAAGCTGTTTCGGCGGACTTATATCGGGTATCTGCTGCTGCTGACGGTGGTGGTGCTGTTCGCTTCCACCTGGCTCGCGCTTCTGCTTTCGAAGTTGGTCAACCGTCCGGTAGCGGCGTTGGCCGCGGGTACAGAGGCCATCTCCAAAGGGCAATTGGATTACCGCGTCGATATTCGCGCCACCGACGAACTGGCCGAACTGGTGCAGTCTTTCAACAGCATGGCGCAACAACTCGAGTCCAGCCAGCGCCAGATCGAAGCTTCCAGTCGCGATGTGGGCGCGGCGAACGAGGCGCTCGAAAGCAGACGCCGGTACATCGAAACCGTGCTCGAGAGCCTTCCGACCGCAGTGATTTCGATTGATGCGGCCCGGCGTGTGACGCTGGCCAACGCCGCCTTCTCGCGCATGTTTTACCTGGAACGGAGCGAGTACGTGAGCCCGGCGTCGCTGGTGAACCTGCCACTGCGGGAGGTGATTCCAGCCGATGTGCTCGCGGACTTGGAGTTGCTCCTCCGCCGGGCCGATCGCATGGGCATCACGGCGGCCAACATGGAGCTCGATCTGCCCCGAGCGCAGTTGAATGTTGCCGTAACCGTGTCGGCGCTGAGCCGCTCCGCCGAGGGGTTGGGATACGTGTTGGTATTCGAAGACTTGTCGGATCTGTTGCGAGCACAGAAACAGGCAGCATGGCGTGAGGTGGCGCGTCGCGTGGCACATGAGATCAAGAATCCGCTGACCCCGATCGCACTTTCCGCCGAACGCATTCATCGCCATTTGTCGCGTGGCGCCGCGCCCGACGCAGCCTCACTCGAGGTGATCCGCAACTGCGCGGAAACCATTCGGAATGCCGTCGAAACCGTGCGCTCGCTGGTGGATGAATTCTCGGTGCTGGCGCGTTTTCCCGCTTCGCGCCCGCAACCAGCGAATTTGAATGACTTGGTGGACGCCGCGCTCATCATGTTCAATGGGCGGCTGGAGGGCATTCGCGTCCGCACCGAACTGGCGCACGATCTGCCCGCGGTGATGGCCGATCCGGAAGCGATCAAGCGCGCCGTCGCAAACCTGGTGGACAACGCGGCCGAGGCAATGCAAAACGCGATGCTGAAAGAGATTACGATTTCAACCTCGCTGGTAGCCAGCCGCGATGCCGTCGAACTGGTGGTCTCCGACACCGGGCAGGGAGTGTCGCGCGACGTGAAGGAAAGGCTGTTCCTGCCGTACTTCTCGACCAAGCAGCGCGGCACGGGGCTGGGCCTCGCCATTGTAAGCAGAATTGTGGAAGACCATCGTGGCTCCATCCGGGTGGAAGAAAACAAGCCGTTCGGCAGCCGCTTCGTGGTTGAGTTGCCCATCGCGGTTGAAACCAGCGCTCCGGCGGCAAGCTAGGTGCGGTCAGGCGAAACGTTGTTAAGCTAAGCCATGGCACACATTCTGATCGTCGATGACGAATCCAGTATCCGCGAATCCTTGCAGGGCATCCTCGAGGATGAGGGCTACAAAACCAGTGTCAGCCCGAGCGGAGAAGACTGCCTCGAACTGCTGCGTAAGAGCAGCTTCGACCTGATCCTGCTCGATGTGTGGCTTACCGGGATCGACGGCCTCGAAGTGCTGGAGCGGATCCGCGAGATGGAGGATCCCCCAGAAGTCATCATGATTTCGGGCCATGGGACCATCGAGACGGCGGTGCGAGCCACCAAGCTGGGCGCCTACGATTTCGCGGAAAAGCCGCTATCGCTCGAAAAAACGCTCATCCTGGTAAAGAATGCGATCGACGCGCGGTGGCTGCGCCATGAGAATCTCGACCTTCGGAAGCAACTGCAATCGAAGAGCGTGATCGTGGGCGACAGCGTTCCCATGAAGGCTTTGCGGCAGCAGATTGCGCTCATGGCGCCTACTAACGGACGGGTGCTGATCTACGGCGAATCGGGCACCGGCAAGGAACTGGTGGCGAACGCGATTCACATGCAGAGCCTGCGCAAAGATGAAATGTTTATCGAGATGAACTGCGCGGCGATTCCCGAAGACCTGATCGACAGCGAGCTGTTCGGTCATCGCAAGTCGTCGTTTCCGGGGGCCACGGCCGACAAGGAGGGCAAATTTCAGAAGGCGGATCGCGGAACTCTGTTTTTGGATGAAGTCGGCGACATGAGCCTGAAAACGCAGTCCAAGGTCTTGCGCACACTCGAACAACAACGCTTCATTCCCGTGGGAAGCGACGATCCAGTAACGGTGGACGTGCGTGTGATTGCTTCCACCAACAAGGATCTGGAGGAAGAAATCGCCAAGGGCAACTTCCGCGAGGATCTTTTCTACCGTCTGAATGTGGTTCCGTTCGTGGTGCCGCCGCTGCGCGAACGCAAGGAAGACATCCCGCTGTTTGCGCGGCACTTTCTGAAGGAATTTGCCTCCGCTTACGGGCGGCGTCCGAGAGAAATCACCGACGACGCCATCGACGCGCTCATGCGTTATGCCTGGCCCGGGAACGTCCGCGAGTTGCGCAATGTGATCGAGCGCATCGTGATCATGAATCCCACGACTACACGCTTTGAGCGCAAGCATCTTCCGCCGCTGGTACATCGCGACGCCAGCCGCCGCGTGGCGGGCAGCGAAGGATCAACGCTGCACCAGGCCCGGGCAGCCTATGAGCGCGATTACATTCTCAAGAAGTTGGACGAGAATTATGGCAACGTCAGCCGCACGGCGGAAGTGCTCGGCCTCGAGCGCAGCCACCTGTATCGCAAGATGAAGAGTTTGGGGATCGCGGCAAAAGAGTAGGTCTCGTTGTTTCGCAAGGCACGCTGTTCGCTGTTCGTCCCTCGCTGTTCGCAAGTCAGAAAGGCGAATAGCGAAGGACGAACAGCGATCAGCGTTTCAGCATGTGAATCTCAGTCCCATTCTTGTGAAACTGAACTTCGTCCATCAACTGATTGATCAGGTAAATGCCGCGGCCGTGATTCGAATAGATGTTCTCTCCCTGGCAGGGATCGGCAATTTTGGCGGGATCAAAACCGGATCCGGGATCGCGCACGACGATCAAAATGCCATGCTGCGTGTCGCAGGCCACATCGCACTCAACAATCTTGGAGGGATCGCTTTTCGCTCCATGCACGACAGCGTTGGCCAGAGCTTCGGTCAACGCGAGTTCGATGTCGTCTTCGCGGCCCGGCGCGCAGTTCATTTCCCGCACCACATTCATCACGCTGCGGACGACCGGATCGACGGCATCGCGGTCGGCGGCTAGGGTCACGCTGAGCTTGAGGTCGAGCTTCGCCGCGTCGAAGTTGCACCATGTCTGCGGCTGCTCGGATGATGGGGAATCTGCCATAAGGGGCTGCGGGACTTCGGTTCCAGCCTCTCCCTTAACTATGATGCAGGAAGACGCTGACAGATTCTAGGGACTTAAGGGCCTGCGATGCAAACCCTATTTGAAACACCGGTAACCGTTAGTGCTAGGTTGGCGGGTAACTACGGCCAAAATGGCCGTTTAGCGACCTGAAACCTATATAATGGTTCACTCCTCTGCATCCGGCGGGCCCCCAATTTGCTGTAGTTGACGGCGCCAATCCAGTTCTTCGACGAAGGTTCGCGAATCGCGCCATCCGGCCTTGATCTTGACGAAGAGCTCAAGAAAAACTTTGGTTCCAACCATCTTCTCTATGTCGAGACGGGCGGCGGTCCCGATCTTCTTGAGCATTTGGCCACCTTTGCCGAGCAGGATAGCCTTTTGGCCGTCACGCTCGCAATAGATGACAGCGGCAATCCTCGTCAGCCTTGGACTCTCTTCAAACTGCTCGATCAGCACGGAGACCGCGTGCGGCACTTCTTCATGCGTCTGCATCAGCACATGCTCGCGGATCAACTCCGCTGCCATGAAGCGCATCGGCTGATCGGTAATCTGGTCTTCAGGAAAATACTGCGGGCCATTGGGCAGCGCCTTCAGTACGCAGGACAGCAATTCGTCGAGGCCTTTCTTCTTGAGCGCGGAGATGGGAACGATCTCCTTGAATTCATGCAGGCTTTGAAACTGCGCGATCAGCGGGAGCAATTTACTCTTGTCGGCCAGTAGATCAATTTTGTTCAGCAGCAGAAAAACCGGAGTGCCCGCCTTTTTCGCCAGGTCGAGAACGTAGCCGTCTTCTGCGTCCCATTTCTTTTTGGCATCGACGATCATCAGAATCAGTTCGCAGCCTTCGAGCGCCTCGCGTATCTCGGACATCATCTTGCGTCCGAGCGAGGAGCCGGAACGGTGAACTCCGGGCGTGTCGATGAGCACGATTTGCCCCGCCTCACGTCCTTTCTGCTTGGGAACGTTGATGATGCCGAGAATGCGGTTGCGCGTCGTCTGGGGCTTTGGCGAAATGATGGCCAGCTTCTCGCCCACCAGCGCATTCAGCAGCGTGCTCTTGCCCGCATTGGGGCGTCCTAGAATGCAAACGAATCCGGAGTGGAACGACATGAGTACAGGCTACTAGCTTTTGGCTGCTGGCTGCCAGCAAAACACCTCACGCCATCAGCGAATGACATGAATACGAATGCCGAGTTTCAGGTTCTTCCAGGACCGGTCCGCTGTATAAACAGGAGCGTGCAGGGCGATTCCGAGAGCCAGGCAGGCCCGGTCTCCGAGCGACAAGCCGAACGCACGGGTTTGGGCGACAAGGTCTCCTGCAGTCTTGGCCTGCTCGGCGGTGAAAGCGACCGCCTCATCAATGACTCCGTCGGCGGCAGCCCAAGCGTCTGCCGGACTAAAACCCCGTTGCACCAGTTTCCCGTGCACTTCGGCGAGATTGACCGTGCTAGCCGCAGCCGCGCTCATGATCTGAGGCGTCAGCTTCTCCGCTCCGGGCTCGCTGTTAATTACAGCCATCAGCGCCGATGCATCCAGCACAACCCTACTCACGTTTGGCGGCCTCACGCCGTTCAGCAATCAGTTCGTCAACCAGGGACGTACCGGGATTGACATATTTCCGGACCAAACGTTGAGCCCGCTCAATTCTGTGTTTCATCGTCGTGATGCGCAGTTCGTCGTCTTCCATGCGTAAAATCACTTCGTCTCCGGCCTTGATGCCAAGAGCTTTCCTATAGGAAGCCGGAATGACGACGCGGCCGTTTTCGTTGACCCGCATTCGAGTTTCAGCGTTTATATGTCACACTCCGATAGATATGACATATTATACAGGAATGTCACATGACATCCACAATGACACTGGATTTAAATCAATTTCATCTGCTTGGGCGCGACTGTCGTGATGCGCACGCGCTCTACCCGGCGGTCAGTCGCGTCGAGGACTTCGAATTTCAGGCCTTCGTCTTCGACGACTTCGCCTTTCTTGGGAATCCTCCCGGCGAGTTCGCTGACCAGGCCGGCTATAGTGGAGGATTCGTGGCCTTCCGGCCTCATGCCGAAAAGTTCGTCGAGGCGGTCGACATCCATATTGCCGGGGACGATGTAGGAGTGATCGTTTTCCTGCACCACTTGCGCTTTTTCGTGCTCGTCGCCGATTTCGCCTACGATTTCTTCCACCAGGTCTTCGATGGTTACCAGGCCGGCTACGCCTCCATATTCATCGACTACGATCGCCATGCGGATGTTACTGCGCTGCATCTCGCGGAGTAAGTCACTTACTAACTTGCTTTCGGGGACAAAGTAAACGTCTTTCCGCATCAAGGACGCTACCGTGCGCGTGTGCGCTTCGGAGTCGGGGACCTGCAGCACATCCTGGGTGTGGAGAATGCCTTTGATATAGTGAATCGAACCTTCGTAGACGGGAATGCGCGAGAAATGCTTGCCGCGGAGTAACTCGACTACCTGCTCGACGGTGTAGTCGGAGGGAACGGCCACCATCTCCGGCCTGGGCTTCATCGCTTCGCGAACCGTTTTGCCACTGAACTCAACCGCCGACTGGATCAGGTCGCGATCGCCTTCCTGGATGATGCCTTCTTCCTGTCCGGCTTCGATTAAGGCGTCCACGGCTTCGGAGGTGGTTTCGGGTTCGGCGTCGGCGTGCTCGTGGGTGAGCGAGGCTACGGACTGGCAGAATCCAAGCACCAGCGTCACTGGCAGAACCACGTAGATCAGCACACGCAAGAGCAGTACCCAGTCGGCCAGCCAGCGACCCTTGGTCCGCGAAAAAAAGACAAAGGGGAGCAGGCGATTAAAAAAGATAATGATCAAGACCAGGCTTAGGGTGGCTTCGAGGACTTCGTAGACGCTCCAGGCGCGGTCGCGAAACACGGTGAAGCCGACGATCATGGCGATGGCGGCGGTGACTAACTGCGTCAGGATGGCCATGGAGAGCGAGGCGCGGGAGCGAGTTACTCCGAGCATGGGCTCTACGATCTGCTCGAAGGCATCGATGTTGTCCTGGAAATCGCGGGAGAGGAATTTGCCGATCTCCTGGTAGAGACGGTCGACGTAGGAGACCAGCGTGAGCAGGCCAAAGAGGAGCACGAGAGTGATGCCGACGCCGATCATTCTGATTGCTTGGTTATTGCTGGCGCTTCCTCCGAACGACGGAAGTCGAGGCTCTCTCAATCAGTCCGTCGGGAAGGTGAAGAATCGCGCGCAACTGTTTTTCGCGCTTCGCCATCTGTCCATTGTCGCACTCGTGATCGAAGCCGCGCAGATGCAGAACGCCGTGCAACACTAGAATCTTAACTTCCTCGGCGGGAGAATGTCCGAGAGAGAAGCCATTCTTGGTTGCGATCTCCGCCGAGATGGCGATTTCGCCCGCCAAATGCTTTCGCGCTTCGGGTTCGGCGGGGAACGAGAGCACGTCGGTGGGCTTGTCTTTCCCTCGAAAACGGCGGTTCAGGGATTTCATCTCGGCGCTAGTCGTCAGCAGCACGTTGACTGCGGCTTTCAATCCGGCAGCGCGGCGGGCGCGTGCCAGGAAACGGGCGAGCGCCAATTCGGTCAGGTCGGGGACGCGCTTTTGAAAGATGACCAAGCTCCCACCATACTGTCATCCTGACCCTGAGCATAGTCGAAGGGGAAGGACCTATGTATTTAGCCGCGGAATGCATAGGTCCTTCGCTTTGCTCAGGATGACAAACTTAATCTAGTGTCCGCGCCATACCCTTCTGTTAATTGCGCAGGCGCGGCTCTTCCGACAGCGGCGGCAGCGACGCGGGCCGCGGAGCGGCATCGGTCAGCTTCGCCGCGCCGGCCTTGGGTTCGAGCAGCGACAACTGCTGCTCCGCCAACCGCGACTTGTGCTCGTCGTAGGCGCGAATGATCCGCTGCACCAGGTGATGACGCACCACATCGCTCTCGTCGAAGTTCACGAAGGCCAGGCCGTTTACGCCTTGCAGAATTTCGGCCGCTTCGATCAGGCCGCTGCGGCGCGCGGTGGGCAAGTCGATTTGGGTTACATCGCCGGTGATCACCGCCTTGGAACCGAATCCCAGGCGGGTGACGAACATCTTCATCTGCTCGGAGGTGGTGTTCTGCGCCTCGTCGAGGATGACGAAGGAATCGTTCAGGGTGCGTCCGCGCATGAAGGCGATGGGCGCGATCTCGATGATATTTTTTTCCAGATAGCGCTCGACGCGCTCGGGCTCGAGCATGTCGAAGAGCGCGTCATACAAGGGGCGCAGATAGGGATCGATTTTTTCCTGCAAGGTGCCAGGGAGAAATCCTAGACGTTCGCCGGCTTCGACCGCCGGGCGCGCCAGAATGATGCGGTTTACCTGCTTATTGAGCAGGGCCGAGATTGCCATGGCCACGGCGAGATACGTCTTGCCGGTGCCGGCAGGGCCGACGGCGAACACCATGTCGTGCTTCTCGATGGCTTCGAGATAGCGGCGCTGATTGGGGCTTTTTGGCTGTACCGTCCGCCGGCCAAACGACCGCTGGCGTCCGGCCTCGGCGAGTCCGCGGAGAGTCACGTTCGGGTCGCCGACCACCACGCGCAACATGCTGCTCAGGTCGCCGTTCTGAAACTGGTGGCCGGTGCGGCGGAGATGCTCGTAGTCGGCGAAGAGCTGTTCGGCGCGAGTAACGTCGCGGGGCGCGCCCTCCAGTTCAATGCGGTCGGAGCGCAGATCGATGTTGATGTTCAGGCCGTCTTCGAGCACATGGAGATTTTCATCGCGGGTGCCGAACAGAGTCTCGATATCGGGGGTGAGTTCAATGTTTTTTTTCATTCAGGATGTAGCGCCGCCTCCAGCAGCCGGACCGGGCCCACTCTTTAGTCTGATATTAGGACGTGCTTTGCCGGATTCGTGCGAGCCTATGCCGGCGTTTTTTGCACGCAAAAAACTGGATATGGAAGCGGAGCGAACCGGATTGCGCACCCCGACTACGGGGCGGTTACCAACCATTTGAGATCAGCGTAGCGCGGGCGGGCTGGGGAGTCAATGGGAGGGAGAGCAAACGCGGCGACCGGGGATAGGAGAATGCAGTCTTGAGAATTGGACGCAGGCGATTTGACTCATGGAATTGGACTTAGAGGCGTACTCACGTCACAGACGGGGCGAACTGGAGAATGCTAGGCTTCCCGGCGTGGCTGGGTATTCCATATTCGGCGAGGCGTTGGTCCTGGGGCTGGCTTCCGGGCCTGCCTGCATGGCTTCGTGTGGACCGGTCGTGGTGCCTTCTTTGCTGGCAGAGCGTGCGGGCATGCGGCTGAATGCCCGCTATCTCTCCAGTTTCCTGGGAGCGCGGTTTGTGGGATACCTGCTGTTTGCCGCTGTGGCCTGGGGACTTGGCGCGCTGGTGTCGCTTGCGCCGGGTCCGCGCCTGCTCGCGGTTGGCGTGGTTCACATTTTGCTCGCCTGTGTGCTGCTTTGGTACGCGTACTCGGTTGGGCACGCTTGCGCCCAGTCGTGCTCGGGCTCAGAACTGGTGACCATTGGCGGGGCGAGAAAGCGCGGCTTGCCCGGTGCTGCCGTGTTGGGCTTCCTGACTGGCTTCAGTCTGTGCCCTCCGTTTGTAGCCGCCGGGATTAGGGCGGCAGAGTTGGGAAGCGTGGTTGCCGCGCTGCATTTCTTTGCCGTGTTCTTTGTTGGGACTTCCGTGTGGTTCGTGCCCTTCGCGAGCCTGGGATGGGTGCGGCGCAACGAAGGCGTGACCACCGTCGCGAGGATGGCAATGACACTCATTGCCCTCTATTACTTCTATCTGGGATCGATGATGTTGATGGGGAGAAAGGTGTATGGCTACTGAGGCCCGGGTCCTCCGGTTGCGCCAGACTGCACCCCGAAGTACGGGCAAGTCCATTCTGCTGACCTTGCCGGTCGCGCTCTGGTCGCTGCTCATGTTTTCCCATTCGTGGCAAACCAATCGGGCGGCGCAGATCGCCAGCATCATGACCGCGGTTTTCATGATTGCGCTGTTTTTCATGATGATGCGGACGCGACGCACCTATCGCTGGCGGCGCTGGTTTTTCGTGGCGCTGGGACTGCTGTTTCCGGTGGGCTTCATCCACACCGTCATGGTGATGCGGGGAACGATGGGCATTCCGATCGAGGAGATGATCGCGGGCCGAACCCCATTCTGTTTTCTGCCGATTCCCTTGCTCATCCTGCCGGCGGCGCTTACCAAGACAGTGGTGTTCCCTGGTTCGATCTTGCCGGGCGCCGGCATGGCGGGCGCGGGCATGGCGGCCATGGCGGGCTTGTGGCTGGCCATGACGATTGTGGTCGGCAAAGGCTGGTGCAGCTATCTGTGCTTCTTCGGGGGAATCGAAGAAGGCATGGCAGCGGTCGCGCCGCGCGCGAAGTTGAAGAAAATCGACGTGCGCTGGCGCTACGGACCATGGGCTGTATTGCTGGCCATGTCTCTGCTGTCGCTGGCCCTGTTCGATTCGGTTTACTGCATGTGGCTGTGTCCCTTCAAGGCGGTGTCGGAATACGTGGCGGCCCGCAACACTTTGGGGACGGTGCAAAACGGCATCTTCGTCGTGTTGTTCGCAGGACTGGTAATCGCGCTGCCGCTGCTCACCAAGAAGAGAACACAGTGCGCATTCTTTTGCCCGTTCGGCGCGTTCCAATCGATTTTCAACAAGACAAGCGTGTTCGACGTGAAGATCGACCGGACCCGCTGCTCGCCCTGCGTACTCTGTAAGACCGCTTGCCCAACCATGTCCCTGACGGACGAATCCATCGCGCAGGGCGAGACGCTGATGTCGTGCATGAAGTGCGGAGCGTGCGTGGATGTGTGTCCGAAAGACGCTGCCGTGTGGCACATCAAGGGGACAGAAGTCGCCAGCAAGCCGGAGCGCGCGCGGTTGCTGCTGCTGTACGCTGCTTGGGGGATGGCGATTATGTTCGGCGGAAGCATCATCGCTCAGGGCCTGGCGACCATATTGCACGTCTTCATCTAGTGTCGTGTCCCGCAAGTTCGCGGCACAAGTTTTTCGGCCGTTTTGAAAGGGCTCAGCTTTGAAGGGGCTCGGCTTCAGCCGAGCCGCATAGCCTAAGCAGAATTGCGGCTTTAGCCGCTGAGGGAATGCCCCACTGCACTCGTTAGGAGAATTGAATGACCATACGCGCAAAACTGGGTTATACGGCCGCGGGAATGACGGTGTTCGCGGCCGTGCTGGTACCTTTTCTGCTGATGGGAGCGTTCACGAAAGGGTTTGCCGCCCTGGGCCTGCACGTGGACGAGATGTACTCCGGCGGACCGACAGCGCGCACGATTCAGGCCGACGGCTACACCATCGATATTCACCGGGCGGTATCTCCGCACATGCTGCAACTGGAGAAGCCATTTGTACAGCTGGATTGGAAACCGGTGAGCGCGCTGCCATCGCATGTATCCGATGTGGTGGACGTGGATGGCGACGGGCAACCCGATCTCCGTGTGAGCTTTGATGTGCCAAAGGACGCCAAGACGCCGCTGCGGGTGAACGTGGAAGCGCTCAACCCGCACTACGAGGCCATGCAAAATGTGGGGAAAGAGAAATTTTCGCGGCTGATCGTGCGCGTGGATGATGCGATCCTGGTGCGGGTCCCGCCGGCGCGGCGGTAGGCCTGCAAATGCCCTCCCGTCCACAATCGGGCGGAAGGGCGTCCCGTTGGTCAGACCTTGGGCGAGATCCCGCTACTGCTTGTCGTACGCTGCTGTGTATTTGACTTTCTTGCCGTTCGAATCGGTTCCGCTCACAGTGACGGTGCGGCTTTTGCCGTCGGCCGATAAGACAATTCGACCTGTGGCAATAACCTTGCCGTCTTTCTTGTTGGTTAACTCGGTCGTGCGGTCATCAATCTTCTTGTACGAACGTGTGTCTGCATTCGGATCGCCGGTGAGGGGGTAGTCTTTCCCGTCGAACTTCCCCGTCCACTCGTTGTGCATGGGCTTACCCGCGCCATCGGTGCCATCTACCGTAACTTTCACGTTGTCTCCCGCGGCCTCGTAGACCACCGTAGTGTTCTTCGGTGCCCCAGGCGGGAACTTCGACTTGGCCTCGTTTAGCTTCCACGTACCCATATTTGAGCTGGCGAAAACCACCGCCAACGCAACAAAGCACAGAGCCACGGTTAATACAATTGTTCTTGTTCTCATGTCTCTCCTGATTGATAAGCGAATTTTCGAACTGATTGAGGCGCCAGACATTCTAGTATCGCTTGACAGATTCGGCAATCGGAAAGCCTTCAACAATACCCTCCGAACGCAATACATTCCAAAGGTCTTTTCCTGATTTGGCCGGTTGAATGTTCTGGCCGTGACCCTCCGCGCGGCGCTTTGGGCAGATCGGGCGATCTGGCTTTGATTTCGGCGTCGTAATTCGATAGTTGGTGCTGCCAGGCCTTTGCGCTCACGACTGGGGTCAGCTGGGCTGGAGCCTTCCGCGGGACAGCCGGCGCGGACGCCGGCGCGCTATGACTTACGCGCCTTCTTTCTTTGCTTCCGGCGACGACGCCCACACCGCCCGATCCTTCGCCCATGCACGCAACTCGGCGATCTCTTCGGCTCGTGTAACGGATAGCGGCACCGTGGATGAGAGGGCGGTAAGCAGGTCTTCGGCGGTCAGTTCCTGTTTGCGGGCGAAGGCGGCGTAGAGGGCGGTTTGGACGGCCGATTCTATTTCCGCTCCAGAGAAGCCCTGGGCTGCGGCGGCTACTTGATCCAGATCGTAGTCGGCGGGATTGCGTTTGCGCTTGGTTAGTTGGATGGAGAATATCTGCTTCCGCTCGGCTGCGCTGGGCAGGTCTACGAAGAAGAGTTCATCGAAACGGCCCTTGCGGATTAGCTCGGGAGGCAGAACGGTCACGTTGTTGCAGGTGGCGGCTACGAAGACGGCGGGCTTACGCTCCTGCATCCAGGAAAGAAACGACGCCAGCAGGCGCGACGAAACTCCGGCGTCGGCGCTGGCGGAATCGGGACCGCTCCCGGCAAAGACTTTTTCCAGTTCGTCGATCCACAACACGCAGGGCGCCAGGCCCTCGGCCACTTTGAACACTTTCTGAATGCGCTTTTCCGTTTCGCCGATGAACTTGTCATAGACGGCGGCGGTGTCGAATTTTACCAAGGGCAGCTTCCATTCTCCGGCTACGGCTCGGGCGCAGAGACTCTTGCCGCAGCCTTGGACGCCTAGGATGATTACGCCCTTCGGCGGGTCCAGACCGAACTTTAGGGCTCCGTCTTCCCAAGCTCCTCGGCGCTGCTGCAGCCAGCGCTTCAGATTATCGAGGCCGCCTACGCTCGCCATGGTGTCGGTTGAGTCTACGAACTCCAGCATTTCGGAGCGCTTGAGCAACGCCTTCTTGGCGTCGAGCACATCGGTTACGCAGTCGGGCGAAAGCGCGAGGTGTCCGACCACGGTTTGCGAGATGGCGCGTTCGGCGGCTTCTTCGGTCAAGCCGCGGAGATTGGCGGCCATCGCGTCCACGCCACTGGCGTCGAGCTGGAGCTTCAGGGTGTGGGTGCTGGCCATACGTGTATAGGTTTCACGGATAATTTCGCGCAGGCGGTCGTGGTCGGGTAGCGGGAGATCGAGGAACTCGACCAGGCTGGCCAGTTCGGGCGGCATCTCGATCGCGGGAGCGGTTAGAACCAGAGTCCTTCGGTTCGCAGAGAATTTCTGGCCCACGTCGCGCAGGCGGCGCACCACGACCGGGTTGTCCATGTGGCGATGGAAATCCTTAAGCACGAAGACCGCCTCAATGGTCATCGTCTCGAGGTTCGCCAAGGCTTGCACCGGATCGGTAGTGTTGTACATGGCGGTCCTCGGACTGGCGCCGGCATCGTTGCCAGCCGGCGACAGCACCGCCCGCATGAGGCGATCGGCTTCGCTGTTGCCTTGCGGGAGCGCGCCCATTCGAGTTTCGGGACGTGGATAAACAATGGGCTGGGGAGCGGCGGCGCCGCTGCCGGAGCGGACCAGGCCATCGGCGATGGTCCACTCAAAGACCGGCAAACTCAGCTGCGAGCAGGCCAGGCGTACCAGAGATAGAGCGCGCATTTCTTCGACCGTCTCCATGACGACGATCGGAGTGGAGGAGTTGATGAGGGCTTTAAGCCGTTCCAGTGACGTTGCGGGCGAATTCATATCTGTTTGACCCAACGCGACTTGCTGCCTTACAATACTAGCTTCGGTTCCTACCGGAATATCTTCCTAGCGCAATCTAGGACAAACAAAGGTAATCAAGCAGCATGGCAAATCATTTTTCGGCGCTGAAACGCGCCCGACAGACCGAGAAGCGAACCGTCCGCAACCGGGCCAACGCTTCGCAACTGCGCACCGCTCTGCGGAGCCTGCGCGAGAGCCTGGAAAAAGGCGACAAAACGACCGCCGGCCAGACCTACCGCGAGACCGTGTCGGCGCTCGACAAGGCAATTCAGAAGGGCGTTTTGCACGAGAACACGGCATCGCGGTATAAGTCCCGCTTGGCGGCGCGTTTGAAGGCGCTGAAGTAGGTGCCGGGAAGGTTATCCCTGGGGCAGGTTTCGCTGTAAATTGTTCTTGACCTTACCCAGCGGTTTGTTATACTTAGCTGTTCTCTGGACATGAAAGCAGTTTCTGCCGGTCCTGCGGAACCTCCGCCCGCGTTGTGGCTACTCCTTAAGAATTGAGCAACTTTCGGGATGGGCGGGGCATCTATTTGGGTAATTCTGGCAAATCCCTTTGCATCTGGCCTGAATTGCAGATTGGCTAGCCGTCATTGACCATCACCCAGTGGGCGGACGGTGGGATCGCGGCCTAAATTATTCCAGTTGAAGGAGAACGACTTAACATGCGCTCTGATCGAGTGTTTGACGCTCTACATACTTTGCGGAACCGGTATATGCTTTGCCAGCTGGCCTCGAAGGCCACGCGCAGATTTCATAAGCCGAACACCCGCATCCAGGAAACCATGAACGATGTGTTTGACAAGATCGCCGATGCGGAACGTCATGACATCCTGAGCGAACCCGAGAACTTTGCCGAAGCACAACGGCGAGCTGCTTAAAGCAGCTCCGCCGTGTGCCCGCACGGCGGCAAAGAAATCCATCCCGAGAGAATCCCTCCCGAAAAGCCCCGTAGGTAAATATGACCATCGCAGAACTGAAAGAAAAAAACATTACCGAGCTGACCAAGATCGCCCGATCGTTGGAACTGCCCGGCGCCAGCGGACTCCGCAAACAGGATCTCATCTTCAAGATCCTGCAGGCGCAAAGTGAAAAAGAAGGACACATCTTCGCCGAAGGTGTGCTGGAGATCCTCCCTGACGGCTACGGCTTCCTGCGCTCGCCCGACTACAACTACTTGCCCGGACCGGACGATATTTACGTGTCGCCCTCGCAGATCCGCAAGTTCGACTTGAAGACCGGCGACACGATCAGCGGCCAGGTGCGCCCGCCGCACGAGGGCGAGAAGTATTTTGCTTTGGTCAAGATCGAGGCGGTGAACTTCGAGTCGCCCGACGAGGCGCGCAACAAGATCCTGTTCGACAACCTGACGCCGCTGTATCCGCAGGAGCGGTTGAAGCTGGAGACCGTGCGCGAGAACATCAGCGCGCGCGTCATGGACCTGCTCACGCCTCTCGGCAAAGGACAGCGCGGCCTGATCGTTTCTCCGCCGCGCGCCGGCAAAACCATGCTGCTGCAGAACGTGGCGAACTCGATTACCACGAATCACCCTGAAGTCGTGCTGATGGTGCTGCTGATCGACGAGCGCCCGGAAGAAGTCACCGACATGCAGCGTTCGGTCAAGGGCGAGGTTATTTCCTCGACCTTCGACGAGCCCGCCGCCCGCCACGTGCAAGTTGCGGAAATGGTGATTGAAAAGGCTAAGAGATTAGTCGAGCACAAACGCGACGTCGTCATCCTGCTCGATTCCATCACGCGCCTGGCGCGCGCTTACAACACCATCGTTCCGCCTTCGGGCAAGGTGCTCTCGGGCGGCGTCGATTCGAATGCCTTGCAGCGTCCGAAGCGCTTTTTTGGATCGGCGCGCAATATCGAAGAAGGCGGATCGCTTACCATCATTGCGACGGCCCTCATCGACACCGGGTCGCGCATGGACGACGTGATCTTCGAGGAATTTAAGGGCACGGGCAATTCGGAAATCATTCTGGATCGCAAACTGGTCGACAAGCGGACGTTCCCCGCCATTGATATCCAGCGCTCGGGCACGCGCAAGGAAGAGCTGCTGATTCCGAAAGAGGATCTGCAGCGCATCTGGGTGCTGCGCAAAGTGCTGAACCCGCTGTCGCCGGTCGAAGCCATGGAGCTGCTGATCGAGCGACTGGCCAAAACCACGACGAACAGCGAATTCCTGGCTAAGATGAGCCAGTTGTAGTTCGTGGAGAGACGGGCGTCCTCGCCCGTCCGCCGCCATCCCACTCATCGCAAAACTCAAGGAACGATGAGTGGGGCAGTTTTTGTGTTTCTCTCGTGTTCCACTGCACCGTTGGCGCCACTTGCTGTGAAAAAAGCGGCACGCAAGTCTCGTAACTTTTGTCCTGAAGTACGCCCATCTGCGCATCTGTAATCCACATGAAACCGTGCTAAACCGGTGCTTAGCCTCGGCAAAATGCCGATGGCCAGGCAGGAGCACGGTCATGTCGAAATATGTTGCAGTCCTGATTTTGTCGCTAACGCTGTTCACCAAACCGGCGCCCTCACAGAACCCGATTCTCGTGAGTGAGCCGCAAGCTCAGAGGGCTATGGTCATCCCTCGCAACACGGGGGTCGGCGATCCGCAGCAGCAAATGCAACGAACCATGATCGCAGCCGGTATCGCCGAGCGGCATGCTCAGTTGCGGCGTGACACCGAAAAACTGGTGGCGCTCATCGCCGAACTCAAGGAGCAGGTGGACAAGACCGGCGTGAATATCCTTTCGATGGCCGTGATCAAGAAGGCGCAGGAAATCCAAAAATTGGCCAAGAGCGTTCAGGATAAGATGAAGAACGCCTACTGACTCGGCTTCTGGCAGGGAGCAGCCTGGCGCAGTTTCGCTGCCTGAGGCGCAATAAGCTTGCGTCCGTGCGTGGGGGGACCAGCGGTACGAAACAAAACGCCATCCAGTTGCGCTGGATGGCGTTTTTCTTTGTGCTTCTTTTCGAAACAACCTTACTCGCTCGCTCCCTCCGAAGTGATTCGCATGCTGTAGAACGACCGATACACGAAGGTGACGGACACCGCGAAGAAGCAGAGCGCCAGGATGTGCGTCAGCCTGGTGCCTTGGCTGTGGGCCATGGAGACGGCCAGTTCGACCGCCAGCAATCCGAACAGCGTGGTGAATTTGATGACCGGATTCATGGCCACCGAAGACGTGTCCTTGAAAGGATCGCCCACTGTGTCGCCAATAACCGTGGCGTCGTGCAGCGGCGTGCCTTTCTGTTTCAGTTTGGTTTCGACGATCTTCTTGGCGTTGTCCCACGCGGCGCCGGCGTTGGCCATGAAGATTGCCTGGTAGAGGCCGAAGATCGCGATCGAGATCAGGTAACCGATAAAGAAGAACGGTTCCACGAAGGCGAATGTCAGCGTCCCGAAGAAGACGGCGACAAAGATGTTGAACATGCCCTTCTGCGCGTACTTGGTGCAGATCTCGACCACCTTCTTGCTGTCGGCGACCGAGGCTTTTTCCGTGCCCTCGAGGTGGATGTTGGCCTTGATGAACTCCACGGCGCGATAGGCGCCAGTGGTCACGGCCTGCATGGATGCGCCGGTGAACCAATAAATCATCGCGCCGCCGGTAATCAGGCCCAGGAAGAATGGAGCGTGCAGCAACGACAACTTCTCCACATTCCCGGTCAGCCCGTTGGTCAGGGCCATGATGATGGAGAAGATCATGGTGGTTGCGCCCACTACGGCCGTGCCGATCAGCACCGGCTTGGCGGTCGCCTTAAACGTATTGCCAGCGCCATCGTTTTCTTCCAGCAAGTCCTTGGCGCGTTCAAAGTTCACGTCGATGTTGAAGTCCTTTTTGATTTCCGCCTTGACGTTGGGCACCTGCTCGATCGTCGACAGTTCATAGACGGACTGCGCGTTGTCGGTGACCGGACCGTAGGAATCGACCGCGATTGTCACCGGCCCCATGCCGAGGAAGCCGAAGGCAACCAGGCCGAAGGCAAATACCGGCGCGGCAATCATGGTGGCCGCCGCACCCAGTCCCATCAGGCTGAAGAAGTAGGCAATCGACATCAGGGACACCATCGCCAGGCCGAGCCAGTAGGCCGAAAAGTTTCCGGCGACAAAACCGGACAGGATTCCGAGCGATGCGCCGCCTTCTTTCGCCGAGGTCACGACTTCGTTCACGTGGCGCGACTCCGTCGAGGTAAAGACTTTGACCAGTTCGGGAATCAGCGCTCCCGCCAGCGTCCCGCAGGAGATGATCGAAGCCAGCTTCCACCACTGCGTCGTGTCGCCACCCAGGTCGGGGATGATGTAATGGGAAACGATGTAGGTGGCAATGATCGAAACAATCGAAGTGATCCAGACCAGCGAGGTGAGCGGCGTTTCAAAATTCATTCTGTCCGCGCTGCCGTAGCGGGCCTTGGCGATAGCGGCATTGAGGAAATATGCCAACGCGCTGGACACCAGCATCATGATGCGCATCACGAAAATCCACACCAGCAACTGCACCTGAATGGAGGGGTCCTTGACGCCGAGCAGAATGAAGGTGATCAGCGCGACGCCGGTCACGCCATAGGTCTCGAAACCATCGGCGGACGGGCCGACCGAATCGCCGGCATTGTCGCCGGTGCAATCGGCAATCACGCCGGGGTTGCGGGCATCGTCTTCTTTGATCTTGAAAACGATCTTCATCAAGTCGGAACCGATATCGGCAATCTTGGTGAAGATGCCGCCGGCGATACGCAGCGCAGCCGCGCCCAAAGACTCGCCGATAGCGAATCCGATGAAGCACGGGCCGGCGTAATCGCCCGGCACGAACAGCAGAATGAAGAGCATGATCAGCAGTTCGACCGAAATCAGCATCATGCCGATCGACATTCCGGCTTCGAGCGGGATCCGATAAATCGGGTAGGGCTTGCCGGGCAGAGCGGCGAAGGCCGTCCGCGAGTTGGCAAAGGTATTGACGCGAATGCCAAACCAAGCCACGCCGTAGCTGCCTGCGATTCCCACCAGGCTGAAGGCCAGGATGATGATTACGCGAGGAGCTTCGAAATGCCGCAGCACGCCAAAGTAAAGCACGATAACGGCGGCAATGAAGGCCCACAACAGCATCAGGAATTTGCCCTGGGTGATGAGGTAGGTTTTGCAAGTTTCGTAAATCAGCTCCGAGATTTCGCGCATGGCGCGGTGCACGGGCAGGTTCTTCAGCCGCATGAAGATGATCAGGCCGAAACCGAGGCCGAAGGCGCAGAACAGCAGCCCGATGGTCAGCAGGCGATGCCCGTTCACGCCCAGGAACGAAACCGAAGAGAGGTCGGGCAGTTTCAAGGCCGCCTCGCCGCCTTCTTCTGTGGTTGGAGCGGCGGTTTGCGCCAGCGCGTAGCCGGCGGTCAGAAGCAGCACAGTGGCAACGACTGCCGAAGTTCTCGCAAGGCATTTCTTCGCAATCCAGCGTCCCGCGGACACAAGATTGGTGGTATAAGTGCGCATCACAATCCTCCTAAGGATTCCTATTCAGGGGTCACAACGTGTGATTTTGCTCCGGAGCGCTAGCCGCCCGCTGTCGGATTCCATCCGTCACCGGTGCGCCCATCACCGAAGTTTCGAATCTGCTTCCACCGCCAAGCATAGTAAGAATAAAAAAACGCCGTGGCCGCGCCGGAAAACCTGTGCCGCCGGCATATAGCCCCGCGATCGACTACACACTCCTGCACAAAACATTTGTTTATAGCATCCGGCTGGAAGCCGGGTCAATGATGGGCGTCACATGGCAACGGGTCCGTTTCTTCAAAACCGACGCGGCGGAGGCTCCGGGCGCGCGCTTCGAGAATCCGATTCGCATTTGGTCGTGACTGCTGGCCCGAGGCTCGAAGCGGAGACTCTGCTCGATTTTGGCTGCTTCCGTATAATTGAGCATCTGTTATGCCAGCTTCCCTTGACTCCATTGTCGCGGCCACACGCCAGCGACTATCCGAACGCCGCTCTGGCGGTCTGTGGAACTCCGGCACGGACGCGCTGGAACGCGCGGCAGCGGCGCACATTCCGCGCGGATTTCGGAATCAACTGCGTCGAGTCGCGCAAGACGAAACCGCGGTCGCCGTTATTGCCGAACTGAAAAAAGCCTCGCCGTCGAAAGGTCTGATTCGCTCCGATTTCAGGCCATTTGAACTCGCGCGGGAACTCCAGCGCGCTGGCGCCGCCGCGTTGTCGGTGTTGACCGATGAACAATTTTTCCAGGGCTCGCTGAACTATCTGCGCGAAGCCTCGTCCGGCAGTTCCCTTCCCTGCTTGCGCAAGGATTTCATCGTCGATGAATTTCAGATTGTGGAGGCCAGAGCAAATTGCGCCGATGCGATCCTGTTGATTGTCGCCGCGCTCGATCAGAAGGAACTGGTGGCGCTCGCTGGATTCGCACGATCTCTCAGCCTCGACGTTTTGTGCGAAGCGCATGACGAAGCGGAACTGCAACGAGCGCTCGACGCCGGTTGTGATCTGATCGGCATCAACAGCCGCAATCTGCGCACCTTCGAAGTCCATCTCGAAACCGCATTGCGGCTCGCGGGAAAAATGCCCGCGTCATGCGTCCGCGTTGCCGAGAGCGGAATCCAATCCGGCACAGACATCGCTCGTCTGCGATCCGCTGGATACGAAGCGTTCCTGGTTGGCGAATCGCTGATGAAAGCGGAGCGCCCAGGCGAAGCGTTAATGAAGTTGATGAAGGAAGCAAGAGTAGTTGTCAGTGGATAATTGCTTTTACTGACAACTGATAGCTGACAACTGCTGTTATGACTTGGATCAAAATCTGCGGGATCACGAACCTCGACGATGCGCTCGCTGCCACCGATGCGGGCGCAAACGCCCTGGGCTTCGTTTTCTATCCGAAGAGCCCGCGCTACGTCACTTTAGAAATCGCTCGATCGATCGTCGAAAGGGTACCGCACCCCATGGAAAAAGTCGGCGTTTTCGTCAACGAGACTCTGGAGTGCGTGCGTGACACCGCCAAACAGTTAGGTCTTACGGCCGTGCAATTGCACGGCGACGAAAGCACGGAATTCAGCCGCGGGCTCTTCCAGGAACTCGGGAACGGGTCCAGTCGCCCCATGATTTTCCGCACTTGGCCTGCGAAAGTTTTTGACGCGCCTGCCGGGCAATCTGTCGGATGGGATCCGGTCTTGGCGGGACTGGTTGAGCCTGACGAAGCTTACAAGGGCAAACGCGTGCACAAAATCCACGTTGCCGAAAATGGAGACCTCTTCCTTGAAACTCACGGCTTCCGCCCCGGCGTGATCTCGGGCGTGCTGCTCGATTCGTCAAACGACGAAAGACGCGGGGGCACGGGACAGACTTTCGACTGGGAGCGCGTTCAGCCCTGGGCGGGAATCATCAACAGCATCAGCAAGCTGATCGTCGCTGGCGGCCTGCGTCCCGGAAATGTGCAGGAGGCGATCCATCTTCTCCATCCCTGGGGCGTGGACGTTTCCTCGGGCGTCGAACTCGAACCCGGCAAGAAAGATCCCCGAAAAGTCCGCGCCTTTGTCCAGGCGGTGCGGGCCATGGAAGAGGCGAACTGACAATGGCGAGCGCGACCGCAACCAGGAAAGTACCTCACCAGACAACCGGAAAGCTTCCGCCAAAGGCCGCCGTTGCCGGGCGTTTCGGCGTTTACGGAGGACGCTACGTTCCGGAAACGCTGATGGCCGCGCTCGACGAATTGGAGCGCGAATATGAAAAAGCCAAGCGCGACCGCAAGTTTCAGCAGCGGCTTGACCTGTTGCTGAAGACATACGCTGGACGCCCCACCCCGCTGTTCTTCGCCCGACGCCTGGCCACAAAACTTGGCGGCGCGAAGATCTATCTCAAGCGTGAAGACCTGCTCCACACCGGCGCGCACAAGATCAACAACTGCCTCGGGCAAGGCTTGCTCGTCGAACGCATGGGCAAGCACCGCGTGATCGCGGAAACCGGGGCCGGTCAGCACGGCGTCGCGACGGCCACGGTCTGCGCCCTGCTCGGCTTCGAGTGCGTGGTTTATATGGGCACCGAAGACATGCGGCGCCAGGAACTCAACGTCTTCCGCATGAGGCTGCTGGGCGCGGAAGTTCGCGGCGTCGATTCCGGTTCGCGCACGCTCAAAGACGCCATCAACGAAGCCATGCGCGACTGGGTCACCAATGTGCGCACCACGCACTACCTGCTCGGCAGCGTGCTGGGAGCGCATCCCTATCCGACCATGGTCCGCGACTTCCACCGCGTCATCGGACGCGAAGCTCGCGCGCAGATTCAGAAAGCCGAAGGCAAACTTCCCAACGCCATCATCGCCTGCGTCGGAGGAGGGTCGAACTCCATCGGGATTTTCTACGACTTCCTCAAGGACAAGAAGGTTGAGCTGATCGGAGTCGAGGCTGGCGGCCGCGGCGAAGCGCTAGGAGAGCACGCAGCCCGTTTCCGCGGCGGCTCGCCAGGCGTTTTGCAGGGAACTTATTCTTATGTGTTGCAGGATGCGGCGGGCCAGATCGCGCTGACGCATTCGGTCTCTGCCGGTCTCGATTACCCGTCCATCGGCCCCGAGCACGCCATGCTCAAAGATACGGGTCGCGCCGAATATGTTCCCGCGTCCGACACCGAAGCGCTAGCGGCAACCGTTCTGCTCGCTCGCACCGAAGGTATTATTCCTGCGCTCGAATCCGCGCATGCGGTTGCCGAGGTTATCAAGCGCGCTCCGAAAATGAAAAAATCGGAAGTGGTGATCGTGAACATCTCCGGCCGCGGGGATAAGGATGTTGGGATTCTGAGGGAGAATCTGAAACTCGACTAGACCAGCACGGCTACATTAAAGAATGCGAATCCAGTCTTGCGTGTTGCAGCATTCGTAACACAAATCTTCGGAACGTGATAAGGCCAGGTTGGCCGTTGGGTGCCAGACTAACGAGGAATAACTATGAGGCAGCTTGTTTTTGCAACTCTTTTAGTTGCCATCGTCGTGAATACCGTATTCGCTATCGACTTGCCCCCGTCTCCACCCAATTTTGCGTGGCAAGAAATTCCTGAGCTGAAGGCAGCCTTCCTGCGCCCAACCGGCTGGTTTTTCAAACGCGAGGAGACGAAAGGAACGCTGGCCTACTTCATCACGAAGGAAGACATCGGAAAGGGTGGTGAATTCCAGACGGGTTTAACCATAAATGTCTTTCACCTCAAGAAGGATTCGGCTGTCGAACGAGGCAGAGACATGATCGCCCAGATAGCGTCCAAACAACACGGAAAAAAATGGGAGAGAGATTACGGACCATTCAAAGAGTTCGGTTGTCTTTACAAGGATACGGACAGCGTTGTGCATAACCTCACTGTGGCTAACCCGAAAACCAACACGCTGTACCTGTTCATCTTCGAAAGTCCAGTGTCTGAATGGGACAACGCTTGGAAGTTAGGCAAGCAGATCATGGATAACTTGGCAATTGACGATGAGATTTGAACCGCGTCAAGTGCTCCTGACAAAAACTACGGCGGGTGTCCCACTCAAGCCCTCCTTTGGCTTCGGTGGGATAGTTCCACAACCGAGGTGCGTCATTCGTACACTTCACGCCGATGGGCGATCCGCGTGACACTCGCGAACTTCGCGCCATCGTCAATGAGGTACAAGATCCGCCAGTCACCTACACGAATACGCCAGAGATCTCTGTAGCCTTTTAGCTTCTTGCAACCCGCAGGTCTCGGGTTCTCACCGAGAGATTCCATCTTGCGCACCACTCGCGCCAACATGTTATTCGGCAGGTCTTCGAGTTCTTTCCTCGCCGAAGGCTTTATCTCAACGACATAGCTAGCCACGAAGTCGCCCGCGCTTAATCAGGTCTGCTTTGATTTTTCCGAGAGGTATGCCCTTTTCCTTTCGTCGTTTCTCGGAAATGAGGCCATCCCAAAAATCCTGTAGTCTGACTCCGTGCTTTTTCAGGTCAATTAGAACCGCGACCTTGCGGCCCTTGTCATCGGTAACGAACTGGACTCCAGTCATAAGATTATTTTCCGTCAGGAACTACGTTCACTGCAAGACGCTCTCTATTTCGACGCTACGGGGCCTGTTCCAGGGGCGTTTGGAGTTGGGGGTAGCCGGACAGATTTCTTCCCCCGAGGAGCTGAACTTACCCGGCCACTCAGAAACGTCACTCGGGCTTTGAAGCGGGTGTCGATCCGCTCTCGGTTACGCTCAAGATTTTGTACTTCTGCTCTTCGTTCGGGCTTGGTGGGTCGGAAGACAGGTAGGCCGACTTTTTATCGACGCGTAATGTGAGCGTGTCGCCAAGTGCGATCTCCTTATCCGCCAACGCGCAGGGTTTGCTGGAGCACTCCAGTTGATAAATCTTGCCGCCGGTCTGGATGCGAAGAACATGGACCCACTGTGGCGCGCTTCTACCCATCACGACCATGCCGCCGCCGGCGGGCGCTCCTCCGACTGGCACTCCCGTCACCGGCGCGGTTGGGATTGCGGTTATGGGCGCGCCACCCGTCACGGGAACGCCCGTCACAACGCCACCAGTAGTTGGCCCTGTGGGCATAACCACGACGGGTGCACCGCCTGTGACGGGGATGGCGGTCACGGGCGCTGTTGGCATTACGGGCGTTGCGCCGCTGGCCGTCGTCACCGGGGAAGCGGCGGATGCGGGACTGGTTGACCAACCGACTCCATGCTGCCCCTTCACGTGCAGACCCGAGCCAATCACGATGCCTCGTTCGTTGCTTGGGTTTGAACCCTGGCCGGTCGTTTGGGAAGGTGCCGGTTCTAATTTCGGGATGACTCGTAGTTCGACCGTGAGAATGCGAAGCTTCTGCTCCATCCCTTCGCTAACGGGAGGCATGTAGGCCCAGTCTCCATCCACGCGAAAATGGACCGTATCGCCGGTGGCAATCGGCTTGTCGCCGACTTTACACTCAGGCTGGCCAAACTGAAAACTCTTGACCTTGTCGCAGAGCAACAGGAAGATCCTGCCGTCGGTCGCAACCTGATAAAAATGCCCGTGCTCGGAGGTGGTAGAGAGTACGGTCCCGCTCTCCTTGTACTCGTTCGCAGGCGTGTCGCCTGCCAGCGACGGCAATGCACAGGATAAAACTGCTCCAATCAAAACAACTCTGGCGAATGAATACTGTAATCGCATGCCTGACATGTAGGTCCTCCGTTGCAGCCCTTCAGTCTCCGGCGTTCGACAAGCTTCGGGTTATCTCCAAAAAGAGAGTCCAGCTTGCACGCGGGCTCGCGCCCGCACTCTGCCGCGTAAGGCTTTGCCCATAACAAAAGAGACACGCAATTGTACAGGCAAATGTCAATGGGACGAGGTCCCCACTTCTGCAATCTGACTTCTGCAATCTACAATCCCTTCATGCCCTTTCATTTCCAAAACAAACCCGCTCTCGTCGCCTACGTAACGTGTGGCGACCCCGATCTTGCCACCACTCGCCAGGTCATCCTGGCAGCAATCGAGGCGGGTGCGAGCGTGATCGAACTCGGCGTCCCGTTCAGCGATCCGCTGGCCGATGGGCCGGTCATCCAGCGCGCCAGCGAGCGGGCGCTTAAACGCGGCACGGCGCTGCAGAACGTGCTCACGCTGGCCGCCGAAATTCGCGAACATTCGCAATCGGTTGGCCTCGTGGTTTTTTCCTACCTCAATCCCATTTTGCGCATGGGGCTGGCGAAATTCTGCCAGGTGGCGCGGCTGGCTGGGATTGACGGGACTCTGATCACGGATATGCCCGTCGAAGAATCCGCTGAGTATCTGCGGGAGGCTCGCAAGCATGACTTGGCGACTATTTTTCTTGCCGCGCCCACCTCGACCGACCAGCGTCTGAAGTCGATCGCCGCGGTTTCAACCGGCTTTGTCTACGCGATCTCGCGCACTGGCGTCACCGGCACGCGCCAGCAGATGACCGGAGACGCCAAGGCGCTCGTCAAGCGCATCCGCCGTTTCACCAAGCTTCCGATTGCGGTCGGCTTCGGAATCTCAACTCCGGCGCAGTTCGCGGCCGTCGGCAAATTCGCGGAAGGCGCGGTCGTGGGCAGCGCGATCGTGCAGTTGATCGAACAAAATCCGGGACGAGAGGCGGCGGCTGTGGCAGAATTCGTAAAGCAGCTTTCAGCCGTCAGCCGTCAGCCATCAGCCCGGCGTACCCGATGATTGGACCTGCGACGCAGAATCCGCGGGCCTGGCGCATTCAATGTCTCGCATAACGGCTAAACTGACGGCGGATAGCTGATGGCTGAAAGCTCTATGGACATTTCCGATTGGCGCAAGAAAATCGACGACTTGGACCGGAAACTGGCGGCGCTGCTCAACGCGCGCGCTGCCGCGGTGGTCGAAATTGGACGATTGAAGCGCAACACCGGAATGCCCATTTACGAACCCGATCGCGAGCGCGAGGTGATCGCCAATGTGCACAGTAGCAGCACCGGCCCCTTGGCCGAGCGCGATCTGGCGCAGATTTACGAACGAATCATCGACGTGATGCGCAGTATTCAGAAGCACGAAATCGCTCCCGATGACGGACCGGCCGCGCACGAGACCGGGATTGATTCGCAACTCGAAGACTAGAACCGAGGACTAGAACGAAGAGTAGAATTTTCAGCCACGCTGCGATGCGGTTCCCAGCATACCGCGGCGGGCAAAACGAGCGCACTCATGATCGTGGCAATGCAAGATTCGGCCAGCGAAGATCAGATCCAGCAGGTAATCGATCAACTGGTTCACTTCGGCTTTGAAGTCCACCGCTCCACCGGGGCGCGGCAGACCGTTCTCGGCGGCGTCGGAGTCACTGCCGATTTCGACACTCGCGAAATCGAAATGATGCCGGGAGTGCAGGAGGTTCACCGTATCAGTTCACCCTATAAGCTGGCCGGGCGCAATTTCCGTCCCGAGGGCACCATCGTCAAATTTGCGAACGGGATTGAAATCGGGGGCAAGAAGGTCGTCGTCATGGCCGGGCCCTGCTCGGTAGAATCCCGCGAGCAGTTGTTCACCGTCGCCGAACTGATTGCCAAGGCCGGAGCGCGCGTGCTTCGCGGCGGCGTTTTCAAACCTCGTTCTTCTCCTTATTCGTTTCAAGGGCTCGGCGTCGACGCTCTGAAGTTGCTGCGCGAGGCGGGCGACCAGTTCAAACTGCTGGTGATCAGTGAGGTCATGGAGATTTCGCAGATCGAGCCGATGCTGCCGTATGTCGACATCTTGCAGGTAGGCGCGCGCAACATGCAGAACTTCAATCTGCTGCGCGAGCTCGGCAAGGTTCGAAAGCCTGTGCTGCTCAAGCGCGGCATCGCGGCCACGCTTGAAGAACTGCTGTGCTCCGCGGAATACCTGCTAGCGGGCGGCAACTACGAAATTATTCTCTGCGAGCGCGGCATCCGCACTTTCGAAACTTACACCCGCAATACGATGGACATTTCCGCGATTCCGATCATTCATAAACTTTCGCATCTACCCATGACTGCCGATCCTTCGCACGGCACTGGCCGCCGTGACAAGGTGGCTCCCATGGCGCGTGCATCCGTTGCCGCGGGCGCCGATGCTATGCTCATCGAAGTTCATCACCAGCCAGATAAAGCGCTCTCCGATGGCGCGCAGTCGCTTTATCCGGAACAATTTGCCAAGTTGATGGATGAGCTTCGCATGATCGCGCCCGCAGTGGGACGCGAGATCGCGTAGACTTCCCCCATCACAAGTTGTCATCCCGAGCGGAACGAGGGATCTGCATTTTGCGGTGAAATGCAGGTCTCTCGTTCCGCTCCGGATGACAAACTTCTAGTGAACCCATGCCCTTCAAACAAGTCACCATCATCGGGACCGGACTGATCGGAGGCTCGCTGGGCATCGCGCTCAAGAAGCGCCGGCTTGCCGGGCGAATCGTGGGATGCGATCGCGCTCCAGTTTTGGAGAAGGCTGAGCAATGCGGGGCCATCGATACGGGAACAGCCAACCCGGCGGATGCGGTGCGCGGCAGCGATCTGGTGGTACTGGCAACGCCCGTGATTCCGATCCTCGATCTGATCGGACGGCTCGGTCCGGCGTTGCCGCCTAAAACTCTCGTTACTGACGTCGGCAGCACGAAAGCGGAAATTGTTCAGCGCGCCGTGAAATCGTTTGGGCGACACGCTGGGCAAAGATTTCTCGCCGGGCATCCCATGGCGGGCAAAGAAAGCGCTGGGGTGGAGTTTGCCGATGCCGATCTTTTCGAAGGCGCCGCCTGGCTCTTCACGCCGCAGCCCGGTCAGAACGTTCACGCCGGCCTGTGCGGAGAGTTTATCCACTGCGCGGAAAAGATGGGCGCCAAAATCGCGGTCCTCGATCCCGCCGATCATGATCGCTTCTGCGCCTGGATCAGCCATCTGCCGCAGATGATTTCCACTGCGCTGGCCGCCGCGCTGGTCGATGAGTTTGGAGCCGACGCCCCGGTGCTCGACATCGGCGGACGAGCGTTGCGCGAGATGACCCGCATCTCTGGCAGTCCCTATTCGATGTGGCGCGATATCGCCATTACCAATCGCAAAAACCTGAGCGACGCGCTGCAGAAGTTGGAGCAACGTCTGGCGCACATCCGCGAAAATCTGGACTCGCGAGAACTGGCGGCGGAGTTCGAGCGCGCGCACGAGTTGAGCAAGAGACCATTACGGAAACGCTGAGTAACGACGAGTTTGTAATTTGGCAATCGGGTAATTTTGTAATTTTGAACGCCAGCAACCGCGGATCTGGTCTTCAAATTACAAAATTAGAGATTACAAAATTACCAATTCTCCCTATAGAATTCTCCTGCAATGCACAAAGTTGTAGCGAGCGCCGAAGAGGCGATCCAGGACGTGTTTGACGGCGCCACCATCATGGTGGGTGGATTTGGTTTGTGCGGGATGCCGGAGAACCTGATCCGCGCGCTTGCCCGCAAGGGCGTTAAGAACCTCACCACCATCAGCAATAACGTCGGCGTCGACGGCTTCGGTATGGGACTGCTGCTCGCGAATGGCCAGATCCGACACCATATCGGAACTTACGTTGGCGAAAATAAACTGCTGGAACAGATGGTGCTGAATGGCACGGTGCATCTCGACCTGATTCCGCAAGGCACGTTTTCCGAACGAATTCGCGCGGGGGGCGCTGGCATTCCCGCGTTCTATACGCCCACCGGCGTTGGAACCATCGTCGCCGAAGGCAAAGAAGCGCGCGAGTTCGAGGGCCGCACTTACATCATGGAGCGCGCGCTGAAAGCCGACTTCGCTTTCGTCAAGGCTTGGAAGGCCGATAAGTGGGGTAACCTCGTCTATCGCAAAACCGCGCGCAATTTCAATCCCATGATGGCAACAGCGGCCGGGATCACCATCGCCGAAGTCGAGCACCTGGTCGAGCCGGGAGAACTGGATCCCGACATGGTTCACACGCCGAGCGTGTTCGTGAAACGAATCTTCCAGGGCGAGCTGTTTGAGAGGCGAATTGAGAAAAGGACCGTGACGAGAACCGCAGCGGGATAATTGAGGGCACGTCGTTCGCTATTCGCTGTTCGCTGTTCGCCAAGATCGCGCTGACGGCGAAAAGCAGATAGCGAACGACGAATGGCGAACGACTTTTCTCCTCATCACCGAACCAGAGTCGAAGAAAGTATGTCAACTTTGCCCAAGTCCACAAAGGATCTCGACAAACGCGAACGCATCGTGAAGCGCATTGCCCGCGAATTGCGCGACGGATTCTACGTCAACCTGGGCATCGGGCTGCCCACGCTGATTGCCAATTACGTTCCGCCGGGCATGGACGTGATTCTTCAATCCGAAAACGGGATGCTGGGCATCGGGCCGTATCCGCTCGAAGGCTCGGAAGACGCGGACCTGATCAATGCGGGGAAAGAGACCATCAGCGAGCTGCCGGGTACCGCCTACTTTTCGAGCGCCGAATCTTTCGCCATGATTCGCGGCGGCCATATTGACCTCAGCGTACTGGGCGCGATGGAGGTCGACGAACTCGGCAGCATTGCGAACTGGATGGTTCCGGGCAAAATGGTCAAAGGCATGGGCGGCGCCATGGACCTGGTTGCCGGAGCGCGGCGCGTAATCGTCGGGATGGAACATTCGACCAAAGATGGCCAGCCGAAGATCCTGAAAAAATGCACCCTGCCTTTGACCGGCGTAAGGGTCGTGAACACGATTGTCACTGAGATGGCCTACATACGAGTCACTCCGGAAGGCTTGCTGCTGGAAGAGATTGCTCCCGGCCTGACGGTGGAGGACGTCCAGCGGGTGACGGAGGCGAAGTTGCAGCTGAGTTCTGAACTGAAGACGATGTAGGTTGGGCAGCTATCAGTTATCACTCTTCAACTCTCGGCTCTGGGCGAGCGATTTCGGAACTTTTTCTTTTTGGTTGCGTATCATATTCAGGAGGAGGTGTCCCCATGATAAAGTTCCTGCTCTGGTGCTTGCTCTTCATCCTGTGCTGGCCCTTGGCCCTGCTGGCGCTGGTCCTCTATCCGATCGTGTGGTTGCTGTTGCTGCCCTTCCGCATCGTGGGGATCGCCGTCGGTGGAGCACTCGCCCTGGTCTGGGCCGTAGTAATGCTGCCTGCGCGTTTGCTCAGCGCTCCGTTTCGTCTTTCGCGGGTTTGAACGCTGGGTCGTGAATCGACCGGCCTACATGCCAGGGTATTTCCCGAGGAAGATCAGCACAAAGTCGATCGAATCTTGAATTCCATGCGCGACGATCGGCACGGCTAGGTTGCGTCCGGTGCGCAGATAAATCAGTCCCAGCAATAATCCCATCAGACCCTCGTCGATTATGCCGGTCCACCCCTGGTACGCGTGGGCGAGCCCAAATGCGAGGTGAACTGCAATCAGGCTGACGATCCAGGCGCGGCGGGTGCGATTCAGCAGGTCGGCAACTCGGTTCATCAGGTAGCCACGGTAGACCATCTCTTCGCCGAAGGCCGCAAGAATCCACGCCAATGCAATGAAGATCAGGGTCAGCTTCAGGTTCCCGGCCAGCGCCCGAAAGTCCTCGAGGTCCGGCTGCTTCCGCAGCAGTCTCACCAGCAGGGGTTGGCTGACGAACAGTTCGAATCCCTCCAGCAAGAGACCAGCAGCAACGCCCAGCCCCAGCGTGATCTTCCAACTGCGGTAACGGGTCAGCCCAACGCCACGCCAGCCGATTTTCCGCACCCAAAGCGATATCCACCCCAGTAACAGCAGGAACGGAGTCTTGCTGAAGGGGATGAGATGGCGCGCATCCGCCAAGAAAATCAGGGCCACGACAACCAACTCGCCGGCCGCCAGCCATTTGCTCTCTCGCCAGTTCGCGGCGCGGTTCCCCGGCTCTGCGTGAGCACCGTCCTGTACTCCAATTCCCGCACCTTCGCGGTTGCTGAATTCACTCATGAGGATCTCCTTCTCCCCGCTGTTTCGGCCAGTTCAGTTTCGAGGCAATAAAAGCGATCTCCGGTATTTCCGCACAAACCAGATCGCAATGTGCGCGGTCAACATCACGAGTGCGCCTCCTGCCAACCACCCGATGGGTACGATCCACCAGCCCAGTAAGTCCTTGCCGCCGACCGGCGCACTGCTGAACCCAAGTCGAAAGGAAAGCTCCATGCCGCTACTATCTGAATACGTCCACAAACCAGCGGTTCGCGGATGGAACAGTTTCGCTACCGCGACCAGCATGAGAACAACCCCGAAAAAATACCCCACTATGGAGCCGAGCAGCACGAAAAAGCCGGCAGTGCTTAGGCTTGCCCAGCGAAACAAACTCTTGAGAATCTGCAACGGCGACCGGCTGACCTCAGCCCGCGCCAGCAGATTATCGGTCATGTACTGGCTGCCCAGTTCGTCCGGACTGCCCAGCGCCGCCAGTGCCGCCTCAACTCCGGCGGCCGTCATTTCTCCACTCGTGGCGGCCTTGTCCATAAGGTGGCTGCGCAGTTCTTCGACGATCTCGCGAACCTCTTCGCCGCTAACACCCCGCAATCGGCCGCGCAACCTGCTCAGGTACGCTTCGATCCTCTGCTCCACATCGCTTTCCATGGTCGTCTATTTCTCCCTCGCGAGTGGAGCGATCAACTTGCTCATGCTGGCCGAGAATCGCGCCCACATCCCCGCCATCTCGCGGACCCGCTGTTTGCCGGCTGGCGTGAGCGCGTAGTACTTGCGCGGGTGTCCGGCATCGGACTCCACCCACTCGCTGCGCACCAGTCCGAGCGCCTTCAAGCGGCTGAGCAGCGGATAAACCGTTCCCTCCGATACGATCAAATCGGAGCCACTCTCCAACCTCCGCAAGATTTCAAGCCCGTAGAGTTTCCCGTCCCACAACGCGGCCAGGATGGCCAGTTCAAGACATCCTTTGCGGAGTTGTACCTCCCACTTGTCGCCGGTCTCCTGGCTGCTCTCGTCGCGCTCCTTCATCTCTGCATACCATGCATTACATAGTATGATGTTGTCAAGGATAAACACTCACTTCGCCGCGAGTTCGGACGGGACGATGGTGGGCATCGAGGATGGTTTCGCTGAGAGCTAATGGTCTTGCCCGGATGGACGGACAGGGACGTCGTCCCTACGTGACGTTCACCGGTGTCAGCGTCCCTGAGTCACGGCCAGATATTTCTGTAGAAATTGCAGGCTCCTTAGACCTGCGTCGCGCCAGATTTCTGCGTCCTCGAAACCGTGGCCGGCCCCGGGATAGATTTTGACTTCGCAGGGGATTCCCTTCTTCTCCAGCAACTTTTGCAACTGGTAGGCTTCTTCGACGGGAACGGTCGCGTCGGCCTCGCCGTGCAGAATCAGCACGGGGCAGAGGCGTCTCATGAAGAGGTTCATCTCTTTCGGCATGCCTCCGAAAAACTCGACGACGGCTTGCACACGAGGGTCAATGGCGGAGTTGGCGAGCGAGAGGTAGGCTCCCAGCGAGAAGCCCAGCAGCGCGATGCGCTTGCCATCGACTTGCGGCTGCGTTTCGACGAAGCTGATAGCGTCCCATAGGGTTTTCATCCACAGCGGAAAATTGCGCAAGATCGTCGGCTTGTCGGCGGATTCAGTGCCAGTGCTGTCGAAGTAATGGAGGATGTAAACGGCGAAACCCTGGGCCGCTAGCGTGCCGGCATAGCGCTCCATGCCGGAGACGTTGCCTCCAGCGCCGTAGAGAGCGATCACGGCGGGACCTGGTGCGCTGGGTGTTTCTGGCAGGTAGGCGTCGAGGCGGATGGGCTTGCTGCCGCTCTGGAAGGTGAGTTCGGACTGGGAGATGGTTGGCATCGCGGCGAGTTCCCGGCGGGGCGGACGAGAGCGTCCACCCCTACGTGGCCTCCGCAAGCTCTCGCAGCGATTTCGCGTACGGCGCGCGGGCTATGCCTCGCTCCGTGATTATCGCCGCTACATATTTCGCTGGTGTCACGTCGAAGGCGGGGTTTTCTACTTCGACTCCATCGGGAACCATTTGCTTGCCGGCGATGTGCGTCACTTCTTTTGCGTCGCGCTGCTCGATGGGTATCTTGCTGCCGTCGGGCGTGGCTAGATCGACGGTTGAAATCGGCGCCGCCACGTAGAACGGGATGCCGTGCTCTTTGGCGAGGACAGCTACGGTGTAGGTGCCGATTTTGTTGGCCACGTCTCCATTGGCGGCGATGCGATCGGCGCCTACGACGATGGCTCCGATTTTGCCTTGCGCCATCATAGCTCCGGCCATGTTGTCCGAGATTACGGTGGTGGGGATGCCGTCTTTCATCAACTCCCATGCGGTGAGGCGCGAGCCTTGCAGGAAAGGGCGCGTCTCGTCGGCGTAAACGTGAATTTTCTTGCCCGCTTCGACGGCCGCGCGAATTACGCCTAGCGCGGTGCCGTAGCCGGCGGTGGCGAGCGCTCCGGCGTTGCAGTGGGTGAGGACGCCGCCGCTTGCGGGCATGAGCGTGGCGCCGTGGCGTCCCATGGCCTGGTTGGCGGCGATATCTTCGGCGTGCATACGCTGCGATTCTTCGATCAGTTCCTGCTTGATTTGCGCGACGGAGTGAATGCGTATGCGCTCAAACTTTTCCGTCATCCGGCGGATCGCCCAGAATAGGTTGACTGCCGTAGGGCGCGTCTGGCGGATGGTTTCGCAAATCTGGTCGAAGTCTTTCTTGAGATCAGCGCCATTCTCGGCTTTGGAATTCTTCACGCCGAGGGCGATGCCCATGGCCGCGGCAACGCCTATAGCGGGCGCTCCCCGGACTACCATGTTGCGGATCACGTCGGCAACCTGCTGGTGCGTGGTGCAGGTGACGTAGACTTCTTCGGTGGGCAGCTTCGTCTGATCGATGAAGACTACGCCGCCGGGGGTCCATTCCAGAGTTTGGATCATAGAGTCAGTCGCCTTAATCTGCGGTGTTCGCGTAAATTCGCGGCATAAGCGTGCGTTGTCATCTTGAGCGAAGCGAAAGACCTATGCATTGCGCGGCCAAGCACACGGGTCCTTCGCTTCGCTCGGGATGACAGCGTGTATTGATGCGACGAACTTGCGGGACACCACACTAGATTATCGGATAATCGGAACCTGCGGCGCGGTGTCTTCTGGCAGAATTCCGCGGATGCGCGGATCGTCGGCTACCTCGATTGCCCGCTTGTAGGGACGGAAGCCGCACTTCATATAGAAAGTCAACGCCGTTGGACCATCCAAATTGCAGGTGTGCAACCAGACTCGCCCCGTCGAGTGACTCCATGCACGGTCGAGCAACTGCGTCATGAAAGAGCGTCCAAGGCCCTTCCCGATTGACTCGGGGAAGAGTGCGAAGCTTGTGATCTCCACGCTTGGAGGCTCTGAACGGTCAAGTTCGGCGATCCCGATCTCGCTTCCCTCGCGTTCGGCCACGAACAAATCGCTGGTGGAGCAGTGCAACACTGCCGTCAGTTGCTCGTCTGTCATCTCCAGACGGCTGAACCAAAACCATTGAGCGCCCGCTCGGCGGTACAGCGTGCGATACCAATCGAGATTGGGATTCCGCACCTGCCGCAATTGCACTCTGCTCCGCATTCCGATCGAGGTAACGTCCGCCAGCGGAGGGCGTTCGAGCATTTCGAGGTAGGTTACAACCGACGCGATCTTTCCGGGAGCGAGGTCGGTATATCCGTCGGGGATCATAAGGTCGGTCGTTGGTCGTTCGCTGTTCGCGGCTAAGTGCTAATTGCTAAATGCTAATTGCTAAATGCTCTTTCCGCACCTCGTTCGCCGTAAAGATCGAAATAAACGGCGCGGGCGCGGCCGCTCTTTCCACGTTGGGACGGCCGTGTGCGTCCTCGCGCTCTACCAGGCACATCGCGCCTACCACTTTGAAGCCAAATTCTCTCGCCGCTGCGATGGCTTGCACGGTGGAAGAGCCGGTGGTGCAGACGTCGTCCACGATCACTACGCGCGCGTCTTTTTCGCGGTAGCCTTCGATGCGCTGGCCGGTGCCGTGCTGCTTCTCGGCCTTACGAACCAGGAAGCCATGCAGCGTGCCGCTGGTGACGGCGACGGCGACTACGATGGGGTCGGCGCCCATGGTAAGTCCGCCGATAGCGTCGGCGTGCCATCCTTGGTGGCGCATTTCTTCCAAGAAGACTTGCCCGACCAGTTGCGCCCCACGGGCGTCGAGCGTGGTGGTACGGCAGTCGATGTAATAGTCGCTGGTGCCGCCGGAGGACAACTTGAATTCGCCGAGGCGAAATGATTTTTGTGCCAGCAGTTTCAACAATTCTTGTCGTGCCGTGGACATGAGATTTCTACGATAGCAGAAAAACAGTTGCCAGTACCCAGTTGCCAGTAAGGCAAACAAGGCGTCCGCGCTTAACTGGATGCTGGTTACTGGGTACTGAGTACTGGGTACTAGCTGTTGAGCTTCTCCAGATGCCGAAAACCATCGGTGGCGGCGAACATGGCTACGGTGATGGTTCCGTTATAGGCCACGTGGATGAGGACACTAGCGGCGACGGAATTTGTTTTGGCTCTCACCACCGTCAGGATCAGGCCGACCAGGAAGATCACCAGCACCGGTCCCCAGGAGAACATGAGTTGCGCGCCGTGCAGCAGGGCGAAACCGAGCGCGGTCGCGAAGACGGCGACCGGCAAACCGAGGTTGCGCGCGAGTACGGGATAGAGGAATCCGCGAAAGAAGAGTTCTTCCATCAGAGGCGCCAGGGTAATGCTGAGGATGCCGAGCGCCCAGGCTTCGGCGGGAGTGCGGAAAAAGCTGTCGATAGGCAACTCTTTGGGAATCGGCAAGAAATGGGCCAGGCCTTGCAACGCCAGCGAAAGAGCAAAGCCCGCGAACACGTACACGGCGATGTTGGACGGCCAGTTCCAGTGGACGGCGGCGAGAAAATCGGGACGGCGGCGCTCCCGCGTCACCAGAACATACATGTAGGCGAGGATGAGAAGGTAGGCCAGCGATTGTCCCGCGATGATGACCAGCGGGACGCGAGCGATTTCGCCGAGACGCGTGTGCGGGTAGACCCACCAGCGGGCGATGAGCAACACGGTAAACACGCCGGCGAAGAGCGCCACGATGGTGAGAAATATGAGGCGGAGGACATCCCAGCCATTCCACGCGGGATCGGGCAACCCAGCGGGGACGAGTTCGGCGGGCGGGCCGTCGGAAAGGGGATTGGCAACTGAAGCAAATCCGGAATCGCTATGGCTACCGGCATCTACCGAGCCCTGCTCGGCTTGGACGGGCCAGGACGTCCGTCCCTCCTCTGGCGTGTCGATAGGCTTCGGTGGCGTTGAATTCTCCGGCGGGTGGTCGGCAGAAAAGTTCACGCTAGCTCGCCTGTGCCGGTGAGTGCAAGCACGCTTTTTGCTGCGCCATTCTTTGCCGAGCCGTTGAAATACGCGGTCAGCGCCTGGCCGGTGTAGGACTTCTTCACGCGCGCCACTTGTTCGGGTGTGCCTTGAGCCAAGATGCGCCCGCCTTCTTCTCCGCCTTCGGGGCCGAGATCGAGGATCCAGTCGGCGTTCCGGATAACGTCGAGGTTGTGTTCGATGATGATAACGGTGTTTCCTAAATCGGTGAGACGGTGCAGCACATCGAGCAATTTTCGCACATCGTCGAAGTGCAATCCCGTGGTCGGCTCGTCCAGCAGATAAAGAGTCTTTCCCGTCTGACGCTTGCTGAGTTCTCGGGCGAGCTTGATGCGCTGGGCTTCTCCTCCCGAAAGAGTAACTGCAGACTGGCCAAGGTGAATGTATCCCAAGCCAACGTCGACCAGGGTTTGCAGCTTTTGCTTTACCTGCGGGATGTTTTCGAGAATCTGGAGCACGTCCGCCACCGGCATTTCGAGCAGGTCGGCGATGGAATTGCCATTGTAGTGAACCGACAACGTTTCGTGGTTGTAGCGGCGCCCGCCGCACACTTCGCACTGCACGTAAACATCGGGCAGGAAATTCATTTCGATGCGGCGCTGGCCTTCGCCCTGGCAGGCTTCGCAGCGTCCGCCGGAAACGTTGAAGGAAAAGCGCCCTGGTTTGTAGCCGCGTTCGCGCGATTCGGGCAGCATGGCGTAGAGGTCGCGAACCGCCGCGAAAATTCCGGTATAGGTTGCCGGGTTGGAGCGCGGAGTGCGGCCGATGGGCGACTGGTCGATGCGAATGACCTTGTCGATCAGTTCACCTCCCGTTATAGCTTTGTGCGTGCCGGGTTCTTCGCGCGACCGATAGAGTTGCTTGGCGAGCGCGCGGTACAAAATGTCATTGACCAAGGTTGATTTGCCGGAGCCGGAAACGCCGGTGACCACCGTCATCACGCCGAGCGGGAATACTACGTCGAGATTCTTTAGGTTGTTCTCACGCGCACCTAGAACGGTGATGGCCTTGCCCTTCGGGCTGCGGCGCTCGGGAAGCATGGCGATGTGCTGGCGCCCGGAGATGTACGCTCCGGTCAGAGACGCGGGCGAGTTCATGATTTCGGCCGGGGTTCCAGCGGCGACCAACTCGCCGCCATGACGGCCGGCGCCGGGGCCGAGGTCGATGACGTAGTCGGCGCGGCGGATGGTCTCTTCATCGTGCTCTACGACGAGAACGGTATTGCCGAGATCGCGCAAATTCTCCAGCGCCGCCAGCAGACGGCCGTTGTCGCGGTGGTGCAGCCCGATCGAGGGTTCGTCGAGAACATATAGGACGCCGCGCAGTTTGGATCCGATTTGAGTCGCGAGACGGATGCGCTGGCCTTCTCCGCCCGAGAGCGTGGCGGCCGAGCGCCCCAGCGACAGGTAGCCGAGTCCAACGTTGTCGAGGAATTCGAGGCGTTCGGTGATTTCGTGCGCGATGCGTCCGGCGATGGTCAGTTCCCTGCCGGTCAGCTTGATCTTGCGCGCGGCTTCGAGAGCGCGGGCAATCGGAAGGCTCGTGAAATCGGCAATGGACATGCCGTTCACCTTTACGGCCAGGCTCTCAGGACGCAGACGCTTGCCGTGGCACACCGAACACTCCGTGGCCGACATGAAATCGAGCAGATATTCGCGATAGGTATCGGACGTAGAGGATTCGAGATTCTGTCTGAGGTGGCCGAGAATTCCGAGAAACCCTGTCCTATTCTCCCGCTGGCCCCCACGCTGCGGCTCGCCGTAGAGCAGGAGGTTCTGAATCTTATCGGGAAATTTCTCGAAAGGCGTTGACAAGTCGAAACCGTAGGCTTGAACCACCAACTGAATGCTGCGAATCAGACTTTGCGATGACGAACCGGGGCCCACGGCTCCATCGAGCACCGGCTTCGACCAATCGACAATCACTTTCGCGGGATCTAAATCGTAGCGGCTTCCGAGACCGTGGCATTCGGGGCAGGCGCCATAGGAACTGTTGAACGAGAACGAACGCGGCTCCAGTTGCGGAACGCTGATGCCGCAGTCGGGGCAGGCCAGACGCGCGGAATAAAGCGTCTCGTCTCCATTAACGACCGCGACCAGGACCAGGCCGCCTCCGAGTTTCATAGCGAGCCCGACCGAGAGTTCGAGGCGGTGTTCGATTCCGGACTTCACCAGCAGGCGATCGACGACGACTTCGATGGTGTGGTTCTTGCGCTTGTCGAGGGCGAGGTCGTCCTCGAGATTCACCAGTTCGCCATCGACGCGGGCGCGGGAGAAACCGTGCTGGACCAGCTTCTCCATTTCTTTTTTGAATTCGCCTTTGCGGCCGCGAACGATGGGCGCCATGATCATGACGCGGTCGTCGGGGGTGAGTGACATCACCCGCTGCACGATCTGCTCGGCGGACTGCCGGGTGATGGGCTTGCCGCAATTCGGACAATGGGGCACACCGATCGACGAATAGAGCAGGCGCAGGTAATCGTAGATCTCGGTGATGGTGCCGACGGTGGAGCGCGGGCTGCGGCTGGTGGTTTTCTGCTCGATCGAAATCGAAGGGCTGAGGCCGTCAATGGAATCGACGTCGGGGCGCTCCATCTGGTCGAGAAACTGGCGAGCGTAGGCGGAAAGCGTTTCGACGTAGCGGCGCTGGCCTTCGGCATAAATCGTGTCGAAAGCGAGCGAGGATTTGCCGGAGCCGCTCAGGCCCGTTATGACCGTCAGAGTATTGCGAGGAATCTCGACGTCAATATTCTTCAGATTGTGTTGGCGCGCGCCGCGCACCGAAATGCTGGTGATAGCCATTAGCGCAACACGTTATGACACTTCCGTAACGTGGACGGGTCCTAAGAAATGTTGGAGAGTGGAGATACGCAGTTCGATTCTCGTATCTTAGTTGTGAACATCGGCGGGGGTCAAATGCGGTTCGAGTAAAACATCTGCAGCCGCGCGATGCTCAACGTGGCTGCCAGCAAGGGCCAGTCAAGTGAACCCGATTTTCGTAGCTTTCCTGATCAGCACCACTGCCATCTTAACCGTGATTCTCGGCGTATTCGGCGCGTATTGCACGATTTGCGGAGTATTGGCCGTCGTCAACCCCTCTCGAGCGTCCAACGCGCTGTCGGCGTTGGTAGCCCATCAAAGCCACGCCAGTGGCGACTAAGCACGCTCCCACAATCTTCCGTTGAATCTTGCGGAATAGCGTTCCCCATGGATGCCAGGAGATTGCACGCGCAGAGCTGCGCGGCCGCTAGTCAGGCGGCGGTTGCTGGGGAACGACCGGGGGTGCCCCCGGCTGCTGCCTTTGTCTTTGCATCATCTCCAGAATCTGCTCAGGGGTCTTCGGTCCCGCGTTGGGCTGGTTTGGGTCCGGTTGTTGCTGCTGGTCCGGGGTATTTGCGCCCGCCGCGCCGGGCTGTCCAGGCTGCGGCTGGGTCTGATCGTCGGCGCTGTCGTCGGCGCTGTCGTCATCGTCTTTGCTATCGTCGGCGTCGGCTGCCGCCGGTTGTACGTTCCCCGGCACCGGAGCAACCATGCCCGGCTGGCCGAACGGCATCGGCTGCGGAAAGCGGTTCGGCGGCGCCGGATTGTTCACGTTCGCGGCGGTCTGGGTCTCGCCCGCCGCCGACGGCTTTGCCAACAGGATCACACTCACAATCGCCGTGGGATCCGAGTTTGAACCCAGCATCACGTAATTAAATGAGGAGCCGTTGAGCAATCCCGCCAGAACGTCCCGTGGCGCGCCCGGGCCGAGGTGCGTCACCACGCGCTCGTTGGCGCCCGAGCCCGCAGGAACTTCAATGGACGCGCCGGTGAGCTTGCGCACATCGCGCAGGATTTCGCTTAAAGTCGAATTCTGCGCCGAGATGGTCAGCAACCCACCTTGATAACTGACTTTCGCTGGCGTTGCGGGAATCTGATCCATGGGCAACTGACTGAGCGGACCGCTGGGCAACGGCGGCAGCACGAGTTGCTTCTTGGTCTTATGAGATTTGTGGTGCGGAGGGGTGGCCGGGGCCGCGACTGGCGCAGTTGTCTGCGCAAGGAGAGCCTGAGCAAGAACGACCGGAGCTGCCAGCGAGAGCGCCAAGACCGTCCATCTGTGTGTGCGCGGCATCGGAATTTCCCGTCTCCGCGAGCGGCTGGAGATTCCACAGCCACTCGGCCCCAGCCTGATTTTACCACTGCTGGTAGAACGCCGGACCGCCTTGTTCTTGCGCACTGATTACCAACGGCCTCATTGCAGGTATGGCCTTTGCACGCATTTGGAGTATCCTCGGCTGGAAGAGCGGGTAAAATGCCAGCGGAGGCGTTTCCTTTGGTTACTGCTTCTGAATACACGCTCCACGCTCGACGGGGCGGCCGGCGATGGCTGTGTCTGTTGCTGCTGGGAGCATCGGTCTACGTCCCAGCCCAGATCTGCCAGAGCGCCGCGGACATGGACGCTTCGGCGCGAACTGGGCTCGAAACCTCCGCGAAGCGCTACTTCGAAATGTCGGCGCGCGGCGATTCGGCCGCTCTGAAACAGAACTCCATTGCTTCGGTCGCGGACAGCTTTGCCGGCATCGAAACTGCAGTCAAAGAAAACCAGGCCGTGTTCACCGGCGGACAAGCAACGGTGCGGCCTCCCTTTTTGCTGACCGCCGATGGCCCGGCGCCCCTGGCTCGCGCTGAATTTCTGTGCGGTGTTTTTGGGCCGTCGGGGCAGACCAGGGATAGCGCGGTGTTTGTCCTGCCGAATCTGCCGCCCGGCAAGTACGGCGTAACTATTGTCGACGTGAACGGCGGCAAGGGCGCCATGACGCTGACGCTGGTGCTGCAGCAGGTGGGCGCCGACTGGAAGCTGGCTGGTTTTTTCCCAAAATCCTCGCAGGCCGCAGGACACGATGCCGCATGGTTTACGCAGCGCGCCCGCGATTTCAAAGCTAAATCGAAGAATCACAACGCCTGGTTGTATTACCGTGAGGCGATCTTCCTGGCCGCTCCGGTTGACGTCATGAGCACGCTCGCCACCGACAAACTCTACGACGAGACCCAGGCAACGCAACCCTCCGATGTGCCCGCGAATGGAAAGACCGTGGATATGAGCGCCGGCGGCAAGGTCTATCATTTGACCGAAATCTCTCCGCTGGCCGTGGCCAACGATCTCGACGTGATCGTAAAGTACGAGGCCGCCGATGTATCGAATAGCGCGCAGACGTTTCAGGAAAATATGTCGGTGATTAAGGCGCTGGTGGCGAAGTTTCCCGAATTTCGCGAAGCATTTGCCGGCGTGGTAGCGCGAGCCGTCGAGCCCTCCGGCCGCGACTATGGCTCGCTCCTGGCAATGAAGGACATTAAGTAAGCATAGGGTGGAGCGACGGGCGTCTCGCGAGCCTGTCCGTTTTGCCGAAGCCCCGAGCGAAGCCGAGGGGGAAGCCGAAGGACCCAGCCGGGCGCTGATGTCCGGCTCTTCTACGTTTTTCTCCATGAGTCTGGTGCGGGTCTTAGGTTGGAGGCGCGGGTGAGAATCGAACTCACGATAGAGGTTTTGCAGACCTCGGCCTTACCACTTGGCTACCGCGCCGGACAGCACCCTAGTCTAAAATGAAAAGCCCTCGCAGGCGCAGGGCTTCGAGAAACTGGAACACCACCCGCACAGTTCTTGAACCGAGTGGCCCAACCACTGGCATTCGTGTTCCGTTCGAATTATACATCCTGGAGCGCTCGCCGGCGTAGTCCTTCGCTGTTTGTTCGCGACAGTGAATTTGGAGACGCAGCGCAGGTAAATCCAGCTGGTTTCTCCACCAAGATGACGACCGTTTTATCCGGCCACGAAGCCTGATGGCGGCTTGACTTTTTGTGTGGGCTCCCCTGCCAAAACTCTCTCCCGCAGACCATTCATCAACCGCTCGTCTTCCGCGATCAGCTCTGGGCTTCTCTGTCTTCCGCCACTTTGGATTTCAAGTAGCCTTTGCATCAAATCAGTGAGGTTTTCCACGAGTGCCTCCAAGGCTGCCAGAGCACCATGATAGGGAAACAGCCTGGGCAAAAACTGGTCAAAAGAGAGCAGTTTTGGGGGAATCAGTCAAAGGCATAGTCCGGCCATTCCGGACGCACTGCGGTACGTCTTCAGAGCCTGACTGTGCTCATCGACTCAGATCATCGGCCGTCAAGGCGGCACCCGAGTCATCGATCGCCGTGCGACTCCCCTCTCGGCCGCGACCTTGACCTCGCGAGTTTCAAAGCCGCTTCCATTCCTGACATACACGACGCGTTTGCTGTCGTGAACCCGGCGCGAAGGCGCGGGTCGGAGCCTGGCACCTGAACCGTAACCTCAAAATGCCCGCCCGGCTCGGCATCCCAGAAATTTCTGGCCACCATTCCACCCACGGTGAAGTTCGGTTCCGTTCTTGGCGCGCGCCGCGTCCTCCTTCGCTTGCTCCTCGGCAACCTGGCTCAACAGTTTGTCGTACTCCGCCTGTTGGTCGAGAGAGTTGCGAATTTGCGCTTGCCGGTCGAATTCGACCAGCAAATCGCCGCGCTTAACGCGGCTTAGAACAACACACCCTGTCCGAGTTGCATTCGAACCACTTCTGGTTAGACGCTCAGTTCTCTGACATCGTACCCATTCCACAGAGAAAAGCTGGCTTTTCACACGGTGGCTAACCCACGAAGAGGTGCGACGGGCAGGTGCGACGCTCGATGCGTACGGCCTTGCTGTCCTTCTGGCTTCTGAAGTTCACTGATTTGACTGCCGATAAAACTAGAAGGTGGCGTGTCCAGCCATGTCTTCCGACTTTCTCGATAACCCGAAGCTGTTCCGGCATTTGGTGGAAGAGCTGCCGGTGGGGATTTACATCGTAGACCGGGAGGGGCTGATTCGCTTCTGGAACCGGGGCGCGGAGCACCTCACCGGGCATCTGGGGCACGATGTTGTGGGACATCTCCTGGAAGATGCAGTGCAGGCCTGCGACCGGCGGGGCAACAGCTTGAGTGGGGAACGCTGCCCGGTGATGATGACCATCCGCCAGCGGAAGCCACAGCGATGCACGGCTTTCTACCTGCACAAGAACGGGCATCGCACAGCGGTGAGGATCTGCACGCGGCCGATTTTGGAATACGGCGACGCGATCGGGGGTGCGACGGTTTTGTTCGAGGAGGCATTTTTTTATCGCGAGGAATCGTCGGGGCCACCGATGTACGGATGCCTGGACGCAACCACGGGAGTTCCTTCGCGCCGCTTGACGCGGGCCGTGATGAACGAATGTATGGCGGGCATGGAGGAATCGCATATCGGTTTCGGGTTGTTGCGGATACGGGTGCTGGGGCTGGAGGAGTTTCGATTGAAACACGGTCCACAGTCGGTTGTTCCTTTTCTGCGCACCGCAGCGCAGACGTTGCGCAACAGTCTGGATGCGGAAAACTTTCTGGGCTGCTGGGGAGAGAACGAGTTTCTGGTCGTGCTGCCCTCGGCAAGTCCGGTCATGGTGGCCACGACAGCTGAGATTTTATTGAACCTGCTGAGCCATTCGGAGGTTCTGTGGTGGGGCGACCGGTTCATGGTTGAGGCCGAGGTCGCCTACACGGTAGCCACTGCGGGCAGCAACCTGGAATCGCTTTTGCGAGAGATGAAGCCTTCGCGCTCGAAAGGGATAGCGAAGGCGGTAGCGGCTACGAACCTTTCTGGACGCTTGCGAGGATGATGCTCAATGTTTGCGATCATTGGGATCGTGGTGGTGTTCGGCTGCATCGTGGCCGCCTACCTGATGGAGCACGGCAACATGCTGGTGCTGATGCAGCCGGCGGAGTTGCTCATCATCGGTGGGGCGGCGGCGGGCACGGTGCTGATCTCGAATCCTGTCCACACGCTGAAAGAGATGATCAGCGGACTTATGGGGGCATTTGCGTCGTCGAAGTACACCACGCAGCGCTACATCGATTCCTTGAAGATGATGTATGAACTGTTGCAAAAGGCGCGCAAGGAAGGTCTGGTGGCGCTGGAGACCGACATCGAGGAGCCGGACAAAAGCCCGCTCTTCTCGAAGTATGAAGATTTCGCGAAGAACCACCATGCCGTGGCGTTCGTCTGCGACACGATGCGAATGGCCGTGAGCGGCGGGGTGGAAGTATTCGATCTGGACCAGATGCTGGAGGCGGACATGGATGTCCATCATCACGAGGCGAGCGAACCGGTGACGTCGTTGGCCACGATGGCGGACTCGCTGCCGGGACTGGGCATTGTGGCCTGTGTGCTGGGGGTGGTGGTCACGATGGGCGCACTCGGCGGACCTCCGGAAGAAATTGGGAAAAAAGTGGCGGCGGCATTGGTGGGGACTTTTCTGGGGATTCTCCTGTGCTACGGACTGGTGGGACCATTGGCGGCGCGCATGGGCAAGACAGTGGACGAAGAGCACGCGTTCCTGCTGGTGTTACGTGTGACCATGATTGCCTTTCTTAAAGGCGTTGCGCCGATCATGGCAGTGGAGATCGGGCGGCGGACGGTGCCGGGGCATGTGCGTCCTTCGTTTCAGGAGATCGAACAGGCTTGCCGGGGCGCGAAAGATGAGGCGGCGGCCGTTGCCGCCGCTGGGGCGCCGGCGGGATAGACAGGGTCATGCCTACACCACCCATCATCATCAAGAAGAAAGGCGGCCACGGCGGTCATCATGGCGGCGCATGGAAGGTTGCTTACGCTGACTTTGTCACGGCCATGATGGCACTGTTCATTGTGTTGTGGCTGATGAGCAGCAGCAAGCAGACTCAACTCGCCATTAGCGGCTACTTCAAAGATCCCAGTGGGACTGGGAACAAGCTGGGGAGTACGGTGGCGGGAACGGGCGAGGCCCCTCCAGTTCCCAAGCAGGATATGGCAAAGCTCAAAGATCAATTGCAGAAAACTATCCAGAAGATCAACGACCTGGATAAGCTGAAAAAGAACATCGAGATGACGGTGACGGCGGAAGGCCTGCGCATCGAGTTGCTGGAATCGGAGAAAGGAACCTTCTTCGAAAGCGGGAGTTCCAAGCTCAACGATAGTGGACAGGAGTTACTGACGCTGATGGCGGCGGAATTGGGAAAAGTTCCCAACCACATTTCGCTTGAGGGACACACCGACGCCAAGCCTTTTACAGGCAGGGGCAACTACAGCAACTGGGAACTGTCGGCCGACCGGGCGAACGCGGCGCGGCGATTGATGCAGCTAGCGGGATTGCGCGGCGATCAGGTGTCGCAAGTGCGCGGCTTTGCCGATCAGCGCCTGCGCAACTTAAAGGATCCGCTGGACCCCGCGAACCGGCGGATTTCGATCATCGTGCAGTACATGAGCGGTAACACCGACGAAGCGCAGCCTCCCGGAGCGGATGCGAAAGCGCCGGAAGATGGGAAACCGTCCGCAACAGGCCCGAAGGTGGAGTCCGAAACTCCCGGCAAGAAAGACGCCAAGTAAAAAAAGAAGGCCGGCCACTTAGGCCAGCCCCGAAAATTGCGTTCGTGATTCGAATAATTACTTCATCTTGGTTAAGCAACCACGTACACCCTGCGACTAATCGTCGCAGTGCGGATGGCTAGGACCACACGGAAACGGTCCCGAGGGAGTTGGAACTTTCGGGATCGCGGCATACGCAAACGTACCTACCAGACCTACCAGTAGTATTAACGCCCTGAGCGAACGTTTCATGGTTTGACTTTCTCCTTAGGGTCAGCCGAAGGCTAGGATCAAACTACCAGCCTTCAGCGGAAAGAATTATACACAACCCTGCAACTTTCTCATTAATAGGAGGTTAATTGGAGGACGCAGAGCGCTGCGGCGAACTGGCGGGTATGCCGAAAAGTCAACGGGCCGTCCGGCAGGCAATTTGACCGGTGTTTACGCTAGTTTCTTAAGGTAATGGTTTGAATCGAATTGCTTCGGTTCAGGCTCTAGAAGAAGGCGCCTGAAACTGCCGAAAAACCCTCTTGACAAGGTTTTCGCCCGAGGGCTGTTTTGAGCTAGAGCCGTGGTTTAGGACCGGGTCTTGGAACCGGCCACCGCAGAATTAGCTTTGAGCGGAGCGTCGGAGTGGTTGAGCGAGGAGTGATTTTCCGCAGGCGCCAGATTCGAGCTTCGCGAAAAAGCGCGTTCCACCATGCCTTCGAACATCGGGATCAGCGAATCGGAAGGTACCGGGTGTTGAATATCCGCTAAGCCCTGCTCCCATCGCTGGGTCTGCAAACGGTTGACGGCGGTCTCGCGCACGGCTTTACGCGAGAGTGAGTAGCCGATCCAAACAAAAATGGCAAGACCATAAGCGGCCATGTTGATCAGGTTGAGACTCTTGTGCGTGACAAATCCTCCCGAATTCAACGCCATCAGCATCAGTTCGACACCCGCTACGATTCCGAAGCCGAGAGAGATCCCAAAACTGACCTGCTTTCGGGACACTCCCAGAAAGCGCGAAAACAGCAGCAAAAATAGAATGAGGCCAAGCTGCACGACGCGGACCGAGCGCTGCAGGGTAGTGAGAGCCTGCACCAGCGGCTCCTGATCGAT
>Ga0182014_10000493_pt1 | contig 52103 bp, 33 predicted proteins | sample 612S2DmetaG_FD_120489 | JGI IMG/M metagenome (GOLD analysis project Ga0182014, IMG submission 120489) | Permafrost microbial communities from Stordalen Mire, Sweden - 612S2D metaG | ecosystem: Environmental > Terrestrial > Soil > Wetlands > Permafrost | place: Sweden: Stordalen | collected... | reverse complement strand
GCAGACAGAGGTTTTAGAGCAGACAGAAAAAGAGAGGTCAGGAGAAGCAGAATCAAAAAGGATGACCGAAAAGAAGGCAGAACCAAAAGAAGAAGCAGAAAAAGCTAAGGTTGAGTCCATACACCCCTCTGAAAAAGAAAGGGGAGGTAAAAAGAGAAGCCTTTTGGATACCTGCAAGTAAAGAGGCTGGTAGTGAAAGTGGGGCATTGATAAAATCTAACAAACAAGCATATTACCCTTTTTGGGGATAATGGAGAGAGATTATTATGCTTACTATTTTTCAGTAACTCGCGCACACACCTCAATCTGTATTCCAACAACGAAATTGTAAAATTAAATCTCATATGCCAAATATATTATTCATAATGAAATCGATGATCATAAATGGAGTAACTGTCTGATATGACAAAGTCTAGTTACAATAGGGAGAGTAAAATATAGCGGATTTGATAGGACTTGTGGTTACATTTTTAATATTATCACTGATTGCATATATACTGGGTGCACGTGGAATTGCTGGTTTCTCTATGGAGATTGCGAAGTGGCTCGTCATAATTTTTATTATACTTGCAATTCTCACTTTTTCTTCAGGTGACAGAATAATATCACAAAGTAATAGATATATATTTAGGACTTACTCAGTTGAACTGAAGAATCAATGGCATTAAACCTAAATGCAAATTTAAACCACAATATCTATTGTACTTGGATTTATACCTCACGTGCGTAAGTTCTAAACTATAAATCTGATAAAGTATTCCGACCAGGAGGAGCCAGAATTATTCCTCCATACCGTAATCACACATTAATGAAGGAATTCAACAAGTTTCAGGGTAAAGCGATAGTACCATCTATGGTTGCTCATTTAGGTATTTGCTTATATTTCATATAAACCTGCAATTGTACATTGGTTAGGGACACAAACACCATGAAATATGATCCAAAAATTACATTGAATTTAATTTCACGTTCACGTTTTATAATATCTGTTTTTTGGCAATTTTATTCAACCACATTTCAGGGAAAATATTACAGATCGTATTTTTAAACTCAGGAGCGACTGGAACACTATTGAGAATTTTGATCAACCTCCAATTTCAACAAATTGCTTATATAGGCTTTATAAACAATCAGGGTATAAAAAAAGTGAGTATTATAGTTAGAGCATATTCAGTAGTTTGGGGCAAGAATAATACTAACAGACCAGACCAGAAAAGATATATGAACAAACCAGAAAAAGTGCGAACACCTCTAAAACCAAAATCCCATGTTACTTTTTTATAAATGAAACAGTGCCTCAAACCTCTTCGTTTCATTTTTTGAAAAATACAAAGTTTACTTCCTGTTGATTCCCAAAAATAAATTTTTTAGGATATCCGGTAAATAGACAGCTGTAGAGAGAATCGGGGGCATTAGAGGCTAAGATGATAAGATGAAACTTTTAATTCTGATATGCGGAGAAGGACTTGGGCACACGAGTCGCTGCCTTGCTTTGGGCAAAGAGTTTCTGGCTGCCGGGCACATGGTATATTTTGGAGCATATGGATACTCAAAAGAGCTAGTTGAAAAAACAGGATATCAGGCATATGAGATCTCATCTGAAATAAAGCTAGTTGGAGATTTTGGAGTTTTTGATATAAAAAAGTCTATTAAAGAGACCCTTAGGAAGATTTCTCCTTTAGGTTTCAGAAAAATTTTAAAGTTTATTGAAGAATTCAAACCCGATGTTATACTTTCAGATGGCTATTATATTGGAATTCTGGCTGCACAGGTTAAGAAGATGCCTGTTTATTTTATTGGTAACCAGTTCAATATGGTGGAATTTTTTCAGAAGCAGGGTTTTCTTGTTGCAGGAGCAGGAAAGCTGATTAAACTTTTTTACAATTATATTTTTAAGAGCGTAGACGGTATAATAGTGCCTGACTATCCACTTCCTGATTCAATAAACAGGAAAAATATTACACTTGATGGAAGTATTAATAATACTGTGTTTTTTAGCGGTCCTCTTATTAGGTGGAAATATAGTGAAGTCGAATCAAAAACTTTCAAACATCCAAATGTTCTTTCAACAATTGGGGCTTTCGGTTACAGAGCAGATATATTCAGAAGTGTGATTGAGGCTGCAAAACTGGACCACAATATCCATTATACATTTATTTCAGGCCCAGGAATAGATCCTAGAGAGTTCTCAAAAATCTCCGAAAATGTCGAGTTTATAGGCTTTACAGAAACCCCTTTTCCTTATTACAAAGGGTCTGACCTCGTAATTACTGCAGGAGGACATGGGACGATCCTTGAAAGCCTTTCTTTCGGGCTCCCTGTACTGTCCTTTCCTGACGAAAAACACATAGAACAAGAAAATAACGCAACTGTCCTCGAAGAAGAAGGATTAGGTGGGAAGATGAGCTTTTTTGCAGAACCTAAAGTTATTCTTGCCTGTATTCGAGAAATTCTGGGAGGGGAAGAATATTATAAAAAGACCCGGAGACTGAGAGATATTACAGAAGAACTCGACGGACCTGCATCTGTAAGACGGTTTCTTGAGGAAAGAATTAAGGTAAAATGAGTTTAAAGAAAAGCTTGAAGAAGAACCTGAGGCAGAATAAATTTCCTTGAGATCGCCAGTTATACCGTGAATCTTAGGGTTAAATCTGTAAGTGTAGCTACAAATGGTACTCTCATTGATCGTGAAAGCGCAAAGCAACTTAAGTTAAAAAATATTAATGCCCAGGTTCAGTATCGATGGCGATGTTGCAGAAATACATGACTTAATAAGAGGTGCGGAGGGTGCATTAAACCAAGCTGTATATGGCATAAAATTACTTCAAGAAGAAGGTAATGATGTATCTGTTTGTACCACAGTCAACAAATTGAATTTTAACAGGATTTCCAACATAAAAAAGTTAATACAAAACCTCAGTATAAAAAGTTATCTTTTTCAGGGTCTCATGCCTATAGGATCCGGGAAAACAAATATAGAAGAACTAAGACTTTCACCAAGAAGAATGAAGGAGATAGTACAGAAATTAAAGCTAACTTTTCAGCGTCTTTATCTTAACGTTACTAAGTATTTGCACAAGGCAAGTAAAGAAGGATTCCAGAAAGGAGAACTACGAACCCTTGCTGGAAGAATGTGTAAAACAAGAGATCCCAACAAAAAAGAAGACGATTACAAAATAAAAAATAAAGGTAAAAATCTTCCAGTTCAGGGACTTTGTGCAGATATCCTTAAAATAGCAATGGGTAATCTGTTCTTAATACTCGAGCCAAGAGAAATAAAATTAATTAACTCTGTGCATGATGAGTTAGTTTTTGAATGCAAGACAGAAGAAGCGGACGAAGTAGCAGCAATTGTAAAAACTGAAATGGGGAAAGCGGGAAACTTTTTCTTGAAGGATATTCCTTGTATTGCCGAAGTCACAATTGCTAATTTTTGGAAGAAGGAGTGAAAAACGGGTACTGAAATTTCAGAAAAACTTTTTTGAGAGCGAAAGAAAGCGGGCCATATCTCTAAAACGCTTAGGTAGTGAAATAATTGTAAAAAAATTTGCGATTAAAATATGGAGTTAAGAAGGGCATTGTGTGCGAACCAAAATAAGCTGCCATTACATGGCCCTAGCTCAAGTGTTTTAGTAGATCAAAATTCATTTGGATAGTTTTGGTGATCAGGTTGATTTTAGATATCAAAAAGTAGATCTCATGAGCGGCAGGAGAAGGGTATCCTTACAGCTTGATCGGATATCTCATTTAAAATAGGGGAAATTTATTAATTATAAATTGATTTAATTGATTATATATATTTTCGAATATATTATCATAATTTAAGCTAATTAGTACTTATTTTCATGATCCTGATCTTATGAATTGTAATATATGTAAGTTTTATTCCAGACAATCAATAAATGACTAGGTTTCAGTCACTATTGCAAAGTAATATTAGAAAGAATCTGACTCCTCTTGAAATCTCACAAACCTCCCCCAATTTTCACTAGAAAGTAAGATAGTTAAAGAAGAAAGTGAGCGTGAAAATATCTATCTTAAATATAAATTTATATAAGCTTAGGTGACAAGGCTGATCTAAAATATGGGAAAGTTGATCTTGTAGCTGCAGGGGGTAGTGCCTGCAGCCTGCTGAAAAGCCCATTGCAAGGTACTGGAATACCTATAATATATAATAAGATTCAACTAATTATATAGTTTTTGGATATACTCTACATAGATAAACCCTAAACTAATATGTATTACACTTTAGGCGAAATCTTATCCTGAAATCAAAGTGACTTATTCTATATTATAATCTATATTATTTTAAAGTAATAAAAGTATATGGAAAATTTCGAGAACCTACCCAATGTTATCAGGCTTTGGATTCATGGGGAACTAATTTGGTCAAAAAAACGACTTATTAGGGGGTCACTAGTGAGACTTTTTTAAAACTCTACGGGGATAAAATTTCCCTACCCAAAAAACGTCTCTAAACGTCTAAGAATGGCTACTATTTGATTTGACGTGTCTAAATCCCATCGTTACGTCTCAGCAAAATTTATGTAAATTAACAATTATGTTTTATGTTCCAGGGATTTATTGCTTCACCAATGATTTTTGTATAAATAGTAGCCATGACCGAAATCTTTTTCAACTAATTTTTTTCTAATTTACACCGAGTAATTTTTGTTCTGCTTTATGTTTTTTGGTGTGATTTTTTTATTCATGTTTATTCAAATGAGCTTTATACTTTGAGCCACTCAATTTAGCCTTGGCACCTTTAGACGAAGAAACCTTACCTTTGTGATTCTGATAGTTCGAATTTGATACTTTTATTGTGCTAGTAGGTTCACTGCCATATCCATAAGGCTCATTGCCATACATAGGACTGCTATACATCATTGGTACGGGGACTATAGCACCGCCATAGTTAGGTTTAAAATCTTCACCATAACCACCATTGTCAGATCCGCCATTGTTATCGTTGTCATTGGTTGGCTGTTCATAGATAACTGTCGCAGTAGTATTGGGTGAAATTACTGGTTGGTTGTCGAATGAACCTGTTGCGTACGCTGAATTTGTTACAGAACCAGCATCAATATCCGCCTGTGTTATTGTGTAGATATTGGTTTGTATAAGGCTGCTACTTGAGCTAATACCATTGGTGCTTATAGGGATTGTTCCAGTTAAATTATCTATAACATTGATCTTTCCTGTGAGATCTACATTTCCTGAGTTTGTTACAAAATATGAGTATGTGATAGTTTGTCCTACAGCATTATAACTTGTTGGGGATGCTGACTTTACTACTGTCAAAACTGGATATTCATCACCCCTACCATTTACTGTCCCAGAACTCAGAACCAAAAACAAAGCAAGAAGTCCAGTAAAAATTAATATTCTTGTTTTTAGATTGACATTGGCTTTTACACTACTAATTTTTTTCATAACTATCTCCGTATTTTATAAAACTTTTCTTCTACAACTGAAGGACAACTTATTGAATTTCAGTTGTTGATCAATTACTAAAAAGGCTTTACAGGGTTTATTTTGTTGGAAACAGTAATTTGATACTTACGGACTAAACTTTAGTAGAAAGTTTTTATAGTATGGAATCTATGAACTTTTCTACTTTATTTGCCTATTTTTCTAACTTTTTTGGTGCCTTCACAATAGTAGGACTTTTTGAACGGAAAATTATGTGGATCTTATCCAAAATCTAGTTATCATCTACTCAAACATAACTTTTATAGTTTAAATGTAATAAAAATATATATAACATATCTCATAGGTAGTTACCGTGCAATGTAAGCTAAAACATGGGGATTTAAAATTGGTGAAAAACTGACTTGTTATATAGTTACTGATGAGACTTTTATCTAAAGTTTGAATACTATTACCATTTCCAGAAAAATGGCTCAGAACGGCTGAGAATGGTTCCGATATGATTTAACGTGCATAAACCCCGCTTCTATGCAGAAGATAACTAACTAAATGATAAATACAAGATTCGTTAATATCAATTCTACAAAATAAAAAACGGTGTTAACATGGTTCGTCCTGGAAGCTCAATAAGTATTTTACCATTTCAGAGATGCCTATTATTGCTTCCCGCTATTGGAATATGGTTCATGGAGCAAAGCCGGAAGATGTGGAAAAAGATATGTAAGGCTTGCAGATAATGTGTATTCTTGCAAGGAACATGGCATGGTTCCTAAAATGCAAGGAGGTGGGCATGCAGTTCCCCGAGAAAGAAGAAAACATCTACACTAATTTTATTCGAGATTAATTGCACCTACCATCATTATTTCATGAGGTGTAGAATTGAGTTAGAACTATCAAGAGGCAATATCTAGAGATGTATTGGCTTATTTATGCGTTTTCCGGGCCCGTTCTGTGGGCGCTATCCACGCACATCGATAAGTATCTGGTGGAACGCTATTTCAAACAGGGGAGCATGGCAGTGCTGATGGTCTTTACTGCGATCATCAGTGCTCTTGCCTTGCCCTTTGTCTGGCTTTTCCAGCCTAGAGTAGTTGCATTAAACCATGAATCGATGGTATTCATAACGGCCTCGGGAATCCTTTATATGAGTGCGATCTATTTCTACCTACAGGCATTGCAGACAGAGGAAGCATCAACTATCGCACCATTCTTCCAAGCGGCAGGAGTCTTCGGGCTTATCCTGGGATATTTCATCCTTGGGGAACAAATTTCTTATTCCCAAATCATCGGCGTTTTGCTGATCATTGCCGGATCAGTTATCCTTTCTTTGAGGTTTGGGCAAGGCACAAGCCACGTTAAAAAACAGCTGGTTATTTTGATGCTCTTTTGTGCCCTGGAGATTTCGCTGAGTTCGCTTATTTTTAAATTCTTTGCTGTACGTGATGAATTCTGGACCCCACCTTCTGGAACTTCTTTGGCCAAGCATTGTTTGGAGTGATTTTAATGTTGGCTGCCGAAAACCGCAAACAATTTTCAGAGATGATTCATGCCAATGCAGGAGCTTTGCTTTCTGTGAATATAACAAATGAATTGATTAACCTGGGTGGCAACCTAGGTGTGCGCTACACACTTATTTTAGCGCCCCTGGGAGTCGTACAGGCTATTTCCAGTACAACTTCGATTTTCGTTCTCTTCTTCGGCGTCATCCTTTCGCTCTTTTTCCCGAATCTCGCAAGAGAGGAGATAAACATTGGCAGCCTCATGCAAAAAATCATAGCCACTACACTTGTTGTTGCTGGAGTTCTGTTAATTAACATGCAATAGAGGCAGATTATTCAAGTGGATACTCAGGGATATGCCATGGACAGTTTCGGGTGAGTTTAGGTCACTGGCGCTTTCCATTGTATCGCAAAAGCTACCTGGTGCACATGCCATATCTGGAATCCACTGTCCGCAATTAAGGCCCGACCTACTAGGGGCATATAGAACTACCCTATTGCGTAAGTAGCGAGAATTAGCTTTTGGATATTCGTTCCTATCTCCATTCAGTAATCTGCACTTGCAACCAACTCAAGATGTAATTATCCATATCGAGGAATTATGTTATCAAACACTCTCGCAATCTTTTTTAACCGTCTCTATTTGGAAGAAGGAACCGGGGAGCCGGCAGGCTTCTTGACAAGATCAAAGGGTAAAAAATGGACGAAGAAACTGAATTATACTATATAATGGAAAGAGATCCCTTGATAAGCAGTAGTGAACGGAAAGCTTTTAAATTAAGTATAGATAAATCGAAGTTTAATTTGTGGTCACCATTTGAAAAGTAGTTTATCTTCCTGAAGGATGCCTGATCATGGCATAAAGGCAACTGATTCTTTTATTCCCGTTTTATTCCCATTGAAACGTAATCAGTTGACATTTTGTTCCCAAAACCCCGAAAAATGCAAGAAAGAAAATAGAAAATATATTTTTTGACATTCTAATATTACGGATATTACTTTAAAAAATCATATATCATTTTTTTATTTTGGGAATATAATTTCCCTTTTTTTTATGAGTTTAATTTCCTTGTTATTGTTTTTATATTATTTTTAATGGGAATATAATGGGAAAATAGCGGGAATAATTGGGAACTATTGGGAATATAAATAACGAAAGACATAATTGCAATAAGAAGTGTAAATGAACGACAATTATGAAGCCTAGAATATCACATTTTCTCTGTTTTTTCAGCAGCTTTCAAAAGAGAAAAATGAATATCTTTAGGTTAATAAGCTTTTGAAATGTTGATTCCGGTGAAAAGATAAATATGAAAAGGCAGACGAAAAAAGGACAATGTTCATACAAAAGCAATCTGAAGAAACTGTAACCACTGTAACCCCCTGTAACCCTAGTGTAATATTTGAAGGGGTTACACTAAAATCACATACAATAGATCGAATTAATAGTAATGTAACCCTAAAAGGATAAATGTTATACAGGGCAATTGTGATAATACTTTTTCAAAAGGAACAATAGATTTAGAAATAAAAGAAGAAAAATTAGTTGTCCCTTGTTCTAAAAATATGGGTTACAGTGTTACACTTGATGATAAAGCATGGCATCTGAATATGATTAGCGAGTGTAACTCCACAGCTGATGGTGGGATTACATATGGTAACATTGGTTACACTCAAGAAAATGATGAAGGTATATATGAAGCAGTGGAGCTTTTTGGAAAAGCATTAAGAAAATATTCAAAAACAAGTTACAACTCTACTGTAGATGATGTCCCAGGATTTGTTTCAAACTTCAACAAAAAAACTCCTGAATACGAACAAAGACTTGGGTATACGATAGTATTAGAAGAAGCTGAAAAACTTCATAAATGGAGACAGCTGTGATACAATGGTCTAGTTATTGGTTTAAGTGATAAGGCTGATCTAAAATGCCAACAAAGTTGGTTTTGTGAACTGCAGGGGGTCGTTGCCTGCAGCCCATTAGTAGGTTTGATTGAAGGTTTGGGAGAACCCTATAATTATAACTGATTTAATTCATTATATATTTTTTGCATATATTTTAAATAGTACAAACTTGAACTAAATAAATAGGAAAATATATGGGTTTTTATCTAAAAATCTCATTAAATCTTCCAGTCTGCCGGCACTCTTAAACTTAATTCATATCTCGTTAAAGTAATAAAAACATATGAAATATATCTAATGACTACCTATCGCTATATGGCAGTAAAATCATGGGGATTTAGTTTTGTCTAAACAATGACTTATTCTGGGGTTACTAGGGAGACTTTTATCTAAGGTCCTATGAACTTTCCATCGCCCTACCTATAAATGTGTATTAACACGCCCTAGAAGGGCTCATTTTTGATTTAGTAGTATAAACCCGACGTCGCACAGAAGAAAACTAAATAAATATTAAGTATAAGATTCACTTATATTATTTATAAGACGTAAAAAAGGTATTATCATGGCACGCTCTTCAAAAATAACTCCTAATATAACCAAGCGAATTGGGGACAATATTGCTTTGGGACTTCCATATGCTCTTGCTGCTGAATCCGCAGGAATCACATATCAAACCTTTAATGACTGGATGAACAAGGGGAAAACAGAGAAATCTGGGAAATATTATCAGTTTTATCAACACATTAAAAAACGGAACGCTGATGCTGCAAAAGCTCTTTTGGAACGCCTTAATAAAGCTGTTGAAGCTGGAAACTGTCAAGTGTGCATGTTTATATTGGAAAGGAGATTCTCTGACGAATTTGGAAGAAGAGTATATAGGAAAACAAATGTTGTTGCAGAAAATATAAACGCAAATGTCGAGATAACAGTCCATGAAGCAGATATACTTAGAAAACAAATTCTAGCGAAGTTTGATCGTTTTTGAGAATTGTAGTCGGAGTTACCAAAATCTCCACCACGGTTTCTTTGCTCCGGGTGCTTCTATAGCTTTTTGATTAATCAAGGTCTGCATCTGGAGCATGTAATTATTGTATAAATTTTGAAGGCATTCTAGTTCCTTTTTCAATGTTCCATTGTAGTCCTTCAAAACATTGTCTTAGTGTCGCGAATTTCCTATACATTCAAAGTTAAATTTTGGTATAGTTTATGCGATTAGGTTCTTCAGACATGAAATAATTTACCCACTAACCTCTTAATATTTGTGATATTACAGAAAAATTGGCACAATAGTTACAATTTTTATTTTGAATCCTTACTTTATAAGAAGGAAGCTTTATCTAGTTGTATATTTACAATTATTCTCATTATAAATATGGATTTATTATAATATGAATTGTGCAGTTGAACTGCTAAAATGCTTGCACAATTAAAATAAAATTGTCTAAAACATCCACTTTCCACAGCTCGTAAGTTCTTTGTTTTGTTCTCAAGTTTGTAAGTTTTATACATATAAGGTAGTGTTCGAATGATATGTATCGAAAAGAAATTAGAGCAATTACGTCAAGATCTTTTAGATCTTTCTCTTAGAAATAATTTAATAGACTATAGGTTTTCAAAAGCGAAAACTATACGAATAATAGATCAGCATCCTCATGAAATCTACAAGATTTTCGTCCTCCAAGAAAAAACAATGAATTTCTTACCGACGAATAAAAGTGACTCTGAAATAGATACTAATTCGGATATTAAATGGATTCCATTTATTGATGAGAATGAAGAACCAAATAATATTTTTGAGAACTATCTTAATACACCTTACGAGTCTGAAGAGCTCGAAAAGCGCCTATTCAACATATACAATAAAGCCAATCTGGTATTTGAAGAACAAGGATATTCAGTACTATATCTTGCCCTTGGCTTTCTAAATTGGACAGAGAACCAAAATTCAAACATTGTACATAAAGCTCCTCTAATTCTTGTTCCTGTTGAACTTAAACGTCCAGGAGTGGGACGCAAATATACACTACAATGGACTGGAGATGACATTTTTCCATCAATAACTTTACAGGCAAAGCTTGTTGAGCAAGGCATTGAACTCCCTGAATTTGAAATGACTGATGAAAAATCTGGTATTGACATCTATTTTCAGTCTGTTGTGAACGTTATATCAGATAAAAAGAATTGGAGCGTTCTTAATGAAATTTCTCTTGATTTTTTCAATTTTAAAAAGTATATTAGTATAAAGATCTTGACCCTGCTACCTGGCCTGAGGGTCTGTCTCCTTCAGAGCATCCTCTTATCCAGAAAATTTTTAACCCTCAAGATACCGAGTGTGAGGTTTCTGGCTTCCTAGAAAAAGATGTTGATGTGAAGCTATCAGCAAAAGATACTTACCACATAATGGATGCCGACTCCTCGCAGATTGCGGTCATTGAGGATATAAAAGCTGGAAAGAATATTGTTGTTGAAGGACCTCTAGGCACTGGGAAATCTCAAACAATCACCAATATCATTGCAGAATTATTAGTACAGGGAAAAAGTGTGTTATTTGTTAGTGAAAAAATGGAAGCTTTAAAAGTTGTAAAAAATCGAATTGATAATGCTGGCTTGGGAGATTTATGTCTGGAGATTCATAGTGAAAAAACAAAGAAAAAAGAAGTTCTTGATGAACTTAAGCGCACTTTAGACAAACCAGCCCCTAAATTGGTAAATATTGATCAAGATATTAATGAACTTCAAAACTTAAAAAAAGAACTAAATGATTATACAAGTGTTCTTCATGAACCTGTTAGGAAACGTGGGATTTCTTTATATGGTTTATATGGTTTAAAAGAAGAGGTTCGTCTTTATTTTTTCAAAAAAAGTAGATTAATGCCAAGGGCAGAATTCTCCGACCCAGACAAATGGAATAACGATCAATGGAATGAAGCGAATAATACACTTGAAAAACTAGCTGAAATATTACCCTCTATAAAGATAGTATCATACAACCCATGGAGAGGTTGTGAACCAGGAGATCTTTTGCCTCCTGAACTCGAAAAATTTGACAAATTAATTGATCAGCTTTCGCAGTCAATTACAGATCTAGAATCTTCAATTAAAAAACTTGTGAATTTTACCGGAAATTATACCCCTTCATCAGAATGCGAACTTATTCCTTTAATTGAAGCTACGAAAGTTGTTGTTTCTATTAATCAATTAGATGAAAATATCCTAAGAAATCCAGAATGGAATTCTCCAAAAAGAGAACCAGAAAAACTTATATCTGAATTGAATAAATATCAAGAGCTGAACTCAATTATACAAGAAAAATTTCAAAATTCTATTTTTGAACTGGATGCTGCTTTTTTTAAATCATTGTCATCAAGTTTTTTTAAATTTTTGAATCCAAAGTATAAAAAAATGAAACGTGAAATTCAAAGTTGTTATAATTCAAGGCCTCCTTCTGACGATACTAAAATTCTCGAAGATCTAAATTATTTGTTTGACTTTAAGTTAGCAAATGCGAATCTAAAAAAATTAGAATCAGAAGGCAAAAAATGTTTTGGAAATTATTGGGAAAATGAACAAACTGATCCTCAACTATTAAAAAATCTTAATAAATTAATTATTTCTCTTAGAGAATATATGCTAAAATATATACTTTCAGATAAGGCGTTTGAAATTATAAGCAGAGGATCTACTAAAGAAGATTTAAATTTGACTATAAAAAACACAGAAAAGATAAAAAATAACTTAATAGTGCAGCGAAATTCTCTGTTTGAGCTAGTCAACACAGATTATGTATCTGTCTTTAAAATAAATTTTGATGAAGTTACATTTGAAGAGCTGAAAAGCAGATTAAATTTGTGGAAATCTGAAAAATCATCACTTGTTTCATGGAGTCAATTTATCAATCACAAAAACCAATGCTTGTGCACAGTTGCAGCACCTTTTATTAAGCTAATTGATAATGATGACATCCTTGGAGAGGGTCTTATATATACATTTTCTGGTAACTATGTCGACAGTTTATTGAAAATTATTTTTAGAGAAAAAAAGATCCTGCCAGAATTTATTAAAGAAATTCAGGATAATAAGATCAACAAATTCAAAGAGCTTGATAGGAAAATTATTTCCTTAAATAGTCAACGTGTTAAAGCATACTGCAATAAACCTAATTTAGATTCTGAAGCTTCAAGAAATTCTGAAGCTGGTATTCTCCAAACAGAGTTTTTTCGAAAACGTGGGCATATGCCAATTAGAAAACTCATGACTCGGGCAGGCGGCTTAATCCAAAAAATTAAACCCTGTTTTATGATGAGTCCTCTCTCAATAGCTCAGTACCTTGACCCAAGAACAACAAAATTGCCCAGTCAAGTTAAGCCCGAAGACGCGATTGGAGCTTTATTGCGTGGGAATCAGGTCGTTGTGATAGGAGACTCTTGTCAACTTCCCCCAACAAACTTTTTTGATCATATTACTGAAGTTTTAGACTCAGATCCTGATGACGATGATGTGGGTTACAAAGATATGGGAAGTATTCTTAATATGTGTAAAGGGGCATGTTTTCCATCAAAGTCACTACTCTGGCACTATAGGAGTAAGCATGAGTCTTTAATCACAGTTTCGAATCGTGAATTTTATGAAAATAGACTTTACATATATCCATCTCCTATGCATGACAGTGAAAATCTCGGATTAAAATTTGTACATCTTCCGAACACTATATACGATAGAGGCAAAAGCAGTATAAACCGTGGAGAAGCACATGCAGTTGCAAAAGCCGTGCTAGAACATTATAATCGTTTTCCCTCTAAAAGTATTGGAGTAGGGACTTTCAATACCAAACAACAGCAGGCAATACTAAACTAAATAGATTCACTCATAAATCAAGCTCCTGAGATATACTTCAAAAATAAAAAAGAAGAGAAATTTTTTGTTAAAAACATTGAGACTATTCAGGGAGATGAAAGAGATATAATTTTCATAAGTGTAGGTTTCGGATTTGATTCAAATTCTAAATTATCCCGGAGCTTCGGTGCTCTTAATCAAGATGGGGGGGAAAGAAGATTAAATGTTTTGATTACCAGAGCCCGTGAAAAGTGTATTGTTTTTTCAAATTTTACAGCAAAAGATCTCAATATTGATGAAAAAGCATCCCGTGGTTTGAGAGCCTTAAAAACTTTCCTTGCGTATGCAGAAACTAAAAAATTTGATTCAATATCTGCGCCCCTTGAAGATAGCGATTCTCCATTTGAAGATTCAGTATATGAATTCCGAGAGATAATGGATACAATGTTCATAAACAGGTCGGATGTGCTGACTATAGAATTGATCTTGCAATTGTGGATCAGTATAATCATGGATGTTACCTTATTGGAATCGAATGTGATGGTGCACAGTATCATTCTTCCCCTGTTGCTTGTGATCGTGATAGATTAAGTCAACAAATATTAGAAAATCTCGGATGGAAAATTTACCGAGTATGGTCCACAGATTGGTATCGCCATCCAGTAGAAAGTGGAAATAAGCTTTTGGAGGCCATCGAAAGCGCAAAAACGAACAATATAACGGGAAAAATTGGTCTGGATAAAAACGTAGAAATGTGTCAGGATGAAGTTATGAATGACAGTGATATGGTTGTAAGTTATTGCTGCACTTCACAGACTGAGACATCGGAAAAACTTCAGAATAAAATTCAGGAATATAGAATATGTCCATTGTGTCATATTCCCACAGAAGATTTCATGGAATTATTTAGGTTTCAGTTAGCACAAATAATTATAGAGATTGTTAAGTTTGAGGGGCCTATACATACAGAGGAATTAATTCAACGCATAAAGGTGCGCTTTGGAGTTTCAAGTGTTGGAAACAACATAAGGAGTAAAATTCAAAGTGTGATTAAATATACCGAAAATTCAAAAAATATATTCATTAAAAATGATTTTCTCTGGCCAAATTTTGAGCCTAAGGATATATTGAGAAGACGTCATGAGGTTTTATCAGCGAAAATTGAATGGATTTGTGACGAGGAAATCGTTCAAGCCATATATTTTGTCCTTAATAATCAGTATTCTACCGGGCAAGAGGATCTAGTAGTTCAAGTCTCAAGAATTCTTGGAATAAAACGTGTAAGTCAAAATGTAAGAAATATAATTCAAAATATAATCGAGTCTCTAATAAGAGACAATAAACTTGCAAAATTACCAAATGAAATGATATATTTTCAAGAGAGTGTTAAATAAACTCTCTTTAAGGAATAGTTAAAAAACAACTTCATGTTTTCACTTTGGGAATTGCTCTTTAATTTTATTTCCCCAAATAATCATCAAACCTCTTTCTGCAGATGTACGAAAAATACCATCAATTATCCCAATATGAAGTAGCTTAAAGATCATTTTATCTTTGATGGGTACTAATGGGTAAATAGGCAAACAAAATCTATATCTGCGTAATAAAATCAAGACCGAAAACATCATAGTCAAAAGTAAAATTTAGAGCCTATCCAAGAAGTCAGTGATAGCATATTGAAAAATACATTGTGCAGCTGGCTAAAGGTGAAGTCGAATTGATAATCACAGGGGATGCTTATGTGAGCTCTGAAGAGCAAGCAGTTCCCAGACAAATGGATGTCTATCGTGAAGAGCTCCTACCCGGTCTTCAGAAGATGATCAGACCAGTACACGACAAAGTCTGGATGATTGAGATCCAAATTTGAAGATGCTTGTATGGACTCCACAGATAATGGATATGAAGTTCATAAACGAGTAGAATCCTCCAGATGCATAAGTGATCTTACAATTGTAGATCGGAATAATAGTTGACGTTTCAATCAGAATAGAATGCGTGAAGAAGTTACCCTTCATCTCATCGTGCGCGAGACCATAACCCCCTGCTCTGGCAGTAAGTGCTTATCAGACCCATCACAGTTACCACCACCAGATCCATCACAATTACCCCCACTATAAAAATATTCACTGGTATAACGGGGGCGGACAAAGGCATTATTATCACGGGTAATATTAGAAACAGTCACTGAATCTAAGAGCTATTGGGTATGAAATAAAACAGCATCATGCCAATCTTTTCAAGGTAGTTTATCAGGAATTCATTGAGATGGCTGTCACGCTGGGCACCAACGATGCCAAGATTATTAAAACGGATAGTATAGTCACAGCGGCGTGGATCAGATGGAAGTGTAGGTATGGCTGTCCAGAGTATAACAAAAGCCTTTGCTGTCCGCCTAATTCACCTACACATCACGAGACTAGAGAACTGGTAGATTGCTATGAATACGTGCTCTTAGTGCATTTTACAGCAAATGTCGACAAAGCGACAGAAGACCTGTTAGATAGGATAAAGGTCATCACAAGGGATATCACAAAGGTTATCAACACGCTTGAGAGAGACATCTTTCTTGTCGGGTACTATAAGGCTTTTGCGCTGGGCGCTGGTCACTGTCAGCTTTGCTCTGAATGCACACTGAAGGATTGCAGAAATCCAACGATTGCCAGACCATCGATGGAAAGCTGCGGAATAGACGTTTACAGCACGGTAAAGAATAACGGGTATCCTATTGAAAGATATATCCGACACGATGAACAACTTTTGCCTTGTACTGATCGAATAACCTGGATATCCGGTATAATTTTTTCACCTTGGCTTTTTTCATTAAAATAATATATCTTGGCTCTGTAGAATCCCTTTAAATTTGCCACAAATAACGGGATTTCTCGTTTTTAGTGAGGCATAGTTTTTTTGTAGTAAAACCTCTGCATTCAGATAATCAATATCGTATTCATCGTGATGAAAACAAAGGGGTATAGATTCTTTAGAATTTACAGAAATTTTGGTATACTGCTGGGGATATCTTTTTAACGTGGCAATTTCATAGTTTTGACAGTACAAAATAGCAACAATAGACCTATTTTTAGTAGCTGAATTGTGACTGAGAATTTTTCATGCCTCATTCATGTGCCCCAGGCTCTTGGAAGTTTAGATAATTTCTTACATTAATTGACTCTTAACGGCTGATAAAAGATAAGCTTTTCTGCTGCTCGGAACAAATCTTGTATCGAAAGTCGCATCTTTTATATAGGTAATATTGAAAAAAGAAGTGAAAGTATGTTCTATTTCTCTTTTTGAGAGCTTTATGGGCCCGTCTTCTGCGAGCTCTTTATCGGAGAAGGCCAGCATGAAATATTAAAAGAGCTAAAAAAATCCCATTTATCGAAGGATAAAAATAAATAGTAAATAAGTAACTAATCAATCTACAAAATGGACTTATTTAATCGATTTAGACAAAGTTTTTTTGCCTTCCAAAGCTAATGGATCCTGCGGGTTAATTTCAAGTGCTTTGTCGTATGCTTTTGCTGCTTCATCAAATTCTAACCAATTGTATTTGTCGTTATTTTTTGATTACCATCATTTAATAGATATAGAGTTCCAGCTAAATATTAATAATCCAGTGGAGCTGCTTTCGGGCAATTTATTAGTACTCGTCTATCAAACTCCTACATCCACTCCAAATATGCTCCAATGTCAAAGCAAAACAGATCCAAACAATGTTGAGAAATAATATTTTCTTAGAACTATTAACAATATTTATATAGTCCTGAGCGGATTCGAACCGCTGTCCCGGGCTCCAAAGGCCCGAAGGATTGACCACTACCCTACAGGACTGCACATTAAAGCTTTTACTTATAGATTAATCCTTGTACTTAATTTTTGTGCCATATGGAATTTTCAAGACATTATGGCGAATAGCAAATCTCATCTCAGTACGATTTCATATTTGAATCTTTTGTTATGAACATATATTTTGCTGCAAAACTAATTTTTGTATAATTAATTTAAAGTAATTTCGTAACTATTAAATACCTTATAAGTGACGATACAATTTTTCCTCGAAACGAGGAAAAGTTGGATGTAAAATGATTTTTTTTGCTGATGAATCATACGAGATTCTTGCTATGTGTGCTTCAGACCATTAAGGTTATTTCTTATATGAAATTCTTGAATCTCAAATTGAAGAAATCACTTAAGATTTCTCTTATAAGAATCTCGCTTAAATCATAACAGTCGTAACGTAGCAAACCTCCGTCGACTGATTTTTTTTCAAAAAGAACCCTAATCCCAAGAGTTGCTACAAAAAGATTGACTGGATACATTGAGGTTAAGAAGTTCATCCAGGAATGACTCTTGAAATGGTTAATGATTCTAATTGGCTAATATCTGTTCTTTTAACGAATGCGGAGAATACTGACACTTTTCTGAGAATATTGAGATTGAAGCTTGTGGGAAAAGACAAAGTTTTGATATTTCACCTATAAATCTTATTTTCATATATCGTCGAAGTCATATTACGGTTTTTCCTTGCTGTGGAAGGTTAAATAAAGCTGTTTTTCATTAATCAATAAAATATACAGTTAAGTATGGTCGAATATTTTAGCTTCAGAAATTAATGTAAAAACTACCAGTTTATACTCTCTGAAAGTGTTATATGAATTTTTTAATGATTTTGTGGGAACAGAAATATGTTATGCCATCCTAATTCTAGCAGGAAGATAATGTTTTTGGAATTTAGAATAATTTGAAAATGTGATTAGGGATAAGCTAATAATTTCCCGTATCACCCATTGTGATGAAACAGGTATGAAAATTAAGCGAGAAGGATATTGACTCCATATAGCTTCCAATGACAAATACACATGTTGTCTTTCTCATCCAAAAAGAGGGTCTAAAACAATGACAGCTATGGAAATTCTTCCGACTCTAAAAGAATAGCAGCTCATGATGGGTGAAAATCCTGCAGCATTTATTAATGTGTTCACACTTTTTATAACCTTATCTCAGAGGATCTTAATGGAATTGAAGATAAGTTAAACAGCGATGAGCTATAAAAATAAATCAGCTTTTAACAGAAATGAAAAAGTCCAGTGACGATTGTAAAGAGAAAATTTAAGAGAATTTCGATGAACTCTTATACATTTAAGTATCGGATATTTAAATTTTTGATAAAGTTTTTCATTCATGAAAATTATTACTTATTTCGGTCTCAACGAAGAATATACACTTATTCAGTCAGTTGTAGATCAATTTGCAGAAATTGATTTCTCAATTGGTTTGAAATCTTTTCGTATTATTTTTGAGTCCATATATTTTAACAAAAACGTTTTCTGAGGCGGGCTTGAAGCTGAAGTAGTTATTATGTTTAAAATACTTATTTTACAGTAATGGCATGATCTTTCGTACTCTTCTCAAAGAGCAAAATCAGCAAAAGTTTTCATGAGTAAAAATTAATGTTAAGAGATTGAAAATCTCAATGCTCAAATGCATAGGAATTTATCTAAATTCTCTAATCTTTTAATTTAACATACAAATTTTAGATCCCTTTATTATTAGATATTTTTGGCAATAAAGATCTATATCTTTTATTATTTGGTTGATTTTATTTACAAAATGTTATTGATGTAGTCTGGAAGCTTTTTTTGTTACCCACTCTTTTGTATTCAAGTAAGATATCTATAATTAAATGGATGCTATTTTTTTGTCAAGTTTTCGGAATTATATTCTAAAATCGCTACACAAGGTATTCAAAATTGCAATAAAAATAGTTAATTTTTTATAAATGATTCCGCACTTAGATGAGGCTAGAGCAGACATGCTTCAACTCATAAAAACGAAACCATTTGCCAAAATGGATATTTAATCATAAAAAATCAAATATGTAATGATTTGCCAATAAATTCTACTTTGAATTGCTTGTGTGTCTCTGTTTCCATTTGAAGTAATCCTACTATGGAGCGTATTGGCATTATTGCTGATATTCCCAGCTCAAATGACAACATGAAAAAATTTGGAAGTCTAATTTGGATTATTTGGCATGATGAGAATACCATGAAGAAAAGTGTTTTAAAATGTTATAAGTTCTTAAGTTGAATAATCTAAATTAGAATTAAATGCTTGTATCGGAAGGTAAGTAAACTAGCTGTGTGGTTCATTAAAACTGCAGCAAATGGACAGAAGCTACCATATATATGGATAGTATCTGAGGTATTTACAGTTAATTAGGGTATAGAACGTGATAAGTCTTATATGCCTCTTTTTAATCAAAACAGGGGAAACCTGTGAAGGAAATAGATGGTACAAAGGACATAGGAAATTAGGCGAAAGGTAAATGTCACTTTACGATGGATGGAACAGGGCTCGTGTTTATTTAAGTAACTGCCTTGTGAGTGACACATGATTTTTCCTCAGAACGTTGATTGTCTAGATAAAGTGTTGAATCTCGAGACTTTTTAATATTTTCTGGGCTCGGAAAAATTTACCATTAATTACACTAACAATTGGCTACAATAAATAAAAAATATGGAAAAGAATCAAAATCTATAAATCTAAATAAAGAAATGGAACTACGTAACATCAGGTATAGTTTAGATAAAAAATTTTATTTTTAGAATCGAAGTAATAAAGCCGAAAAATGTTATATTTATCTCCATAAGAAAAGGGGGTTTAAATTAGATTTTCAATGTTCTTGGAATTAGGATGCATTATTTTTTATATCCACATATCTCATGAGTGTGATTAGTTAGTAATTATTTAAATGAAAGGATATGTCCAGTGGAAATAGACGGGTCGGTACCATAACTGTTAATACGGTGTACTTCCTTTGCATCTACTGCAGTTATAGATTAAAATTATGAGCTGATATATCAGTTTCATCTAAAGATTTGATAAAAGAAAATATGCGATACAGGTTTTATCCAGTTTGGTAGCGCTTTAACGTGTGTGATCTTTCATCCATATATATATTATAATGTTATAACTATACAAACTTTAAGTAACCATCTGTGGCAAATTAACTATTTGAAAGTCATGCAGAGAAAACTATTGTATTAATCTAGGAGAATTTCGATAAATATCTGAATTTTGTCATATGTTTATGAATGATATCTAAATGATTCGTGAAAATCAAAGGTTTAGCAAAATCGTCCTAGCTATTAAGATTAACCTGAGATTGTCGAAAAATTCGATTTTCATCGTCTAAAAATATTTGAGCAAAAAGCTATGTTAAGAAGTACATTCAATAGCGACTAATTCATGGCAGCCTGAAGGAACTTTACCTGGTTTAAGGAAGCAGATTAAGTTTAAAGATATTTATTTTAAGATGATCTTTGCAAGAAATTTAATTTTCAAAAATCCAGCAAATTTGAAATTAAAATTTGTAGGTTCATCCTGCTGTTGAAAGTCTGAAAAAATAGTGTATTAATTAAAGATATTAATAATAGCTATAAACCGATCTAAATATATGAAGAGTACCTCTTTCCAATAAACAAGAAATCTTACACAAGATTTTCAATTAATCAAACTTATGATAGCAATTGTTAATTAAAATTCAATAGAAATTATTTACATTTTACATTCTGTAGGTATATATGAATGTATAAATTTGTTTGTATATTTTTAGATTATTATTCATTGGAAATTAGATTAACTTTAAGCTGCTATCATGGATTACATCATAAATATCAAATTTAAATCAATTGTCTTTAATTCATTAGGTCTCTTATTTCATCAACTTTTAGAGGGTCGTTCATGATAAAAACTCAATCTTTAGATGGCTTATTCGAAAAATTACTTGATGGGGAATCAATTTTCAAAAACAAAGAAGTTCTTCGGCCTTCTTACACGCCTGACCTTTTATTACACCGTAATGAACAGATCAATAGCCTTGCAACAATACTGGTTTCTGCACTAAGGGGAGAAACACCTTCTAATGTGCTGATCTATGGGAAAACAGGGACTGGGAAGACTGCTGTTACTCGTTATGTGGGAAAGGAGCTTGAGAGGGTAAGTGAAGATAAGTCACTTTTTTGCTCTGTTGTGTATATCAATTGCGAAGTTATTGATACGCAATATCGACTTCTTGCCAATCTTGCTAGACAGTTCGAAGAAGACGTTCCTATGACTGGATGGCCAACTGATCAGGTCTTCACTAAGTTTAAGGAAGCAATTGATTACAGAGAGCAGGTTGTTATCATAATTCTGGATGAAATCGACAAGCTGATCAAAAAGGGTGATGACGTCCTCTATAACCTTTCCAGAATTAATACAGATCTGCAGAAAGCCAAGGTGAGTATGATAGGGGTTTCAAATGATCTAAAATTCACTGAGTTTCTGGATCCAAGGGTTAAAAGTTCCCTGGGTGAGGAGGAATTAATTTTTCCTCCTTATGATGCTGAGCAGATTAGTGACATCTTGAAGCAAAGGGCAAAAATGGCTTACAATGATGGGGTACTGGGCGAGATGGTAATTCCACTATGTGCTGCTTTTGCAGCCCAGGAGCACGGTGATGCTCGTCGCGCACTTGATCTCTTACGTGTGTCAGGGGAAATTGCAGAAAGGGAAGATCAGCCCAAGGTTCTTGAAGAGCATGTTAGACGTGCTCAGGAAAAGATTGAAATCGATCGTGTAGTGGAAGTCGTAAGGACCCTTCCCACGCAGTCTAAACTCGTGCTATATAGTATTATCTTGCTGCGGAATCGAGGCAGAGAAGGTAAAAATGTTACAACGGGAGAAATGTATAATGTCTACTGCCAGCTCTGTCATCACATTGACGTAGATATCCTTACACAACGCAGGGTTACTGACCTGATGTCTGAACTTGATATGCTGGGAATAGTCAACGCAGTGGTCGTAAGCAAAGGTCGTTATGGACGGACAAAAGAGATTTCTCTCAGCGTTCCCATAGAAAACACTCGCAAGGTGCTTCTTGAGGATTACAGGCTCAAGCTCCTGGTAGATTTTAAGGCATCAATTTTTAACAAAATGTTTTCTTGAGGATTGAATCTTCAATTATATCATCTCTAGCTGTTCCTTGTAATTTCCCTGCGATTTCATTGATTTGTCTTACTTTTCATTACTTCAGGTGCCCAATTTTCGGTAGTTTTGATTTGTTGTAGCTCCAAATGATTCCTCTGTTTCATTAAATTTTTCCTTCAATAGTTGATAAGAAAAAACTTGGTTCATATCTCTCAATCTTATTTTTTTATAAATTCCTTTAGGAAATTCAATATTGTAGAGTTATGAAGTAGAAATTATTCATAGTCGCCACTAAATTACGTTGTGATTTTTTGATTATATTTTGAAGTTTATGTATCGATTAATTGACTCGAAGCGCTAGAGTTCTTTCTCGATTGAATTTTATTAATAATTCAGGAATAATTTTCCTGGAATGTTGTATCTTAACGTTGTAAACTTGACTCATTTTTCACATTTTATAATCTATTTTCACCCAATACATACTATTTTGATAACTCTTTTCTCCCATTTTGGTTTCAGTTGGATACCCAGAAGCTTGTTGTGGAGATAAAAACTTCCCAAAAAATTTTTATTAAATCACTGATTCATATATTAAGCTCTTTTTGAGCTCTAAAATGGAATGAATCGTGCAAATCATTGTGTCTATAAAATCAGATATCAATGGTTTTCGATATCTTGTATCATAACAAATTTCTTCTAGACAATGAAATCATTAACTATTTGAAATTTATATGCTTTGAAATTGGTAATATATATTTTTCGAGTCTATCCAATCTTTAATGATGTTGATCATGCACATCTTTTCGTTTGTGCTGAATCAAAATATTCTCTTTAAGAGTATATAGATTATGAAAAGTATCACAGTATGTAAAATCTTTAAAAAATGCTGCGAAATTAAAAAAATTATTGAGTGGTGAATTGTGGATTGATAGATATTACATCGGAACTATTGATGAGAGTACAACTCCCAATGTCATTAAAAACGATGTTGAAAATCAGGAAGAAAATGAAGCATATAAGAAATGAAAATATTTTCTTTTTAATCATTCCTATATACAAAGCTGTGACACGAAAATATCCATTTGCTTGCAGTGGGGAGATACACCTAAACTTTGATCTAAGTGTAAATATTTACTTTCGGAAATATGATTACTAATGATGTTGATGGTAAACTTTGTCGATCCAAGATGATATTAAAAAGTCTCACACTTTGAATTGAGTATGTGGATGATCTTTAGACAATCAGCGATGATAAAACCTTAAAAAATAGTTTAGGTTTCATCTCTGATCGAATAAAAATTGGAATATTTTTGAAAAGAGTTGTAACAACAGTAATTGTACATGTGATCCATTAAAAGTACATACATCAAGATTTTGTGATATGTGGTTAATTTTTGGCATAGATATCGAATAAAATTGTCCGTACATATCTTTTGGCTCTGTAGGAATCTTCTTATTTATGAAATACAAATAATTTTTAATTAATCTTGTAGCCTCGAGTTTTTAGATTCGAATTTAAGCTTATAAGACCAATTTAGAGGAGATTTCTAAAGAGTCATATTTCTATTATTCCAGTTACTGAAGCAAGATACAGTTATGTTGAATATCATCATTAATGGGATTAAAAGTAGTAGATCTGCTTTTGAAATTATCGACGATTAGTTATGGAAGTTCCAATTACAACAAACCTATCTTTAATGTAACTAATCTGATCATAAATGGAAATTTAAAGTTGCCTACTCTGCAGGCAACTGAGTAAGTTCGATCTACTTTCATATATACTTTTTATCTTGACTTCTTTAATGTTAGTTCTTGTGGCCTTATTTAGATCACTGAGTAACTTTGAATTTTATTATATCAAGATAACTCTTAGGTTCAAAAAATCAAGAGATCGGGGGTCCATTGAAATTTTCTCTTCTTTTAATGTATTTCTTTTCATCTTTTCTTTATTTTTCAGCCGTCTACAATCAGGGTCATATTTTGAATTTATGTTCCTATAGAACTTACGCATTTAAACGTGGAAATTAATGGCATTGATCTTCAACCGTCAGAAATATATTTCAAACCAAAACGTATATTATACCTTAATTTATATTTCTAGTGCGTAAGTGGTATTCCTGGCAAATCTTTTTACACTGAATTCTCTCAATTGTTTTTGTGGGTTTAGCGACCCCATTCACGGCCAATGACATTGTTTAGATCATTAATATTTTTAAGGTTCAAAGAATCAAAAAACATCAAATCCATTTAAATTCCCCCTCTTTTTAATAGATCTCTTTTTATCCTTTTTTATGCTTCAGCCGTCAACAATCAGGGTCAGGTTTTGAACTTATGTTCCTGTAGGACTTACGCAGTTAAACTTGTAAATCAATAGCATTAAACCTTCAATTGTCTAAAATATACTTCAAATCACAATGTATATTGTACTTGAATTTATATTTCTAGTGCGTAAGTCCTATTCCAGTAAATCCCTGACATAGATTTTTCTCAATGGCTTTTGTAGCTTTATCAATCCGTACTCTGAATGACTCTGGCTCTTGTCATATCAAGCTTCGTTTTAAGACACTGAAAATTAAAACCTAAATAAGTCATTAAAATTTCCCCCTTCTTGTATTTCTGATTCATCTTTCCTTATGTTTCAGACCTCTACAATCAGTGTTAAGCCTTGAACTTATGTTTCTGGTACCCCTTCTTACACTGATTTCTCTCAATGGCTTTTGTAGCTTTATCAATCCGTACTCTGAATGACTCTAGCTCTTGTCATATCAAGCTTCGTTTTAAGGCACTGAAAATTAAAACCTAAATAAGTCATTAAAATTTCCCCCTTCTTGTATTTCTGATTCATCTTTCCTTATGTTTCAGACGTCTACAATCAGTATTAAGACTGAACTTCTGTTTCTGGTAACTCTTCTTACACTGATTTTTCTCAATGGCTTTTGTGGGTTTATCAATCTGTACTCTGAATGACTCTGGCTCTTGTCATATCAAGCTTCGTTTTAAGGCACTGAAAATTGAAACCTAAATAGGTCATTAAAATGTCCCCCATCTTATTTTTTTGGTTAGTCTTTTCCATATTTTTGAGAACTCTACAATCAGCGTTAATACTTGAACTTATATTTATGATAACTCTTCTTACACTGATTTCTCTCAATGGCTTATGTGGCTTTATCAATCCGTACTCTGAATAACTCTAGCTCTTGTCATATCAAGATTCGTTTTAAGGCACTGAAAATTGAAACCTAAATAAGTCATTAAAATTTCCCCCCTTTTTTAGGTTGTCGCTCATGTAATTTTTATGTGCTAATTGCTCAACTGAATTTTAACTATTAGTAATTAAGATTAAAAATGGAATTTGAGTGCGAGATCATGTGCTGCTGCAGTCTTAAACAATTGATTCATGTTTATTTTGAAGGTAAACATATTCTCCCTCCGCACGTCTGGTTTTTTCGTGCCTATTTATGTTCCTTCCTGATTTATTTTCCTTCCATACTTATTTTGTGTATCTTCTGTTGAACTACACTCCTCAAGTCTTCAAGAAATGTTTGCAAATAATGCTTCTTGTAATACCTCCATCAAGTTCTATTACTTCATCCTTTTTTTTCTAAACTATCTGGCGTTCTTTCTTTGTTTTGACCCATAAAAGTCTAATTTTTGCTTGCCAGTGAGTATATCTAACTATATATATTAAATTATATAAAGTCTATAGAATTAGTTTTTCTTACAAATAGTAGTTTTTGAGAATTTTATAGAAACTACTTATAATCTGGAAGATTTATTTCCAAACTGCTTTTTTTTAGTTATTATCTATGGATTATAATTCCCATTCTTATTTTATTATGGGATACTGGATTATTTTAATTAATCATTGGGGTATGTTGTCAATTGGATAGACCTATTATGGTCCTACTCGACAATTTAAATTCCAGTCTTGTGGATTATTTAATATTTTCGAGTTTCCTCTTTTTCGATATGATCTTAACTTTTTGTAACAAAATTTTATAGATTCTTTCATTTATTTATTTTTTTGACTCAAATATTTCCCAAAGATTGTTTAAGACGTCGAAATGAGTATCAAACATTGTTATAAAATCCTAAAAGGATTCTGAATTATTTAGATTCCTAATTGACTAATGAAATAAAGGAAGAAGATTAATACATACTATGAAAATTATCACAGCAAGACAAATCTTTAAATAATGGTCTGAAATCAAAAAAGCTTTGGTGTAGTGAGCTTTGGAGTGATGAGGTTATATTGGAATGTTGATGATCATACAACCTTAGATTACATTGGGATATATATTGAAAACTAGGGAACCAGGAAGGTAAAGGATCATAAAAGTAAATTAAAAAATTTGATTTTGATAAATTCTTTATATATAGAGGGTAATGTGAACATTTCCAATTGCTTGCAGTGAGGGTATGCCACTGAAACTTTGATTTTTACCATATCTTTCTTTAATCCGACTTTCTGCGGATGCACACAAGGATATCATCATTTTCTCAATATAACCGTAGATTAAAAATTAATATAATTTCCATGTATAATAGTGGGCAAATAGGCAAACAAACTCTACATTGTGTACATCTATAAAATGTAGGTTGTATCAACGATATTACATCATTCAGAGGCTATATACAGTAAAATGAAGGTATCTATACCAGACGTGATTCATTTTTCGTCATGGTAATCAACTACTTCACTACGTTAAACTAATTGTTAGACATCTTTTAATTTTTATAAATGTTCTCAGAACTGACGAAATTCGAAATTACTGGAACAAAAGAAAGTTTTAAATATATCTAAGCGAAAATTCTCCATCTAATCTAATTATCGAATTGTGAATAATCCAAACCAAGAAGTTTGTCAAAATAACAACAAGTATGCTACCTTTATATCATAATGGATTCCGATAAACCCTGATTTTCACGAGTTATTTATATACAGTTTTAATGCACATGACGAAATTTAGGAGCTTATCGAAGTTCTCTATAATTTCGTTCTTGATTCAAAATTACTGGGTCACAGTGCAATAGAATCACTTCGGAAAGAACTATCCGGTTCCAAAAACAATTGACTAAGATACATTTCACTTTGATAGATTAAAAATGATTTCATGGAACTACTCATAACAGCTGCTTCGAATCTCAAATAGAGCGATTAATATAAGCAATATTAAGTAAGACTGAATGAATAAATATTAGATTAGTTTAGCTGTGTAGATATATCTAATAGATGAAGCTTTGTGATTATTCTATTCTCCTCAAATCCAAAAATAAACTAATTAGATGTGTTTCAGGATAATTTCAGCTGGATATTTTTATTATTTCTCTATCAACTCGAACTTGGGATGAATAATCTTAAAAAGAATATTAATATTACTTTTCTATAAAACTCGTGAAAAATGGCAGGGCATTTTAAATTATATGAGCTAGTTGATGAATTACTGAAATCAATATTTTAATCAAAAAATGAAAAATCGCTGGATGTTTGGAACAGTGTCTTTATATATACTCAGTAATGTTACAGGATATTTCAGCTCAATTTGTACCATGGATTTCGGGAAGGATTTTAAATATGTTTACCTCGAAGATAAAGAAAATTAATCTCAGATCCAGATTTCGGAAGATAATTCACAAAAAACATAAGATAGCATACAAAATTGCAGCTGTAATCTTGTTTATCCTATATATCTTGATTTTTGAGTATCTTATGGTTCTTGAGAATCATCCCGAAAATGCAAACATTATCACTGCTATCTATTGGGCTACAACTACTATTACAACTGTAGGATTTGGCGATGTGGTCTTCACTTCCCAGGGAGGAAGACTTTTTTCCATAATTATACAGATTGTAGGTGTCATTCTAATTTCAAGTTTTCTTATCACTTATGTAATAACTCCTTGGATGGACAATACTATCAAGTTTAGGCTTCCAAGAAAGGTCTCTTCCGAGATGAAAGATCATATAATTATCTGCGGATACAATCAGATGGTTGAGACCCTGATCGATGAATTGGCTGAGCAGAACCTACTGTTCTTAATAGTTGATGACGAAGAAGAATTAATAAGAGAACTTTCTTATAAGAGCATTCCTTGCATTTTTGGAGTCCTGAGCGATAAGCAGACACTTATAAATGCAGGTATCGAGAAAGCTGTAATCCTTATTGCAAACAAGTCTGACGAAAAAAATGCTAATATCGTCCTAACTGCCCGAGAATTTGAGAATCTTTACATCATTGCTATTGTTGAAGATATTTCTAATTTAAAATACCTCAAGTATGCAGGAGCAGATACGGTTGTTTCTCCCAAATCAATGTTCGGGCAATTTATAGGGAAAAAAGCGATGGACAGACTCGTAAGTCGAGTTACAGGAGCAACTGAAATTTTCGAAGGGGTTCATATAGTTGAGTTTCCGATCTATCTGAAAAGCCCTCTTATAGGCAAGAGGCTTAAGGAAGTTTCCAACCAGCAGCATTTGGCAGGTGCTAAAATTGTGGGAATATGGAAAAGTGGTACTCTTTCCTTTGAGCCGGATGCAGAAGATTTAATTCGAGAAAATTCAGTTCTATTGGCTGTAGGAACTCCGGAGGAGCTTTCAAAACTGAAGAAATTGACACATTGATTCGACTTATACATATGCCTTATGTGCTCGAGGAGGGACGTCAAGGGCATGGAGCCTCTTAATAGTTACTAGGATTGATACGATTAAGTATTATTCACATTTGGTTCTCCATTTCAACTGAGTAAGTCCTGATATATTCCAAATTTTATTTGAACTTTTTTTCGATAGGATCACTCATAAACTCAACTTTATCTGTGTCTACTTTATATTCGATTATTTAAATGTTTTTTTCCCCATGCTCAATTTATAGTCCTCAGAGTTGAAACAGTCGTCACATAGTACTTTAGTTTGATAGTTTAAATAACATTTGGAATGAAACATATCTTTTCATCAAAAATCATCTAATACCATTCAAAAATTTTATCAAAATTATCTAAGATTCACAATTTCACACCCCTCATACTGTAAAAAATATTTGAGTATTCATTTTTGGTTCAGTTTTAACATCTTTAGTGCCCAATTTTTTTCATAGTATTTAATATTTTCCCCCTTATCTACATATCTATCAAATTTAATCTCAAAAATTCAATCAAAATTTAAAAAAAATAACTATCAAAGGACGGAGAAATTATCTTTTAAATAGAATCATAAAATCGACTTTATGCAGATGTAAATAGATGTCAAATTTGTTTGCTTATTTGCTTATTATTATTCATGGAAGTTAGATTAATTTTAACGCTCTGTTGGATTAGAAAAGATATAGTATCCTTGTGTACATCTGCGGAAAGTATAAGGAGGATTCGATTTATCTCTTATTTTTTCTCGTGGGAATTTTTTCCAAATCTTTCCTGCCAATTTCTGCATTTGACCAGATTTTTTTCTTTTCTGGGTCATTATTTTTTGATTTTAATGATAGCTTTTTCTATTCTTAAATACTCCTCTTATTTTCAATGTCATCAATTGATAGAGATTATGACTAAAAGCCGTAGCACAAAATCTTTAAATTCACTTTTTGAGTAGTAGCGACAAGAACTTTTCCTGCTTTGAATATCTTCTTAATTCCGGCATAAACTCGTTTCTCTGGAGCTCTTTTTGAGCTAATACTCTTGTTTCATAATATATCACTCGTTTCCAAAGTATATTTTTTATTCTTTTTTCATTGTTGAATCATAACCTTTTGATTTTGTTTCAAAGTATCTTCTGTCTCTATGAGCTCCCTCATTTTTTTTCTGGAAAATCTACCTGAGAATCCTTAAGTGATGACGTTGTTGTTTTGAATCTTATGATCAGCTCATAATCCCTATCTATTATGCTATGAAGTTTATATTCAAAGTGTTGCTTACTGTAATTTTTTTCTAAGCTTATCCTATGCTTCTCCTTGTTTTTGCTTCTTTTTCTTGAGCACTAAGGCAAAAGATATATCTGAATTTTTCGAACTAATATCAGCAAAAAATACTTATGATATCATAGGGATTTGATAACTCAAAAACAAAGAATTTAGACATCGCTGTCAAAAAGGCAGAAGACTTGGATATGATGTTGCTATTCTTGTTACTCTATTCACCCGATCGAAATAACTTTAATTTTTCTGTAAAAGTGTAAAAAAATATTTTAAAATAATTCCTTGGGTTAGTTATGAGACTCAGAGAGTTGATCAGAATTAAATATACAGAGTTGGCTATAGTCAACATTCTAATTAAAATCTTATTTATCTAACCATGCTGCATGTAGTAGAGCATGTTCTAGCCACTGCTTTGGCATAAGGAAATTATTCAAAATCAAATATTTAAATTTCTGATATGCTTTATTTTCCTTCTGGTTTCCCTGATCTTCAGGATAATTTTTAATGAAATCGGGAGTTGTCATATCACTAAATTCTCAATGTAACTTCCCTCACTCAAAGTTTACCATCTAAAAAGCTGTCTTTTTCTTATCTATGAATACCATCAAATTTACTTTCTTGATTCGGGCAGAAAATCTCAGCAGACTTCGGTTTCGGTTTTGTTTTTCCATTAAGTATATGGTGTATATTTATATGATGCAGGATGAATATTATTTGGCACCAGAATATATCCATTCAGAAAAAGTCACATTGATACTTTAAAAAGTGTCTTGGAGAAAGTGAATGTTAAGCCACAAAACAAACTTATTAGCCTTAAAAAATTATGTCTCAATCTATAAGAGATTACTGGTTGAGAAAAAAAGTATATCACTATTTATATATTCTAAAAAGGTAGAAAATATATGAGTGTTTATGTCACTCACTTAAAAAATAGCACTTAGAATAACCCTTAATATCTGCGGTTTTCTCTGGGTGTCCTGTGGTTAGGAAGACAATCCCTACAGTAAACCGGTCTTTCGGGATCAGGTTTGAAAGGCACCTCTGTTTCAGCTTTGCAGTCCGAACAGGTTGTCTTGTGCATTTCTCTGGGAGCTCCAAAATTATTTCCTCTGAAGTTATTTCTGTCATTAAAAGCCATCTTTGTTTCACCTTTGGTTTATTTTTTGTTATTAGTTTAAAAATAAGATTGTATAGAACTCTTTGTTTAAAAACAAAAATTGGTTTTTTAACAACAGATGATTATACGTCTCTTTATTTTTAATGAACTTACATAGCAGCTATTGTATATAAATATATCTGTATTCGTATCTGGTATGTCGATAAAAAAATATAACTAAGAATTATCATTCCTTTAGTATTCTTGATAAAGCCAAAGAATATGGATTCAAACCTAAATTTATCATCTTTGATACGTGGTATGCAAGCGTAAAAAACAACAAAGCAATTAGAGAAAAACAATGGTATTTTTTAACAATATTGGAATCACATTTTTTGGTAAATCCTGATAATATGAGAAATATGCTTCTTGTTAATAGTTGGTTTGAAATAGTTGAATTCCTCATGAAGGAATTATGGTTTATCTGAAAGCTTATGAATTTTGTGAGAGTAATTTGGATAGTTTCAAAAAACGACGAAACGAAAATACTTTGTAACAAATGTACTGGATATGGATGAATCCAAGAAAACAGATTTGGTTAATAAGTCCTGGAAAATTGAAGAGTATCCATAGGGAAATAAATATTATGTTATGTGGAAAAGGTTCAAACAAGAAAAAAGAAGTCAACAGAACACATATAATGTTCTCACTGAGAGCTTTTCTAAATTTGTATTACAAAAAATTTGGAACAAGATTTATTGGGCTGAAGGTAATACAAAAATTCACAGAATTGAGAAATGGTACATATGAGTCAACAAAGATACAGCTTAATTATATCATAAACCTTGAATAAATTGAGGGAAAACAATCCACAAAGCCTGATACTGCATAAATCCTAAAATGGAATTAAATGTGATATCTTTCTACTTACTTTATCACCCCAAAAGAAAGGGTCATTTTGGATTTGAGATGACTGTCGGGTTACCAGCAGTTAGAGCTTTGATACTTCTATTCAAACGAATAATGAACCGATTTCCAGAAGGTAAAATTAAAAAGAGAGACTTTTTAATATCCTTGCGGTCGCCAAAATTTTCAATAATTTTCCTGGCAATTGACTTCAATCAATCAGAAACCCAGAAGATAAATAAAACGTCTAGTGATGGTAAATTTTCGATCCCCGAAGATATTAAAGGGTCTCTTAAATTTATATTCGTTCTCACAGAAAGGGTTAATATTATGAAAAGGCGAAAGGAAATGAGTAAGCAATTTATGATCTGAGAATTGATCCAAATTTTTTTAGCAAAGGCGAAGAAACCCATTTTTATAATCAATGAACTTTTGAAGTGACTTATTTTACTCAACATATCGGAAAAGTTCTCAAATACCATGATTATTTTCTGAACTCCATAGTTTATGTTGAGGTCCTTCTACTTGAATCATAGATGAAACAGATAGCAGATCACAAAGAAGCTAGCCAACTTGACTTCAGCACACTATAAAACTTTGCCAAACTCTGTGTTCTGTTCATGAATTTTCTGGGTGAGTGCACAAATTTTGCTGAGTTTTTGAGGGTCACAATGATACAGAAAAAATAGGGTGCTAAGAAATTTAGGACAAGTTCGAACAAATCAGAAACTCTATTGAGATATTTTACCTCTCATCAAAATGTTTCCTCATAAACTTCACCTTTAAGGCAGGTACTAATATCCCCCATTACCTTCTCACATTCTATATTTTAGGCTCAAGCATTATGCTGGAGAATAGTAAACTTCGTCTCACAAGTTATCATTAGATAGGCAGCAAAGAGTTATATACATGAAACGGAGTTACATGATAACTATTCAAATAAGAAGTTATTCAGCGTAATCACTTCGTCTGCCTGCACCATAGAGATGAATTCAAAAAAGCATATGTAACTTATCCAAGAAAATCTTATTTTTGCTGTGTAAGTTTTATGTATTCCGGTTCTGAATTTACCTGGTCCTTAGGCACATTCTAGCATTCCCGGGGATATTAACCATTTATGCGGCGTGTTTACTTATATTTAGCTGGTCTCCTGTACCGTTTTAATAAGTGACCTTTTTCCATAAATTAAAGTTCTGGGTATGCTGTAGAGAGTATTAGTAGCAAGTCTGCAATCTGCAAGATTTGTAGAAAATAATTGTCAATAATAGAGTGAGTATATGGAGAAATTAGCAAAATTTAAGGCATTGGGGCTTTCAGACAGCACGTTGAAAGCTCTAAAAAAGAAAGGGTTTGAAGAACCAACTCCAATTCAAGAAAAAGTTATTCCGCTTTTCTTGAAAGGAGAATGTGATATTATAGGGCAGGCACAGACAGGGACAGGGAAAACAACGGCTTTTGGAGCCCCGATTATCGAAAAAATCCATGAAAAATCAGGTAAAATACAGGCAATAATCCTGACACCAACACGAGAATTGGCAATTCAGGTTTCAGAGGAACTAAACTCCCTCAAAGGAGATAAAAAACTGCATATCATCCCCATATATGGTGGGCAGTCTATGACCCAGCAACTTCGTGCACTGAAAAGTGGGGTTGACATTGTTGTAGGAACACCTGGAAGAGTCATCGACCATCTTGAGCGAAAGAGCTTAAACCTCAAAGATGTTGCATATTTCGTGCTGGATGAAGCCGACGAAATGCTAAATATGGGTTTTATTGATGCCATAAAGGAAATTTTGAATGCAACTGGTCCTGAAAAAAGAATGCTTTTCTTTTCAGCTACAATGCCAAAAGCAATCCTCGGGATCGTCAAAAAGTATATGCAAAAATATGAGCACGTTGCCATCGAGGAGGAACTTGTCACAGACCTGACCGAACAAATCTACTTCGAAGTCCAGGAAAACGATAAATTTGAAGCCCTCTGCAGGATTATTGACATTGAAGATGACTTTTACGGGCTCATATTTTGCAGGACAAAAACTGATACAAGTCGGCTTGCTCAAAATTTAGGAGACAGGGGCTATTTAGTCGATGCCCTACACGGTGACCTCTCGCAACAGGAGCGGGAAAAAATTCTGAACAAATTTAGGAAGCAGAAGATAAATATTCTGGTAGCAACTGATGTTGCAGCAAGAGGTATAGATATCATAGAGCTTACCCATGTTATCAATTATTCCTTGCCCCAAGATCCTGATTCCTACGTGCACAGGATAGGAAGGACAGGAAGAGCCGGTAAGCAGGGAACTGCTATTACCTTTGTTACATCCACGGAATATAGGCGGCTAACCTACATAAAAAAGACCTCTAAGTCCGATATGAAGAAAGGACGATTGCCTGAAATAAAAGATGTTATTAAAGCTAAACGGGCAAGAGTGAAGGCTGAACTTGAATCAACCATAAAAGCAGAAGAATACATTGATTGCCTTGAAATGAGTGAAAAACTCCTCGATGAATATCCGGCAGAGAAAATCCTGGCTGCAGTCCTTAAGTATGCTTTCAAGGAAAAGTTCGATGAAAGCATATATGCAGAGATTTCCGGCAGTTCATATGTCGACAGAAAGGGTAAAACCAGGCTATTTATTGCCATGGGAAAAGTCGACGGCATGACTCCGGACAAGTTACGAGAGTTCATACAGGAGGAGACAGGAGATAGCGAACTGAGAATAAAGGATGCAGAGATTTTTCCAAATTTTTCTTTCGTAACAGTACCCTTTGCTCAAGCTGAAACATTACTTGAAATATTCAAAAACAAAAAGAGAGGACGAAAACCCTTTGTGGAACTTGCCCAGAAATCAAAGGGAAAAGGCTCAAAGAATACGAATAATTCTGGCAACATGAATAATTCGAATGACACGAGAAATACGAAAAAAAAGGACTTTTCGTATTAATTCAATTTATTTATTTCAGTATTTTTGAGACTACAAATCTTCGGCAACTCCGGCAAACTCGGGAACATAAATTTATCCGGGAATTATTTTAACCATATTTTTCTAGCTATTTATATATTATATATGACAGAAACCTGTGTTTTACAGAAACAGTAGCTTCGAATCTCCTTAGTTCCTAAATATATATTTTACAGATCAAGTTGTGCTTGAGAAACTTCAGACTAGAAGATAGCTTTTTTTTCGAAAAGTCATTTCAAATACAGATCAAATATTAGAAATTGCTTTTCAAGGAGCAGGCTCTAAAAGCTATTATATGCTGGGACCTCGCGCTTGAAAACAAGGAATCATACACTGAGTTCCATGAAATTGCGTTATCCAATTTTTCATCCCACTTTCACAGTAAAACAGCATAAATTCACAATTTTTCTTGCTATCAATTTTCGATCGTATCCATGATTTTGTGAAAATGTGTGCATGAGACTCTCTCTGTAATTGCCCAAAAAATGATAGCTCTACTCTTTTTTTAGATTTGCTCAATTACTCAAGGAAACGATCCAATTTTCGATCGTTTCCTTAGCAATTAACTTCTAAGGATTTCGAGAAACCCCAATTTTTAGCCGGTTGTTTGTAATGCCTATATAAGCAATTTGTTGAAATTGGAGGTTTATTTAAATTCTCTTCTGATTATCAATTGATGGAAAAATAATAATTATTACCAATAGACTACAGATTAATCAGATCCTCCTACTAAATTTGCTCATTGAATCTTAGTAAAGATAGCTAATGATATTTTTTCCCCCGGCTGAATAGTTACGCTGATTCTATTATTATTTGTGTGGATTGATATTCTTTCTGATATGGATTTCTCATAGTTTTGTCTGGAATAAAGTTTTTCCAGATTATGGAGTTACTAATCAAGGAAATACGTCCTTAAACAGGCATTACATATTTATATATATATATACAAATGTTAATTTTGCTATCTCTTTGTCTACTATTATTCATTAAAGGTTGGTCTAATTTTTAATCCATCGGTACGTTGGAAAAATGGATGGTATTCTGTGTGTATCTTTGGAAATTTGTGGTAAATAATTAAGTAATGTATACAAAAATTATGATACTGGGGTTCATGGAAGTGTTAAATTGAGAAAAAAATAGATGAAATTTTGGTGTACATCTTTGGAAAGTAGTGGTAAGTAATTAAGTAATATATACTCAAAGGGTGGCAATAGAATTCATACAAGCATTAATTTGGACAAACATGGCAAAAAAACAAACGAAGTAAACATTATCAAAGTTATTTAAATTTAAGTAAAACTGGTTTTTATATATGCAAATATTAATTTAATTTGAAATTTCAATTTAAGGAAACTCCTTAAATTGATTCTTTACTTCGCCTAAAAAAGTAATTATTAACTTCAATTCCTAGTGATTTTCAATTTCAAGTTCTAGTAGAGTCCTTCTGGCCTCGCATCTTTTTTATGGATAAGGCTATCTGTTTTGTGATAATCGATTTAGGACCTTTGTCGTCTACAAGCACTCTCCCGCTTATTTCCCACCAGGACTTGGGGTAGGCTTTTTCGGGCTCTATTTCCGGATTTAGGCCAAGTTGCTTGGCTGCTTCGTTAATCTCATTGAGCTGCGGCTCCTTCATCGAATTTTTCCGAGCGATTATTCTTCCCTTGCTCCTTGACTTCATCTGGTCAATGTATATTGGCCAGATTACAATTTTTCCCTTATCTTTCATCATCATAATATCTTTGTTCTAAATTGCTTTCATCCAATTTAAAACTGCTCTGGAGATTCTTAAAGGTCAGAACCTTATCCTTATCGTCGAGTTTTTATCATTTTTCAATTTTTGTCCTCTTCGATTATTTGATTGATTTTCTACAAAAACACATCTAGTACTATTTGTTTGGTCTTTTTGTTCAGCACTTCAATGAGGTTAGTTAGATCAATATACTTAGGTGCATGGGAACAAAAATTTTAGTCATAATTGGAATTTGATTATGAAAATATCAATCACTTAATGACGGATAGCCAAATTTCAAAATCTGTAATTATTTATCTTCCCAGGACAAATTTTGCATGGTGCTAATATGATTCCGTCGTTTGCAATTGATGAGAAGGTAAGAGCTTATATAAGAAAAAGCGGGCAGGATTTCAGGCTTTCCACTTCTTCCGAGGGCCCGGTACTTCTTACGCTTGATTACGTTTCACCGAAATCTTCAGATCTTAAGATACTTATTGGTAATAATGTTCTTTATATTTCAAAGATCCAGGCAAGGTATATAAAGAAAATTGACTGGCCTATGATGGAGAGATTTCTGAATTTTTCCGGAGAGCTCAGCACCTAAGTTTTGAGTTTACCTGTCAGATTTTTATTCTTTCTTTAGTAAATTAGAGTTTTTTTTGTCTCCCTTCTCCATTATGATTACAGTAGCTCAAATTTGATGTAGCTTCGAATATTGTATGACAAAAAATAGAGTCTTTGCAGGGATAATTTTAGACATGTTAGCATCTTAAACTCATAGTTTACTTATATCCAGTTTCTATATTCTATTTTTCTCGGCATTCATAAGATATTTTCTTGCCAAATTTGTCTATAAGATCAACTTTTTTATTTGTTGCAAATCAGATGCATTCTTTGTTCTGATACAACATTGCCATAATATTGAAAGTTGATCCTCAGTCATTAAACTTATATTCAAGGGTGGAATTTTTTTTCGATGTAAATCAATTGCTTCATGAACTTAAAATAGTTTTTTAATATACATCGGAGTTGTAGACATGGCTTTGGAACTTAAAGATTCGGAACTACTGGATTATCCGCTTTATTTATTAAGAAGAGAGAGCATAGGATAATGGCTAACATATTCCAGATCCTAAAAAGGCTTCACTTTGGGGGAAAAAAGAATTGCCGCAGACTGAAAAAGATCTCTTGAAGCTAAAGGGAGAATTTTTGTGGAAATAAAAACTAAATTAATTTTTATATTCCTTGCTCTGATGGTGGTCTTGGTATCAGGTTGTATCGAAGAAAAAAAGAAGATTTTCCTTGATCAGCCCGGCAATATCTCTAGCTATGAATTTGAGGTTTTTCAGGATTCATGGATCAATCAAACACCTGTAAATACCAGCACATACTATTTACTAGAGGATAATAAAAAAGCACAGGTTGTAAACATTGTAATAAATTGTAGTAAATTTGATATTTATCCTCCCGATACCCTAGGCGGCAATTCAGAGGATAAACCAATTGAAAATTTTGTATTGCTCGTAGATCCTTCAAATAAGATCGTAGCAGATATCAATACTTTACGAGAAATTTCACACAAAACTGAGAATTCATCTGTCAATTATACTCTGACTCAAGAAATTAGCCAGAACCTGAAAGTTATACACCTCGAATTCGAAGAACCTGTCACAGGATTTATTGCTTATACACATGAAATTCCAGGGACCCAGAGCTTTGGATTCATAAAACCTGATTCTGAGTTTATACGTGTGGTTTTTCCAGCAGGGTATGTTACTGGCAACAGGGTATTTGGGATAGCACTACCGACCCCTTCCAACGTAACTTATGATGAAAAAGGAAGGCAAAATCTCCGTTGGATTTCTTCGAAAATGGGAAAAAGAGAAGTTGCTATTCAGGTACAATATTATACTAAATCTGCACCTGCGTTTTTCTTAGCCACAATTGTGATACTACTCATTGGCGTTGGTCTTGTGATTTCGCATTATCACAGGATTGAAAAAGAACTTGAGGCTGCTAGAGGGATTTTTGAACTCGAAAAGGAGTACAAGAAGAAACAGCAGAGAAAGAAATAAACCTTAGGTGGGGTATCTCCTTTGAATTAGACTTTTTCATCCTGATCTGTGTTTAGGAAAAAATAAATTATTTATTCTCAAGTGTTTTGATAAATATATAAAGTTTATCCTATACATATAAGAGGTGTGTGAATAATTGTTGGAAGTTATACGTTTATATAAATATTATATTATTTATACTTATTTTTTCTTTAATGAAGACAGAGGTTTAATCCGGAACAGACTTTTTTTGTTAAAGTCAGAGCCAAAAGCTTGTAGCCAGGTATATGTTTTCTGGTGCCTCTCTATTATAGTCACCTCTTTTATAATGCAAAATTATTGAAACCAAAGGCGAAAATGTTCTTGGTGAAAGAATATATGCTGCAAAGCTGGCAAAAGGATGAAATGAAAAAAAGAATAGCTCATTTTTATTTTTTATTGAATTTATCTAGAAAGTCATTCTGCTTCTAATGGTTGAGAGTTTTCAGAATCTTTTTCATGATCTTAAAACTAGATTATTCACTCAAAATGTGAAGTTCAAGTAAGCAAATTTTGAGTTTTTGGATCGGTTATAATTTATAAACTGTCATTCTTTGGACATTTCATGAACAAAAATGAAGAACCTACAAATCATGTGAATATAGGTCCAGATGGAAATCCGCAATGTTTTCAAGAAAAAGCTTTTACTTAGTATAGATTTAAGTAGCCCTAATACCCTTAAGGATTGCAGACATTGAATGCAGCATTATGCCCGTTAAAGCCATAAAACTCCCTGCAGCAATCAGTAAGGTCATGAGCATTGCAAGCCCTAAACTGAGACCTTCTCCCATGGAAAATGTTTGCAGGAAGTGAGCAATCATGTAGAGGCCGCCTGCTCCAAGGGATATACCGGGGATTGTGAAGTAAAAAAGGGGCTTGTTGAATTCCATGTCCTTTAAGATCATGACGAGGACTTCAAGACCGTGATGAATCGGATGTTTAGTGGAACAGTCAACGTCATAACGGACGCTTATTTCGACTTCTTTTATGCGGAGGCCGGCCTTCCCGGCATCTGCAAGCATTTCGCTTTCTATAGCCATGCCCTGTGCGTTGAAGCGAAAAATATCTATTGTAGAGGCCGCAAAGGCGCGGAAACCACTCTGGGAATCGGTAATATGGATGCCTGAGCTTATGTTAGTGAACCTGTCCAAAATGGTCTGGCCGACGCGGCGATAAAAAGGAGTGTTTTTATCCAGGCCGTTTAAGTAGCGGCTACCATTTACAATGTCAGCATTTCCTTCAATAATTGGACCCACTAGCTTTGGAATGTCAGCAGGGTTGTGCTGGCCGTCTGAATCCATCGTTACAATTATATCGACACCCAAATTGGCTGCGACTAAAAAACCGGTTTTGAGAGCTCCACCTTTTCCCATGTTAATTTCATGTACGATTACTTCGGCTCCAGCTTCTCTGGCAATGTCAGCTGTACGGTCTGAACTACCGTCGTCAACAACGATTACGTTGTCTGCATGAAATCTGGTAAGGAGGACCATGCTTCCGATGGAGACTTCTTCATTATAAGCAGGAAGAACTACTATGATGTTCTGGGGAGTTATACCTCTCTCGGGTTGATATTGTTCTGTTTTACTTATGCACCGAATTTTTTTGTTTATCGATAGTTCATTATTCAATTTGAATAACCCCCAAGTTATATTCTAAAACTATTGACAGGAACTATGAATTCAAGCACTGGTGTAATCAAAATCGATATAATTGATTTGCATGATTTTTCCCAGTATCGGCGATTGCCTCGTCCACCACCTACAAGATCGATATTTTAAAATTTCTAAATCTGAGTATGTGCGATACTCACAGTAGTCAACTATAATACATTATTTAATTTATGCTTCTTTATCTTTAAATAAACAGATTTTAATTTAATTCATTTATGTTTTATAGATGAACATCTAGAAACTAGATAAACATTGTAGAATATATTTTCCTTAAAAAAGATAGTTATCGCTAAATGATGAAAATAAAAATATAATGATATTTACTCTTAAGATTAATTTGAGAAACTTCTTACTTTAACAAGTTTAATACTTCACCAACTAGTTCAGATATCCTGTATAATTCTATCCATTTTCTCGAATTTTACTTTGAATTTGTTCCATTTCCTTTTTACATCCACCAGGGAGATAATTTTATACTTATATATTTCTTACAGTAAAACAAATAACAGGAAATTTAATCGATTCAAACAATTTTTTGTAGAGAGACACATTTCTGAAACTCATTTTGATTTTTATCTCCTTTGATGGCTACAAGTCGATTTTCTTTAGATAATTGCGTAACTAAATCCCACAAAGTATTTTTGAACCTGTACTTTGAATTGAGTGTGTGCATAACATTTGTATAGGCATTGATGCTAGAACTTTGAAACCTAGTTTAGGTGTCAGTTTTGATTGAATCAAAATTGAACTATTTTTGATAATAGCGGTAACTAAATGGTTTATACGTTTAGCTCCATTCAAAGTAAATGTGCCAATATTTTGTGATTTGTGGTCAATTCCAGATATAAATGTCGAATAAAATTGTTCAGATATAAGATGTTATTATAGTTACTGGAAAAAATACATATATGTTGTGAGAATCTCAAATTAGCTCTTAAAATCCGTGATTCAATTTAAAAATTGTTTTTTTTAAAAAATATTCTACAAATGAATTTTTGTTCTGAATTTTGTTTTGTAATTCAGTAGGCATCAATAGTTGATATGCACTGGGGTTCAGGAGTGAGTAAAGTTTACTTCTCTTTCACTTTTCTGACTTAAAATTTTACTGTACGCTTACTATGACCATATCTATTTTAGCATTCCACTCTTTTTTTGTATAGTTCTTTGAATTAATAATCTCTAATATTTTTGTTTCTCAAATACATGCCAATCTGAATCATTCTTCCATTATAACAACGGAAAATGAATTTTTCTTCCATTTTTGCATTGATATCTCTTCCTTTTTTCCACATTTTATTGGCCCATGATCTATTCTCTCAATCTCTACTTTCTTATTGATTACGGCATTCGATTCATAAGAGCTGATTGATTTTGCTTTAAGATGAAATCATATATATGCATGATTAAGAAACGAATCATAACCTCATCAGCAGAATATTATTATATATCAGCATTTATTTTTGTAAAGCTTGTAAATGTCTAATAAGTTCAAGAAAATCATAAGCAAGATAATTAATATAAGTCCTGAAAACAGGATAAGTTCCAAGCATTGTGATGTATACCTTATCATTTTATATTAATAATTCGGACTGTAATCAACATGCTTATCGTATCTTGAAGCTCTAAGTGAAGTGAAACCGATCTTAGCTTTTTTTTCTTGTGAGAGTTTTGAGGTTTTTTTATCAAACAACATCATTATCTCGTTGATTCCTTTCTCTACGAGCCTCTTATTCATAAAATGATCAGGTTTCAACCTTAAGGAAATTTTATCTGGACTTTTTCATAAAAAAGATTCCAGAAGAGTTTCTTCCTCTGTTAGTGAAGAAATGGTTTTATCATGCTTAAGTTTTCTAAAACATTTTACAATAAAGAGTTTTTATCATACCAGAAACACTTTAATTGAAAACTTTTGTTGGTATAAAAAGTGTTTTCTACGTCTTTGAAATATCTCAATGCGAGAAAGTGCAAAAATTGGCAAATTGAAGTACCTTCGATGCTAAGGTAGTTTTCAAGGGAGTTCTCGGAGAGGACTCCCTTAAATGCCAGATTGTTTTAGCTATGAGAACGTAAAATTTTGTATTATTTAATGTTGATGCCGTAAAATAAAAAATAAGTGAAGACCAGGATTAATGAAAAAAAGAATAGATTTTAAGTTAGAAGTCCAATTTGAGAGCTTCTGTTTCACATCATCTTTTAATAAGGCAACTTAAGTAGATTAACTTTTGCAATCATCGATTACAATTTAATGAAGTGCTGTTATATTACATCTTTTTATAAACTGATTTCACAAATTATTTGAACTTCGTTTTTTTAAGCAGGAATCTTATTTAAGTATTACTTTCTCACATCAGCCTTTACTAATAATTTTCTTGATATAATAGAAGTGATTTCTTCAGTTAACTAAAATATCTTGGATTTGACTGTCTAAAATATGTCCAAATATTTTTACAATGCCGCAAGTCTTGCTCTGACCCCCTAGGTGATACAAATTTTTGCTTATGAAACAGAAAATGTTTATTTAACCAAAAAATGTGTTAAAAAATGAGTATAAAATTAGCAGATTTGGTATAATCTTATGTAAAAATACCTTTTCCAAGAGAATTTATACCGAAGAATCTGATATAATTTTCAGCGGATCTAAAGGCTTAAAATGTATGAGTGCAGATTGAATTCGGTTTATGGTAGAAACATCGTAGGAAATATAAAATCAATATGATAATAATTGAAGGATTATATCACTAATATTATTTTCTAAGATCTTTTTTGACAAAAGTTTTCTCACGAATTTTTAAAAAAAGCGAAATGTTGCATAATTCAGATAATTATCATATTTTTATGGAGAATAACCCAAAATGAGTGATAAACAGGTTTATGATGCTTCGCGCATTCAGGTTCTGGAAGGTTTGGAAGCTGTTCGGAAACGTCCCAGCATGTACATAGGAAGCACAGATGGTCGTGGACTCCATCACCTCGTCTATGAAGTAGTAGACAATAGTATCGATGAAGCCCTTGCAGGCTTCTGTACTCAGGTAGAAGTTACGATCAACTCAGACATGAGTGTGACAGTCCTGGATAATGGGCGAGGTATTCCCATTGATCCTCATCCATTTCACCAGAAATCAGCCCTTGAAGTAGTTATGACCGTTCTGCATGCCGGAGGAAAGTTCGACAAAAATACTTACAAAGTATCCGGTGGACTCCATGGCGTAGGAGTTTCTGTCGTAAATGCTCTTTCTGAATGGCTGGAAGTAGAAGTTAGTAGAGACGGCAAGAAGTATTTTCAGCGCTATATCCGTGGAAAACCTGAGGCTGATGTTCAGGAAATAGGAACTTCAGACATTAGGGGCACAAAAACTACTTTTAAACCAGACACTAAAATCTTCGAGACCACAGATTTAGATCATGATATCCTCTCTAACAGGTTAAGAGAACTTGCTTTTCTTAACAGGGGTCTTAACATACTCCTGGGGGATTTCAGAAGTCCAGAAGGGCAGGAAGAAATTTTCGCATATCAAGGGGGAATAGTGGAATTTGTGGAGTACCTAAACAAGAAAAAACAGTCTCTCCATGAAAAACCGATTTACTTTGAGCGTCAAAGAGATGATATGATAGTAGAGATTGCTATGCAGTACACGAATAGTTATGCAGAGAACGTGTATTCCTTTGCAAACAATATAAATACCCATGAAGGTGGAACCCATATAATCGGTTTCAAAACTGCACTGACAAGGGTTTCAAATGACTATATTAAAGCTAACAAGCTTTCCAAAGAAGATGCCAAGCTCACCGGTGATGACGTAAGAGAAGGTTTGACTGCAATCATCAGTGTTAAGCTCATGGAACCCCAGTTTGAGGGACAGACCAAAACTAGGCTTGGAAACAGCGATGTCAAAGGAATAGTAGATTCTCTTGTAACTGATGGGCTTGCGGAATACTTTGAGGAAAATCCAAAGGTTGCAACCATTATCCTCGAAAAAGCTCTCCTTGCACAGAGAGCAAGGGAGGCTGCAAAAAAGGCGAGGGAACTGACGAGAAGAAAGAATTCTCTCGAAGTTAGCACCCTTCCAGGTAAACTTGCGGACTGCTCGGAAAAGAATCCTGCAAATTGCGAAATTTATATAGTGGAAGGAAACTCAGCAGGAGGTTCGGCAAAACAGGGTCGAGACAGGAGTTTTCAAGCTATTTTACCTCTCAGAGGAAAGATTCTTAACGTGGAAAAATCCAGACTTGCAAAGATCCTGAAAAACAATGAAATTATTTCCCTCATAACTGCTTTTGGAACCGGTGTCAGCGAAGATTTTACCCTGGAGAGTGCTCGCTATCACAAGATCATTCTCATGACAGATGCTGATGTTGATGGAGAACACATCCGAACTCTTCTTCTCACACTTTTTTTCCGTTACATGCGGCCCCTTATCGATGCTGGATACGTGTATATTGCCCAGCCTCCCCTCTACCGTATAAAGAAAGGCAAAGCTGAGTACTATATACATTCGGACAGAGAGCTCGAAAAAAAGAAGAAAGAACTCGGGGACAAGGGACTTACAATCCAGCGCTACAAAGGGCTTGGAGAAATGAACCCAGAACAGCTATGGGAAACCACCATGAACCCTGAGAGCCGGACCCTTTTGCAGGTGACCCTGGAGGATGTGATCCTGGCTGATGAAATTTTCAGAATTCTTATGGGAGATGAGGTGGAGCCGCGCCGGAAATTCATAGAAACTCACTCGAAAGAGGTTGTGGACCTGGATATCTGAGGTGTCTAAAATGGCAAAATACGAAAACGGAATAGAACAAGAAGCTGAAGTGAAAAAATCTCATCAAGCCACTCTTATCCCGAAAGAGCAGAATAAAGAGTCGGAAAATGAGGAAATTACCTCCGCTCTCGCACAAAAAAATCCTGAAAATAAATCCAAAATATCTGTATCCTGTCCTGCTCCGGAAGACCCTGAAGACGAAGGCCCAGATTCAGAAAAGACAGGGGTTACTGCTGTTCTTATCGACGATGAGATGAAACGCTCCTACATCAACTACGCAATGAGTGTGATAGTCGGGAGGGCACTTCCAGATGCCCGTGATGGTTTAAAACCGGTTCACCGCAGAATCCTTTTTGCCATGAAAGAGGCAGGGATTACTCATGACAAGCCCTACAAGAAATCTGCCCGTGTGGTAGGTGACGTGCTAGGAAAATATCACCCTCATGGGGACACAGCAGTTTATGACAGTATCGTGCGGATGGTTCAGCCTTTCTCTCTTCGTTATCCCTTAATCGATGGGCAGGGGAACTTTGGATCTATTGATGGGGATGAGGCTGCAGCCATGCGTTATACTGAAGTTCGCATGGACAAAATTGCAGAGGAGATGCTGACAGATATTGAGAAGGAAACGGTGCCCTTCAGGCCGAACTATGATGGATCCATGGAAGAGCCCGTGGTGCTCCCTTCAAAACTTCCGAACCTCCTCATAAATGGCTCAACGGGCATTGCAGTGGGTATGGCAACAAACATGGCCCCTCATAATATACGAGAGGTAATTGACGGCACCCTCATGCTTATTGAAAACTCGGAAATAACAATTATGGAACTCATGGCCACAATCAAGGGTCCTGACTTCCCTACGGGTGCCCATATCCTGGGAACAGCTGGCATAAAGTCTGCGTACATGACTGGAAGGGGCTCGGTAAAGATTCGAGCAGTCGCTGAAATTCAGGAACTGAAGAAAGACAGGGAGCAGATTATTGTAACAGAGCTTCCATATCAAGTGAATAAAGCTCGGATGATTGAAAACATTGCTCAGCTAGCCCGGGAAAAGACAATAGTTGGAATTTCAGATCTACGAGACGAGTCAGACAGGGATGGGATTAGGGTTGTTATCGAGATTTCCCGGGGCTCTAACTCAAAGGTTATCTTAAATCAGCTCTACAAGCATACCCAGATGGCGACTAGTTTCGGAATAATCAATTTGGCCCTTGTGGATGGAATTAAGACAAAGGAACTGAATCTAAAGGAACTACTGAAAATCTATCTGGACTATAGGATGGAAATCATCCAGAAGCGGACGGTCTATGATCTCAAGAAAAGTGAAGAGAGAGCTCACATCCTGATAGGGCTGGGAATTGCCATGGATAACATAGACGCAGTAGTTGTCCTGATTAAAGGTTCAGCAAACGCCGATATAGCAAAGCAGATCTTGATGGATAATTTTGCCCTTGACGAAATACAGTCTAAAGCTATATTGGAAATGCGCCTACAGCGCCTTACTGGACTCGAGACTCGTAAAATTATTGAGGAGCTGGAAAGTCTCAAGAAACTGATCGCTGAATTCATGAAGATACTTGAAAGCGACGAAATCAAGTATGAAATAATTAAAAACGAGCTTATGGAACTAAAGGAAAAATACGGAGATGTACGCAGGACAAAAATTTTGCAGGATGCTGCTGAGGTCACTGATGAAGACATGATACATGAAGAAAATGTCGTGGTCACGATTACAAATGAGGGCTATATAAAACGTATTCCTCTAGATACTTACTCGATGCAGCGGCGTGGAGGAAGGGGTATAATCGGCATGGAGATGAAGGAAGAGGACGTCGTGGAGAACCTCTTTATCTCCTCAACACACAATTATATCCTTTTCTTCACTAACTTGGGCAAGCTTTATTGGCAGAAAGTCTATGAAATTCCTGAAGGTTCCCGCCAGTCCAGAGGTAAAGCCATAGTAAACCTCCTGGAATTACAGGAAGGAGAAATGGTCAATGCCATGATTCCTGTAACAGAGTTTTCTGAAGATCGATATCTTCTTATGGCTACAAGAGCAGGTACGATCAAGAAGACCCCTCTATCTGAGTTTAGGAACCCCCGGAAAGCTGGCATAATTGCAGTTACTCTGGACGAGGGCGATGAACTAGTAAAAGTTCTTCTGACTGATCGGACTAAGGAAGTGATAATGGTCTCAAAGAAAGGTAAAGCCATCCGCTTCTTCGAAGAAGACGTCCGACCTATGGGTAGAGCTGCGCGAGGTGTTCGTGGCATGACCCTTTATGGCCAGGATGATGAAGTTGTCAGCATGGATCTTGTTGACGAAACGACAACCCTCCTGACGGTAACTGAAAACGGTTTTGGTAAACGTACCGAATACTCTCAATACCCAGCCTACCGTCGCGGTGGAAAAGGCGTGATTACAATAGTCACTAACACAAGGAATGGCTCAGTCTCGAAAGTTAAATCTGTAGCTGAATATGACGAGCTTATGTTCACCAGCGCCGATGGAATCATAATCCGAATCCCGGCTAAAGATATCTCAATCCAGGGCAGAAACACCCAGGGAGTAAGAATCATGAATCTCAGACCTGGTGATAAAGTCGTAGGTGTGGCTAGAATTAAAAGTGGAGACGCTGAAAAGCAGCTGAATCTAACTGACCTTAAAGCTAGTGAAGCAGAAAGGAAGATCGCGGGCTCAGAGGATGAAAGCGAAGATATAGGAATACTTGAATACGTAGAAGAAACTGAAGATATCGAAAAACCAGAGGAAGAGGAAATGGAAGAAGTAGATGTGCAAGTAAAAGAGGCAGAAGAAGATTAATAAGACTGAATACATAAGGAAGTGAATAAAAAAAATTATTCACTCAAAATGCCGCCGGAATAGAGATTTTTTGTATCAATTTCCGGCAGCTTTCTACCTTTCCGGAAGGGAGGCGGAAGATATACTCATTTATGGGTCTATTTTTTTTAGTAGGAGTAAGTTATTGATCAAATCTGGCAGTGTGCCGATTTTTTTGTTTGAAAAATCACAAAGCTCAAGAAATTATGATTAGGGAATCACACCTATTAAAGACCGAATTACATACAGTATGCAGAAATTTGACTTTCAATTTACAGCACTTTTAATTTACAGCAAATCTGCGGAACTGTATCAAATCTTATAAAACTAACATTATGCATTGTTCTATCAGTATGGAGCAATTCCTTTGATTGTGATTTTTAGTAACCTCCCACGACTTATTTTTTCTGCTTGGATATACTCATTTTTGTTTGAGATAGTTATGTTCAAATCTCAAAGACCAATGAGTATAAAGATATGTAATCTAATATTATATATAGCAAATAGAATATATAGTACTTAATAGAAATCGCTTAACATAATTGTTGAAAGATACCTATTTTTCAGAGTATATTTTTTACAAGAGTTGTTTTCAAGATTGTTAAGTGGCTAAAAATAATAAAAATTTAATTTCATTGGAATTTTTGTTTGTGAATGTACCAACCTTCCTCAGATTTCTAACAAATTTGCTGGCATCGATTATCGAGTTCAAACAGGAAAAGGATCCAAGATATTCGTTCGAAGTAACTATTGTTGAATATGATTGTATCGAGCAGAAACGGGTAGTTTTTCACTCCACTTAGATGAAGAAAAAAACATCACTTCTGAAAAGAGAGTCCAAATAATGATTACAGAATCTCGAAAAAATTCAAAGAACTAAAGAAAATAAAGTTTGTCTGTGAAGAGTATCTCAAAGCAGCTATAGAAAGCTGTGGGAAAGCTAATCCTTATATCTGCTGGAAACAGTGGAGATTTCCAAGATATCAAAAAGTGGAAAAGGGATGATTGGAAGGCCAAAGAAAAAGGAAAATCTTATCGTTCACTGTGTTGTAAATACAAATGCAGTCAGGAATGAAGAGATTACACTGAATGAAAAAGAGCATGATTGGAAGTTTATATTCGCAGCAATGACCTCAATTTTGATGCTGAAAAAAATGCTGTACCGCTACAAAAAACAGAGTAAGATGAAAAAAGGATATTTAATATGGACAAAAGTTTTAGGATCTCTGAGATTTATTCCAAAAAAACCTCCGAGAATTGAAGAATTATCAATGATTAGGTCTAAAATATGGTGGTTTATTTGTGGCAGGATGGAGGCTAAGAAAAAAGCTGAAATGAACAGTAAAACTAGTATCAGACCAAATTAAAAAACAAATTCAAAAGCCAAGATTAAAATGGTTTTTTATCCTGATATGGGGATTACGAAGGTAAAAATGGAAATTGACTCAAAAGTGGTAGCTCAAATTGCAAACATAAATGAAATTAAAAAATAATAAGTTTGAGGGAAACAAATTGTGAAAAATATTATTTTTGAGGAGAGGTATACATAACGTAGTCTCTATGCATTTAAGTATTGGAAAGTTTTAATCTCTTAACATTAATTTTTACTCATGAAAACTTTTACTTATTGTGTTCTTAAAGAAGTCTATAGACATCTTTAGTTAGTTGGAGACAAAATTGTTGAAATTGATTCATTAATTGATTGGGAATATTTTTGTCTCATTTTTGAGCTTATATATTTTAATAAAACAGTTTTCTGAGGCAGATCTGAGGATGATATCATCATTATATTTAAAATGCTTTTTTACAGCAATTGCGTAGTCTTTACTACTTTGAACTTGAAAACCAATGTATTAATCGAATTTCTTTCAGGAAATGTCTGGGTTTTTCTGATCACATACCATACAGAGTTCTGGTGCAAAAATAATATTTCCTCAGTTTGAGACTATAATTCTTACCTCTGTGTGTTATTTTATCCGTGATGAAATCAATCAAATATCCTAATTGTGAAGGTTTTTTCTGATTTTGCAAGGGAGCCAGATTTTTTGCAACGGAACCCTCACACTTGTGGATGTTCCCATTCTCATGCCTGTGGATGCTCCCATTCTCACACATGTGGATGCTCCCAATGTCACTGTAACGACGATACCACTTGTGAAAATGACGACTAATTAAAAGTTAAATAATGTGCTAAACTGAAAACATGTGCTAAACTGTTTAGATACATGAAAATACCAGTTTACATCGAGAAAAGTATTGTGTATTCCATTGCGAGAATACACTGGTATACATTGCTTGGCGCACACCATATGGCTATTTGTTTGCAACGTATACCAGATATGTTTAATTTTAAGTTCTATTTCAATTTCTCTGTTCTAAGTGTTTTTTCTGTTTTGAATGATTTTTTCCTGTTTTGTGATATTTGGTTGTATGGTGTTTATGTTTATGTTTGCTCAAATGAGCTTTAGCCTTGTGGCCATTAGATTCTGAATTTTGTGTTTTTATTGCGCCAGCTGGTTCGCTACTATATCCATAAGGTTCGCTAACATACCCCCCAGGTACACTGCCATACATAGGACTGCCATACATCGGTACAGGGACTATAACACCCATAACCGCCATACTCAGGTCCACAATAGTTATTATCTCTGTCACCATTGTGCTCTTCATTATTGTACTTTTCATTGTCTGTTGGAGCTTGTACAGTACATGTAAATTGATCGGCTGTTGAAGTAGCGCTCGTTCTATAAGGTGTAGTTACAGTAACTTCAACAGTTCCGTCGATTCCTGCCGGGACATTATTCACAGTTATCTGTGTATCAGAGTCAACTGTGTAAGTAACTGGAGTGCTTCCAAAATTGACTGCTGTAGCGCCTGTAAACCCTGATCCAGTTATAGTTACAGAGTCACCAGTAAATACCACTTGTAGGTGCTATGCCGGTGACTGTAGGAGCTGGTAGTGGTGTTACCGTATATGTAAATTGATCTGCTGATGAAGTAGTACTCGTTCCACCATTTGTAGTTACAGTAACGTGAACTGTTCCTGCTCCGTTTCCTGTAGGTGAAGTCGTAGTTATCTGTGAATCAGAGTTGGTGATAATGGTAGCTGAAGCACTTCCAAAGTTGACTGCTGTAGCTCCACCTAAATTTGTACCAGTTATAGTTACAGAAGTACCACCAGCAACAGGACCACTGCTAGGGATGATGCCGGTAACTGTAGAAACAACTGGATTACCTATGGAATCATTACCTATAAACTGTCCGAAGGCAGCAGGACCGTTTCCTACATTTATACTGGCATAGGCAGTGTTGTTTGTTGTGTTAATTACAGAAGTGGTATTGCTGCCGGAGTTAGTCACATATACAGTTGATGGTTCCGTTGCAAAAAATCTGGCTCCCTTGCAAAATCAGAAAAAACCTTCACAATTAGGATATTTGATTGATTTCATCACGGATAAAATAACACACAAAGGTAAGAATTATAGTCTCAAACT
>Ga0182014_10000492_pt1 | contig 52111 bp, 43 predicted proteins | sample 612S2DmetaG_FD_120489 | JGI IMG/M metagenome (GOLD analysis project Ga0182014, IMG submission 120489) | Permafrost microbial communities from Stordalen Mire, Sweden - 612S2D metaG | ecosystem: Environmental > Terrestrial > Soil > Wetlands > Permafrost | place: Sweden: Stordalen | collected... | reverse complement strand
CAGTACGAAGAGGACGGCGCCGCCTGCGTGGAGCGTTTTCGCGGCATGTTCGCGTTCGCCGTCTGGGACGAACGCAAAAAGGAGCTGCTGCTGGCGCGCGATCGCTTTGGCAAGAAGCCGCTGTTCGTAGCACGCTGCGGCGAGCGCCTTGCCTTCGCCTCGGAGATCAAGGCGCTGCTGACGCTGCCGGGGATCGACCGCTCGTGGGACGCGACGGCCTTGCGGGCCTTTCTCGTGCTCGGTTACATCCCCGGCCCGCGCACGGCGTATCGCGGGGTGCGCAAGCTGGCAGCGGGAAGCGTCGAGACCTGGCGCGTGGGTGTCGGCGAGGGCCGGCCCGAGAGCGACGCTCGCATCTACTGGCGGCCGTCGACCGCGCTGTCGAGCCCCGTGCCGGCGCTCGAGGAGGCCAAGGCCAGATTGCTCGAGCTCCTTGTCGAGAGCGTGAAGCTGCGCCTGCGCAGCGACGTTCCGCTGGGGGCCTTTCTCAGCGGCGGGCTCGACTCGACGTCTGTCGTGGCGCTCATGCGGCACTGCGGCGTGCAGGACATCAAGACGTTTTCCGTAGGCTTCGAATCCGACGAGAACAGCGAGCTTCCCGGCGCCGCGGCAACGGCCGCCGCCCTGGAGACCGACCATCATAGCCACATCGTCACGGCCGCCGACGCCCAGCGCCTGGCCGAGCTGCTGCGCGGCTTCGATGAGCCGTTCGCCGACGACTCCGCCATCCCCACCTACTTCGTGAGCGCTCTCGCCCGCGAGCACGTTACCGTCGCCCTGTCGGGCGACGGCGGTGACGAGCTGTTCGCCGGCTACAGTCAGTATCGCCAGATCCAGCGCCTGGCGACCGTCGACCGGCTGCCGCTGTGGCTGCGCCGCGGGCTCGGCCGTGCCGGTGCGGCGATCGTGCCGCGCAGCGCCCGTGGCGGGCGCTTCGTGCGCGAGATCGGGGTGCCGGCGGAGCGCCGCACTCTGGACCTGGTCATGTCCGGCGAGTACGACCTGCGACCCGCGCTGTGCGCGGACTTTCGCGACTTCCTGGACGAGTGCGGCGCCGACGATGCCTGGCTCGAGCCGTTCGTGGGCGAGGCTTCCGTCGCCGGGATGCAGCTCGTCGATCAACGCACGTATCTGGTCGACGACATCCTTACCAAGGTCGACCGCTGCAGCATGGCCGTCTCGCTGGAGGCCCGCGTGCCGCTGCTCGATCACGAGTTCGCGGACTACGTGAACGGTCTGCCCACCTCCTACAAGCTGAGCGGCGGAGTCTCGAAGCTGATCTTCAGGCAGGCGATGAAGCCCTTCGTGCCCCAGGCCGTCCTGGGTCGGCCCAAGCAGGGCTTCGGCATGCCGCTCCGCGCATGGTTGCGCGGCCCGCTGCGCGCTTTTGCCGAAGAGTCGCTCTTCGACAGCGGCGCTGCGCTGTTCGACGCGCCCACCGTGGCCGGCATCCTTGACGGCAAAGACACCGGCATGCCGAACTGGGAGAGACGCGCGTGGGCGCTGCTGAGTCTCGGCGCCTGGGCCGGCGAGCAGCCGACGCGACCGTGGTAGGCAGCGAGAGCGCTCGCCTTGCCATGGGCTCGATCCGGGCGGTCAGTCGAGGACCACGCCGATGGTCTTCAGCACGAGCGCGCTGGGACGCACCCACGACTGGTAGTAGTCCCAGTTGGCACGGTTCATGGCGCTTCTCAGCTCGGGGTCGGCAAGCAGCCGTTCGGTCACCTTCACGAAACCCTCCGGTGAAGTGAATTCGAGGTAGTTGACCCCGGGCGAGAACGAGCCCGGAAGGGTTCGCAAGAGGGGCTCGCTCACGATCGCCTTCGATGCTGGCACATATTCGGCCATCTTCCACCCGATGGAGCCGTGCAGCCCGGTCGTGGCCACACACACGCCGGCGCGCCGCACGCGTTCGAGAAACCGATGCTTGTCGCTCTGGTTCTCCGACGGCAACAGGCAGTCGGGCGCCTGTCTCTTTGAGTACTCGTCCACGAACAGCCCCCCGATGAACCGAGGCCCGAACGCGGTCCGACCCGCGCGTACACAGGCGGCTCGCATCTCGTTCAACGCCTCGCGCTGTCGCCTACCTTCGCCATCGGGCACGCCGCGCGGGTCCCATAGTCTGGCCATGAAGAGCACAGCGGGATGCCCGTCGGACTCGGGAGGCTGTTCAAAGCATTCCACCCACACACGGCGACCGCCCTGCAGCTTCAGGAGGGTTGCCGCCAGCCGGTTGCGCTCGATCGCCCCCTTGACCAGACGCCGCAGAACAAGGGGGCGCAGGCCGCGATCGACCGTGTTGTGCCGGCTCGAGACCTTGTAGCTGAGTCCGAGCGGCCTGATCTTGCCCGAGTTTCTCAACCGTTCGTAGTGAGGAGGGTCGCAGCTCCTCTTGAAGTAGGTTCTCACCTTGTCGAGCTCGCGGTCGAAGCACTCGGGGTCAAAGACGTCGCTTTGGAAGAGGTTGTTGCCGTCGCGCAGGTCGTAGACGACCCGGCGCCCCTCAATGATTGCTTCGACGAGCGGTTTCTGTAGCCCGGGGGCAGGTCTGCGAGCCTCGAAGGCCAGCTCCACCACGCCTGCGCGCGAGAGCTCGCAGAAGCCCGTCGTGATCTGACGGGCAAAGTCACTGTGGATCTGTCCGCCGAGCACACAGTGAATGCGTCGTGCCATGACCAGGCCCCCCTTGATCGGCCCGCCCAGCAAGGCTCCTTGAGGATCGTATCAGCACAGTGCTTCTCGTGCTCCACCCGCCCGACGACCGCGTGCGTGCCCTCCGCCCACCGGGCGAAGAGGAGAGTCGTGCGCCCGCAGACGATGGCCGCGATCGCAGCTTTCGCGGTCCGCGACTCACTGCGAGACGTGAGCCCGTGATTGGGACATGACACCGGACCACCGCACTCGTCATCTTCGTGCTAGGCTGGCGGTCGTGCGGACGAGAGGAGCCAGCGTGGACGCTCGGACAGACAACGGATTCCTGCCCGTTCGGCGGTGGCTGCCCTGGCTCGCGCTCGTGCTGGCGCTCAGCGCCGCGCTGAGACTGGCACTGTTGCTGGGGAGAAGCCCCTGGCTGCAGTTCGACACAGGGGACTATCTGCAACTGGCCCACGCCCTGCGCCATCTCGATTTTTCGTCTGACACGGGCATGCGAACACCGGGCTATCCGCTGTTCCTGCTGGCGCTCGGCTACAGCGCCCGGCTCGTGCGCCTGGTGCAGATGACGCTGGGGCTCGTCACTACGGCAGCCCTGTTCTCGATCGTCCTGGCGCTCACGCGCCGCCCGGCCGTCGCCGCGCTGGGCGCCGCGTTCTACGGCCTCAACCTGCCGCAGGTCATCATGGAGAACACCCTCCTCACAGAGGCGTTCACCACGTTTCTGGTGGTCGTCGGCACGACCATGATCGTATGGCTGTGGACTGACCGGTCCCGCCACGCTGGACTCAAGATGGTCGTTCTGGCTCTGTGTTTCGGCTTCTTGCCGCTCGTGCGGCCGGTCTACGCGTTCATGCCGATCGTGGCGCTGGCCGTCGTGTTCCACTTCGCCCGGCGGCCCCGCCGGCGGGCCGTGGCGGTCGCTCTCCTGGCGCTGCTGCCCATGCTGGTCTGGTCCTCGTTTAACTACGCTCGTTTCGACTCGTTCGGCCTGGCCACCGGTCTCGGCCTCAATCTCACCAACAAGACCGGCAGCTACATTCAGGACGCCCCCGACAAATACGCGGTGATCCGCGATCTGTACGCGCGCGCCCGTCAGGTGAACGAGGGTCGCACCGTCAATGCCGTCTGGCTCTACTACCGGCAGATGATGCAGGCCACCGGCAAATCCTTTCCCGAGTTGTCGAACGCGTTCCTGAAGATGGACGTGGAGCTGATCGCCACGCACCCGGGCGCCTACGCGACCAACACCGGCGCCGCCTTTCTGGACTTCTTCAAATGGCCCGAACTCGACATTAGGCTCCCCGGTCTCGACGGACTGACGAACGCCGTATGGCAGATGGAGCGCTGGATCGACAGAGCGCTCGGCGGCGCGTTTCTGCTCCTCGTCGCCTATTGGATAGGGGTCGCCGTCGTGAGACGGACGTGGCGGCCGGCTTGCCCGCTGCTTCTGCTGATGGCAGCCGTGGTGCTCGCCACCGACGTGCTGTGCGCACTGATCGAGTTCGGCGACAGCGCCCGCTTCGGCATGCCGGTGCAGCCTCTCGTGGTCACGGTGGTCATCGTGACGCTCACCGGTTTCGTGTCGCACAGAGCCGACCGCAAGGTGAGCGCGCCCTGAGGGCACGGGGCAGATCGGCACGAAGGCCAGGACCCCCGCCGACGAGTCGACGGGTCTCGGTGATGACGCAAGGGCGACCGTCGTCTGGACGGGGCGCCCGGGGCGCGTACAATGGATTGGCTATACCATGTCGCGATCCCGGGGGAGTCGGTCGCGAGCAGGGCACTCACATTCCTGAACGTCATCGAGGCCATGGACGGCCCCATCGAGCCGGGCGCGCCTGTGCTTGACTTCGGCTGCGGCGCCGGCGACATGGTGCGCGACTTGTGCACCATGGGTTTCGATGCATTCGGCTGCGATCTGGCGTTCAAGAAAGGCCCGGCCCTGGATGGGCTGAAGCGCGCGGGTCGCGTGAAGCTGATCGATCCACACCCTTACACGCTCCCGTTCGACGACGGCGTGTTCGCCATCGTCGTGAGTGACCAGGTCTTCGAGCATGTGCTCGACCTCGACAGTGCGCTGCGCGAGATGGAGCGAGTGTTGCAGCCGGGCGGGGTCACGCTGCATATCTTCCCGTCTCGCTACACGCCGATCGAACCGCACACCCTGATACCGGGGGCGACACTCTGTCGCCGTCACTCCTGGCTTCGCCTGTGGGCGCAGCTCGATATCCGTGACGGGCTCCGCGACGGCGAGGCCGCAGCCGTGGCGGCGCGCCGCAATCGCGACTACCTGCTCGCGTGCACGAACTACCTCACCAAGCGCCAGATCCGCTGCGCCTTCGCGTGCCACTTTCCCGGTGTGCAGTTCTGCGAACGCGAGTTCCTTGACTACGGCGAAGGCGCGTGGCTCCTGCGCCGGGCGCTGGCAGCAGTTCCCGGTTTCCCGGAGCTCTACAGCACCATGCGCGGCCGGGTCCTGTTCTCCCGCAAGGCGCCACTCAGCTCTGAGCTCCCCTCTTTGACGCAGCGCAGAGCCGGCTTGCTCAGCGGCCTCTCACGACCGCGTCCCTGACGGCGTAGGCCGCCTTTACCCATCGCGGGCCCAGGGCGCACGAGGCAAAGAGAAAGACTCCTCGTTTTCGGGGGCCTTCGTACCTACGCCAGAAGCGCCACGATTCCCCGCGGCGGCCCGCGACCACGCATGCCAGGCAGATGAAATACACGACCGTCGCGTACCGCTCGCGGTCCAGCCTCTCGAGCAGAGTGAGGTACTCGTCATCTTCGGCCAGGGCCGCGTACATGGCCAACCGGCGATCGCGATCCTCGTTTCGCACGCTGACCCGGTCCTGGCCCTCCGAGTGGTAGATCCTGAGGGCCCTGTGAACGTAATACCGGCGCGCCTTCACGCTCACCTTGAGCCAAAGCACGCCTTCGAGCCCGGGAATGCGCTCATCGAAGCGACGGGAGCCCAGGAGGCTGTGCCTGGTGATACCCCAGTGCTCTCCGGTCAGCCGCGCGAGCGTCGCCAGATCGACGTAGCCGTCGTGTTCGAGCCCGGACCCGCAGAGAAGGCCGGTCGTGGCGTCGCGGCAGTTGCAGGACACGGCGTCGACATCAGGGTGAGCGTCAGCGATGGCGAGCATCGTGCTAAGAGCGTCGGGGACGATCTCATCGTCGCTGTCGAGCACTGTGAACCACTCGCCACGCATGTGGTCGAAACCGGTGTTCTTGGACGCGGTGACACCGCGGTTCTTCTCGTGGCGCACAACGATCACCCGCGGGTCCCGATAACCCGCCAGGACCGAGAGGGTCTGGTCGCGTGAGCCGTCGTCCACGACGATGAGCTCCCAGGCCGGATAGTCCTGGGCAAGAACGCTGTCGATCGCCCGCGGCAGCAGCGCGGCACGGTCGTAGGTCGCCATCACGATGGAGATCAGCTGCCGAGCCACTCGCGTCACGCCCCTTCATCTCGACACTCGCGCGATAACAATAGCGCCTGGCGGCGCCCCAGCCCAGCGCCGGCTGCCGGCCTCGCGGCACGTCGATCCGCCACTGACTGGGGCCGTTTCCATGCGCTAGCATGCGGAGGCCAGAGACGAAAGGACCGGCTCGTGACAGATGATATCCAGACGCCATCGCCGGACACCCCGCCCGGCTCCGCAAACGGCCCGACATCGCACGGTCTGGTCAGCGTCGTCATTCCCGCCTTTAACCGCGTGCACGTGGTCCTCAGAGCGATCCGCTCGGCGCTCGCCCAGTCGTATGGTGACCTCGAGGTCATCGTCGTCGATGACGGCTCGACCGACGGCACTCGCGACGCGATCGCCGGCCTCGACGACGATCGCCTTCACTACGTGTGGCAGGAGAACGCGGGACTGCCCGCCGCCCGCAACCGGGGCATCGCCGAGTCGAGCGGCGATTTCATCGCTCTTCTGGACAGCGACGATGTGTGGCTGCCGTGGAAGGTCGAGGCCCAGCTCGCCGCCTTGGCGGCGTTCCCCGCGAGCGGCATGGTCTGGACGAACATGGTCGCCGTCAACGAGGCGGGGACCGTGCTGAACGAGCGCTACCTGACGACCATGTACACGGCGTATCGCTACCTGGACCGCGAACGCGATTTTGCTGAGCGTCGCCTTCTCGGCAGGATCTGGCCCGGCTGCCCGACCGACCTGGCCCGGACGCGCTGCTGGGCCGGCGACGTGTACTCCAGCATGTTCATGGGCAACCTCGCCCACGATTCCACCGTCCTGCTCACCCGCGAGCGTCAGCAGGCCATAGGAGTCTTCGACCTGGCGTTTGAGCCCGGCTATGAGTACTTTCTGCGCGCGTGCCGGCAGGGCGAGGTCGTGTTCGTCGACGCTCCCTCGATCCGCTACCAGATCGGCGCCGAAGATCAGATGAGCGCGCCCGGACGTCTTGTCGTGGCGGCGCGCAGCAACCTGGCGACCGTCGAGAAGGCTCTGGTCGACGACGCGGGCGTGGACAGAGTACCGGACAGGATGATCCGCGAACGCCTGGCCCTCTGCCACGCCTGGCTGGGTCGCGAGGAGTTCTTCGCCGACCGCCGCTCGGCACGACGTCACCTGCGGATCGCTTTTGGTTCCGGGCCCCTGACATACCGCGGCGCGCAGTGGCACGCTTTTGCCTGGTGGGTCCTGAGCTTCTTTCCGGACCGTGTGGCACAAAGCCTGCGAGACGCGCGAGGGATGTCGCCCTTCCTGGCGAAGCTGGCGAGGCGACGCGGAGCCAAGCGCCGCTCGTCGTCGTAGGCGCCGGCTGGCTGCCTTTGAGTGGCCGGTGACGGAGTCGCCGGCGAACGTTTAGTTCCGGGAACACAGAGACGATACTGACCGTGCGGACGGCTTGGGCGAGCGCCGGCGGCAGCGGTTCACGCGGGGCCGCTGTCCCGGTCCGGAGCCCTGCGGGCGCCACGTCTGCAGCGAGGCCGGGTTCTGACGGCGACCAGCGACAGAAGGGAACACGGATGTCCGATCCGTCCACGGGGCCCAGCGCCGACGACGGGTCTTCGGCGATCCCGGTGGCGGGTAGTCCGGGGGACGGCCACGGGGGAGATGCCCCCGGCTGGCAGGGTCTGCGATCGTTCGCGGCCTTCGATCTCGACGCCGGCAAGACGAAGGCGTGGCGCGAGTTCCGAGAGTCGCTCGTCGCACCCAGCTACCGCCAGAACCCAGGCTGGGCGGACGTCGAGCGCACGCAGGAGCGCTGGCTGGCCCGGCGTCCGGTCTATTCTTGGTCCGAGTCGCAAGGCGCCCTCGCGCTGACGGCTGTCATCTTCAGGCGCACGCTGCCCTTCCCGGGGAAGTACTTCTACGACATACCCAAGGGCCCCCTGTTTGCCAGCCTCGCCGTATTCGAGGAATGGCTCTCGTGGGCGCTGCCGCGCATGGAGAGCGACGGGGTGCGCATCACGCTGGCGCCACAGTGGGAGCTGGAGCACGGCGGCGACGAGGTCGAGACCGTCCTCGAACGCGCGGGATTCACGCGATGCAGGGTCCTCGGCGGCTGGGCGACGCTCATCCTCGACATCGACATGCCCGAAGAGGCTGTCCTGCAGTCGTTCCGTCGGCAAGCGCGGCAAGCGATCCGCAAGTGCCAGAAGGCCGGCATGAAGGTCGCGCCCGACGACAGCGCCGCAGGGCGACGTGCCTTCGCGGCGCTGATCGAGGAGATGGCGGAGCGCACTCCCAACCTCGAGATCCTGTCGGAGTCTGCGCTGCGGCGCGCCAGCCTTTGCTGGTTTTCGGGTGGCAAGGAAGGCACGCTTCTGCTCGCGCGCTCCGGCTCCGACGTCGTGGCCGGCGCCCTTGTCGTGAAGCAGGGCGCGCGCGCCTACCTGGTGTCGTTGCCTTCGAGCCGTGGCGGCAGCGGTCTGCCGACCAGCCACCTGATCGTGTGGGAGGCGATCCGCTGGGCGAAGTCGCATGATTGCACCACGTTCGACCTCGAGGGCTACAACCTGGTGGCCCGGGAGGGCGATCCACTCTGGGGGGTGAATCAGTTCAAACGCGGGTTCGCGCCAGGCATCCTGCCGACGACCTACGTTGCCGTGCATGAGAAGATCGTGCGGCCCTTCCACAACTCGATACTGAGGCTGGCGGAGCGCGCCCGAGAGGTCGAGCTCATCCGCGACATCTCGAGGAGGCTGCCGTGATCTTCGTCGTCACGATCGACACCGAGGCCGACAGGCAATGGGACCACGGCGCGCCGCTGACGACCCAGAACGTCGGGTACTGGGAGCCCTTCCAGGCCGTCTGCGACAAGCATGGCATCACACCCACCTACCTGATCACCTCCGAGATCGCGGCCGATCCCTTGGCCCAGAAGCTCCTGCGCGCGTGGACCGCGCAGGGGACGGCCGAGGTCGGAGCGCATCTGCACCCCTGGACGACCCCTCCCTTTCTCGACCGTCCGGGCATGACACGCAACGACGTGCAGCATGCGTTTCTGAGTGAGCTTCCCGACGAGCTGGTGTCGCAAAAGCTGGACAGCCTGACGCGCGAGATCGAGAAATCCACCGGCATCCGTCCGATCTCCTTCCGTGCCGGCCGTTTCGGCTTCGACACGCGCGTCGCGCGGGAGCTGGGTCGGCTCGGCTACACGGTCGATTCGTCGGTAACGCCTCTCACCGAGTGGAGCGGGCATGCCGGCTTGCACGGAGGCGCCGGCGGCCCCGACTTCAGGTCTCACGGCACCGGCCCTTTCATGCTGCAGGGCACGGGATCGCCCGGCGTCCTGGAGATCCCGATCACGATCGTGGCCACCTATCCGGTCCTGCGACGGTCTCCCTGGCTGCTCCGCCTGTACCAGACTCTGCCCGTCAGAGCCGCACGCAAGATCCTGTTTCGGCGCCGGCTGTGTCCCCAGCCCGTCTGGCTGCGTCCAACCCCGGAGTTCGGTCAGTCCGACCTGCAGAACGTATGGCGTGCCGCGGAAGATCAGCGCTCACCGGTCGCGGTGATGATGTTCCACTCCAGCGAGCTCATGCCGGGTGGCAGTCCGTACCGGCCCACCCCGGCCTCGGTCAATGAGCTGCTGGCACTTCTGGACGAGTTCTTCGGTTTTGCGCGAACGTACGGCGCCGTCCCGGCGACACTGTCCGCCGCGGCTGCGCAGCTGATGGCATCCGGGTCTCTCGAGGAACGGCGGTTGTGAGGCTGTGCCTGATAGGTCACTCGGCGAGAGCGCTCCTGGGGCAGCCCGACGGTGGCTCTGAACGTCAGACCGCGCTGGTGGCCGCCAACATGGCCCGCAGAGGCCATGAGGTGACGCTCGTGGTGCCCGGGTACTCCGGAGACGAAATGGTCGTGGACGGCGTCTCTCTGCGCTCCGGATGGGAGCCGTCCCGCGGAGTGCGGTTCGTGCGCGCCTTGTCGTACCGGTACCCGGCGCTGCGCAACGTTCTCACGAGTATCGGCGCCGAGGCGTACTACTTTCGAGGCTTCTCGTTCTTCACGCCTACCATAGTCAAAGCCGCCCGCTCGCTGAGGGCAGTCTCGATCCTTGCGCTCACGAGCGATCGCGACTTCGAGCCCGGGTCGGGGCGCCATCACTTCGGCATCGGCGGCCCCGCGCTGTCCAGGCTCTCCGGCCGCGTGGGCTACGAGTGGTTCCGCAGGACGACCCTGAGCGGAGTCGACTGCGTCGTCGTGCAGAACGAGATGCAGTTTGCCGCCGGCGCCGCGAAAGGCTTGAGCTGCCGGCTGCTGCCCAGCATCGTCGAGGACGCCCCGGCCGCGTACCAGGCCACGCCGTCCGAGGCGGATGCCGTGTGGGTCGGCAACGCCGGCGACGACAACCGTCGGTCCAAGGGCATCGAGGAGCTCACCCGACTGGCCGAGAGGCTGCCCGCGGTCAAGTTCGTCGTCGTCGGAGAGATATCGGCGCTGCGCGGGACAGACGTGCTGCAGCGTCTCGAACGATCGCCCAATGTGAAACTTACGGGGGCGCTGACACACGACGAGACCGTTGGGCGTATCGCCGGGGCAGGCGTCGTGCTCAACACCTCGCCCTCCGAAGGGTTCTCGAACGTGATGCTCGAAGGCTGGTCGCTGCGCAAGCCGGCGGTGTCCCTGTGGGTCGACCCCGACCACCTGCTCACCACAGGTGGGCTGGGCGTCTGCGCCGGCGGAGACGAGGATCGGATGGCCGGCGAGCTGCAGAGCCTGCTCGATGATCCTGCGCGAAGAGCGGCGATGGGCGACTCGGCGCGCGCCTATGTCCTGGCGGTCCATGGCGCCGCCGGTGTCTGCGCACGATTGGAGCTCCTCGTGCGCTCTTTGGCGATGCAGCCGCGCCCTTCGACATGAGAGTCCTGTTATTGACCGACGGACTGCCCAACGGCGGGGCCGAGCGTCAGCTCGCACTCCTGGCGACCCGTCTGCCGGAGCAGTACGAGCGGCGCGTGTGGGCGATGGCCGGCGGCCCCTTTGCGGAGTATCTGCGCGCGCGCGGCGTGGCGGTCACCATCCAGGAGCGTCGCAGCCGATTCGACCCGTCGGTCGTGCCCCCCCTCTGGGGGTCGCTGCGGTCGTGGCGCCCCGACGTCGTTCATTCGTGGGGCTGGATGTCCACCTTGCTCGCGGGACCGATGTGTCGAGCATTGGGGATCCCGCTCATCGACGGCACCATCCGCACGGCGACGCCGCCCCGCGAGTTTGTCGCGCTCAAGCGCTGCGGCATGGCGACCGCCCGGCTCGTGGTCGCCAACACCCGCGCCGGGCTCGCGTCGTGGCGAGTTCCGACGCTCAAGGGGCACGTCATCTATAACGGTTTCGATGCCTCCCGCCTGGACGCCGTGAAGACCGCCGGACCGGCGTCGCCCGGTTTCCGGGTCGTCATGGTCGGTCGCATGGAGCCCGAAAAGGACTACGGGGTCGTCATTGCAGCGGCGCGCGCACTCAGCGCCGAGGCCGACGACTGGCGCTTCACCCTCGTGGGCAGCGGCTCGGACAGGCAGCGTCTGCAGGCTGCGGCGGCCGACCTCGAGAGGCGGGGCGTGGTGGAGTTCATCGACGGAGGGATCGAAGCGCTCGGCATCGTCGGGCAGTCCGACGTGGGTGTGCTCATGACCAACTCGCGACTGGCCCAGGAGGGCTGCTCGAACGCCCTGATGGAGTACATGGCGTGCGGCCTGGCGGTGGTCTGCGGGGACGGAGGCGGCAATCGTGAACTGGTGCAGGACGGCATTACCGGGTTCGTGATCGCGCAGGGCGATCCCTCCGTTCTGGCGAGCCGCCTGCGCGACCTTCGTCGCGACCCCCACCGGCGCGCCGCCATGGGCCGAGCCGGCCGGACGAGGATACTGACCGACTTCAGCGTAGAGACCATGATCGACGAGTATCGACAGGCCTACGAGACGGTCCTCAAGCCAAGGCGCCGGCGCCGTCGGACACCCGCGGCCTCAACGCCGGCCGCGTCGGTGTCGGCGGCCGCGACGGCGGAGCAGGGGCTTCGCGTGCTGATGCTCACGCCGTATCCCCACGTCCGTGGGCCGCTACCGGCCATCGTGCCGGCCTTGGCGGCGCAGTTGGGGACGATGGGTTGCCCCGTCGAGATGGACTTCTGGAGCAGGCACGCCGACGTAGAGACGACCTGGGCGAAGATCGTGGGGCGCACCGCGGACCTCTCGCGGATCGCCGTGCACCTGAGACGCGGCCGGTTCGACGTGCTCTTCGTGCCCACGGCCCACACCTGGGCCGGGCTCGCTCGGGATGTGCCTCTCATGTGGATGAGCCGCCCTTTGTGCCCACATCGCGTGCTGCACTTTCACGGCAGCTACGCAGATCGCCTGCGAGCCCCGGGGCGGTGGCCGTTCAAGGCGCTCTCCCGACTCCTTGTACGGTCGTGCGACGCGGTGCTCCTGCTCTCCGAAGACGAGCGCCGCGCGTGGGCGCGGTTCGAGCCGCGTGTGCGATTCGAAGTGGTCCTGAACCCGTTCGTCGCGTCGTGCGCACCCACGCGTGCTTCGCACCCCGACGAGCCGCGGCATACGCCGGGCGCGACCCCGGTGATCGTCTTTGTCGGCCGACTCATGGCCGAGAAGGGGATCTTCGACCTCGTTGAAGCCGTCAGCCTGATCTTGCGTCAAGGTGGGCCGCTCAAGCTCATCATCGCCGGGGACGGCCCGGCTGCCGGAGCCGTGCGCGAGGCGATCGCCGCGCGGGGCCTGAACGGCCATGTCGAGGCGCGCGGTTACCTCGTCGCAGACCGGCTGCACGAAGCCTACGACGAGGCAGACATGCTCGTTCTGCCCACGTACTGGGCGGAGGGTTTCCCGACGGTGATCCTCGAGGCGATGGACGCGGGCTTGCCGGTCGTGACCACCCCCCTTCGGGGAGCGGTCGATCAGCTCGCGGAGGGCGTGAACGCCCTCTTCGTGCCACCTCGCCACCCGCAACTGCTGGCCGCGGCCATCCGGCGACTGGCCGGCGACGAGGAGCTGCGCGGGCGGATGGGGCGCGCCAATCGCCTGAAGGTAGCCGAGTTCGCTCCAGAGGTGGTCACCGCCCGTTACCTGGAGATCCTCAGGAGTGTCGCCGGCAAAGAGAGCGTTGCCGCCGGCGCCGGGGCCGTCCCATGAGCGCCGCCGCGACCAGCAGGCCCGCCGCGGCGCAGGGCATTCGGGCCGCCGCACGCGGGGCCGCCATCCGGCATGCGGCGTGGCTTGAGGCCTACGGCCCACGGTCCTGGGATCCGTACGATTTCTGGGCGACCAGGGCGGGTGTCCGAGCCAAGGCCGTCTACTATCGGCATCCTCGGCTGAGCCTGCCGATCATCGCGCCGTTCGTCGCTCTGGACACCCTGCTGCCGGCTGCCAGAACGGCGGTGCGACGGCCCAGCAGGTACCCGATCGCCGACGCGCACTACGCCATGGGCATGTGCATGCTGGCCCGCGAGGACGGGCCCGCCTGGCTCTCGCGCGCCCGCGGGTTTCTCGAAGCGCTCGTGGAGGAGCGCTGCCCCGGCGAAGTCGAGTACTGCTGGGGATACCCGTTCGACTGGGCGACGTGCGTCGGGCTATGGAGAGCGGGAACACCGTTCATCACCACCACGCCGTACGTCTACGAAGCGTTCGAGGCCGCCTACGAGCTCACCGGCTCCGCGGAGTGTCTGGTCATCATGGAGTCGATCGCCCGATTCGCGCGCGAGCGCATCAGGGGCGTCGAGGTATCGCCCGGCGTCAAGGCCTCGACCTACTCACCCTACGATGATCGCCGGGTCGTGAACGCGAGCGCCTACCGGGGCTTCTTGCTGGCCGCCGCCGGGGTGCGTTTCGCCAGGCCCGACTGGGTCGACGAGGCCACGGCGTCCATCGCTTTCGTCCTGCAATGTCAGCGCGACGACGGGTCGTGGCTGTACGCACAGGACGGCCGCGACGCCTTCGTCGACAACGTCCACACGTGCTTCGTGATCAAGAACCTGATCAAGGCCCATCGCTTGCTGGCCGGCGACGATATCATGCCGGCAATTCACCGGGGCTGGGCCTTCTTTCGGCGGAGCCTGCTCGACGAGCACGGCCTGCCGGTCCCGTTCGCCCGGCAGCAGCGCCCCACCCTGTTCCGCCGAGACCTCTACGACTACGCCGAGACGATCAACCTCGCGCTGCTTGTCTGCGAGCTCTACCCCGAGGCGCTCGCCGTCGCCCACCGCGTGGTCGGCGACCTTCTGGAGAACTGGGCGCTGCCCGACGGGCGCTTCGTCACTCGACAGATGCTCGTCGGTCGCAACACCATCCCCTACGTGCGCTGGGCACAGTCGCAGGCGTTTCGCGCGCTGACGCTGTATGCGACGCAGGCTGGCGACTGAAGTCCATGTGCGGGATCTGCGGCATCTATCACTACCGGCCCGAAAAGCCAGCAGACCAGGCGCTCGTGCGCGACATGACGGAGGTCCTGAGGCACAGGGGGCCCGACGACGAAGGCTACTATTTCGACGGAGGCGTCGGGCTGGGCATGCGCCGTCTGAGTATCATCGACCTCGCGGGAGGCGCGCAGCCGATCGCCGGCGACCACGGGGCCCACGTCATGTTCAACGGCGAGATCTACAACTTTGCCGAGCTGCGCACTCAGCTTGAGAGCCACGGACACACGTTCCGCACGCGCACCGACACGGAGACCATCGTGCGGGGCTACGAGCAGTGGGGCTTCTCGGTCCTGGAGCGGCTGAACGGCATGTTCGGGATCGCGCTCTGGGACGCACCCGACAAGACGCTTCTACTGGCCAGGGACCCTTACGGCGTGAAGCCCCTCTACTACCGCGACGACGGCAAATCCGTGGTCTTTGGCTCCGAGATCAAGAGCATCCTGTGTGCTCCCGATGTCCCTCGCGAGGTCGACGCCGACGCACTCGATGCCTACCTCACCTTCACCTTCGTGCCGTCTCCCGCCACGGCCTTTGCCGGCATCCGCAAAGTGCCTCCCGGCCACGCCCTGCTGTGCACGCCGCACGGCTGCCGGCTGCAACGCTTCTCCTATGCCATCCCGCAGCAGCTGGACGAACGCGATGAGGCGTCGATCATAGCCGACCTGCAGGACCTGATCCTGGCCGCCGTCCGGCGTCAGATGGTGGCCGACGTTCCCGTGGGAGCACTTCTCAGCGGGGGGGTCGACTCCACGACCGTGGCGACCATCATGAGCGCAGTCTCGGGGCAGCCGATCGACACGTTCACCGTCGGCTTCGCCGGCGAGGCCGCGCTCAACGAGATCGAATATGCGCGCGAGACAGCTCGACGACTCGGCAGCCGGCAGCACGACGTGGTCATCTCCGCCGACCAGTACGCGGAGTTTCTGCCGCACTCGGTCTGGCATCTCGAGGATCTCGTGGCGACCGATTCCACGCTGGCCTACTACAAGGTCTGTGAGCTCGCGCAACGGACGGTCAAGGTCGTCCTGAGTGGTCAAGGCGCCGACGAGCCCTTCGCCGGCTACCCGCGACATTTTGGCGAACGCTACGGCTGGATGCTTCGTGGTCTCCCATCGGGCCTGCAGACGCGGGTGGTGGCGCCGCTCGTAAGGGCCCTGCCGCGCAACGAGCGGCTCAAGCGAGCGGTGCGCTCTCTCGCCGAGACCGACAGTCGGCGACGCATGGTGGCAGTGTGGACCATCATGGACGCCGCCGAGAAGCACCGGCTGTATGCGGCCGGGTTTCAGCCGGAGGCCGAGTCCGCCGACGCAGCCGGGCTCTGGGAAGCCGACGTGCGCCATCTCGACGGCCTGAGCCAGATGCTCTACTGCGACGCGCGCCTCTCTCTGGCGGACAACCTGCTGTTGTACGGTGACAAGATGTCGATGGCCGTCTCGCTGGAGGCAAGGGTCCCGCTGCTCGATCTGGAGCTCATGAGCTTTGCCGAGCGCATCCCGCCACAGCTCAAGATCAAGGGGCGGACGAGAAAGTACATCCTGAGACAGGCTGTTCGGCGATGGGTCCCCGATGAGGTTCTCGAGCGCAAGAAGATCGCTTTCCAGTCGCCGATCGACCGCTGGCTGAGAACAGACCTCACCGCGCATACCTCCGAGCTGCTCCTGGCGCCGGGTTCAGCCTGCGGCGAGAGATTCGATCGCGCCGCCATGCGGCGCCTGATCGCCGATCACGTCAGCGGCCGGCAGAACAACAACCGGGCTCTGCTGAGTCTCATCGTGTTCGAGCTGTGGCATCAGCAGTTCATGAAGCCGTCGACGACGGCGTTGCGCCGCGCGATGCTGCCCGACGGCGCGGCAACGGGGCCCCGGCGATGATCGGGGGGCGTCGCCTGCGGGCCGATGAACGACGTCCGTCGGCGGCCGGTCGCGAGGTGTATCTGCTCGGCTGCCGCATCGATGCGCTGACCTTCACCGCGACTCTGAGCGCGATCGACCTGCTCGTGCAGGCCCGCAAACCTGTTCAGCATTGCGTCGTCAATGCTGCCAAGATCGTGCTCATGCAAAAGGATCATCGACTGCGCAAGATAGTGTCCGAGTGTCCCCTGGTCAACGCCGACGGTCAGTCGGTGGTATGGGCCGCGCGGATACTGGGCCTGGCGCTCCCGGAGCGAGTGGCGGGAATCGATCTGTTCGTCGCCCTGCTGGGTATGGCCGAAGAGCGTGGCTATGGCGTGTATTTCCTGGGAGCCACCCACGACATCGTGGCGGCGACGGTCAGAAGGGCGCGCCGCGAGCATCCGGACCTGCGCGTAAGCGGCTGGCACGACGGCTACCTGGACGAAGGCCGCGACGACGTCGTGACGATGGTCCGCGAGGCACGGCCCGACATCCTCTTTGTCGGCATGCCCAGCCCTCGCAAGGAGTACTGGCTGGCCGAGAATCTGGAGCGGCTGGCCGTCCCGTTTTCCATGGGCGTAGGCGGCAGCTTCGATGTGTACGCCGGCCGTCTCAGGCGCGCCCCCCTGTGGATGCAGCGTGTCGGTCTCGAGTGGCTGTATCGCCTTGCCCAGGAGCCGAGTCGCATGTGGCGGCGCTATCTGTTCGGCAACGCCGCGTTTGCGCGCTTGATCCTCGAGGAGCTGCTGTCGCGAACGCGCCTGGCAGGTCTGGTCAGAGGAGACTCTGCGAACGGCCCGAGCGCAAAGGGGAAACGTTGAGAGACGAAGCCGCCGTGAAGCTCATGCACGTGGTCGGCGCCCGGCCCAACTTCATGAAAGTGGCTCCAGTGATGGCTGCCGTAGACGCCTGGAACGCGGCGCCGCCCGGCGACGTGCGTTTCGAGCAGATCCTCGTGCACACGGGGCAACACTACGACGCTGCCATGAGCCAGGTGTTCCTCGACGAGTTGCGCATGCCCGAGCCTCAGGAGCACCTCGGCGTCGGCTCCGGCACCCAGGCTGCGCAGATGGCGCGACTGCTCGAGCGACTGGAGCCCGTCGTGCAACGCCACGCTCCCGACCTCGTCGTGGTGCCGGGCGACGTCAACTCCACCTGCGCCGCCGCTTTTGTCGCCTCGCGGCTGGGCGTGGCCGTCGCCCACCTCGAGTCCGGCCTGCGCAGCGGCGACCGCAGCATGCCCGAAGAGATCAACCGCATCATCGTCGATCATGTCGCCGATCTGCTGCTGACCACGTGCCAGGACGCCGACCTCAACCTGATGCGCGAAGGCCTGCCCGCTGAGCGTGTCGTCAGAGTCGGCAACACGATGATGGACTCGCTCTTTTGTCTGCTTCCCAAGGCCAAAGACGGAGCCGGCGTCGCCAAGTCACGACTCGGGCTCACCGGCAAGCCGTTTGTCCTGGTGACCATCCATCGCCCCAGCAATGTCGACGACCCTGAGCGACTGCAGGACGTGCTCGCCGTCCTCATGGAGCTCGCGCAACAGATCACGGTGGTGTTCCCCATGCATCTGCGCACGCGCGACCGCGTCGCCCGACTGAGAACCGAGGGTGGCGCGGCGGATGGAGCTTTCGTGGTCTGTGCCCCGCTCGGCTATCTCGAGTTCGTCGGCCTCATGAGCGAGGCCGCAGCCGTGCTGACCGACTCCGGCGGCGTGCAGGAAGAGACGACGGCGCTCGGAGTTCCGTGCGTCACGCTGCGCACCACGACCGAGAGGCCGATCACGGTGACGCTGGGCACGAACGAGCTCGTCGACCCTTCGGACGCCGGCGCCATCGTTGCGGCGGTCCGCGCTGCGGCCGCCCGCGGCAGGCCGGCGACGCCGCCCGCCATCCCCTTGTGGGACGGCCACGCGAGCGATCGGGTCGTGAAGGCCCTGGCCGCATGGGCGAGACGTCGCTGACGATGGGCCGCGCCCTTCCATCTCCCACAACTGTCACACGTCAAGTATGCTTTGCCGATATGCATCATGACAGCACGAGGACCGACTAGCTCGAACTAGCGCGAATCTGCCCATCTGGAGGGCGCATGCCACAACCGCGGCCAGACAACTCGGCGACACTGCGCGACTATGCTCGCGTCGTGCTTCTGCGCAAATGGCTTGTCCTGGGAATCGTCGTCTTTTTCACCCTGGCCGCGGCCGGGTACTCGCTCTCCAAACCCAAGGTCTACGAAGCCACCGCCCGGCTCATGTACTCGCCGCCGACCGACATCGCCAATCCCTCGATCTCGAGCTCTACCACCGATCTCAACACGCTGACGCTGCAGTTGCAAAGCATCGGCAACACTCTGGGCAGCCCAGACGTCGGTCAGCGCGCCATGAGTCTGGTCCCCGCCGCGCTTCGTCACGTCAGCTACACGGTGAGCGCGTCGGTGGTCACTCCCTCGAGCGCCTCCACTTCCGGGGGCGCCATTGCCGACTCGGTCAGTGTGACCGTCCGGGCGGCCACGCCCACGGCCGCCGCCGGCCTCGCCAATGCCTATGCCGCGGCAGTGATCGCCCTGCGCAAGGAGGGCCAGCAAGCCAGTCTGCTCACAGCACAGAACGTCCTCAAGCAGCAACTCAGCCTGCTGAAGGCATCACAGTCACAGCAGTCGCCCGACTACGCCACGCTGTTGCTGCAACTGCGAGATCTGCAGATTGCCGAAGCCACCGCGAACGGCGATTTCGTCGTGATCCAGCCCGCCACTCCCCCATCGTCGGCGGCCTCTCCGCGGCCGACCAAGACCGCGATGATGGGCCTTGTCGGGGGTCTGTTCGTCGGGATAGCGCTCGCGTTCGTCATCGGTCAGTTCGACACGCGTGTTCGCGATCACCGCGCAGCGGCCGAGATCCTTGGGCTCGCGGTCATCGGGCGCGTCCCCCACATGTCCCGCCAGGCTCTCATTGAGCGGGGCCTCGTGTCGTTATCGGAACCGATGGGCAGCGTCAGTGAGTCGCTGCGCACGCTGCGCCGCAATCTGGACTGGAGTCGCATCGACGGAACACTGCGCTCGCTCATCGTCACGAGCTGCTCCAAGGGTGACGGCAAGACGCTGACCCTCTGCAATCTGGCGGTGACTCTGGCTCGCGCGGGAAGCAGCGTCGTCATAGTGGACGCCGACCTGCGCAGCCCCCAGGTCCACCGGGTGTTCAACCTGCGCAACTCCGAGGGCCTGACGTCGGTCGCTCTCGGCAAGACGACTCTCGACGACGCGCTTCTTGAATTCAAGGCGACCGCCCACTCGGTGAGCATTCTCACGGCGTCGCCCGACGGACCGCAGTCCGATCCCGCTCCCTGGGAAGGGTCTTTGAAGATCCTGACTTCGGGGCCTCTGCCGCCAAACCCCGGAGAGGTCGTCGCGTCCCGACGCGTGGCCGACATGCTCGCGACGCTCGTCGAGTCCAGTGCGGACTACGTTCTCGTCGACACGCCACCGCTGCTGGCGTTCGGCGACGCCGGGGCTCTCGCCTCGTCTGTCGACGGCGTGGTCATGGTCGCCAACGTCGAGAAGGCGCGACGGCCGATTCTCGAGGACGGACGCGAGGTCCTGGATGCGCTGCCCTGCCGCAAGGTGGGCCTCGTCGTCGTCGGCGAGCGGCTGGACGAAACGCAGTACGCGGGGTACTCGCGCTATTCGTCCGGCAGGCAGGAGCACTAGCCGGTTTCGCCGGCGCCGGCTGCGCCGTCAAGTGACGCAGCGTCACGGCGCCTGTCGCGCGAGCATTGCGCCTCGAGGAGACAGAGAGCCAGAAAGCCGGAGCCACTGCGGGCCGCAGCACGGCCCCCCGCGCACGCTCAGACGGTGACCTGGGTCAGTAGGCCCCCCGCTTGCTCAGCACCGCCGGGATGGTCTCGAACAGCAGCTTGATGTCCCAGCTGAGCGTCCAGCCCGTGACGTACATGTAGTCGAGCTTCACCATTTCGTCGAAGGGCACGTCGTTGCGCCCGGTGACCTGCCACAGGCCGGTGATCCCCGGCGTGATGTCGAGCCGCTTCTTGGTCCAGCCGCGGCAGCGGGCCGCCTCGTCGACCCAGAGCGGCCGCGGGCCGACCAGGCTCATCTCGCCGCGCAGCACGTTGAAGATCTGCGGCAGCTCGTCGAGGCTCCATTTGCGAATGACGGCGCCGACGCGCGTCATGCGAGGGTCGCTCTTGATCTTGAACATCGGCCCCGAGTACTCGTTCTGGGCGGCAAGATCGCTACGCAGTTGCTCCGCATCGACACGCATGGAGCGCAGCTTGAATATGCGGAACACCCGCCCGCCGCGGCCCATGCGCTCCTGTCTGAAGAACACCGGCCCCGGCGAGTCGAGCTTGACGGCCAGCGCGAGCACCCCGATGACCGGCAGGATGAAGAGCGTCATGACGCCCCCGACGATGAGGTCGAACACCCGCTTGACGACCGTGTTGAAGCGCGACATCTCGACGTGGGCGACGTCGAGCAGCGGGATGCCCTCGATGTCGTCCATCGCGGTCTGCGAGCTCAGGATCTCAAACAGCCGCGGCACGATGTTCACCCGCACGCCGCGGTCGGCGCAGGTGCGCACGACAGCCAGGATCTGCTGGTGGCGGGCACGCGAGAAGGCGATGATGACCCGGGTCACCTGGTAGCCGGTGAGGATGTCACCCAAGTCTTCGAGCCTGCCGACGACCGGCACCGGCGGCTTGGTGGCGCCAAACGGCTCGCCGTCGTCTAGAAAGCCGACCAGCTTGAGGTTGTATTCGGGGTGCTTGGCGATCTTCTCGCCGAGCAGATGGCCCACGGCTCCCGCCCCAACGATCAGGGTGCGCTCCGACAGGTGGGAGGATTGCCAGAACGCCGCCCGTCCGACGGCCCGGCTGACAGGCACAGCCACGACCTGGCACCCCCAGACCACGGCGATGAAGCCCAGCGAGTCGGCCGAGCCGGCGATCAGCAGCGTCATCACGAGTACGCTCCACGCGGCCACCGACAGCGCGGTCAGGCCGCGCAGCCCCTCAGAGAAGACCCAGCCGTTGATGCTCCGCGCCGAGCTCAGGTACAGACCGTAGCCGTACATCACGAAGATAGTCCAGGGCACGATGAACGCCACCACGAACAGCGGCGGGCGGACCTCGGCAAAATCGGCGAGCGAGCGTCCGAGCACGGGGATATGCGGCGCTACGGGCAGCAGCAGCAGAGCGGCCAGCAGGGCGGCGCACAGAGCGATGAGGTCGCCGGCCAGCGTGACGAGGGCGCGCCGGCTGCCGACCGCGCGCGCCGCGCCGGTGGCCACCTCGTCGAGCGCCAGGGCGGCCGCCGCAGCCCCGTGGCCGCTGGACTGCGCCGCCGTCACGTAGGTCTTCTTCTTGATGATGCCGTCACTCACGGCGTCCGTGCTTCCTTTCGTCGATCCGACTCAGCCGCGGCCCAGCCGGCTCGACCGTATGTTCCTGCGACGCCTTCCGGCCATGACCGTTGCCCGTGTCGGGGCAGCCTGGGACACCCACGCCCGCATAGAGCGTTTATCGGTCCATCGAGCACCGCGCTTGAGCCTTCGACGACGGATCGCCCGCGACCTTCCCGCCCCCCGGCAGCGCCGCGCCTCAACAGCGTCGCTCCAGGCGCTGCACCGCAGTGGCTCGTCCACCCTCGGCGGTCACGACCACGGCGTCGATGCGCACGTCGCCTTCGGCGACCTCGAACTGAGCCGGCAGCTCGGTGAGAAACCGTCGCAGAATGATCTCGGTGCGCACGCCGATGACCGACTCGTGCGGCCCGCACATGCCGACGTCGGTGATCGCGGCCGTGCCGCGGTCGGTGACGCGCTCGTCGGCGGTCTGGACGTGGGTGTGGGTGCCCACGACGGCCGTCACGCGGCCGTCGAGGTAGTGGGCCATGGCGACCTTCTCGCTGGTCGCCTCGGCGTGCAGGTCGACGACGATGGTCTCGGCCATCGTCTGGGCCTCGTCGACCAGCGCGTCGACGATGCGAAAGGGCGAGATGCCCGTGCCCATGAAGACCTGGCCCATGAGGTTGATCACGGCGACCTCGTCGCCGCTGTGCGAGGTGCGCACGGTCAGGCCGCGACCGGGAGCCGACGGCGGAAAGTTCGCGGGGCGCACTATGCGGTCGCTCGCGTCGAGGAACGGGTAGACCTCGCGCTGACGCCAGACGTGGTTGCCGGTCGTGATCACATCGACGCCGGCGCCGAGCAGCTTCTGGGCGAGCTTCGAGGTGATGCCGGCGCCATTGGCGATGTTCTCGCCGTTGGCGATCACAAACCCCGCGGCCAGCTCGTCGACAAGCCCGGGCAGCTCTCGCACGACGGCATCGCGCCCGGGCTGACCGAACACGTCGCCCAAGAAGAGGATGTTCACGTGCGGCTACCCCCTCCAGTCGTGACTGCCCAGCCAGTGACCGGTAGTCTACCCCGCCACGCGTCACGTCATCCCCGCATCTGGCCCACTCGTGGGTCGCCCGAACGGCGGCGTGCGCCAAGAGCGTGAGGTCAGGCGCCGATGAGCAGCCGCACCGCCCCCTGGGCGGCGGCGATGATCGGCGCCGGATAGATGCCGACGGCCAGCACGCCGAGCACGGCGACCGCCGTCGTGGCAGAGATGCCGACGCCCGCGCCGAGCAGCTCGGGCTGCTCACTACCGGCCTCCGCCTCGCGGAAGTACATATACCAGACGATTCGCAGGTAGTAGAAAGCCGACACCGCACTCATGATCACCGCGACGACGGCGAGCCAGGTCAGGTGCGCGGCGACCACCGCCGAGAAGATGAAGAACTTGCCCCAGAACCCGGCGAGCGGCGGTATGCCGGTCAGCGAAAGCATGAAGGCCATCATGGCCAGCGCCGTCAGCGGCATGGCGCGGCCCAGACCGGCGAGCTCGTCGAGTGAGTAGGCAAACGGCCGCCGGTTGCGGATGAGCACGAGCACCCCGAAGGCGCCAAGGTTCATGAAGGCGTAGGCCGCCAGGTAGAACAGGATCGCGGCGGCGCCGGCGGGGTCGTGGCTGCGGCCCACGGCGACGAGACCCAGCAGCAGGTAGCCGGCGTGGGCGATGCTCGAATAGGCGAGCAGCCGCTTGAGGTTGCGCTGCGGCAGAGCGAGCACGTTGCCGACCACCATCGTAAGGACGGCCAGGACGATCAGCACGTCGGACCAGCCCTGGGCCGCCGGGATGAGAGCGAAACCCACGAGGCGCAGAAAGCCCGCGAAGGCGCCGGCCTTGACGCCGACCGACATGAAGGCGGTGACCGGCGTCGGGGCGCCCTGGTAGACGTCGGGCGCCCAGCCGTGGAACGGCACCGCGGCGACCTTGAAGCCAAACCCGGTCGACACCAGCACAAGGGCGACCAGCAGCATGGCGTTGCGCGGGTCGGTGAGCGCCAGGTGCAGGTGGATGGCGCCATACCAGGTCGCCCCCGTGACGCCGTAGACGAGCGCCAGGCCAAAGGCCAGCACGGCCGACGCGAAGGCGCCGTTGATGAAGTACTTGATCGCCGCCTCGCCCGAGCGCCGGTCGCTGCGCAGGAACCCGGCGAGCACGTAGCTGGGCAGCGACATGAGCTCGAATGAGACCAGCAGAGAGATGAGATCGGTGGAGATCGCCATGCCGATCATGCCGGCGATGACCAGCAGCAGCAGCGCGTAGAACTCGCCGGGCCTGACCCGGTGGCGCGCCAGGTACTCGTCGGAGAGCATGATGGTGAGCACGCCGACGGCGCAGAAGAGGATGGTGAAGTAGAGACCGTAGAGGTCGAGCCGCACCATGCCGTTGAAGCCGTACTCGCCCTGGCGGCTGTTCATGACCAGGCCGCCCGAGAACAGGCGCCAGACGGCAAAGCCGCCCTTCCAGGTCGTCCACTGCCCGACCGCCACCGCGCCCGCCACCACGAGCCCCGCGGCCGCCACCCACGCCGGCAGGCTCCGCCGGCGCGTCGCCAGCACGTCGACCAGCAGCACGACGACGGCTGCCCCAAGGACGATCGCGAGCGGCAGCACGACGTGGATCGAGTTGTTCATCTAGAGCAGCCCCCGGGTGAAGTGCACGAGCTGGGCGAGCGCGCCGCCGTGCGCCTGGGCCAGCGACGGCACGACGCGATCGACGATCTGCTGGACGGGCAGATGCACGAGGTTGAGGAAGGTGTTCGGGTAGACGCCGACCCACACTGCCAGCACCACGAGCGGCACGAGCGAGACGATCTCGCGGGACTTGAGGTCGGCGAGCGAGAAGGCCGGCCTGACGGCGTCGTCGCCGCGATCGTTGAACATCACCCGCTGGTACATCCACAGCAGGTAACAGGCCGCCAGGATCACGCCGAGCGCCGCGACGGCGGCCATCCAGTGCGAGTAGTGGAACAGCCCCAGGAGGCTGAGGAACTCACCGACGAACCCCGACAGACCCGGCAGACCGAGCGAGCCGAGCGTAAAGAACAGGAAGAATCCGGCAAGCACGGGCAGTGGCGTGGCGAGCTGGCCCATGGCGGCGATGTCGCGGGTGTGCGTGCGTTCGTACAGAAAGCCGACGAGCAGGAACAGGGCGCCCGTCAGCAGGCCGTGGCTGAACATCACCAGGATGGCGCCCTCCATGCCCTGGGCGTTGTTCAGCACCGCGATCGAGACGAAGATGCCGAGCGTCACGAAGCCCATGTGGCTCACGCTCGAGTAGGCCACGAGCTTCTTCAGGTCCTTCTGCTGCATCGAGACCAGGGCGCCGTAGATGATGGCCACGATCGACAGCGCCACCACGAGCGGAATGAAGGCCACGGCCGCGTCGGGGAAGATCGGCAGGCACAGGCGCAGCATTCCGTAGCCGCCCATCTTGAGCAGCACGCCGGCTAGGATCACCGAGCCCGCTGTAGGCGCCTCGACGTGGGCGTCGGGCAGCCAGGTATGCAGCGGCCACATCGGCACCTTGATGGCGAAGGCCAAAAAGAAGGCGGCAAAGGCCCACATCTGCAGGTGGTGGGGCAGCACCAGGCGCGAAAGCAGCTGGATGTTGAAGGTGAGACCCACTGGCGAATTGACGCGGGCGTAGTAGACCAGGGCGATGATAGCGACCAGCATGAGCAGGCTGCCCACCAGCGTGAACAGGAAGAACTTGATGGCCGCGTAGATCTTGCGGGGGCCTCCCCAGATCCCGATGATGAAGTACATCGGGATGAGCATGGCCTCCCAGAAGACGTAGAACAGGAACAGGTCGGTGGCGCAGAACACGCCGGTCATGCCGACCTGCAGAAGCAGCAGCGAGACAAAGAAGCCGCGCTCGCGATCCTTGACGTAGTGCCAGCTCGAGATGATGACGATGAAGCCGAGCAGGGTCGTGAGGAAGATGAACAGCGCGGAGATGCCGTCGACGCCGAAGCCGTAGTGAATGTTGAACCGCCTGATCCACATGAAGTTCTCGACGAACTGCATGCCGGGCAGGTGCGTGTGGAGACGCAACAGCATGACGGTCGACAGCGCGAACGCCGCCAACGTCACGACCAGCGAGACGATCTTGTAGAACAGCGGCCGGCCCTTGCCCAAGAGCATGATGGCAAGGACGCCGGCGAGCGGCAGGTAGGTGATGACGGAGAGGATCGGAAAGCCCGCCTGCTGGTGCCAGCCCACTTACGCCCCCCAGAAGTACCGGATGAGGATGATGAGCACGAACAGGCCGGCAAAGACACCGAAGGCGTAGCTCTGGGCGCGGCCGGTCTGCAGCGGCCGCAGGACACGGCCGAAGGCGCCCCACAGCCAGGCCAGGCCGTTGACCGCGCCGTCGATGACCCTGACGTCGACGAACGCCCACAGCCACATGGCAAAGCCCATGACCGGACGGATCACGGCGGCGTTGTAGAACTCGTCCATGTAGAACTTGTGGTAGGAAGCCTCGTAGGCCCACGGCACGCGAGCGGCGGCCCTGGCCGGCAGGCCGGGCCGCCGCAGGTAGGCCACGTAGGCCGTGGAGATGCCGAGCGCCACGACCACGAGTGACAGCGCCATCAGCCCGCCGCCCGTGCCTGCCCAGGCGAAGTGCTCCTTTTCGACGTTGAAGAACACCGGCTGCAGGAAGGTGTGCAGCCAGCCACCGTCGGGCGGCAGGCCGACGACCAGGCCCAGCACGGCGGCCGGGATCGCCAGAATGACGAGCGGCACGGTCATCACCCGGGGAGATTCGTGGATGTGGCGCTGCACCTCGGCGCTGGCGCGGTTCTCGCCCCAGAAGGTGAGAAACATGAGGCGGAACATGAACAGAGCGGTCACGAAAGCCGTGACGATGCCCACCGCCCAGACGATGTAGTAGTGGGCGCTGAAGTCGCCGCCGAGGATCTCGTCTTTGGCCCAGAAGCCGGCGAACGGGAACATGCCGACGTTGGCCAGAGCGCCGATCAGCATGGTCCAGAACGTGAGGGGCAGTTTCTTGCGCAGTCCGCCCATGCGGCGCATGTCCTGCTCGCCCGACATGGAATGGATGACCGAGCCCGACCCGAGGAACAACAGGCCCTTGAAGAAGCCGTGCGCGAACAGATAGAAGATGGCCGCCACCCAGGCCCCGGCGCCCAGGGCCATGAACATGAAGCCCAGCGAGGAGATGGTGGAGTAGGCGATCACCTTCTTGATGTCGTTCTGGGTGAGGGCGATGCAGGCCGCGTAGATGGCCGTGAAGGTGCCGACGATCATCACCACCAGCATCGCCGTGTGCGAATGGCTCACGAGCGGGTAGCTGCGGGCGATCATATAGACGCCGGCGTTGACCATGGTGGCGGCATGGATGAGGGCGCTGACCGGAGTCGGACCCTCCATGGCGTCGGGCAGCCACACGTGCAGCGGGAACTGGGCGCTCTTGCCCACGGCGCCGACGAACAGCAGCAGGCTGATCCAGGTGACCAGGCCCGGGCTCACCAGCGACACCTTGGCAAACACCTGGCCGAACTGCAGCGAGCCGAACGTGGTGAAGATCAGAAAAAGGCCGAGCGTGAAGCCCCAGTCGCCGATGCGGTTGACGAGAAACGCTTTCTTGCCCGCCTGCGAGGCGCTCTTCTTGTGAAACCAGAACGAGATCAGCAGGTACGAGCAGAGGCCCACGCCCTCCCAGCCGAGGAACACGAGCAGGTAGTTGTTGGCCAGGATGAGAGTGAACATGGCAAACATGAAGAGGTTGAGGTAGGCAAAGAAGCGGTAGTAGCCGCCGTCGCTGCGCATGTAGCCGATCGAGTAGTAGTGCACCAGCATGCCGATGGTGCTGACCACGATCAGCATCACGGCCGCCAGCGAGTCGACCAGGTAACCCCACTGCACGTGGAAGCTGCCGGCCGACACCCAGGTGAACAGGTTGAAGTCGATGGCCTTGTCGTGCGCGCCAAAGACGTGCGCGACGACGATCATGCTCAGCACCCACGAGGCGGTCACCGCCGCCAGCGAGACGACTTCGGGCCGGGCCGATAGGACACGTTTGCCGAGCAGCAGCGTGACGACAAAACCGGCCAGGGGCAGCAGCGGGATGAGCACGATCATGGTGTGCATCGGCGCGCCCCTAGCCCTTCATCTCGCTGAACTCGTCGGCCTGCACCGAGCGGCTGTAGCGGTAGTTGGCCACGACGATCGCGAGACCGACCGTGACCTCGGCGGCGGCCAGCGTGATGATGAAGAGCGCGAAGAACGTGCCGCGCCCGGCGGCGCCCGGCAGGAAGTCGGCAAAGGCCACGAGGGCGATGTTGACCGCGTTCAGCATGAGCTCGAGGCTCATCACGATGAGGATCACATTGCGCCGCGCCAGCACACCGTAGGCGCCGATGCAGAACAGCCCGGTGGCGAGTGTCAGGTACCAGTCGACGGCGCTCATGGCCTAATCGTCCTCCTTGCGCGCCAGCACGATGGCCCCGATCATGGCGGCCAGCAGGACGAACGACACGAGCTCGAACGGAAAGACGTAGCGGTTGAACAGACCGCCGGCGATCGCCACGAGCGAGACGTTGTGAGACCGCGAGCCGTTCAGCGGCATCTTCGAGGTCACCAGGATGACGGTGATCACCACGGCGGCCGCCACGGTCAGGGGCAGGGCGAAGATGGCCTGGCGGTTGAAGAAGAAGCCCAGCTTGGCGTGCTGCTGTTCGGTCAGCATGATGGCGAACAGCACGACCACCGAGATGGCGCCCACGTAAAGCAGGATCTGGATGATGGCGAGCAGGCCGGCGTCGAGCAGAACAAACACCGCCGCCACGCCCAGGAAGCACGCCACCATCGCCATCGCCGAGTGGACGATGTTCCGGAAGGCCACCACGCCGACACCGCAGACCAGCACCCAGACGGCGACGATCACAAACAGGACCGGATGAAAATCGCCGTGCGGCATCAGCCGTCTCGCTCGATCTCGTCGAGGCCGGCGCCGTCGCCGTTGACGGGCGCCCACTGCCAGCCGTCGCCTTCGATCGCATCGCGCACGTGCGGCACAAGGTCGGCGACAGTCTCGCGCAACACGTCGACCGGTTTGCCGCCGCGCACGAACAGCGACTCGCCGGCGAGCTGCGTGCGGCTGTAGCCGGCGAGCTCGAAGAAGTCGGTCTGCTCGAGCGCGTCGTAGGGGCAGACTTCGACGCACTCGCCGCAGAAGATACAGCGGCTTTCGTCTAAGTCGTAGCTGCGCAGCACGCGCGGGTTGGTCATGATGGCGCCCGTCGGGCAGGTCTCGGCGCACTTGCCGCACGACACGCAGCCGACCGTCTGCAGCGGCAGGTTGTCGGGCGTGGAGACGATCGTGTCCCAGCCGCGGCCCATGACGTCGTAGCAGCTCGCCCCGACCTCTGTGCGGCAGACGCGTACGCAGCGCAGGCAATTGATGCAGCGATTGGGCTCGCGCATGATGAAGTCGTGACGAAAGTCGGCCGGGTAGTCGTGGACGGCCTGGCCGTGGAACCTGTTCTTGGAGACCCCGTACTCGATGCCGTAGCACTGCAGGTCGCAGGCGCCGTTGGCCGGACAGTAGCAGTCGAGGCACAGCGCCGCGCCGCGCCGCGCCGCGGCTTCGGGGAGACCCTGTTCGATCTGCGCGAAGTTCGTGGCGCGCTCGCCGGGGGCGAGTCTGGGCATTGCGGGCGGCGGCGCGGGGTGCGAGACGTCGGTGGTCATGTCGAGGAACACCGGCGTGATCTCGGCCATGCGGGCGATGCGCGGGTCGAGCTCCTTCTGGGCGTCCAGGGCAGCCATGAACGGGGTGGCGCGCAGCTCGGTGAGCTGGCGCGAGACCCTGGGCATGTCGCACCCGCGCAGGAACGCGTCGATGCTCCAGGCGGCCCTCTTGCCCTGGGCGACCGACTGGATCACGGTCTGTCCGCCGAGCACCGCATCGCCGCCGGCGAACACCCGCGGGTCGTCGGTCTGGAACGTGACGTCGTCGACCTCGACGGTCTGCCACTCGGTGCGCTTGACGCCTTGCGCCGCGCCGGCACCGTCGAGTATGGGGAACTGACCGACGGCGGCGATCACCTGGTCGCACGCGACGACGAACTCGGAGCCCTCGACCGGCGCCAGCCGCTGGCGCCCCGACGCGTCGGGCTCGCCCAGCTCGATGCGCTGCACTTCGATGCCGGTGACCTTATGCTCGCCGTCGACCAGAATGCGCAGCGGCGCGGCCAGCAGCTCGAGTTGCACGCCCTCCTCGACGGCTTCGTCGACCTCGGTGGCGGGGGCCGTCATCTCGTCGCGCGCGCCGCGATACAGGCAGGTGACCGCGCCGGCGCCCTTGCGGATCGCGGTGCGGCAGGCGGCCATGGCGGTGAAGCCGCCGCCGACGACGGCCACCTTGTCGCCGACGCGGACGTCGCCGGTGAGCTCGAGCTCGCCGAGAAAGTCGACCGCCGCGACCACGCCTTCGGCGTCGTCGCCGTCGATGCCCATCGCGTTTGAACCCAGGGCCCCGAGACCCAGGAAGACCGCGTCGTAGCGCGCCGTCAGGTCGTCGAGCTGAAAGTCGGCGCCCAGGCGCGTGCCGCACTCGAGCTCGACGCCCAGGCGCCACAGGACGTTGAGCTCCTTGTCGATCACGTCGCGCGGCAGGCGGTAGCTCGGAATGCCGTAGCGCAGCATGCCGCCGGGCTTGGGCAGCGCCTCGAAGATCTTGACGGCATGGCCCTCGAGGCGCGCGTAGAACGCGCAGGTCAGTCCCGCCGGCCCGGCGCCGACGATGGCGATGGTCTTGCCGCTGTCGGGCCGGGGTTCGTAGGGCAGCAGCAGCTCGCCGGTCTGTTCCTCGTCCAAGCACTGGTCGGCCATGAAGCGGTGCAGCCAGCAGATCGTGATCGACTGCTCGACCAGCGAACGGCGGCACGGGCCCTCGCAGGGGTGCGGGCAGACCCGGCCCAGGATGGCGGGGAACGGCAGGTCTTCGCGCAGCTTGCGCACGCCGGCCCGGTAGTCGCCGTGGGCGATGGCGTCGAGGAACTGGGGGATCTTGATGTGGCTCGGGCAGCCGGTGCGGCAGGGCGGCGTGCAGAACGAGTCGTGGTCGGACAGCAGCAGCTCGAGGTACAGGTGGCGCATCTTGAGCACCTTCTCGGTGTCGGTGCGCACCACCATGCCCTCGGTGGCGACCGTCGAGCAGCTCGGCACCGGCTTGCGGGCCCCCTTCACCTCGACCATGCAGACCCGGCAGGCGGCCACGCCGGGCAGCCGCGGCTCGTTGCACAGCGTGGGGATGCGGATGTCCAGGCGCTGAGCCGCCTCGAGAATGGTCTCGCCGGGTTCGCAGGCGGTCTGCCGGCCGTCGATGGTGAGCGTGACCCGCGGCGCGCCCTGCGGGTCGGCCGCGGGCGCCGCTTGCGCCTCGGTCGGCGCCGCGGGCTCGGCGGTCTGAGCGTCGGTCGGCGCCGCCGCCCCGCCCGCGGCAGCCGGCTCGCCCTGCTCGGCGCCCGACTTGGTCTTGACGGCGTCGAACTTGCACACCTGACGGCAGGTGCCGCACCTGATGCAGCCGGCGACGTCGATCACGTGCTGCTGCTTCTTTTCGCCCGAGATGCACTGCGTCGGGCACTTCTTGGCGCACAGCCCGCAGCCGGTGCAGTTGTCGTCGATGTAGTAGATGACCAGCTCTTCGGCGCCTTCGGTCGGGCTGCGCGAGTCGGCCAGGAGCGCCTCGTATTCGTCGCGAAAGTGCTCGAGCGTGCTCAGCACCGGGTTGGCGGCCGTGGCGCCGACGGCGCACAGCGCGCCGGCGGTGATGTACTCGGCGAGCTCTTCGAGCAGCGCGATGTCGCCCTGGCGGCCGTCGCCGTCGCAGATGCGTTCGAGGGTCTCGAGCATGCGTTTGACGCCCAGGCGGCAGGGCACGCATTTGCCGCACGACTCGTCGTGGGTGAGCTGCACCAGGTGGCGGGCCAGGTCGATCATGGACGTGGTGTCGTCGAGCGCCACGAGACCGCCCGAGCTCGCGGTGGCGCCGGTCGCCACGAGCAGCTTGTGGTCGAGCGGTGTGTCGAGCATGGCGGCCGGCAGGCAGCCTCCGGAAGCACCGCCGATCTGGACCGCCTTGAGCTCGTGGCCGGGGAGCATGCCGCCACCCACGTCGTAGATGACGTGACGCAGCGTGGTGCCCATCGGCACCTCGGCGAGGCCGCCGCTAACGACCTTGCCGCTCAGCGAGAAGATCTTGGTGCCGCGCGACTTGTCGAGGCCGACGGCGGCGAACTCGTCGGCGCCGTGCAACACGATCCAGGGGACGCTGGCGAAGGTCTCGGCGTTGTCGATGCTGGCCGGCGCGTCGGGCCGCCCCCCGACCGACGGGTAGGGCGGCCGGGCAAACGGTATGCCGGGACGGGCCTCGCTCGACGGCGCCAGCGCCGTCGCCTCGTCGCACACAAAGGCGCCGGCCCCTTCAGTCAGGCGGATATCGAAGGTGAAGTCGGTGCCCAGCACTCCCGAGCCCAGCAGGCCGCGCTCGCGCGCCTGGACCAGCGCCCCGGCAAGGCGCTCGACGGCAAACGGACGCTCGCGGCGCACCTGCACGTAGCCCTCGGTCGCGCCGCTGGCCACGGCGGCGATCGCCATGCCTTCGATGACAACGTGCGGGTTGCCGTCCAGGACGGCGCGATCGACGAAGGCCCCGGGGTCGCCCGGGTCGGCGGTGCAGACGACGTACTTGACGTCGCCCGGGCGCCGGCGCGCGAGGTTCCAGGCCGCGCCCGTGACGGAGCCGGCGCCGCCGTCGCTGCGCAGTCCGGACTTGGTGACCGTCTTGATCAGGCCGTCGGGATCGTCGTCGGCAAGGACGCGGGCCAGCGCGGCGTAGCCGCCCTGCGCGAGGTAGTCGTCGATCGAGCGCGGGTCGATCTTGCCGTGCAGCGCGAGCACCAGACGGCGCTGGCCGGCGTAGAAGGCGATGTCGCGCTCGTACGGAATCGCGTCGCCGCTCGCAGGATCGCGGTAGAGACACTTGTCGTAGACGCCGTCGGCGACGACGCTGGCCGCGATGATGCCGGCGACGTCGCCGGCCGTTACCCCTGAGTAGAACAGCCCCTGAGGCTGCACGACGACGACGGGGCCCTGCGCGCAGAAGCCGTGACAGCCCGTTTCGACGACTCGTACCGTGTCCGACAGCCCCTGCTCGGCGAGCTGATCGCGGAAGGCGGCGGCGACCGCCGGGCGCCCCGCGGCGTGGCAAGCGCCGCCGGCACAGACGCGCACCTCGCGGGCGCCCTCGCGAGCGATGACCTCGTCGGCGTGCAACGCCCGCTCGAGGGCGGCTTGAATGACGCTCGTGCGATCGCCGGTGGTCGCGCTCATCGGTCGACCTGGGCCCGGTGCCGTAGCTCGGCCACGAGGGCGCGGGCGCCGTCGGGGGTCATGCGGCCGTGGGTCTCGTCGTCGCCCACTCGCACGACCGGAGCGAGGGCGCAGGGGCCCAGGCAGCCGGCGGTCTGCAGCGTGAACAGGCGATCCTTCGTGGTCTGGCCGGCCTCGACGCCGAGCTCGTCGGCGAAGGCGGCGCTGATGAGCGGGGCGCCGGCGACATGGCAGGCGGTCCCGTGGCAGACGCTGATCACAAAGCGGCCGGCCGGCGACAGCCGGAACTGGTCGTCGAAGCTCGCCACGCCGTAGATCTGCGACAGCGAGACGCCGGTCTCGACCGAGATCTCCTGCAGGGCCGGGCGCGGCAGGTACCCGTAGATCTCCTGCGTGTTGCGCAGCACGGCCATCATGCCGGGTGCGGTCTCGCGGTAGTGGTCGATGACCGGCGCGAGCAGCTCGAGGTCGGGTCTGGGCTGAGAGTCGGCCCGTACCCGCTGGATGCGGGCTTCGTTGACGGCCGGCAGGCGGTACCTGGACTCGTAGTTGACGCGGATGACCTGCACCGGGCAGTTGGTCTCGCACAGCGTGCAGGCGCGGCAGCGGGGGTCGTCGGTGGCCGGGTCGATGACGACCCGAAACAGGCCGCGGCTGCGCTCGGGCAGATGCTCGCGCTGCTCGGGGTACTGGACCGTGATCTTGCGCCGCGGCAGGTGGCCAAGGGTGACACGCATGGCTTTGAAGATGCCGAGCATCAGGTGAGCACCGCCACGCGGCGCCGCTGCCGCTTGAGGCGCCAGCGCAGCAGCGTGTCGAACAGGCCGACAAAAGCGATCAGGGCGAGCCAGCTATAGACCGCCATGGCGAGCTTCCAGTGCGGCGCCCAGAGCAGGACGGCGGCGGTCGCCAGAATGTTGACAAGACCGAGCGGTATGAGCACCTTCCAGGCAAAGCCCATGAGCTGGTCGACCTGCAGGCGGGGCACCGACAAGCGGATCCAGACGAGCACGAACACCAGCGCATACACCTTGACGAGGAACCACACGAGGGGTACGAGCGCCACGCCGTGAATCACGAGAGCGTTGGCGAACGGTCCCTGCCATCCACCGAGGAACAGCGTGACGGTGACCATCGACATGATGGTCATGCCGGCGTACTCGTTGAGGAAGAACATGCCGAAGCGCATGCCGGAGTACTCGGTGCCGTAGCCCGCCACGAGCTCGGATTCGGACTCGGGCAGGTCGAAGGGACCGCGGTTGAGCTCGGCCACGGAAGCGATGAAGAACAGCAGGAACGTGAACGGCATGGTGAAGACGAACCAGCGGTAGCTGCCTTGGGCGGCCACCACGGCGTTCAGGCTGAGCGAGCCGGCCGCCATGGCCACGACGAGCAGCGCAAGGATCATGGGCAGCTCGTACGACACCATCTGGGCCGCCGTCCGCAGGGCGCCGACCAGCGAGTACTTGTTGTGAGAAGCCCAGCCGCCCAGCAGGATCGAGAGCACCGTGAAGCTCGTGATGGCGACGATGTAGATGAGACCGACGTTCAGGTTCTGGTCGGTCCAGCCCTTCGTGTAGGGGATCACGACCTGGATGGCGACGGCGCCGATCATGACCATGATCGGCGCCAGCGTGAACATCGTCTTGTCGGCGGCCGTCGGGGCGAAGTCCTCTTTGCCCATCATCTTGAAGGCGTCGGCGACGCTCTGCAGGATGCCCTGCCAGCCCGTGCGGTTGGGGCCCAGGCGATCCTGTAGAAAGCCCAGCACGCGGCGTTCGAAGACGATGTTGACCAGAGCCGCCACAAAGACGATCGCGTAGGCGATGAGCACCGCCACGATGAGGCGCACGACAGCCAGAACGAGATCCCAGCTCATCAGCGGTCGATCCCCCCGAGGCAGAGGTCCATGCTGCCCGAGATCGCCACCGCATCGGCGATCTTGTTGTCGCGCAGCAGCTTGGGGAAGATCTGCAAGTTGACAAAACAGGGGTCGCGGTACTTGAGGCGGTACGGGTAGCGCGAGCCGTCGCTGACGATGTAGGTGCCGTACTCGCCGCGCGGGTTTTCCTGGGCCGTGTAGCAGGCGCCGGGGGGCGGTGTGATGACGTAGGGCGGGCGCAGGCCGCCGAGCTGCACCGGCCCGGCCGGCAGCATGTCGAGGCATTGCAGGACGATCTTCGCCGACTCGCGGATCTCGTCGACGCGCACCTGGTAGCGGTCGAACACGTCGCCGTGCTCGCCCAGGCAGACCCTGAAGTCGAGCTCGGGGTAGACCGAGTAGGGCCGCGTGCGGCGCAGATCGTGAGCGACCCCCGACGCGCGCGCGTTGGGACCGGTGATGGCGTAGTCGGCGACGTCGTCCTGGGTCATGACGCCCTTGCCGATGCAGCGCTGCAGGAACACGGCGTTATCGTTGACCAGCGACTCGTACTCGTCGCACCAGGCCGGCGCCTGGTTCATGACCTCGCGGCATTGTTCGACCCAGCCGTCGGGCAGGTCGTAGCGCACGCCGCCGAAGCGGAAGTAGTTGTACATGAGGCGCGCCCCGGTCGCGATCTCGAACAGGTCGAGGATCTTCTCGCGGTGGCGGAAGGCGTAGAAGACGATGGCCGTGCCCAGGGGGGCGAGGTCGGCCACGAAGGTGCCGACGCCCACCTGGTGGCTGGCGATGCGGTTGAGCTCGGCCATGATCACGCGGATGAACTCGGCGCGGCGAGTGGGCCGGATGCCGGCCAGTTTCTCGACGGTCCCCACGTAACCCCATTCGCAGTTCATGCCGGCGATGTACTCGGTGCGATCGGGGATGGGGATGTACTGAAAGTACGTGCGCTTCTCGGCGATCTTCTCTTTGCCGCGATGCAGATAACCGACCACGGGGATGACGTCTTTGACCAGCTCGCCGTCGAGGGTGACCACGAGCCGCAGGACGCCGTGGGTGGACGGATGCTGCGGCCCCATGTTGACGACGACCTGCTTGAAGCCGAGGCCCGCCATCTCGCTGCCGCGTCCGGCCGCCTCGGCTTCGGCGATGCGCCTCAGGGCCAGGGCCATGGCTTCGTCGGGAACGGTTGCCGGGAAGGCGTCAGACATGGGGGTGGTTCTCGACCGAGTCGACGTAGTCCTTGCGCAGCGGGTGACCGACCCAGTCGTCTTTGAGCAGGATGCGACGCAGATCGGGATGCCCCTCGAAGCGGATGCCCATCATGTCCCAGGCCTCGCGCTCGTGCCAGTCGGCGGCCGGCCAGACGTCGGACACCGTGGCCACGACCGGCTGGGCGCGCGGCACGTCGACGTGCAGCTCGAGATAGGTGTTCGAGGCAAACGAGTAGAGGTGGTAGACAGTCTCGAAGCGGTTCACGTAGTCGACCGCGGCGACGAAGTTGCACGACTCGTAGGCGAGGCCATCGAGCCCTCTCAGGCGCACGGCGACATCGTGCAACCGGCCGCGCTCGACGGTGGCCACGACCGTGTCGGGCTCCTGGACGCGCGGGTCGCGCAGGTCGGCGCCCAAGGCGGCGGCCAGACGCGCGGCGACCTCGTCGATCGACAGACCGGCCCCACCGATCGCGGGCAGCACCGCTAGCCCTGGACCTTCGCGGCGTCGGCGGCCCCACCCGCGGCCGCGCTCGGCGCGGCCGGCGCCTCGCCGGCGGGCGTGGCGTTGTCGGCGGGCGTGGCAGCCGCCGGGACCGGCGGCACGATGCGCATCGCCTGGATCTTCTTCTGCAGCTCGAGCAGGCCCTGGAACAGCGCTTCGGGACGCGGCGGGCAGCCGGGGACATACACATCGACCGGCACCAGCTTGTCGACGCCGTTGACCACGTTGTAGCAGTCGTAGAAGGGCCCGCCGCTCGTGGCGCAGGCGCCCATGGCCATGACCCACTTGGGCTCCGACATCTGCTCGTAAAGGCGCTTGAGCACCGGCGCCATCTTCTCGTTGACGGTGCCGGCGACGATCATGAGGTCGCATTGGCGTGGCGTAGGCCGAAAGACCTCCATGCCGAAGCGGGCGATGTCGTACCGGGCAAAGCCGGAGCTCAGCATCTCGATCGCACAGCAGGCGAGGCCGTAGGTGAACGGGAACACCGAGTGCGAGCGCGCCCAGCTGAAGATGAAGTCGACCGTCGTGGTGACGACGTTGGGTCGCTCGAACTGGCTGAGATTGGGATACTGGACGCGCTCGGCGAGCCCTCTGAGTTCGAAGCCGTCGCTCAAACCCACTCCAGCGCCCCTTTGAGCCAGGCGTAGGCGAGGCCGACCGCCAGCACGGCGATGAACACGAGCACCTCGACGAAGCCCGACGTGCCGAGCCGCCGGAACGTGATCGCCCACGGGAACAGGAAGATCGCTTCGACGTCGAACACCAGAAAGAGCAGGGCGAAGATGTGGTAGCGGACGGCGAACGGGTGCCACGAGTCGCCGACCGGCTCGATGCCGCACTCGTAGGTGGAGTATTTCTCGGGCGACGGGTGGATCGGGTAGACGAGCCGCGACATGAGCAGAATGCCCACGACCATGGCTGCGCCGGCGACGATGAACACGGCGACGTAGATCCAGTTGGTGAGGAATGCGGTCGTCATGACCCCCCTGAGGCACCGACTTTCGCTGGACCCGCAGGCACATCTGTAAAGCCGATTACGACGCGACTATAGCAAAGCGCGTCGCGCCGGCGCAAGCCGACGCCGGCCCGCAACGGTGCCCCCGTACACGCCATTTTGCAGGGATTACGTGACGACTGAGGCCGCCGTGTCCAGAGTTCTCCGGCCATCTTGGACAAGCCGCGGGCCGGGCGGTCGCCGGCCGGAAGGGTCAAGTTTGACGCTCACGGGCCGGGTGCGTACTCTGTTGTCGAGGGCAAGGCCGCCCCGGACCCCACGGAGGAGCGTCTTCAGGTGCCCAACATCGGACTCCCCGAACTCGTCATCGTGCTCGTCATCGCACTCGTCGTCTTCGGCCCCAAGCGGCTGCCCGAGATGGGCCGCCAGCTCGGCAAGACCCTGCGCGAGTTCAAGTCGGCCACGTCGGAGATCCGCACGCAGATCGGCGTCGACGACATCGCCGATTCGGTCAAGGACATCAAGTCGGGCCTGAGTCTGACGAGCGACCCGCCCCGCTCCGCGGCCGAGATCGTCGCCGTCGCGCCGGTCGCAGCCGCCGCCGCCACGGCTGTGGAGCCGGCGGCGACAGTGACGGCTGAAGAACCCCCCGCGACAGTGACGGCTCAACAACCCGCCGCGGCCGCCGAGCAGGCGCCCAGCGCCGGCGAACCCTTCGCAGCCGCCGACGGCGACGAAGGCGGCGTCGAGGCGTTCGGCCGCCTCGAGCGGCGCTCTCCCTCGACACCGACCGGCTCCACCGCCGGCTGACGGCGGCATGGTCGAGTTCGACGAACGGATCACCCTCGTCGAGCACCTCGACGAGCTGCGCCGCCGCATCGTCTATGCGGCCATCGCGCTGGCCCTCGGGGTGATCGTCGCCGCCATCCTCAACGACTTCGTCTTCGCGCTCATGCTGCACCCGCTCAAAGTGCTGCCGGCGGGAGCGCCCCACAAGATCATCACCTTCGGGCCCGCCGAGCCCTTCATGGTCAGCCTCAAGGTGTGGGTGTACGTCGGCATCATCGCGGCCTCGCCGGTGCTCATCTACGAGTTCTGGGCCTTCATCGGACCGGCCTTCAGCCCCGTCAGCCGGCGCTCGGTCCTGCTCGTGGTCTTCACCTGCGTCGCGCTCTTTCTGTTCGGCGTCGTGTTCTGCTATCTCATCGTCCTTCCCAGGGGCCTGTCCTGGCTGTTCAGTTTCAACAGTCGGTACTTCACCGCGCAGGCGCGGGCCACCGACTACTTCTCGTTCGTCGCCTGGTTCCTGGTCGCCTTCGGGGCGGTCTTCGAGGCGCCCGTCGTGATCATCGCCGCCGTGCGCATGCGGATCGTCTCGACGGCCTACCTGCGCAAGCACTGGCGCTACGCGATCGTGATCAACGCCGTCATCGCCATGGTGGCCACGCCCAGCCAGGATGCCTTCTCGTTCATCGCCATGTTCATCCCGCTTGAGATCCTCTACGAGGCGTCGCTTCTCGTGGCGCGCGTCATCGAGCGTCGCCGGCCCGCCGCCCAGGGGGCGACGGCCGACGACGACCAGGGCCCGACGACGGCTCCCGCCTGATGGCCGCGGCCCGCGGTACAATGACCTTCACCCCATGAAGGCGCGGACGACGAAGGCATGAAAGAACATACGGACACCCCCCCGACCAAGCGGAGCCGCAAGCGTCGCGCGGCGCGGCGCCCGCGGCTGCACTGGGGCCGTCTGCTGCTGTGTCTTGTGATCTTCGCCGCGATCAGCGTCGTGGGCCTCGTCAGCGGCACGATCGTCGCCGTCTCCCACAACCTTCCGAACATCGACTCGATGCGCCCCCAGGAGCTCGGCCAGGATACTGTGATCTACGACCGCAGCGGCAAGAAGATCGCCGAGATCTATGGAGCGGTGAACCGCGTCGTGGTGCCCAGCAGGCAGATCCCGGTAGTCATGAAGAACGCCACTGTGGCCATTGAGGACAAGCGCTTCTACCAGCATCACGGCGTCGACTTTACGGGCATCGCCCGTGCCGCGGTCGACGACCTCAAAGCAGGTCACGTCGTCCAGGGAGCCAGCACGATCACCGAACAGTACGTCAAGAACGCCTACATCGGCGACGACCCCACCTTCACGCGCAAGCTGCGCGAAGCGGTGCTGGCCTGGGAGCTCGAGGACAGATGGTCCAAAGACAAGATCCTCACCGAGTACCTGAACACCGTGTACTACGGCGCCGGCGCCTACGGCGTGCAGGCGGCTTCGCTCACCTACTTCCACAAGCCGGTCTCAAAGGTGACCCTCGCCCAGGCAGCGCTGCTGGCCGCCCTGCCCAAGTTCCCCAGCGAGTACTCGCCGATCACCGACCCCCTCGTCATAAAGGCGCGCCGCGACCTGGTCCTCGAGAACATGGCCCAGCAGGGCTACATCACCCCCGCCCAGGCCGACACCGCCAAGAAGACCAGGCTGCGCGTCTACTCCCGGCCCGTCGCGACCACCAAAGACCCGGCGGCCTACTTTGTCGACTACGTCACGCGTCAGCTCGTCGACAAGTACGGCGCCCGCGAGGTCTTCGAGGGCGGCCTGCAGGTGTACACCTCTATCGACATGCACATGCAGCAGGACGCCATCAACGCCCTCAAGGGCCGGCTGCCCCCCGGCAAGGCCGGCGCCCTCGTGGCGATCGACCCGGCGAACGGCTTCATCCGCGTCATGAGCGCCAGCACCGACTTCAAGACCTACAAGTACAACCTCGCCTGGGACGCCGAGCGTCAGCCCGGGTCGACCATGAAGCCCTTCGCCCTGATCGCGGCCATCGAACAGGGCGCCGACCCGGCCTCGACCTACTACTACTCGCACCCGCTGCACATCTACCTGGGCCCCGGAGCCAACCCACCCTACTGGGACGTCTTTACGGCCGAGCACTCGTCGGGCGGCCGCATGAACCTGGTGCAGGCGACCCTGCAGTCCGACAACACCGTCTTCGGCCAGCTCTGCCTCGATCTCGGTCCCGCCGCGGTCGTGCGGGTGGCCCGGCGGATGGGCGTCACCACGCCGCTCACGCCGGTGCCCTCGGTCGTGCTCGGCAGCGAAGACGTCAACGTGCTCGAGATGGCCGACGCCTACGCCACCATGGCCGACGAAGGCGTCCACCACGCCCCGCAGTGCATCGAGAAGGTCGTGTTTCCCGACGGCCGCGTCGCGAAGACCAAGACCACGGGCAACCGCGTGATCTCGCCCGGAGTGGCCTACGTCGCCGACAAGATCCTCGAGCAGAACACCAGCTACGCGGGCGGTACGGCGGCCAGCATGCCCAACTACTACGCCGGCCGCTCGGCGGGCAAGACGGGCACCACCAGCAACTACGTCGACGCCTGGTTCTGCGGCTTCAACCCCAGGCTGGCGACGGCGGTCTGGATGGGCTATCCGCAGGGGTCCATCCCCATGCCGGGGGTGTTCGGCGCCACCTACAGCCTGCCGATCTGGGGCACGTTCTACAACTCGGTGTTCGGCGCGACCTACATTCCCGACTTCGCCACCCCGGCCATCATGCCGTTGTGGACGCCGTGGAACGGCAAGTACTCGAAGATGACTCCCCCGTCGAGCTCACCGTCACCGTCACCGTCGCCGTCGGCGTCGAACTCGGGCAGCGCCACGCCGGGGCCCAAGCCGACGGCCACCATCACGGCCAAGCCGACGACCAAGCCGACGCCCAAGCCGACGACGGCGCCAACGCCCAAGCCGACGACGCCGCCGACGACCGCGCCACCCACGCCGCCGACGAGCACACCCAAGCCTTAGCCCGCGGGCGCGCCGGAGGGGCCGCCCGCGATCCGGCTGCCTGTCGGTCGGGCCGACGCCAGCTCGAGCCGGTGTTGGCGACGCTCCCAGTCGGGCAGGACGTGTTCGAGCAGCGCGCGGAACTCGCGCCCGTGGTCGGTGTGCAGCGAACCGGAGCCGAGGGAGACCATTCTGCCGACCTCGGCAAAATGGTCGTTTGCAGACTGATTCACCTGATCGACAGCGGTCGGCACCAAGACGACATCGCATGACGTTGTCGGCCACAAGCAGTGAGTCACTGCCGCAGAAGAGGCCCGACGCCGACCGGACTTGCTCCTGGGCGAGACGGCGGCGGGCGGGAGGCGCGGTTCGCCGATCAGCGCGAGCCTCTCGGCGACACCCCCGCGGAAGGTCAGATATCCTTCTCGACGATCACGACGTCGACGAAACGGCCGCCGAGTCGGGCCAGATCGTGGGCGACGCCGACGATCTCGAAGCCCAGACGCAGGTAGAACCGCAGAGAGGCGTCGTTGTCGGCGCGGATCTCGGTCAGGATCCGGGTGCAACCCGCGCGTCGGGCGGCGTCGAAGCAGGCCGCGGCCAGCAGGCGGCCGATGCCGCGGCGCCGGTACGACTCGTGAACGTACGTCCCCATCGTGAGCACGTGATCAAAGGCATGCATACCGTACGAGGCGTAGGGCTCGAGCGACTGAAAGCCGACGACGCCCGCCTGAGGCAGCTCGGCCACCATGAAGGCACCTCTCGACGGGAAGTCCGCGATGTAGCGTCGCTCGTCGTCGACCGAGAATGGCGTGTCGAGAAGGCTGTGAGTGCCGTCGATGATCGCCGCGTTCAGGATCGCGCAGACGGCGCCGGCGTCGTCGAGCGTGACCGGGCGGATGTGCGCGCTCGCGGGTTCCACCATCGACCCTCCCAGGGGCCGGATCCGGCGGGAGCGGGCGACTGCGCCGCCCGCTCCCGCCGGAAATGACGCCTACTTCGGCCGCTTGTCGATCACCCGCACCGCCTTGCCTTCGCTGCGGGCGATCGTGCGCGGCTCCTTGAGCTTTACCTGCACCTGAATGTTGAGCACGCTGTAGAGGCGTTGCTGGACGAAGCGCTCGAACGTCTCGAGCTGACCCATGGTCTCGCCAAAGATGTCCTCGCCGACTTCGATCCAGACCTCGACCATGTCGAGGTGGCCCTTGCGGTCGACCACGATCTGGTAGTGGGGCTCGATCTGCGGGATCGTCATGAGGACTTCTTCGATCTGGCTCGGGAAGACGTTGACGCCGCGGATGATCAGCATGTCGTCGCTGCGCCCGACCGGTTTGGTCATGCGGGCGAAGGTACGGCCGCACTCGCACGGCTCGTAGACAAGGCTGCAGAGGTCGCGCGTGCGGTAGCGAATGAGCGGCTGGGCCGCCCGGCTGAGGGTCGTCACGACGAGCTCGCCGACGGCGCCCTCGGGCAGCTGCTCGAGGGTCTGGGGGTCGACGATCTCGACCATGTAGTGGTCTTCGTTGACATGCATGCCTGTCTTGCAGAGGCACTCGAAGGCCACGCCGGGCCCGCCCATCTCGGAGAGGCCGTAGATGTCGAGGGCGTCGATGCCGAGGCCCTCCTCGATCTGGCGGCGCATCTCGTTGGTCCAGGGCTCGGCCCCGTGAAAGCCGACCCGGATGGGCAGGTCGTCAGGCCGCAGGCCGCGGTCGCGGGCCGCTTCGGCCAGGTAGAGGGCATACGACGGCGTGCACGACAGCGCCGTCACGCCGAAGTCGCGCATGAGCTTGAGCTGACGGTCGGTGTTGCCGCCGGAGATCGGCAGGATGATGGCTCCGAGGCGCTCGCAGCCGCCGTGCAGACCGAGGCCGCCGGTGAACAGTCCGTAGCCGTAGGCGTTCTGCAGCATGTCGCCGGGTTTCATGCCGCCGGCCGCCAGCGTGCGGGCGATGAGGTCGGCCCACAGAGCGACGTCGCCGGCCGTGTAGCCGACGGTGGTCGGGTTGCCGGTCGTGCCCGATGAGGCATGCACGCGCACGAGCTCGTGGCGGGGCACCGCGAACATGCCGAACGGGTAGTGATCGCGCAGGTCGATCTTGGTCGTGAAAGGCAGGTCGCAAGCATCGCCGTGACAGGTCACGTCGTCGGGCGAAAGGCCGGCCTCGTCGAGCTTGCGGCGGTAGAACGGCACATTGTCGACAGCGCTGCGCAGGGTGGCCCCCAGACGCTCCATCTGGGTGTCGCGCAGCTGCTCGATCGTCATGGTCTCGGCGTCCTGCTGCCAGTGGTTGCCGCCCGCCTTGTCGGGGGTGATCGCCCCGGCGCGGCCTGCCACGGCGCTCACAGGGTCTTCACCTGCTCGTCGGAGAGCAGGGTGACCTTGCCGCGCAGCAGCTCCACGGCGCGGTCGACGTCGTGCACCGCAAAACAGACGTTGTTGAACGAGATGCTGTAGAGGTAGTCGACCGAGATCTTCTGGTCGGCGAGGGTGTCGAGCACCCGCGCCAGGCCGCCCGGCTCGTCGGCCACCGCCACGCAGATGACCTGCGAGAGGTGGGTCGTGAAACCCTCCTGGTGGAGGATCTCACGAGCGGCGACCGGGTCGGGCACGATGAGGCGCACGATGCCGTACTCGGCCGCCTCGGTGGTAGAAAAGCCGCGAATGTTGACGCCGCGCCGGCCGAGGATGTCGGCGATCTCGGCCAGCCGGCCGCTGCGGTTCTCCAGGAAGACCGTCACTTGAGTGACCTTCAAAGCCCCTCCTCTGTAGGTGCGACCGTCTCGCGGCCAAGAGCGAACGCCCGCCGGTTGAGCTCGAGGATCTTGGCCGGGACGGCCAGCTCGAGAGCGCGTTCCCAGGCCGGCTCGCCGAAGGGCAGTACGTGCGTCGCGGCGCCCAGCAAGGCGACGTTGGCGGCTCGCACCGAGCCGGCGGCGCGCGCCAGGGCATCGGCGTCGACCGCGATGAGCCTCACGCCGCGCGCCCGCGCCGCCTCGGGAAGATCGTCGGGGTAGGCCTTCTCGCGGCGCAGCACGCTGCCGGGAGCGATCACCGTGGTGGCGTAGACCAGCGTCCCCTTGTCGGCCAGCAGGTCGAGAGCGCGGCGACCCTCGAGGGTCTCGGTGGCGATCACGATGTCGGCTCGCGGCGAGACCGGCGACCAGACCTGCGAGCCGTAGCGCACGGTCGAGACCACGCTGCCGCCGCGCTGGGCCATGCCCTTGACCTCGCTGGTCTTCACGTCGAAACCGGCGGCCATGGCGGCCTGGGCGACGATGGCGGCGGCCAGAATGATGCCCTGGCCGCCGACGCCGGCCAGCGAGACCGTGGCCACCCCGTTCACGACCCCGCGCCCCCCGCGTCGGCCGGCTCGGGCAGGCTGAGCGCGCCGCGCGCGCAGACGGCCAGACAGACGCCACAGCCGGTGCAGTCGCCGGTGATGGCGATCGTCTCGTCGCCGGCCACGACGGCCGGGCAGCCGAGCTCGACGCACAGGCCGCACAGGTTGCAGCGATCGTCGTCGACCACGACGCGCTCGTGCGGCGAGCGGTCCATGAGGATGCAGGGCGCAAGCGCCACCAGCACGCTCAGATCGCCGCCGGTCAACGCCCGCTTGATGGCGCTCTTGACCGCCTCTTCGTCGAAGGCGTCGACGGTCGTGGCGGGCACGCCGATGCCGCGGCAGAGCTGTTCGATGTCGAGCGCCGGTCCGCTCGAACGGTCGGGGTGCAGGCCGGTGCCGGGGTGACCCTGGTGACCGGTCATGGCGGTCGTGCGATTGTCGAGGACGATGACCAGTCCCGGAGTCTCGTTGTAGCGGGCATCGATAAGCGGCGTGATGCCCGAGTGAAAGAACGTCGAGTCGCCGATCACGGCCGCGGCGGCCAGGCGCCCCAGCGCGCGGTTCATGCCGGCCATCATGCCGATGCTGGCGCCCATGCACAGGCAGCTTTCGAGCGACAGCAGCGGTGGCAGTGCACCGAGCGTGTAGCAGCCGATGTCGCCCATGACGGCGACGCTCTGGCGGCGCAGCATGGCATAGACGGCGCGGTGCGGACAGCCGGGGCACAGGACCGGCGGTCGCACCGGCAGATCGTCGACCGGCCGCGGAGCGGGCGTAACGACCGGCGGCGGCGGAAACACGGGGCGCCGGCGACGCGGCGGCCGGCGTTTGAGCACCGGCTCGAAGGCGTTGAAGACGATCTCCTGGTTTAACTCGCCGTTGCTCGGGATGACCTCCTTGCCCACCACCGGCAGCCCGAGCGCCCGTACCTGGTCTTCGAGGAACGGGTCGAGCTCTTCGACGACGAACACCCGCGAGACCGACTCGTACAGCTTGGCGATCTTGCGATAGGGCAGCGGATGTGACATGCCCAGCTTGAGAAACCAGGCCTTGGGAAACGCCTCGCGGGCGTAGGCGTAGGCGATCCCCGACGTGATGATGCCGATGTCGGTGGTGCCGGCCTCGAGGATATTCAGCGGCGATTCCTCGGCGCGCCGGCGCAGGGCCTCGAGGCGGACCAGCGCCAGACGATTGCGCTCACGCGCGTATTCGGGGACCATCACGTACTTGGCGATGTCCTTGACGTACGCGACGGCCTCGCCGCCCACCGGCGCCCGCGGCACGACCCGGCCGCGGCCGTGCGAGACCCGGGTCGTGGAGCGCAGCAGTACCGGCGTGTCGAACTCTTCGGACAGATCGAACGCCCAGGCGACGAAGTCGTAGGCCTCCTGGCTGTCGGAGGGCTCGAGCATGGGGACCTTGGCAAAGGCGGCGAAGTGGCGGTTGTCCTGCTCGTTTTGCGATGAGTGCATGCCGGGATCGTCGGCCGAGACCACCACGAGCCCCGCGTTGACCCCCGTCAGAGCGAGCGTCATGAACGGGTCGGCAGCCACGTTCAGGCCCACGTGCTTCATGGTCACCAGGGCGCGGGCACCGGCCAGCGAGGCGCCGATGCCGGTCTCGAGGGCGACCTTTTCGTTGATGCACCACTCGACGATCGGGCCGGCGAGGCCGGCGAGCTCTTCGATGATCTCGGTCGACGGCGTGCCCGGGTAGCCGCAGGCCAAGCCCAGCCCGGCGCGCACGGCGCCGCGGGCGATCGCTTCGTTACCAGAGAGAAAGGGGATCCGTTCCACGATGGCCCCCCGATTATAGACTCCTCGCGACGATCCGGCACGAGCGGCCCGCGCGACGATCCGCCACGGGCCGCCCGTGCAGCGCCCCGTCGCGAGCCGCCCGTGCGGCGATCCGCCAGAGGCGCCGTCGCCAAAGGAATCCGCCTGCTCGCCACGAATCGTGGATCATGCAGCGCGCGGCACAGTGCAGGGGCGTCCCCAGAGGCGCCGGCGAGCGGTGAGACCCGCGCCCCGCAAACGGCCCTCAGCGGAGCTCTCGCGAGGTCGTTCCCGGACCCTCTTCTTTGCCCTCCTGCTGCTGTCGGCGGCGGCGCTGCGCAGCGCCCCGGCCGCCCTCACGGCGGCGGCCGCGCTCGGACTCGGTGTCTGGTCGGTCTCGGTGGCCCGCGGTCGGGGACGCTCGCTGGCGCACAGCTTCGTGGTCTGCGACTGGCTGCTGCTCGGGCTGACCCTCGCGCTCAGCGGCGGCGTGCGCAGTCCGCTGCTGGTCGCGGTGCCGCTGCTGGTCGTCGCCGAACTGCTGCCCAGCGACAGAAACGAGTGGCCGTACCTCGTGGGGCCGAGCCTGCTCGTGCCGATCGTCCTGGCCATCGTCGACCCCGCGCTCGGCGGCCACAAGATCTTCGCCGTGGGCGCGCTTGCGGGGCTGGTGCTCGCGGGGCTGGCGGTGGCGGCGCGGCTGCGGCGCGGACCGCGCCGCAGCCGCGCCGCCACCGCCCCCACGGTCGACCCAACCACCGGGTTCTACACGAGATCGAGACTGGGCCTGCTCCTGTCGCAGGAGCTGGCCGCGGCCGAGGCCGCCCACCAGCCGCTGGCGCTTGTCTGCCTGCGCCTCGATCACTTTCGCGACCTGCACGACTTCAGCGGCGAGCAGGGCAGCGAGGCCGTCGTGCAGACGGTGGCGCGGCGTCTCAAGCGCACGCTCGGCCCCGACGATCTGGCCTTCAGGCTGAACCCCGACACGCTGGCCTTCACGCTGCGCGAGCGCGACATGCGGCTGGCCCGGGCGTGGTCCCAGGAGGCCGGCCACGAAGTGGCCGGCCGGCTGATCGAGCGCCATCGCCAGACCCTGTCGTGCGGCTGTGCGGCCTATCCGCCGCTGCGCGATCCGCGCGGCTTGCTCGACGAGGCCCTGACGGCGCTGGCCGGCCCGGCGGCGGGCGCGGCCGAGCTCGCGATCGCCCCGGCCGGGTTCGCCGCGCCCGGCGAGCTGCCGATCGCCGTAGCCCAGTAGGAGGGCCGCGGACGCCGTCCGACGAGCGACCGCGACGGCCACAGGCACACCATCGGCGCGCGCGCTTGTAACGGCGCGAACCGTGGCCCTAATATTGACCTGTGGAGATCGACATCGGCAGCGAGCAGGTCAGCGCGGGGGTCGCCGTGCACGTCCACGTCCGCCTGTCCGGCCGCGAGCTGAACCGGCTCTTTCTGGCCGGCGACACCCTCATCTCACTGCCCCTCGAGGGCCTGGCCGACGAACCGGAGAGCGCTCCCATACCGCGCTCGAGCATGTTCCTGAGCGAGATCGCCGGCAGCCCCGCCGGATTCTCGCGGACCTTCGCCGACGCGACTTGCGCCGACAGCTTCGCGTCGGCCGTGCGCGAACAGATCTCGACCGCTCTGGAGGCCTCATGACCACAGACGACGCCCTCGCCGCCCAGCTTGCGCCCTACCGGGAGCGACCGGGCGTCAAGGCCGCCCTGCTGATCTCGCACGACGGCTTTCTCGTGGCGTCGTCGACCGACGCCGAGATCGATGCCGAAGCCATCGCCGCCCATCTCGGCGGCGCGATCGACATCGCCGCCCGGCTGGCCGACGAGCTCGCCCAGCGCGCGACGCGCCTCATCACCGTCGAGCTCGACGACCTGAACATCGTTCTGGCCCCGTTCAGCGACGAGCTGCTGCTCTGTCTGATCGGCACGGCCGACGCGATCAAGTTCGACTACCGCCTGCGCAGCGCGCGCGCGTGAGCGCACCCGCCGCGCCGGCTCTCACCGCCGTCCCCCCGGCCAGCGCCGCGGGGACGGCCTTCGCGGACCCCCGAAGCAAAGGAGTGTGGTCCTCATGGAAGACGCCGCCGAAAAGCTGGACGAGCTGGCGCGGGCCGAAAAGCAGTGCACGAAATGCGACGACATCGTGTCCTGCCGGCTGCGCGCCCTCTCTGGAGCCGGACATCCGCACGCCCAGGTCATGTTCGTCTCCCTGCACCCGTCGCCCGAAGAAGAGGCTGGCGACCTGCCCGCCGGCACGGCGGTGCTGCGCGAGCTCGCCGAGCTGATCCCCTCGCTGTCCAACGGCGGCCGCGCCAAGGCGTACTTCACCACCGTGGTCAAGTGCGTGCCGCGCAGCGACTGCCACATGCGCCGCCCCAACTCCGCCGAGCAGGACAACTGCTACTCGTTCCTGTCCCGCGAGATCTCCATCACCACGCCTCACTATGTGGTGCCGATCGGCGACGAAGCGTCGCGGTTCCTGCTGGGCAAGCTCTTCGGGCAGGCCGACGCCGCCGACCACGACCCGCTCGAGTTGCGCGTCTACGACAGTCCGTCGTTCAAGGTGGTGCCCATCGCCGCGCCCGGCGAGGTCGCCGTGCGCGAACCCAAGGCGCGCGCCGCCTACGTCAAGCGGCTGCGCTCGCTGGCGGCGGTGATGGGCCTGTAGGAGCGACCCCGCGGCCGCGCAGCTGAGCGCCTGGCGCCCGCGAAGCTGAGCGCCTGGCGCCCGCGAAGCTGAACGCGCGGAGCCGGCAGGGCTGCGCGCCTAGCGCTCGCCGAGCTGCGCGCCGGCCGCCGCGATGAGTGCGGCAAAGCGTGGCGCGGCGCCGGTCGGCAGCGGCTTGGGCCTGTGGCTGTCGAGGATCGACTCGACGGTCGCCGCTGCGCGCTGCACCACGGTCTGACCGGCCGCGGTCCAGGCGTCGTAGCTCTCGCGCCCGTAGGCCCGCGGCCGGTAGTGCTCGCCGGCCGCCAGGGTGCGCCGCGTCTCGCGGGCGGCGAGGTACTGGCCGCCCGGTCCGACCCGGCAGATAAGGTCGGCGGCGAGATGCTCGTGGTCGATCGTCAGGCCGCGCTGCACCGCTTCGCACTGACGCATGATCTCGGCGTCGAGCACGAGCTTGGGCAGGTAGAGCATCTGGGCGGCGTCGAGCAGACCGGCGCCGACGATGGCGTCGGGCCGTGCCAGCAGCGAGGCGAGCGCCGAGGAGCCGCCCTCGAAGCCGGCCACGACGGAGTACTCCTTGGCGTCGCTGGTGAAGCCGGTGGCCATGACCGGCAGGCCGTAGTAACGGCCCATGGCGACGAGGCTCAGGTTCATGAGGATCGCTTCGGGACCGGCGCAGGCATAGACGCCCGAGCGCATGTCGAGCACCGCGGCATCGGCCACGTAGATGACCGGCAGGCCGGGCTCGACCAGCTCGAAGAGCACGATGGCGCTGAGGATCTCGGCGTTGGTCTGGGCGACCGCGCCGGCGAGACTCGCCGGCGCGGTCGCCCCGCTCAGACCGAGCGAGTAGACACACATCGGCACGCGCCGGGGGGCCAGCGCCAGACAGGCGTCGAGCATCTCGCGCTCGTGCTGCAGCGGCGACACGGGGCAGTAGACGACCGACATGAGCGGCCGCCGCGGGTCCCAGCGTCCGTCGTCGGCGGCCGCCGCGAGCATGTCCATCACGTAGGGGACTTCGCCTTCGCGCTGCACCTCGTACTGCACGTGTTTGCCGGTGTTCTCGAGCAGCACCGCAAGGTTCTCGAGCACCTCGGTGCCGGGCGCGGCGTCGCCGGCGCTCACCGGCGGCCACACGAATCCGATCTCGTCGAGGGCATCGGCCACACGCGTGGCGGCGGCGAGGTCGGCGGCGGTCGACGGGCGCCGCTGCCCGGTGCGGTGGTCGAGCGTGGCCGCACCGGTGCCGTCGACCGTGAGCCACGTGCGGGCGCCGTCGAGCACGACGTCGCGAGCCGGGTCGCGGGCGCCGAGCACGACCTCGCGCGGCGCCCTGGCCACGGCCTGTTCCACCAGCTCTCGCGGCAGGCGGGCGATCAGGGTCTCGTCGTCGACCTCGGCTCCGGCCTCGCGCAGGACGGCGAGCGCCGTGGGGCTGGCGAAGCGCACACCGGCGCGCGCCAGCACGTCGAGGGTCGCCTCGTGGATCTCTTCGCAGGCGGAAGCGTCGAGCAGGCTCAGCTTGGGGATCACGGGGCTCCTCTCTTCGCCATTCGACTCTACGGCACGATGACCCGCAGGGCGCCGGGCACGATGCGGCAATCGATCGGCAGCCGGCCTGCGGGCTCGCCGTCGGTCTGCACGAGGACCTCGCCGGTCTCGCCGGGGGCCACCGACAGGCGCGCGCCCTTGGTGCGAAAGTAGCGCACCTTGGAGTGCTGCATGGGGGCGCTGAGCAGCGCCGCCAGCCAGTAGCCGGCGAACTCGAAGAACGACTTGTCGGTGAGCACGCAGACGTCGAGCAGGCCGTCGCGCATGTCGGCCAGCGGCGTCACGCCAAAGTTGCCGCCGTAGTTGGCGGCGTTGCCGAGCACCACGAAGTAGCCGTCGATGCACTCCTCCTCGGTCTCGACGCGGATCAGGGGAGAGTCGCCGGTCAGGTACTTGGCGAGGCCCTGTATGGCGAAGGCCGCCTCGCGCAGAGCCTTCTTGAAGGTGGGGTTCAGCGACGAGACGACGGCCGCGTCGACACCAGCCCCGGCCATGAGTGCGAAGTAGCGATCGCCGGCCAGGCCAAGGTCGACCTCGATGACGTGCCCGAGAGCGGCCAGGCGGCAGGCGTCGGGCGGGTCGAGCGGGATGCCGAGCTCGAGGGCCAGGACGTTGACGGTGCCGGTGGGGATGACGGCCAGCGCCGCCTCGCTGCCGGCCATGCCGTTGACGACCTCGTTGACGGTGCCGTCGCCGCCGATAGCGCAGATGACGTCGACGCCATCGGCGACGGCCCGCGCGGCGAGCTCGGTGGCGTGCCCGGCGCGCTCGGTCGGCGTCTCGTCGACGGCGAAGCCGAGGGTCGCCAGAGACTCGACGATCAGCGGCACGTCGCGCCGAAAGTGGCCGCCGCCGGAGGTCGGGTTGTAGATCGCCAGAAGGCGGCGCCCTGCGCTCACTGCGGCCGCGCCGCGCCACCCACGCGCACCTTCAGGCCAGCCGCATGTGGCACACGCACACGGTCCACAGGCCCTCCTTTTGCGTGGGACAGAGACTTACTTTACCCCGCCGGGCTCGATCTCCCCAACCCGGCTGCCGTCGAGTGTCGCGACGAGGCTGCCGACGAGCGCCGCGACGAGGCCGTCGTCGAGTGTCGCGACGGCGTCCGTGTCCGGCCCCGGCGGCTGCCGCCGCGGCGTGCGTGTCCGGCCCCGGCGGCTGCCGCCGCGGCGTGCGTGTCCGGCCCCGGCGGCT